>ERZ795060.99-NODE-99-length-120109-cov-15.825462_pt1 | contig 120109 bp, 114 predicted proteins | sample MGYA00375144_ERZ795060 | MGnify/ENA primary metagenome ERZ795060 (study PRJEB30189, sample SAMN05720157) | activated sludge metagenome | isolation source: anaerobic digester from wastewater treatment plant | place: Japan | collected 2015-05-15 ...
GTGAGGGAAAGGTGAAAAGAACCCCGGGAGGGGAGTGAAATAGAACCTGAAACCGCATGCCTACACTAAGTCGGAGCCCGCAAGGGTGACGGCGTGCCTTTTGATTAATGAGTCCGCGAGTTGCCGTCAGTGGCAAGGTTAAGCCGATAGAGGCGTAGCCGCAGCGAAAGCGAGTCCGAATAGGGCGTTAGTCACTGGCGGCAGACCCGAAGCCGGGTGAGCTACCCCTGGGCAGGATGAAGGTGGGTTAAAACCCACTGGAGGTCCGAACCGATGGATAGTGAAAAATCCTCGGATGACCTGGGGGTAGGAGTGAAAAGCTAACCGAACTCGGTGATAGCTGGTTCTCCCCGAAACGCATTGAGGTGCGGCCTCGAGTGGTCTGTGTAGGGGGTAGAGCACTGATAGGGCTAGGGGGGTAACCTCCGAACCCTGTCAAACTCCGAATCCCTGCACATAAAGCTCGGGAGGAAGTCTGTGGGGGATAAGCTCCATGGACAAAAGGGAAACAGCCCAGACCATCGGCTAAGGGCCCGGAGAGATGGCTAAGTGGGAAAGGATGTGGTGCACCTCAGACAACTGGGAGGTTGGCTTAGAAGCAGCCATCCTTTAAAGAGTGCGTAACAGCTCACCAGTCGAGGTGTACTGCGCCAAAGATGTAACGGGGCTGAAGCCATCCCCCGAAGCCATGGGTCTGTACCATTTGGTACAGGCGGTAGGGGAGCTTTCCGCTGTAGGGCGAAGGTAGACCCGCGAGGGCTACTGGACGAGGCGGAAGTGAGAATGCGGACATGAGTATGCGAGAGGAGAGTGAGAATCTCTCCCCCCGAATGCCCAAGGGTACCTGGGGAAGGGTCGTCCTCCCAGGGTTAGTCGGTACCCTAAGGCGAACCCGAAAGGGATAGCCGAAGGGAAGCTGGTTAATATTCCAGCACCATCTGCAATCGAGGTACGAGGGGTGACGCAGAAGGGTAAGTGCCGAGGGTAAGTGGCATTCCCTTCCAAGCGGTTAGGGCGTTGATGGGTGTAGGCAAATCCGCACCCGGAGCTTGAGCCGTGATGGGAAGGGCCCGTGAGGGTCCAACGGCACCGACCCCATGCTGCCAAGAAAAACCTCGCGTACCGCTGAGATTGTAGGTGCCCGTTCCGTAAACCGACACAGGTGGGCAAGCTGAGAAAGCTAAGGGGAGCGGGACAACCCTCGCCAAGGAACTCGGCAAATTAACCCCGTAACTTCGGGAGAAGGGGTGCCGCAGTAGGGTGAACTCAGAGGAAGGGGCAACCTGGAAACTGAGGGAGCCCGAAGCGGTCGCAGTGACAAGGCCCTAGCGACTGTTTACCAAAAACACAGGCCTCTGCAAACTCGTAAAGAGGATGTATAGGGGCTGACGCCTGCCCAGTGCCGGAAGGTTAAGGGGAGGGGTGAGGCCGCAAGGCGTAGCTCCAAACCGAAGCCCCGGTAAACGGCGGCCGTAACTATAAAGACCGTTGTAGTTACGGTAAAAAACTCGGCTGTATGCGGGAAACTCTGGAGTGCCGATGGGTACCACAGATGTGGTAACAATCCCATGGAGTGCGAAAGCGCCAGACAACCCGCAGGAAACTCATCTAAGCTAAGGAGAGTTTTGCATGTTGGATGTTAAAAAAATTCCGTCGAAAATAGGTTATTACCTCGCAGGTTTTGCGGACGGAGAAGGAAGTTTCATGGTTGTTGTAAGAAAAAAGGATGATTATAAGACTGGCTGGAAGGTGTCTGTAGCCTTCAATATCGCGAACAAAGACAAAGTAATACTTACGCTTTTTAAAAGATATTTGAAGTGTGGAACTCTCCGACAGCGTAAAGATGGTGTGTGGTACTATGAGGTAAGCAATTTCAGTGCAATTGTGGAAAACGTGATACCTTTCTTTGACAGATTCAGATTTCTTTCTTCGGTCAAGAAGAATTCATATTCGAAATTCAAAAAAGTTGTAGAGATAATCTTAAAATCTGAGCACACATCGAAGGAAGGAATCGAAAAGGTATTATCTTTGAGAAATCAAATGAGTAATGACCGATCAAAGCGAAAACACACCGATCAAGAAATTCTGGACAGCTTAGATGAGGATCCTCAGAGACCATACGCCGAGCATCACATGGGTTTGACCCCGAACGGGGATGTGCCGCCGACCCATGGATGATGATATGGTCCAATCCCTATGGTGACATGGGGCCCGAAATGGGATAACCTCAAGAGAGGCGAATGAGATATTAACGAACGGTCCTAAGGTAGCGAAATACCTTGCCAGGTAAGTTCTGGCCTGCATGAATGGCGTAACGACTGGGGCACTGTCTCGGCGGGGGACCCGGTGAAATTTCAACGGGGGTGAAGATGCCCTCAACCTGCGGCTAGACGGAGAGACCCCGTGGAGCTTTACTGTAGCCTGGTATTGGATTCTGACACATCGTGTACAGGATAGGTGGGAGGCTGTGAACCCGGCTCGTCAGGGTCGGGGGAGCCGACGGTGGGATACCACCCTCGGTGTGTCGGAATTCTAACCTGAACCTGTGAAGAGCAGGTTGGGAACAGTGCCAGGTGGGCAGTTTGACTGGGGCGGTCGCCTCCTAAAATGTAACGGAGGCGCGCGAAGGTCGGCTCAGGTGGGTTGGAAATCCACCGATGAGTGCAAGGGCATAAGCCGGCCTGACTGTGAGACCGACGGGTCGAGCAGAGACGAAAGTCGGTCCTAGTGACCCGACGACTTCCGAGTGGAAGGGTCGTCGACAACGGACAAAAGTTACCCCGGGGATAACAGGCTAGTCTCGCCCGAGAGTTCACATCGACGGCGAGGATCGGCACCTCGATGTCGGCTCATCCCATCCTGGGGCTGAAGCAGGTCTAAAGGGGTACGTGAGCTGGGTTCAGACCGTCGTAAGACAGGTCGGTCCCTATCGGCCGCAGGCGTAGGAGGTTTGCGGGAGGTCTCCCCTTGTACGAGAGGACCGGGGAGAGTGGGCCTCTGGTGTACCGGCTGTCCTGCCAGGGGCATACGCCGGGTAGCTACGCCCATGAGTGATAACCGCTGAAAGCATCTAAGCGGGAAGCACGTCCCAAGATTAGACCTCCCATCCCGTTAAGGGAGTAAGGCCGGTCCGAGAACAGGACCTTGATAGGCTGGTGGTGTAAGCACCGTAAGGTGTTGAGCCAACCGGTACTAATAGGCCGAGGCCTTGACCTTGTAGCTTCCTATGCAGTTTCCAGTGATTCTTCGAGGTTTCCTCGGGTGCCGATACCAGAGCGGGAAACACCCGGTCCCATTCCGAACCCGGCCGTTAAGCCGCTCTGGGCCGATGGTAGTATGGAGGCGACTCCATGTGAGAGTAGGTAGTGCCCGGGGATTTAAAGAGGCTGCCAAAGGCAGCCTCTTTTTATTTGATGTACTGTTTGAGATTTCTAAGCAAGATGTGATGATGTTTTGAAAATCTTGGAGTGTTTTGGCATAGATGGTATGTGAATGGTCGACTACACGCAAGATGGTGATTGGATTTTGCTTGAGATTGGTGACATTGTTTTTCACTAATGGGAATTGTACAGATGGCATGCAATTGTTCTACCATCTTGCATATTGATAAGCTGAGGTTCAAGCGAAGTACAAATGTCCATTGAAAAAGGGCATCTTGGATGGAAACGGCACCCCTTAGGTGGATTGATTGGGTTTGGGACTTCACCATGGGGAATGAATCTTTTTTTTGAATTCATGATGTTCGGATCAGGTTCTGGAATGGCCGAAATCAAAGCTTTCGTGTATGGATGCATTGGAGACTCGTAGATATGCTTGTATGTGCCTATTTCAACAAATTTGCCAAGATACATTACCCCTATTCTGTTGCACATGTACTTGGTAGTCGCAAGATCGTGAGTTATAAACAGAAAAGTTAGATTCATTTCTCTTTTCAAGTCGAGTAGCAGTTTTAACAGTTGGGATCTCACAGAGACATCGAGCATTGCCAACGCCTCATCGGCAACAACAAATCTCGGTTTGAGTATCAGTGCCCTGGCTATTACTACGCGCTGTCTTTGACCACCGGAGAGTTCATGAGGATAACGTGAGTAGATCTCAGGCTGTAGGTTGACTTTCTCAAGCATTTCGAGGACGATTTTCTTTCTTTCCTGCTCGTTCTTACCGATGTTGTGTATTTCCAAACCATGCTTCACCGCATCTCCGATTTTCATGTAGGGGTTCAGTGCTGCCATTGGGTCTTGAAAGATCACCTGCATTTTGTTTCTGAGTAACCTCATATCCCGATTGCTCAATCTGGTGATATCAATTCCGTCAAACTCTATTGTTCCTTCGGTTGGCTCTATCAGTCTGAGAACAAGTCTGCCTGTCGTAGTTTTTCCGCTTCCTGATTCCCCCACCAATCCGAAGGTTTCTCCTTCATTTATTTCAAAGGAAATTCCATCCACAGCCTTGACGTATCTTTGGGGAACTCTCAGGAGTATCTCTCCTGCGCTTCTCTTAACCGCAAAGTACTTCTTCAATTTCGAAACACGTAACAAGCTCACTTTTCTCACTCCTTCAAGAACTATACAATCAACACTTGACTTGCCCTTCGTCAATTTCAAAGACGGGTGGTTCTTTTTCACAAACGGTCATCTTGAACGGGCACCTACTGGCAAATCGACATCCCGGTGGCACATCGAGCAACGAAGGTGGTGAGCCGGGGATGAAATTGAGCTGTAGATCTTTTGGATTAGTGTTTGGAATACTCTTCAGGAGCAATTTCGTATATGGGTGCTTTGGTTGATAGTAAATCTTGTTCTTGATGTTCTGCTCAACTATTTGCCCGGCGTACATAACAGCTATTCTGTCAGCCATTTGTGCAACTACGCCGAGATCATGTGTGATCAGTATGACAGAGGTGTTATAGCTTCGCCTGAGTTCGTCCAAGAGTTCCAAAATTTGTGCCTGGACAATCACGTCAAGCGATGTCGTTGGCTCGTCGGCAATTACTATGTCTGGGTTTAGAACAAGCGCGAGCGCTATCATCACCCTCTGCCTCATTCCGCCACTGAATTGGAAAGGATACTCTCTCATTCTTTCTGGTTCGATACCAACTTTTTCTAAGATTCGAGCAGTTCTTTCTCGAGAGATCTCCATGGATATATTTGGCTCGTGTTCTTTGAGAGTCTCATGGAACAGTTTTTCCACTTTTACTATTGGATTGAGCGATGTCATAGGGTCTTGGAAGATCATTCCTACGATTTTTCCACGCACTTTTTTCATTTCTTTCTCATCCAATGGTATTACGTTGGTCGTACCAACTAATAGTTCACCTTCATACTTTGTTTTCGCAGGTAGTAGTTTCAGTATACCCTGGCCAAAAGTTGATTTTCCACAGCCGGATTCCCCAACGACACCTATCGTTTCCCCTTTTCTTACAAAAAGGTCTATGCCGTCAACGGCCCTGACGTACCCTTTCTGAGTGTGATAATGTATTTTCAGACCTTGTGCCTTCAAGACTATTTCATCTTTGGCATAGCTCACGGTTTGTCACCTTCTCTCGCGAATGGTTGGATTCAGCAGCTCGTTTATTCCTTCGCTGAACATCGAGAAACCAAGAGCAGCGAAAACGATCGCAAGCCCAGGGAATAGTATTCCCCACCATGCCCTGCTCAGGACAAACCTCTGTCCGCTGCTCAAATCAAATCCCCAATCTGGAGTCGGAGGAGCTATACCAAGTCCCAAGAAGGATAAACCCGCTTCTGTCATGAGTGCATCTGCAAGATTCATCGACAGGACAACAACAACAGACGGTAAGACATTTGGGAAAATGTATTTCAAAAGTATTTCCCAATTCTTAGCACCGAGTGCTCTGGCCGCTTCAACATACAGCTCACTTTTTACCGATGCTACTTGGTTTCTGATGATTCTGAAATATGTTGGTGCATAGACAACGGCAATCGATAGTGATATGTTTATCACACCGGGACCTAAGACTGCCGCGATGGCTATAGCAAGCACCAAACCAGGAAAAATATACATTGCATCCATGATCAAGGTTAGAATTCGATCAACCCATCCACCCAAATAACCGGAAAACAATCCCAAAGGTACACCGATCAGAAATGCTATCGCAACTCCCATAAAGGAGATGCTCAAAGCTATTCTCGATCCGTATATGACTCGGCTTAGTATGTCTCTTCCCAAGTTATCGGTTCCAAACCAGAATTGTCTGGAAGGTGGTTCAAGCGACAAACCAACTTTTTCTGTTGGATCGTATGGTGCTATGTATGGCGCGAAGATGGCCAAGACGATGAAGAAGATTAGGATTGAAGAACCAACGATTGTCAATCTGCCGGTCCCCGAACCAGTCAGATCTCTGACAAATTCACCTATTCTTTCACTCAAAAAGCTCTTATTCTTGACCACTCGATCACTCCTCAGTACCTAACTCTTGGGTCAACCAAAGCATTCACTATGTCTATAATGATGCTTATCACCACTATGAACAATGCAAAGAAAACTATGGTGCCCTGAATTGCTGGAAAATCTCTGTAACGTATTTTCATGACCAGGTAACTGCCTATTCCCGGCCAGGAGAATGTTGTCTCTGTCAGAATGGCACCTGCAAGCAATGCAGCGAATTCCATTCCCATGATAGTGAATATGGGGACAAATGCATTTCTCACAGCATGACCATACAGAACTATCTTTTTTCTCAAGCCTCTTGCCCTGGCTGCTTTTACAAAATCCTTGGAGAGCATCAAAACAGTGTTGTTGCGGACCATTCGCAAAAAGACACTCGAAATAACTAAGCCAAGCGTTATGCTTGGAAGCGTTAGGTAACGAAGAACATCAAGTAAGCCACGCCAATCTTTTGAGAGAAGTGCGTCCAACACATACAAACCCGTAACAATTTTGAAGTTGGTGACAGCTGAAATTCTCCCCCCAACGGGGAGCCAACGCAGATATGAAGCAAATATCAACTGCAGAATTAGGCCAAACCAGAAAACAGGGATTGCGTACAGCAACAGGGAGTAAACCCTTGCCACAATGTCTAATCCTTCATCTTTTCTCCATGCACTTTCTGCACCCCAAAACAATCCGATCACAAGAACTATCAAAAAAGAAAAGATTGTGAGCTCCAAGGTCGCCGGGAAACGATCTTTGAGTTCTTCAAAAACAGATCTATTTGTAAGTGTGGACGTCCCAAGATTACCTGTGATGACTCCCCTTATGTAATCGAAGAACTGAACGATCACAGGTTTGTCCAAGCCCAATTCGTGGCGTTTTTGCTGAATAACTTCTATTGGAGCTTTTCCCCCAAGAATAGCAAGCACAGGATCTCCTGGTATAATGCGGAGAATGAAAAATATAACTGCAAGCAAGATAAAGATCATCGGAAGCGCAAGGATTATTCTTGTAATTATATAGCTTCTTAAGGACAATGTGCATCACCTCGCGGTTCTGCAAAAAAGCCCGCGCGCAGGCGGGCTTTATAGATGAAAGAATCGATCACTTTTTCTCAAGTACATAATATCTGAATATCTGCGTTGGCTCAAGAATTATACCAGATATGTTTGCCTTTGCCTCGCAGTCTGCAAAGCCTTGCCAAAGAGGTATGTATGGGACATCTTGAGCCAAGAATTTCTGAACTTGTTCGTAAAGTTTTGTTCTTTCCTCAATCGATTCAACACCGCGTGCTTGCATCATCAAATTCTCAACTTCCATATTGCTGTAAAAGCTACCGAGCGATTTGGCCCCACTCTCGCTCAAGAATGGCCAGACGTAGTCATCTGGATCAAGATAGTCCGGATACCATCCAAGCAAGAACAGTCCCATCGTACCATTCAGGAAATATTCAACGTAAGTTGACCATTCAGCGTATTTGATGTTGACTTTTATTGCTTTTGTTTCCTCGAGCGATCTTTTCAGGAGTTGTGCAACATCTGCCTCGGTAGAACCATAGTGCGAAGGCGTGTACCACAGATCAATTTGCAGAGGATTTGAGGAAGAATAACCGGCTTTTTTCAAAATCTCAACTGCCGTTTTCACATCGTGTTGTGGCATTGCATCGATGTGGCTCCACCATCCCATTGGGATCATAGAATACAAGGGTTTTGCCAGATCTGAGAAGACCGTCTTGGTGATCACATCTCTATCCACAGCGTAAGACAGCACTTGTCTTACATAAACATTGTCGAAAGGTGGCTGTTTGACATTCACGACCAGGTACCGAATCTGTGGACTTGTTCCTAAATAGACTTTTATTCCAAGCTGTGATTCCATTTTCTTGAGATCCAAAATATCCCTTGGATCCATGTGTCTGTATGCAATATCTATTTGACCTGTCTCAAGAGCCATCCTCAATTGTGCAGAATTTTCGAAGAATTGAATGACTATTTTTGGGACCTTCGGAGCAGGACCGAAGTATTTTGGATTGGCTTCCAGAACAATTCTAACATCTCTTTGCCATTCTGTAATTCTGTAGGGACCTGAAGCCAATGGAGCTCCATCGAGGAATTGATTCTCAGGGGTTGCCTTTGGATTGACTGGGAATGCAACGGTATAACCAAGTACCGACACAAAGGCAGAGAATTTGTATTTGAGTTTCACTTTCAACGTGTACTGATCGGCAACTTCGATTTTGTCGATAACATCGCTCAGCAAAAATGCCGGATCTCCATTCAATCTGAGTACGCGTTCCCATGACCATCTAAAAACCTCTGCGTCAATTGGGGTACCATCCTCGAACATTGCTCCTTTTCTGATGGAGAAAGTGTAAGTAAGTCCATCATCAGAAACACTCCACTTTTCAAACAACCACGGTATGATTTCGGCCGTTCCCAATTTGTAGTCTACAGGGCCAGCCAGGATATTTTGAAGAATGTTGCTGGAAAAATAGTCATAGCAATTGGCAGGATCAAGCGTGCGGATTTTGTCGGTGGTACCAACTACAATGAAGTCAGCAGAAAACGCGGCGACAATTAAACAATGCAAACAGCAAAACGAAATACCGTCTCATAAGCTCCCCTCCCTAATTAATTAAGGTTTTTCTTGAGCAGTATTATGTCACAGTCAATGAAACATGACAAGAATGTTCTAAAATGTGCTATCTACGCAAAAGGTGAGTTTTTGCTTCAGCACTTCAATTGAGATCTGTGCCACGGCAAAAAACTGCCTCAAAGCTTGGTGATTAAAGTTTTGGACTGATCGCGGTGTAGAAGATCTTGAAAAGAAGTCGGGTTTTGGTCATCTCTCCTGGTTCTTCAAAAGTTCCTTTAACTGTTTACCTGTACTGATGAAATAGAGTTTTTCACAGACGTTTGTCAAATGATCAGCTATTCGCTCCAGATGCCTTATGAGAAAGGCTTCTTCTAAGTACAATCTCATCATCTTTGGGTTTGACTCTTGGCACGCAAGATCTATTAGATTCTCATGACCACTGTTGTGAAGCAAATCGACATCGTCGTCTCTCTTCCAAACTTTGATTGCAAGATCGAGGTCCTTGTGTTCCACAGCTTCGATCGTTTGCTTGAACATCGTAAGAATTATCTTGATCATCTCGTTCAGTGTTTTCCAGGAAGTGAAGCTTTCAACACCTCTCTGAACATGTCTGCTCAACTGTGCTATGTTGACACACTCGTCCGCGATTCTTTCAAGATCGATCGATAATCCTATCATCGCAACCACGAATCTCAAATCATCTGCCAGAGGTTGGAATTTGCCAATGATATCAAAAGCCATCGTTTGAATATCGAGATCAAGTCTATCGAAATAATCATCCATGAGTTCTATATCTCTGATGAGTTTTTCATCGCCAGACTGAACTGCGAGCAGTGTTCTTTCAAAAAGATGATCAACTCCGTTGAGAAATTCTTTCAGCTTTTCGTTTAGCAGATTCATCTCCTTTTCGTAATGAAGAGTTCTCTCGGTCATCCACACCTCTCCTTCAACCAATTTTCCCTGTCAGAAATTGTCTGGTCATCTCGTGATTTGGTGCCTTGACCACATCGGATGTCATACCGTATTCTATCAGACGTCCCTGATACAGAAAGATCAATTCATCGCTGATCCTCAAAGCCTGTCCCATGCTGTGTGTGACTATGATAACTGTGTATTGTTCGGACAGTGTTTCAAGCAGTCGTTCGATCTTTGTTGTCGCGATCGGGTCAAGTGCAGATGTTGGCTCATCGAGTAATATCACCTCTGGTTCAATTGCTAATGCTCTTGCTATACACAATCTCTGCTGTTGTCCCCCAGATAACTGTACTGCGGGTTTTTTCAGTTTGTCTTTGACCTCGTCCCAGAGTGCTGCCTTTTTCAATGCCTCTTGGACTCTTTGTTTTACAAGTTCTTTATCTTTGATTCCCATTATCTTCAGCCCGTAAGCCACATTATCAAAGATTGACATCGGGAAAGGATTGGGTCTTTGAAAGACCATCGTTACTTGACGTCTGTAGAGATTGAGTTCTTTGATTTTGTAGATATCCTGCCCCTTGTACAGGATTTGGCCAGTTATCGAGAAATCTTCAATCAAATCATTCAGCCTGTTCAGGATTCTTAAGAATGTGCTCTTGCCACATCCAGATGGTCCCATGATAGCGGTTATCTTCTTTGACTTTATTTTGACGTTTATGTGATCGAGTACCCTGTGAGTCCCATAATTCGCACACAGATCCCTTATTTCGAAGACGACTTCATCCATTTGTACGCCTCCTTAAGATTTGTACGATCGAATAGATAACTATCATCACCAGAGTCATCATGCTCGCCATTCCTTGTGCCATCCACCGAGCCGTTTCTCCCAAGTTCATAATGATCGCGTAGATGCTGGTTGGCAAAGTCATGATTGGGTCGGTTAACTTAGAAGGAAGCTTCGTTGCATAGAAAACAGCGCCTGTGATCAGTATGGGCGCCGTTTCGCTGAAGGCTCTGCCAAGGGTTAACATCAGAGTTGTCAGCAGGCCGTTTTTGCTTGATCTGATCACCATCAAGGTCGTCTCGAATCTGTTTGCACCGAGTGCTATTACTCCTTCGCGAAGTTCCTTTGGAACGCTTCTGAGAAATTCAACCGCACTGTTTATGAAAAAAGGTATGGCCATTGTCGACAATGTGAGTGAAGCGGATATCAAAGAGGTCCGTAGACCCAAGTTGACGCAGAAGAAACTCAAGCCGAAAAGTCCATATACAATTGATGGTATGCTGTTCATCGTCCCAGCGAGAGATTGCAAAACAACTGAAAGTCTCTTACTGGAAAACTCGGCGATGAAGATAGACCCGAGTAACCCAACTGGTATAACGATTACAAAAACCAATGAAATCAGGATTAGTGAGCCAAAGATGGATGGAAATACTCCTCCTTCGGTCATCGAAGCTCTTGGAAAATCGGTGAAAAAACCTGGTCGAAAGAAGTATCTCACACCTGGTAGAATTATCAAGACGATGACTGAAAACATTAGGATTAATACTGCATAGCTTGTTAGCCTAAAGAACCATTTCATGTGATCAACCCCTTATCCATCTTTCGCGCCATCTGACGATGTAATTCGTCAACAGTGTTATGGCCAGAGAAATAGCCAATAGTAGAAAACCTATGAAGAACAAGGCACTGTAGTGCAGACTTTTTACTTCAACCTCGCCCAATTCACTTCCTAATGTCGCCGTTAAGGGTCTGATCGGGTCAAAGAATGATCGAACTAACAGATTACTTCCACCAGCGACCATCAGGACAATCATCGTCTCTCCAAAGATCCTGTTGAAAACACTCATCATAGCATTCACTATTCCGGGCATCGCGTACCTCAGTTCAACTATCATGACGGCAAAATCCCTTGCCCCTATCGATACAGCTGCCTCAGAGATCTCCTTTGGCACTTTTTCTAAGGACTGGTAAGACAAACTTATCATGAATGGAAGTGTCAGGACAGAAAGCATGAAAGAGGCGTTGAAGAAGTTTTGCCCTGTCCAGGCACCGGCTTTGAGCAATATTGGTGCCACGATCACTATACCGAAAAAGCCCAGAACAACGGATGGAATACCACTCACATATTCAAGTACTCGGAGCATGAGCTCTTTTTCCCTTTTGTTTGCATAACTGTGCAGATAGAGGGCAACGATGATGCCGATAGAGAACACGACGAAACTCGTCCAAAGAGTCAGAATGATTGAATTCAACAGCATGGTTCTTATTCCAAAATCCGGTTTTTCCCAAACCGGAAACCACTCTGTTGAGAAAAGATCCCACCCGATTTCTTTCATAGCCCTGAGGGACTCCGAGAACAGAAAGAATATTATGCCGAAAAGTGCAGCTGCCACTAAGATGGCAGCTGTGAAAACAATAGACTTGAAAAGGGTTTCACCTATTTTCTTCATCACTTTGAAGTGCCATAAGCTGGTATATATCCAGCTTTTTCAACCAGTTTCTGTCCCTCAGGTGAGAGTATGAACCTGATATAGTCGGCAATAACATTGTTTTCAGGCCACATATTGTTGAATCTACTCAGATCGAAGAACACAAACAATGGTCTACTGAGAGGATACTTCCCGCTTAGAACGTTTTCGATCGTTGGGTCGATTCCTTCCACTTTCAGGGCCTTCACTTGGCTTGTTACATATCCCATGCCTGTGTAGGCGATTGCGTATTGATTTTTCGCGACGCTTTCTATTTCAGCTTGCGAAGATTCGAGCATCTGAATCCTCGGCGAGAGTTTTTCTCCCTTCAGAACCTTTTCGAGCCACACTTCAAAGGTCCCAGAAGCTGTGTTTCTCGAATAGGCTGCGATCGTTTTCTTTGGTAATTTCGGATCAACCTGACTCCATTCGGTTATCTGACCCGTGTAGATCTTGTTGAGCGTCTCTATGGATATCGAATCGATGCCAAGGTTTGGATTCACTATGACGGCTATTCCATCGTAGGCGATAACTAATGGGACAAAGTATCTGCTGTTTTTGTGCATTTGTTCAACTTCTCCAGCTTTTAGAAATCTGCTTGAATTTGCGATATCACATGTTCCATTCAACAGAGCCGATATTCCTGTGCTTGAGCCGGCACCTTCAAGTGTCGCTGTGACGTTGGGATACATTTTCTGAAACTGTTCAACCCACAGTTGGGCGATTGGATAGACGGTGTTTGATCCTTTGATCACCAGTGTTTCTGCGTTGATGAGAGTCGCAATTACCAAGATTAAAAGTAACAGTGACTTTCTCACACCAACACCTCCTTCTGTCTTGTTTATGCTTCTTTGATTTTCAGACACCGTGAAAAAATATCAAAATTTTTTAATATCTCTGTGGCATGATTCGAATTGGAGGGATTTAATGGCATCAATACTGGTTGTTGAGGACGAACAAGATGTAAGCGATGTCATCTGTAGGTACTTGAAGATGGATTCTCATCAGGTGAAAACGGCTTCTTGTGTTGAACAGATGTACGATGAACTGGACAAATCGTGTTTTGATTTGATGATTCTTGATCTCATGCTTCCAGATGGAGACGCTATGGAAGAGATACCAACGATTCGTGTAACCTGCCCAAAGACATTTATAATCGTTCTAACAGCGCTTAGAGAAGATCGAAACAAAATTTTGGGTCTTGAGATGGGTGCCGATGATTACGTGACAAAGCCGTTTCATCCAAGAGAGCTTGTTGCCAGAGTGCGTGCAATGCTTCGAAGAAAGGATATGTTTGCAGAACGTGAGATTGTGTACAAAGACATGAAACTCCTGGTGCATGAAAGAACTTTGATAGTAAAAGATGAGGAAGTGAAACTCTCGGCAAAGGAGTTCGAGATCGTGCTCTTATTGTTCGAAAATCCAAAGAAGGTTTTTACACGCAGCGAGATACTTGACGCAGTCTGGCAGCAAGAAGACAGAACCGAAAGGATTGTCGATGTGTATATGAGTATGCTAAGAAAAAAGCTGGGTAAAGAAAGGTTGGTGACTGTTCACGGTGTCGGATACAGACTGGGATGAACTGGTTGAAAAATACAGACCTTTGATTGTTTTCAAGCCAGATCGCATAATCTTCTACCCTGATCAAGGAGAAGTTTCATCAAGGGAGCAGATACTGAGTGACTCAAAGACTTTCTTCGTGAATGCGGTAGCTCATGAACTCTTCACACCAATTACTGCGATGCTCGGGCTCTTGGAAATAGCGAAGGAAGGCGAATATGTGCAGGAAACACTTGCCAAGATTGAAAAACATCTCAAGAAGATGCAGAGAATCATCGAACAACTGGTTCTGCTCTCAAAGCTGGAGCAACAGGAATACGTTCCCCACGTTCAGAGATTGAGTCTGCAAAGAATCTTGCGGGAGATATTGATCGAATATGAACAGAAGATAAAGCAAAAAGGAATTTCCATCCAGATCAAGACAAATAAGATCATTCAAGCAGATCCAGAACCCTTGAAGATAGCGATCAGAAATTTGATATCAAATGCGATTAAATATTCAAAAGAAGGTGGAACAATAAGAATCTTCTCGCAGAAAGATTTTCTGGTAATTGAGGATCACGGTGTGGGTATCCCACAGGAGGAACTCAAAAACATCACAGCGCGTTTTTACAGAGCCAGCAACGCGAGGAGTTATTCCGGTGCGGGTTTGGGACTTGCAATTGTTAAGCATATTCTTCGGAAGCTTTCAATTTCCTGGGCTGTTCATTCACATTTAGGAGTCGGAACAAAGGTCTTTGTGGAAATCCCGTCATATTCACTGTCCTTGACTGGAGAATAGCCGGTTTCTTCACGTTTCTTTGTGTACTGCCTTTTTTCTCCCGTTTTCGATAGTTCGTTGTTCTTGAATTGGTCGGTCAGAATGCTATAGTATTCTTGTAGTTACATAAGTAAGTTACTTATGTAACTTTCAGAAGGGAGGGGATTTTGTGAAGAAAGTTGTTTTGTCCATTGTTCTGGTTTTGTTGGCGGTATTGAGCTTTGGTAAGACTTTGACGATTTGGATTGGTGGACAGGTCGCAGAACTTGACGAGACTTGGAATTCAGTCATCAAAGGGTTCGAGCAGAAGTATGGAATTAAGGTAGAAGTGCAGCTCTTTGGTTTTGACACTTATTATGACAAACTCGTGACGGCCCTTCAAGCGGGAAAAGGTCCAGACCTTGCCTTCGCAGACCTTGGCGGTTGGGTCCCAACCTTTGCCGAAAAGGGTTGGCTTGAACCCATGGAAGAACAGATCAAGGGTTGGGAAGGTACTCCACAGATATGGCCAAATCTCTGGCCCACCGTTACCTACAAGGGTGTCAGATATGGTCTTCCCTGGTACACCGATTGCAGGCTCTTGCTCTACAACAAAACGATGTTTGAGCAGGCAGGTTTGGATCCAGACAACCCACCCAAGACCTGGGACGAACTCTTGGCTGCTGCTCAGAAGATCACCGACGCAAAGAACAGAATCTATGGTTACGGTGTGAGTGGTACCAAGACTGAACACACAACTCTTGGTTATATGATGTTCTTGTACGCGGCTGGTGGAAAACTTCTGACCGATGATTATTCAAGGGCGGCTTTCAACACACCAGAAGGTCTAAAGGCACTGAAGTTTTACACCGACTTGGCAAAGAAATACGGTGTCAGCCCGAATGCCGTTCAGTACCACGAAGATGATTACAGAAACATGATGGCACAGAACCGTGTAGCTATGTCGATCGGCGGTCCATGGTCATTCCCACTCATCGAAGCAGCGAACCCAGATATAGTTGGAAAATACTCTGTAGCACTCCATCCGTATGATTCACAACCTGCAAGTGTGCTTGGTGGATGGGCTTTGGTCATACCGAAGTCAAGTCCCAACAAGGAAGACGCTTGGAAACTCGCTGAATATCTCACGAGCTTCGATGTCTGGATGAAATGGGTTGAAGAAAAAGGAGGACCAATGCCAACAAGAATGGATGTCTGCACAAAGTCCAAGCTCGCAAACGATCCAAAATGGCAGGTAATCTTTAAGACATTCCCATATGCGGTTGCAAGACCACCCATTCCTCAGTATCCTCAGATCTCTGAACAGATTCAGATTATGGTGCAAAAAGTCTTGTTGAATGAACTGACACCAGAAGAAGCCATAAAGGTTGCAGCAGACAACGTCAACAAAATACTCGGAGCGAAGTAAACTATAATCAGGGCGGGCACAGCCCGCCCATCGTCAGGAGTGAACACATTGAAAGAGGAAAAGATAGCATTAAGAATGGTCATGCCATATGTCTTGATTATAGTCGCTTTTGTTGTTCTTTTACTGATCTCTAATATCGTTATGAGTTTCTCAACGATCGATGGCAAGTTCACTTTCGAGAATTACAAAGCCATTTTCACAGATAATGTATTTTACAAATCTGTTTTCAACACTTGCATCTGGGTTTTTGGGAGCGTTGCTGGACAAATACTGCTTGGTCTTTTGATAGCCCTTTTGCTGACTCAAATCAAACGAGGACAGGTTTTTTTTAGAAGCGTGATTTTGATACTACCATGGGCAACGCTTGACATCGTTGCCGGAGTTATGTGGAAATGGATGTATAACGATATGTACGGTGTGTTGAATGATATTCTTGTGAAAATCGGACTCGCAAAGGATTATATTGCTTGGCTGGCTACTCCAAAGATGGCAATGCTTGCTGTGATAATTGCAAATATATGGAAAGGTTTTTGTCTATCCGGGATGTTTTTCATCGCTGGGATTCAAACAATACCACAGGAACTCTATGAAGCCGCTGAGATAGATGGTGCGAATGCGTACAGGCGTTTTTGGAATGTGACTATACCCCAACTTAAACCTGTTTTGATAACAACTTTGATGTTTACCATCATATGGACGATAAATTATTTCCCGCTCATCTATGTGATGACTGGTGGTGGACCAAACTATGGTACCGAAACGATAGTGACTTATATTTACAGATTGAGCCTCAGATTTTTGGAGTATAACAAGGCAGCTGCGCTTTCGAATATTCTCTTTGTAATCGTTTTCACTATCGCGTACCTTTTCACACGAAGAATGGCAAAGGAAGTGGCTGCGTGATGAGAAGAAGCACTAAGAAGAAAATAATGAAGACAGTGTCATATATTATGTTGATCTTCATGTCAGTTGTGATTGCCTTTCCTTTTGTCTGGCTCGTATTGACTTCCTTTAAGACTTATCAACAGATATACAGTTACCCTATCATATATCTTCCGAAAAACTGGACGCTCGAACATTACCAGAAGGTCTCAAGCCTCGATTTCAAAAGTTACTTTCTAAACAGTGTTGTAGTTGGTGTTGGTACGATGATCTTTTCACTGCTGATTGGCATCTTTCCAGCCTATGCCTTTTCACGGTATTCATTTAGGTTTAAAAGTGAACTATTGGTCAGTGTGTTGATCTTTCAGATGTTTCCAATGGTCGTTTTCTTAGTGCCAATGTTCAAGTTCTTGGACTGGATAAAATTGCTCGATACGCACATCGGTTTGATCTTGGCTTACATTCCTTTCACAACACCCATAACGATAGTTTTCCTGAGGAGTTTTTTTCTGTCTGTACCAAAATCGCTTGAAGAAGCGGCACTAATAGATGGTTGCAACAGAACAAAAGCATTCTTGAGAGTGATCCTTCCCGTAACCCTACCTGGTATAGCTGCGGTGGGAGTCTACGCATTCTTGTTCGCATGGAGTGAACTACTGTATTCGATGTCGTTGCTGACAAGCAAGAAACTTCAGACGATACCAACTTTTCTTTCAGTCTTTGTAGGTCAGTACCAGACTCGATGGGGTCCACTCTTTGCAGGGTCAGTTTTTGCCACTTTACCACCTCTGGTTGTTTTCATATTGCTCCAGAGATATTTCATCTCTGGATTGGTGAGTGGGGCGGTGAAAGAATGACAATCAGCGACGAATTGCTGTTCGAGGTTGCGTACGATTATTACGTCAGAAATATTCTGCAAAAGGATATTGCAAAGAAACTTGGTGTATCGAGAGTACAGGTGAGCAAATACCTCAAGATGGCGGTCGAAAGGAAGATCGTGCGCATTGAAGTAATACCACCAAAGATCCCACAGAAATTGGAGTCAGAGTATGAAACATTCTTCAAACAGAAATTCGGTCTGAAGAAACTCTTTCTCACAACGGGACACACCAACAACCAATTACTTTTGCAGTCACTGGCAAGAAGAGCCTGGGAGTTCTTGTCTGATCTGTCGAATGAGCCTATGAACATAGGTATTGGCTGGGGTACGACGATGTTCACTCTGGCTACTTTTGATTATGAAATTGATAAATCCAAATGGAGAGTGCTACCGCTCTCAGGTGGTACCTTCAGATTATCTGATAAGCATTTCGATTCGAATTTCATCGCTCAGAACTTCGCACAAAGGCTTGGTGCAAGGTCAGTCCCAGTTTATTTTCCATTTCTGATGGATAGTCTTGAACAAAAACAGCAGTTGCAGCAAAACGAAGAATTCACTTATATAAACTCGATTTGGAGCAATTTGGATGTTGTGATATGCAGTGTAGGGTATTCTATCTCTCGCTCACCGCTGTTCCGTCAAAATGTTTTTGATGGCTCGGTCTTAGATAGACTCGAAAAACTTGGTATAGTCGGCGATGTCTTGACTCACTACTTTGATATCAACGGGAAGATATACGATCTTGACTTCATGCAAAAGGTTAACAACATAACGCTGGAACAGTACATGAAGGCAAAGACGAAGGTAGTCGTAGCAGGCGGATTCCACAAGATTGAAGGTATTGTTGGCTTATTGAGAGGTAAACTGACAGATGTGTTGATAACAGACACGAATACTGCAAAGAATGTCATTGAATACGTCTCTGAAAGAGATTGGAGGTAACGGCAGCCTTGAGCATTCAAATACTCAACCTAAACCCTTGTTACGATCACTGGGTGATCATATCAAAGCCACCAAGAACTCCGAATGTGCTCAGAGGAGATTATGTTGTAAAGCTTGTGGACGGCAAAGGGATGAACATAGCGAGGGTTTTCAACACACTTGGTTTTCACGATTACATTTGCATAAATATCCTTGGCGGTGATGTGGGAAAGATCATCAACACAAAGTGCAGGGAAGACAATATAAAGACCTTGAATTTCTGGATCGAAGATGAAAACAGAATAAACACAGCCGTTGTCTATGAATACGAGAAAAGAATGTTGATGGTCAATGAACCAGGACCAATCATGAAAGAAGATGAAGTGAAAAGATTCATTGAATTTTTTTCGTCTGTTCTGCAAAAAAACAGTACGCTTGTGATTTCGGGAAGCGCACCAAGGGGGTTCGGAACCAAGGATATGGCAGAGATAGCACAGATTGCCAGGCATAATTCCTGTAAGCTGAAGATAGATATATCGGGAGAGTGGCTAAAAAGCCTGTTGAGTTTTGAACCTGAGATGGTGAAGGTGAACGCAGATGAGTTGAGGATAGCCCTGGACCTTCAAAAGCTCGACTTAGAGGAGCTACGTCAGATCAAAGATAAGTATGGTATACAGGTTCTTTGTGTAACACACGGGAGGGACGGATCTGTAACCCTGACAGATCACAAAATCATTCGCTCAAAACCAAAGATCGTTCACTCTGATTTTTCCGTGGGTTCGGGTGATTCTTTTTTCGCAGGCTATCTTTATTACGAAGCTCTGAACAAGTCTATTGAAGAAAGACTTGGCTTTGCAACTGCGTGCGGTACGGCAAACACGTTGAAATACGGTGCCGCGATCTTTGATTTGCAAGACTTGGAAAGTCAACTCTCAAACGTGGAGATTGTGGAGGAAGATCTATGAAGGCTTATGTTGGCATAGACCTTGGAACCACGAACACAAAGGTCTTGGTTGTTGGTGAGAGTGGTATAGAGAAAATAATAAAGGTGAAAACACCAAAGAGAACATTGAACGATGTCGAATACTTTGATCTTGATAAACTCGAGCGCAGTCTTGAAAAGATCATCGTAGAGCTTCAGAAGGAATACGATCTATCAGGTCTTTGCTGCACAAGCTTTGGGGAATCGGTGGTTCCAGTAGCGAGAGGCAAGAAACTGCACGATCCAATAGTCTGGTACGACACGTGCACGAAAAGTGTTCAGGATAAATACGAAAAGATCGTCGCTGAGCTTGCGCCCTACGAGATATCAGGTTCAAGAGATATATATTATTTCTCACTCTACAAGATCCTTTACATGTATGAAAAAGATATTGTCAAGCCACATCAGGTAGAACAATGGTTACCGGTTTCTTCGTATATCCTGTACAAATTGACAGGGAAAGGTATATGGGATATGACGCAAGCCTGCCGAAGTCATATGGTTGATGTTCACAACAGGTGTTGGAATAAGGCGTTACTGAGTTATTTTCAAATCACCCCTGAACAACTTGGCCCACTTGGCTATACCAGTAGTTTTGTGGGTTATTATGGGAAGATACCCGTCTTCTTGGCGGGCCATGATCATCTGACTGGCACCTTCGGCTTAGTTTCATTGTATGGCAGTGAATTGATATACGACTCAATGGGAACGGCATCTTTGATAACGGCGATATCCCATGAAAAAGATGGAAATCTGCGCATGAAAGAGCCCTTTATGAAAAACGGTGGGCTAATTGGCATCGGCTTTGGAGATGGTCAGTATTATCTCGCTTCTGGTGTTAGATACCATGGGAAAATGATTGAATTTGTTTTGAGAATGTTTGGTATGACAGTGGCTTCAAAGAGATTCAGGTTACTCAATGAAAAAACAAGAACGATGCCGCAGAAAACGAATTTCTATATATATAGCAACGGAGATAATATCGTCGGTGAGAACTGCCAGGGCATCAATTTTCTTGAACTTCCCGTTGACTGTACACAAGAAGAAATCCTCCAGACTGTGTATCAATATCTTTGTTACACGAGCAGATTGACCATAGAAAGCCTGAACAGGTACGTTGGTGATCTGCCTGTGATCATCGGTGGGGCTTTGATAAGCAACGATCTTTTCATGAAATACAAGGCTTCTATGCTGTGCAGGGATCTTTATTATCTGAGCACAACGGAATTGACTGCCCTTGGAGCTGCGATATCGGCAATCAAGGGTGCACAGGACAAATATACCTTTGAATCTCTCAAAGCAAAGACGGTCTTTCAGAAAATCAACCCTGACCATGAACTGTGTGTTCAAATGAATGAACTCTACCAGAGAATGACCGATGGTTATAACAAACTCTTGAGATAAGGAGGATCAAAAATGCCTTTGGTTGGTCTAAAGGAACTTGTTCAAAAAGCCTACAAGTGTGATTACGCAGTACCAGCCTTTAACATTCACACTTATGAAGATGCGGTGGCGATTGTCAAAGGTGCTGAGGAAATGAAATCACCTGTCATACTAATGGCTTCACCGAGTGCAATAAAACACTTAGGTATAAAGGTAGCGGCATGTATCATGAATGACCTTGCTCAGAGGTCCTCTGTACCTGTGGTTTCACATCTTGATCATGCAACAGATTTAGACATCATTCTTAAAGCAATGAAGGCTGGCTTCACCTCAGTGATGTATGATGGCTCAAACCTGAGTTTTGAAGAAAATGTTCAAAACACAAAGTTTGTTGTAAAGGTTGCAAGAGCTTTTGGTGTGTCTGTCGAAGCGGAGATAGGAAGGGTGGGCAAGTCTGAAGAAGGCGAACAACTCGAACAGATTTTGACAGAGCCAGAGTCTGCCAAAGCCTTCTTTGAGCAAACTCAAGTAGATGCATTGGCGGTTGCCGTTGGTACTGCTCACGCAATGCAAAAGCAGGAAGCCCAGATAAATTTCCAGAGAGTTGAACAGATACAGAAGATAGTCGATGTACCACTGGTTCTGCACGGCTCAAGTGGCGTCCCAGATGAAGATCTCACAAGAATAAGCAAAATGGGCTTTGGAAAAATAAACATAGGTACAGTCTTGAAAACTGTTTATGTCCAGAAAATCAGAGAAATCTTATTGAACAAACCAGAGTTGAAAGATCAAATCACTCTGTTGAAAGATGCATCTGTTGCAGTAACACAGATGGTTAAACACAAAATAGAACTTCTGAACAGTGCTGGGAGAGCCTGAATCAAGAAAAAACTGTGCCGTAGTGTATGTACACCAATCAGAAGAGAAATATAAGTATACTATTGAGATATTTTGCGAGAACAAGGTAGCCATCCATCACGAAGCTATGGTGGTTTTCGAGTGTAAAGGCGGGACATGTGTTATCACGCCCGCCTTTTGAGATTTCATTTTCGCATTCTGAGTATCTTGGTCAGCTTCTCAATACTTTCTTCCAGTCCTCCAGGTCTATTTGAGCTGAGCCAAATGACTTTGTAATTTTCAAGGGTCTTTTCAAAATCATGCTCGAAGGAATTCCATTTGTCACTTGTTACTTTCATTATCTCTCCATATTCTTTTAGGAATATCAACGCCTGCATCCCAAGAATCAACATCTCAGCGTTGTTAATAATCTGAGCCATCACATCATTTAAATCTGTCGGAGTTTCTGTGTTTGCAAGTTCTGCAATGACTTCTCTCGCCCTGTTCATAGCAAGATAAGTGTTTGCCAGATCATTATCGTCAATTCGGGTCAAGTACTCAGGCATTTTATGAGGGAGTACAAGCGCCATGAAATACGGACTCATATTATGAATGCGAAGGTTCACAGACTTGTATAGCAGACCAAGCTGGTATATTTGCTCAGCAATTGAAAGATTTGTTTTGAACACATGTAAGTCGATTTCCTTCAATAGATCATCAACGCATAGATTAGCTGACGATAGATTCCATCCAACCGTGGCCGCGTAACCAAGAGGTATCATCGAGAACGGTAAGTGTTGAGGGTGGCCGTTGTCTCCCCAGTCTGTCAATAGAAAACCCGTAGCTGCATGTTTTTTCCCATTCACAAGGGCGTTTTCGATGTTCATAAGCGCATTCTCGCTTCTTCCAACAAAAGAATCCCACGTTGAAGTACCGGGACAGACATAAAATGTTATGCCTTTGCTGGAAAACAACTCACATTCACTATCATATGGGTGATCCAATTCATAACCCCACACCATCGCAATTATATCGTCGGGCAAATGTGCCACGAGTTCGGCATGATTCTTGATGATATCTCCCCAGAACATCATTGTTTTCCCATATTTCTTGACTGTTTTGTACACCTTGAGCAAGAAATCAAGATATACTTTACCTTTTCCCAATTCGTTGCACATTTGTTTGGAACGTCCGAGGCCCAAATCGTAGGTTTCGTCGCCACCAATATTGAACTTCGTACTTGTGAAATTCGGCAACAGTTCCTCATACAGTTCATCCAAGAAGTTCAATGTTTCTGGGACAGCAGGTGAAAGTGAAAATGGTCCGTACTTTTCTCCCCAGGGTGTCTCGAAGCCATCTGGACATTCGGCAAGATATTTATATTTCTCATGTTTGAGCCATTTGCCAAGATGACCAAAGGAATTCTGATTTGGAACCAGTTCAATAAATCTCTCTTTGCAATAACTGTCAAGGTCTAATATCTCATCGGCTGTCAAAGGTGTGTAAGTCTTCCAGACAGTCTCGTGTTTTTCATAAGCGAATGTATGTTCCATGTAAAGCTGCAGTTGATTATATTTCAGTTCTGAGAGTGTATCGATCAGCTTCTTTAGAGTGTTCATAGAAGGTATCCTGTTTCTACTTATGTCCAGCATGAATCCTCGATTTTCGAAGTCAGGTTCATCTTCAATGATCATTGCTGGTATCTTGCAATTGTGTTCTACCATCAATTGTTTGAGAGTTTGTATGCCATAGAACATACCTTGAATTGTCTTTGAGACAACTGTGATGCCCTTCTCTGTCACCTTCAACCTGTATCCCTGTGAATTCTGTATGCAGTTTGGTTCAACGATTAACCTTATGAGAACATCTTCACCACCATATCCCGTGAGTGAGAAGCACCTTTTAGACTTTTCAAGTTCGTTTCTCAATAACTGGCCGATCTTCAAGTTCTCGCCTGAGACCAGAATCTTTCCTCTGAATGGTATATTAAACTCCTTTTCAAGATTGATTATTTTCTTCGGCTTTGGTAACATCTCAATCTCCCTTTCTCAAAGAATTCATGAGTTTTCAAACTCTTTGAATTGTTTCTTCAGGTTCTGCACAATTTCTTCTTTCGTGGGTATAATAGATTCAATTGCCATGATTAGTGCGCCACCTACAGGTGGTAGATATGGTTCGCTAAGAGATATGTTCAAGGTTCTTTTCACACCGTTTTGAACTGAACTGAGAAAATATGGATTTCTAAACAATCCACCAGTGTAAGAAAGAAAGTCGCTGTTGACGCGTTTTATGACAGGTGTTACTGCTTGCACTAATTCATCAACGGCCCTTTGTACGATTGTTTGAGCAATGCGATCCCCGTATCGGGCGCTTTCGAGAACAAAAGGTGCGAAGGAGGCTAAATGGCTCTTGGAAGGCTTCTGGACGTAAAAATATCTTAGTACATCATCCACAGAATGCAAGTCCAAGAAACTTTCAACATGATTAACGAGAGTTGTGAATTCTCCTCTATCTTCCCAATACCTCATCACTTCTTTGATAGCTTCGAAAGCAATTCCATATGCACTCCAGACATCACCTATGATGTGTCCCCAGCCTCCTGTTCTGTACAACTGGCCGTTACAATCGAGACCTATGACCATCGAACCTGTACCGGCAACAATCAAGGTCCCTGATCTCCTCTCAGGCCCAAAGGAACCTTTCAGAGCAATGACACAATCATTCACAACCAGGAGTTTCCTGGCTGGTATTACAGGCCGTATGAGTTCACAAAGTCTGTTACAGCTTTTTTGCGAAAAACCTGCACCAGAGAGTCCCAGAACGCACGCATCTATTTCTCTCAGATCATGATGAACAGATTGCAAACAATCCAAAAGAGTGTTTTTCAAACCATCAATTCCTATATCGAGATGATTCCCAGGACCTCCAAATACAGACGAGAGAATGTTGCCGTTCTCATCGCACAAAATCATTCTTGTCTTAGTACCACCAGCATCTACACCCATGAACTTCATTTCTTCGATACCTCCACACCAAGCAATCACAGTTTTTTCAACTCATCGGATACTAACGCCAGCAGATTCATCTCCGTATCGTCAGAATACGGTGATGCCAACCACTCGTAACCCGACTTCACGCTTTTTGGGACCACATAAGAAGCGGGCGAGTTTGCATAACATGCAATGAAAACTGGCGCGTCTAATGGAATCAATCTTGAAAACTCGAAAAACAGCTCGAACGGTACAAATACGAATTTGAGCGGATTCATCTTGAGAAATGATATTCTCACTCTGCTGTTCTTTGGTGAATTGATGCGTTTCTTAAGCAGAAGTGCACCTGGAAGGTCTCTTTCATCGAGCATCAGTTCATTAATGTTCTTCTGAACAAATCTCACTTCAAATTCTCTTTCGACTATTAGAAGTCCTTCTGGTTTCAGTATTTGACACACAGTCACAGGAGAAAACTGGTCAAGAAAGAGATCCGATAGCCTCTCAACTTCTGAAAAAGATCTGTCTCTCCTTGTTCTATGTGTGCTTATGTTACCACAACAAGAATTGAGGAATACGACAGGATGGTTGAGCGTTGTCCGCAATTTCTCCCGGATGCTCCCAATCAGATCTGATGAATAGAGCAAATTCTCCGGCCCTAAGACGGTAGGATGGCATGGGAACAAGAGTATCGAGAATAATCGTTCTACAGTCTCAAATTCAATTAAACGGGCTGGTATGGCACTGCTTTCTGGTTTATCCCGGAAATCACAGACATCGGACACAGCAAATCGCCTCACCGTTACCTTGATCAAATCTGATGCGCTTTGCTTGGCACCGAGTAACGCTTTTTCAGCGTAAGATTCCAGAATGTCTCTGACCAAATCGGGTTTTGGGCCAGAATGTGTATGAGTGGCAACAGGTATGAGTTCTGTATTTTCAATCTTTCGAGGGAAATTCTCTGGAATAGTGAGAAGGTCAAACACCAGTATCGCTACCTCTTTCTCATCTTCGCACAGATAGATGCAGAATACTTTCAACGGGTCGTGGTAACCCGTTGAAATACCATTTCGCTGAACATAACCTGCCATAGATAGTCCTGTGGGAAAAGACAGATTCGTTTCGAACAAACCGACTTTCACACAATCACACCCCTAACACTCTGCGATGGTTATTATCCCTTCAAGCCGCCGCTGAGTCCCTCGACATACCATTTTTGGCACATCAGAAATATCACAAGGATTGGTAATGTGGCAACAATCATGCCCGCGCACAGGAGTCCCCAACGTGTGATATTATGACCCCTAAACATTGCAAGCCCCAGGTTGATTGGCATTTTGGAGTAATCCTGTATGACCAGAAGTGGCCAGAAAAACTGGCCCCATGACCATAGGACTTTGAAGACCACCATGGTTGCAACAGTTGGTTTTACCATTGGCAACATGATTCTCCAGTATATGTAGAAATCATTTGCTCCATCGGCTTTGGCAGCCTGTTCAAAATCTGCAGGTATTGATAAGAAACTCTGCCTGAACATAAATACACCGAACCCACTCGCTGTGAACGGAATGATGAGTGCGGCTAAGCTGTCATACATACCAAAGCGTATGGTTATTATATACATGGGTATTGCAACAGCATAAAAAGGTATCATTAGTGTCGACAAAGCCAGCCAGAACAACACTTTCTTCCCGACGAAATTCTTTCTCGCCAAGGCATATCCAGCCATGGAATCAAAGAAGATGCTGACCAATGTTACTATGCCTGCTACAAATAGGCTGTTGAACAACATGGTACCGAGCGTAACATTCTCATCGATAACCGTGGGATAATTCCACGCAGCAGGGTAATTTTCAAAGGTGATGCTTCTGGGAATCAAAGAATATGATTCTATACCTGTATCGGGTTCTATGGATCTCACGACAACCCATATCAACGGTAGAAGAGTAAAGGCGCATGCAGATATGACTAAGAGATACTTAACAACGTATAGCCACCAGTTCTGCGATTTCATCAGCTTCACCTCTAAAATATGATGTCTTCTCTGCCAATCTTTCTCTGAACAAAAGTCAAAGCAAGTATGATGACAAGTAAGACAACACTTATGGCTGATGCATAACCCATTTGAAACTCACTAAAGCCCTTTGTATATAGGTAATTCACGATCGTGGTTGTGGAATATCCAGGTCCTCCTCCAGTCATTATGTAAATAGGTGTAAAGACTTGGAACGAGTTAATCAGAGAAGTGGTGATAACAAAAAAGGTCGTCGGTCTCAGAAGTGGTAAGGTTATTTTGAATGTAATCTGCCACTTTGTTGCGCCGTCCAGAGCTGCAGCTTCGTACAATTCATCGGGTATATTCTGAAGTCCCGCAAGAAAGATCAACATTCTGTAGCCGAAACCGCTCCAAATTAAAACTATTCCAACAGCAATGAGTGCATATCTGTAATCACTCAACCATTCTATCGGTTTCAAGTGCAAGGATATGAGTATGCGATTTGCTATGCCTGTCGTGCTTGAAGAGAATATCAAAGACCAGATTATACTCACAACAACCATCGGAATTACATTAGGAATGAACAGAGCGAGTCTGAAAAAGTCTCGACCTTTGAACGGCTTGTTCAGCAGCAAAGCAAAGATCAATCCCAAGATCGTGTTGCCCGGCACATATAAAAGTGTGAAATAGATCGTATTGACAATTGATCTCAAAAAGATCTGATCCTTTGCAAGTCTCAGATAATTTCTGAAACCCACGAATTTCGCAGAATAGAAAGTCACGATGCTGAAGTCTTTGAGACTTAGAAAAACGACCCATACGATTGGAATGAAAAGGAATATCGTGAAGATCGTGTAGGCTGGTGCACAAAACGCATAAGCAATGAGATTTTCCTTTACACGTCTTTTCACCCTTTTATCACCTCAGAAAGTGCTCTCAGAATATCAGCAAAAAGGGGAGGTGGAATCCTCCCCTGCTGATCCTCTACCACGAGTAACCTTTTTCCTTCAGATGTGCCTCTAATTCCTGTTGGGCTCTTTTCAAACCGTCTTCAAGTGATAGTTTGCCTGAGAGAACATCTTGAATAGCGGCCTTTATTATTCTTGTGAAAGCGGAGTATTCTGGATGTTCAACCCACGGATTTGAATCAGACATTTGTTGAGCGAATGCCTCCATAATTGGATCATTAGAAACATATTCCTCCGCGGCATCTGTTCTTGATGGTACGAATCCGGCCACATTACAATACTCCAGCATGTTTTCTTTGCCACACAGCCACATTAGGAGCTTTGCAGCTTCTTCTTTGTGCTTAGCAGATGAAGGTATTACAAATACATCTGCACCGTAATACGACGTTCTTCTTCCTGTTTCAGGATTAGTAGGTAGTACAACAGCACCAACTTTGTCACCAAGCTCTTTTCTGAGAGCAGGGCCAGCATCGCCTGTGTCGATGTACATTGCGACTTGCCCGGCGACAAGTTGACGACGAACATCTGCCAAGTTTGCGTTGACAGCACCTGGTTGAACAACCTTGAATGTTCTGAAAAGGTCGACAAAGAACTTTGCTCCTTTGTAGAATGCTTCAGTGTTTATTGTTGGCGCACCCTTTTCGTTTATCATAGTTCCCCCTGCTTGCCAAACCCAGATCATCAATTGGTAGGCATACTGAGCCGATGCACCAAAACCATAGACATCGATCTGTCCGTCGTTGTTTCTGTCAAATGTGAGGCGTTTCGCATACTCCAGAAAATCGTTCCATGTCCAGTTAGAAGATGGCTCTGGTAAACCTCTTTCGGCGAGGATGTCCTTTCTATAAAGAACTACCCTTGTATGACAGAAATACGGTACCCCGACGATCTTACCGCTTAGTTCTTGTGGACTATTCATCTTGTATGTACTTCCCATAAGGACTGACTTTGAAAAGCTGTTCAGGAAATCCTTTGGCAGGTATTTCTCGAGAGGCTCTACGGACTTTGACCAAGCAAGTGCGTGTTCTCTCGGTGATCCCACTTTTGCCAAGTCTGGAGCCTTTCCGGACATTATGGCAACATCGAGTTTTGTGTGTGGGTCCTCAGCCCAAGGGATGACCACCAGATTGACTTTGATTCCTGTGGCTTTCTCAAAATCTGCTATCTGCTTTTTGACAATGGGAAGGTCGAGTTGAGGATCTCCTCCAGCGAACCAGAATGTTACCTCTGCCCCTAACATGAACACAGACAAAACGCATACCAGTACCATCGAACAAAACAACTTTCTCATTAATGAAACCTCCCTTCAGAATTTTGGGGATACGAAATATCCCGTTGGTTATAATCTTCAATCAGGCTCCTTCGGAAGAATTCCTTTGTTTTTTCATTCTTGAATATCTCGTGAAAAGCAAAGAAGCAAATACCATCTGCACCGGATTTCTTCAACACATTGAAAACGTCAAACGTTTCATTGATTGATATTCCACCGTGCGCTTGGATTCCCATGACGATCTTTGATCTATTGGTTATCATTTGTGCGGTGCCATTGAATACATCAAGAACCCACGAAATGGGTTTGTTTAGCTCACGATGATAAGCCATTGGCAAAATGAAATCGCATGCTTCAGAAAAATCTGAATACCTTTGACCGAAATTCACAAGAGCAAAACTTCTTTCATATGGGTCAACATTGCCGCCTTCTGGAATCAATGCAGCGCTGATCAGCATGGAAGGTTCCATTCTCCTCACCAAGCATCTAATCTCTTGTAGAAAGTCCCTGACATCGTTTGCCTTCAACTCTGACCATTTGACTACATCGGGGTTGCCTTGCATGAATAAGTCAACGAAGTTTCTTTGGTCACCGCCTGTTCCCCAAGTTCTAATGGCTTGTACAAGGAGCGAATCGACCTTGAGTCCGATGGATTTTGCTCTCTGCAGCTGAACTGGTCCCCAACCCCATGCCCCATTTGGATATCTGATGTAGTCCAGGTGAATTCCATCAGGTGCATAATCATTTATGACTTCCGCTATTAATGAAAGTACGTATTCTTTGTAACGTATATCAGATGCAAAATCAACCACTGCTGTTGAAATCCTGAAGCATCTGTGTTCTCCTAATCTGTATTCTTGCACTGGCTCTGATTCAATCGGAATTCCCCACATACCAGAAGTCCAGTTTTGCTCAAGATAGGTCTTGTCTTGAGTGATTATGAACCAAGCGTGGAACCTCAAATTGTTTTCGCTGCAGGCTGCCCGAGTTCGAGGAAGTACACTCACATCTTGAGAAGTTGCTAAAGCTATCTTTGAAGGCCAGCATACCCTCCCCATAGTTCCCTTCACCAGTAAGAAAACATCGGTTATTCCCATTTCTTTGAACTCCTCTACAGCTTTTTCTATCCCATACTCTGATATTGATGTGCCCCATACCCAAATTCCTCGAATACTATTTGGTACAACGGAGTATCTTCCTTGACAATTCATTGTCATCTCAAAGACACCTCGAAGTTTCAGAAAATGGGAATCAGTCCACGGTATTTTGAAACCAGTGCCATATTTGTTTCATCACCATCGGGTATATTCGCACTCAAAAAGACAGGAGGGGTGATGCCATCTTTTTCGAATAGTGCCACGATTTCACTGATGACGGAGTTTATAATGAATACACCACAAATCGTCGACAAAGGTCCACAGGCAGCGTTGTTTACCTTCAAACACACATCACCATAAGGCACATGGTTGTCAATAGTCAGATCCGCAATCTCGTAGAGCCTTTTTCCAAGTTCATTTCGCGGTTCGATGCTCCTTGAGTGCTCTAAAGATGTGATTGCTGCGACATAGGCTCCTCTTTTTTTGGCTTCAGCGGTGAATGTAACTATCACAGAATTGGAACCTGAGTTGGAGAATACTAAGACCACATCGCGGGACGAAATGGGTAGATCAGAAACAATGGCTTGTCCTATTCCACCAATTCTCTCTAATTTGGAACTGAGTACAGCCCTTTCGTGAAGCATTAACGAACTCAAGAGCACGGGATAGACTGGAGCAATACCTCCTGCACGATAAAAGATTTCTTCTGCCAACATGTGAGAATGACCTGTGCCGAAGGCATAGATCAAACCACCACTTCTCACCGCTTGGTATGATCTCTGAGCCAGGTTTTGAATTTTCTCTGTTTCGTGTTCGGCAATTTGTTTGAGTGTCTCCTGGATTCTGGAATGATACTCTCTCATTAGACTAAGATCACGAGTTTCATGCTTGTTCGATCCCATTTTTCAAGAGTCCCTCCTCACATGTGTAATGAGTCTCCATGCAACCTGCTTCCAAGGTTTTAGAACCTTATTTGTACTGTCTTAGTATTTCTTTCAAAGGTGTTTCTCTTTCAGTGTCAAGCACTGTACCAGCTCTAAAGACACATACTCCATCAGCATTCTTGTCAAGACAGTTCTTAACAGCTTGACTTAGTTCGTCACCTGTTACAGGTGAATAACCTTGTAGACCAACAACCACTTTGTTTTGCTGAACTTGTTCCTTTGTTCCCGAAAGGATGGTATCGGTTATCCAAGTTATGTCTTTTCCATAGTCTCTGTGGTAAGCCATAGGTATGATCATTTCGCATGTGTACCCGAATGATTCATAATTCTGACCATAATGAACTAATCCAAACGCTCTTTCTCTTTCGGTGGGATCGGAACTACCAGGTTCTGGCATCAAAGCAGCACTTACGATGAGATCTGGTTTGATGTGTTTTGCGTATTCAGATAGTTCATTCAGAAAATCAAGGACATTAGCCGATCGCAGTTCTACCCACTTTGTTACGGTGGCGTCGTCACTGAGGTATGCATTTATGAATGACTGATTGTCGCCTCCAGTTCCCCAGGTTTGAATAGCGAGCTGTTCTAGATATTCTATGTCAGATTCGCTCAAACCGTTTTCTCTGGCTCTGTCAAGCTCTGCTGGTCCCCAACCCCATGCTCCGGTAGGGTATCTTATGTAATCAAAGTGCAAGCCATCCGGATCATAGTTCTCTATGACTTCAGCAATAAGCGATTTCAAGTACTCTCTATAAGTCTGTGATCCGACAAAATCAATTGATTTTCCAGCCCTTTGAAGTTCCCCACCCTGTACCTTTGGTATTCCGTACATCTTGTATTCGGGATAGGTATTGGCGAATTTCTCATCCTGATTGCAGACAAACCAGACATGAAGTCTTAGACCATTGGTTTTGCAGTACTGTGCAGCCTTGGGAAGTACGGTCGTATCAGACGCAAATCCAAGTGCAACTTTGGATGGCCAGTTAACTGTTCCGGAAGTTCCCTTGACGAGCAAGAGAACATCTGTTACACCTAATTCTTTTATTCTCTGCAGTGTTTGTTCGACTCCAGAATTTGCCAACGTAGTTCCCCAGACCCATACGGCCTTTATCTTTGCTGGCCATGAGAAAGGTAATAAAGCGCTGCAAAAAGTCACTTCATTAGCCATAGTTCCCGTGCCATTTATGTCATTAAGAATTTTCGCCAAAGTTGGGATAAAAACATCAAGCGAAATCTCTCTTTGCAAATTGTTTATGTTTATCGAAACAGAACTTGGCAGTACCTTGGTCTTTTCAATGTCACTGACAAAATTCGAAACTGCCGAGCAGAATTCCGCCGTGGTACATGTTGCATCGAGATCTAAAAGCCCAAGATCTCCTGTCTCAAAACCATTAGGTAGTTCAACTGGAAGATATTTTATTCCGGTCGGTTTTTGTGAAGAACCGCAAAACTCCACGAGAAACTTGGCCATCAAGTAGGAAGCATCAGCCAGTTTTATTCTGTCAACGGATTCTCCTTTCACTTGCCATGTTCTCAAACACTCTTCGGGTAGCTTCTGTGTTGAATTCACTTGGTCAAAGATAGCCTTTGCTATTAACAATACATCGTCACCACTCAGAGAATCGTTTGTAGTATCAGCTTGTTTGATCACAAAACATCCCGCAAGAACTGTTAGCAAAATCCCCACAAGCACAGTTACCAGGATCTTTTTCATGTGATACTCCTCCCCTGCACAATGAAATGTTTGACGTGAATTCTTTATATAGCTCAGTTTGATAGAGTCACAACCTTTGACAGATTCCTTGGTTGGTCTGGATTGAGACCTTTTCGCTTGGCAATTGACAATCCCAATAGCTGAGCAAAAGTAACCTGAACAAAGGCGTCCTCTCCATTCTTGGCAATTGGCTCACGCAAGATGGTCAAAGCACCGTAGTTTTTCATTTCATTAAGCAGATTGAGCTCTTCTGTATTTTGATCGCTTGCGTAAAGTACTATCACCACTTGCTGATTTGCAAGCGATTTTGGTCCATGTCTATATTCGAGGGTTGAGTAAGCTTCTGTTAAGGTGAGGGACATTTCTTCAAGTTTTAGAGCTGATTCCTTTGCGATACCTTCGTATACTCCTGTGCCAAGAAAAACATAATGGTTTGCATTCATCAAGGATTTGCTTGCGATTAGCTCAGCGGATTTTGTCAAGAAATCTTCTGATAGATTTACCAAACGTTGATATTTCTGTTGATTACCACTGATTTTGTCAGTGATATAGAACAAGCTCAAGAGAATACAAGTGAACGACTTTGTCATGACCACAGATTTTTCATCAATTGGAAGTGCTAAATACAGGTCACAAGACTTGCAAAGGTCACTCTTTTGGTCAAGTGTTATTGCGAAAGTTCTCAAACCGATTTGCGAGAGTTTTCGCGCTGCTAAAACTGTTTCGGTCGTATTTCCTGAACGCGAGATTAGTACAGCAGAACGCTTGAATTTCTTCGAACCAAGAACAAATCTATCTGCGAAAAGAACCTCGCTGCTTTGCAAAGCTTTGGTTTCAATACCAGTGATGCGTGTAAAGTATTTCGACGCAGATATCGCCAAGTAATATGAGGACCCGCATCCAACGAAATAGACAATGTCACTGGTGAAAAGAAACTCAGGTAAGGTATTGCTTGGCAACTGGTTTAGGAACGAAAGTACCTTCTTGAACTCATCTGGTTGGGTTAAGATCTCTTCTTCAGTAAACATGACTTCACCTCTGTTCTCAAACAAGAATCACATCTGTCCCAAATGATTTGATGTTCTCGACTTGCTTTTGATCTGCTTGACGATCTGTCACGAGAATCTTTATTTTGTCCAAATCGCATATCTTGTATGGTGCAATATGATCTATCTTCGTGCTATCAGCTACTAAGATCACATTCTTTGATTTTTGAATGATAATCTCCGCGAGGTTTCTCTCTTCAAAATCTGCCACGGTTACACCGCCTGTGCAGCTTACTCCGCTGGCTCCAAGAATGTAAGAATCGAAATACATACGTTCAAATAGCGTTGACGCATACTCACCAATACACTCAAATGATCCCTGCCTAACTGTTCCTCCAGAATGTATGAGATTAAAAGGTTTTGTAAGGTTTATGATCGCCCAAGCAGTTGTAATGGAATTTGTCACAATGGTCAGAGCACGGATAGGAGCGCTTTCCAAAGCCTTCATTACATAGTAGACAGTGGTTCCGCCGCCAGCAGCAATTACTTGACCGTCTGCCACAAATTCAACGGCTTTCTTCGCAATCCGTTCCTTCTCTTGTTTTTGAATGTCCAAGTTTTTGAAAAAGGGTGAATCGCCGGCTATGCTCTTGATAGTAGCTCCACCGCGAGTTCTCTCAATGAGGCCCTGCGATTCCAGAATATCAAGATCCCGTCTGGCTGTAATTATAGATACGCCGTGAGATTTACAGATATCGCCGATTGAGATCTGACCAGACTGTCTCATGGTACTCAGAATTGCCTTCAAGCGCTCTTGACGTCCCAAAAGAATCACCTACACTTTTAGATCAATATCGATCATTTTATAGTCACTATTATCAACTATAAATGATTTATAATGATCATATCAAGTTTGTGTTTTGCCGTAATTCAGTTATGTGTAAAGAAAACTGTACAATGCGGGTGCCTTTTCTTTTGCTATCACAGGATTACTTTGATTTTCTCTGGTTTTCTCATATAGAGTTGAGTACTGTGGCATGAAAGCTCAGCTTTTGTTTGTAAAGGCACGTGCTGAATTCAGTCAAGGGGGAAATTACCTTAATGAAGTTATTGGGGTTTTCGCTCAGTGAATCTGAAGATTGGGAAAGTCTTGCTCATTCTTCCAAGAACCTTACGGTTTTTTCGAGTATTTCGGCGGTTTTTTGGTCTTTCAGCACAAATTCAAAACCATGGTTCCCGTTAGGATGCAGCAACAACTGTGCTTTGCAGCCGTACTGTCTGAGTGTTTTGAACATTTTCACAGAACTCATATATGGGACAACGGAATCCTTCATGCCGTGAACTAACAGAATTTTGTTGCAATTGTGGCTCACATAATTCACAGGTGAATATCTCTCGTAGACCTGTTCTGACTTTGAAGGCAGTCTTTTAATCGTTGCCATTGCCGAGAAGCGGGCAAAGAGTGAGTCGGATTGCCAGATATCCATCAGATCACACGGCGCATAGTAAGCGATAATCTTCTCTACAGATTCTGTGCATCTCAAGCCAGTCAGGAGTGCGAGATGGCCACCTGCGGATAGGCCCATCAAAGAGATTTTCTCAGCAAGATCGGGTATCGTTTTTTTCAGAAACTGTATAGCGGCGATGAGTTCTTCAACCAGTTTTTCTATGTCATTTATATATCCTCTTCCATAGCCTATGGCAGCAACGACAAATCCACGTGATACCAAGAATCTATACCAAGACATGTTGTTGGGCTGACGTCTGTAGCCGCTTATCCATCCACCACCGTGGGCGAAGAGGACAACCCCTTTTACCGGTTTTGTTTTTGGATAGAAGATATCGATAAATCGTCTTGTCATGTACTCATATGTTTCAACCTTGAGCCAGGGTTTCTTATCTGTGTCAAGCACCAGTCTTCCAAAGATGGTTTTTCGGATCAACGGTATGTTAATCACGGCGATGATCAACAAGGTTAAACCAAAATCGGTGAAGGCCAGAAAGAGTGTGAAGATCAGCAAAAAATACTTCAGCAATAGTTTCTCCTTGCTTGTACTCAAAGTACACCCTACTTTCCTGTCACAAAGATTATTCTGTCGCCAGCTTTGACTTTTCCACCTTTTATAACTCTCAGAAATATGCCCTCTGTTGGCATAACGCATCTTCCAACGATCTTTGCTATTTCACAGCGATCGTGACATTCTTTGCCAATCTGAGTTATTTCAAGTTCTGCTTCGTTTACAAAAACCTTTGTCCCAAGAGGTAATTTCCATACCTGAACACCCTCCACGGTTATGTTTTCTGCAAAATCTCCGAAGTTGACCTGTATGCCCCAGGTTCTCGCTTTCTCGATACTGTTCACAGACAGTATTGAGACCTGCCTGTGCCAGTTTCCTGCGTGTGCGTCGTTCTTTACCCCGTGGTTTGCGATTAGTTCGATCTCTTCCACAGGAGTTTTTCTCACACCTTTTACCTTTGAGATATTCACTGAAACAACCCTTGCCTCAAATTTGTTCACGTTTCCACTCACCGGATTTTCCTCCCGATTTTTCCAAAAGGTATATTTGTTCTATGATCATGCCCTTGTCCATGGCTTTGCACATATCGTATATAGTGAGTGCAGCAACGCTAACGGCTGTAAGTGCTTCCATCTCTGCACCTGTCTTCCCGATGCACTTAACAGTAGCGGTTATTTCCACACAACTATCTTCATGATCGATCTTGAACTGCAAATCTATGTTGGTCAGATTTATGTTATGGCACAGTGGGATCAATTCTGATGTTTTCTTAGCTGCCATTATTCCAGCGATCTTTGCTGTGGTGAAGACATCTCCCTTTTTGACAGTTCCAGCGTTTATTGCGCACAATGTTTCCCTGTCCATCCTGATCTTTGAATATGCCACGGCAACTCTTTGCGTGTCGTCTTTTTGAGTTATATCAACCATGTGGATATCTCCATTTTTGTCTATGTGTGACAGCTTCCAGTCCATTTTCATCCTCCCAGTCTGTTCATTTTGCTATCGATCTCGGAGTTGTTCATGTCATGCTGGTATGGTTTACTCTCCAACACCTTTTGTATCAATTGAATGATTTGTTGATGCGAATACTTTGATCTGATAGCCTGCAAAAGATCTACGTGGATAGTTGAGCCAAGACATGGGTAGAGTTTCCCATCGCATGAGAGTCTTATTTTGTTGCAGGAACTGCAGAAAGATTTGCTCATCGCAGAGATTATGCCAACATAATTTCCGCCGCTGGTTACAAAGTATCTTGCTGGTCCGACTCCAAGTTGAACACTCACCGGTTTCAACTCAAATGACGAGAGCCTATCAAGAATCTCCTTTTCAAAAACTGCCCCGCTGTTTTTCCTGCCAACGGGCATCATTTCGATGAATCTTATCGGTACACCTTTGAAAGAAGCGTACTCGGCGAGTTCAGGTACTTCATCGATATTCATCTTGCTCACAACAACATTGAGCTTCACAAAGAGTTGATTCTTGATTGCCTCGTCAATGCCATCGAGAACTGGTTTGATTTCACCTCTTGTTATCTGACGAAATTTGTATTCATCTAAGCTGTTTAGGCTCACATTTACAGATTGAAGACCAGCACTTTTGAGATCTTCAGCAAAGTCCTTGAGCCTGCTTCCATTTGTTGTCATGGATACGCGAAAGTATTTTGAAAAAGCCTTCACAATCTGCACAACGTCATCTCTCATTAAGGGCTCTCCACCGGTAATACGAACTTGCTCAATGCCCAAACTGTGAAAGATGCTGCCTAAGGTCAATATTTCTTCCAAGCTCATCAGTTTTTCTTTTGCGAGAAACTCCACATCGGGTGGCATACAGTAGAAACATCTGTGGTTGCATCGATCGGTTATAGAAAACCTCAAGTAATTTATCACTCGAGCATAGCGATCCCGCAATTTACCAACTCCTATTTTAAGTATACTATTTTGTGCTTGACAAATTCAGCCCGCAGAAGGTGTCATTTATCTTCTTGAAACCAATTGTATTCATTCGGTGTATATAATCTTGTTTGCAACCAAAGGGGTGTCGTCGTGCATTTTTATATATTCACAGCCATAACCAGTTTTGCAGGCCAAATATACGGTGTGATTTTCAATTTGTTTCTCAGACAGAATGGATTGACCAACCTTGATATAGGCAAGATCACTTCCGCGAGCCTTTGGGGTTCTGCTGTGTTGGGGACTTTCTTTGCGTTTCTTGTGAACAGGGTCGAAAAGAGGAAATTCCTTGAATCTTTGCTTTTACTACAGTTGAGTACGCAGTTCCTGAGAATATTCTTGCTGGACCCACAGCTGCAGATTGTTTTGAATTTCCTTTCTGGTGCATCTTCTTCTGCGATATCGATCATTATCTCTGCATCGATGATCGCCTGGAAATCCTCAAAGAACGTAATGGTGCTCTTTGGTTCCAATTTCTCAATTTCGATGATCACAAGTGTTTTTGGTAACTTGATAAGCGGAGTGATAGCTGACAAGATTGGTTTTAGAGTGACGATGTTGATTGCCACAACGATATACAGTGCAAGTTTTCTTGCAGTTAGAAGATTGCCAATTGGAGACAGACAAGCCTTAGAGAAGGTTACCTTCACCAAGGTGCAGAAGGATTTACTCTGGTATTACCTGCTCTCCAATTTGCTCGTTGGTTTTGGGGCAGGTTTGTTTATAAGCTTTGGCAATCTAATGCTCAACGATCTTTTCGCTATGTCAACTGCCCTCATTGGCCTTGTGATGGCTTTAACTCAGATAGCCACCGGTATAGGTGGAGCAATGAACCACTCACTTGAAAAACGTTTTGGATCAACAAAGGTTCTATTTTTCTGCTACACAGCGGTCGTCCCTCTGATGGTATCTTTGGCTTTTATTAGAAATCCAGTTGCCTTCTGTTCGCTCTATGTAATGAGATTCATGCTGATGAACATGGTGAGCCCCATTTTTTCAGTTCTTGTTTTTTCCAACTTACCTGTGCAGTATCTTCCATTGACCAATGGCATAGGGAATTTACTCAACAATTCATCTCGTGCCATCGCTGCACTCCTCTATGGCTATATAGTAGTAGATAGTTCTGATTACACAAAATTGCTTTTGATCAGTACTTTATTTTACTTGTTGAATGCGCTGTTAACCTATTCACTGCATAGAAAAATCACTCTTCGTACAAGATATGATCATGTATAATCAGAAAGAGAGATAACTTTTCGAGGTGCATCTATGAGAGCAGGCGTTTTGATTTTTTCTCTGTTGGCAATTACAGTTGCCGGTCAATATTTACTTGTCGCGACCAATTCTAATCTTGAACTCTATGACATATCTATACCACTTGTCCCGTTGAAGACTGCTTCTGCACAGGTGAGCAATCCCATTAAGGCGATTCATCAGGCAGACAGGATTTATGTTTTGTGTCAGACTCAGATTGAATCGTATGATCTTTCTTTGAAAAAAATCAGCAGTACTGTTCTGAATGAAAAGGTCTTAGATATGCTTTTGTCAGAAAACCTGTATATTTTCTCGGAGTACAAGGTGTCGGTCTACGATAAGAATCTATCATTTCAGCGAAGCTATGCCTTTGCAGAAAAGGTCAGCAGAGTAGACTCTTACGGTAACTATATTCCCGTACTTCATTCAAATGGAAAGATAGTGTGCTATACCAGAAACATGAGTAAACTTTGGGAACTGTCTGGTCCCGAGCCCTTCTTGGGTATACAGGTTGTCGATGATTATCTCGTCGCGTGGACCAAAGCTCGATTCTACCTGATGAAATTCAATGAAGGTTATCCGGTATACGAAAAAGAGGCGAATTTCAGCGGTAATTTCACTCAGGTGATAAAAATAAGAGACAGTCTACTGTTGCTGGATTCAAATGGTATTTTGAGGTTGGTGCCATTGCAGAGTTTCAAAATCGTAGACACGCTCAGCGTCAACGCAAAGTCGATCAGTGCTTACAACGATTATGTCTATGCAACCACAAGAGATGGGAACATAAGGGTTGTGAATGTTCTGTTCTCAAGCATGAAGCTGTTGCACAGTTTCTCGTCTGGTGTGTTGTTCTCCACGACAATGTCGATAGCACTTAAGCCGAAGGCTACTGAACCAGAAAAAACCCAATCGGTTGAGATACCCAAGATTGAGAAAAAGCAGATCGAGTTGATTGGTGAAGTGAAACTTCCAATGTCTGCAAACACTTCTTGTGTTGTCTTTGGCAACAATGTTTATTCAACAACCATGACAGGTGAATTGATGAATTTCAATATGTACACCAAGAAGGTCTCTTCTACGAAAGTTTCCTTCATCACCACAGGTGACCTGGTTCTTATGAGAGATGGGACGCTCATAATGGGTTCCTGGGAGAAGAGCGCCTATCTGATCAAAGACAGGGTCACAAAACTCAAAGCGAATGCGAATGTGAGCCTTTCTGCTTCGCTGACACCGCAGGGGTTTGTACTGGTGGATGATGATGGACTCATGGAGCACTTTGATTCTCTTGGAAACGAATTGTGGAGATTCAATGTGGGGAACTGGCTCGTATGTCCACCGGCGGTTCATGAGAGATTTGGGATTTTCACGCTCGATTGGCTTGGTATATTGAGACTGACAGATTTTTCAGGCAACTTGGTTTGGGCAACTTATCTTGAGTTCAGTAATCAGGGTGCCTTGGCTTTGTCTGAGAGAAATGCCTTTGTTATCAACAACGGGAAGTTGCACACTATAGATCTTTTATCGGGTAAGGTGCTTTGGACGTTCTCTCCAAACAGTACGCTTGTGAATTACGTTGTGACAGACGGAAAATCTGTGTTGTGTTATGATCAAGCAGGAACGGTCTATTCACTGAATCTTTCGGGAAAAGTTCTATGGACGACGGATTTTGCCGATCTTTGTAGCGTCATTCTCACTGAAAGTGGCAGAATACTCGTCTTTACAAAAAAAGAAGTCACATTGCTTGATCAGGATTCCAGAATAATTGTCAGTCAAACACTTACCTATCCCCCAACAGTTCACCCGACGATATCGGAGGATGGTACAGTGTATGTCATTTCGAATGACCATTTGATTATGTACTCTGTCGACGATCGACCAGCAAGAGGCTGGGCGATGTATTTGAAAGATCAATCACACAGCAGTTTTCTGTCGTTGGGTTATTGATGAAATATCCTTTAGAATCTTACTGATGGCGTAGATGACCACAAGAAATTCGAGCCTGCCAAGGAACATGCCAGTTATCAGGGTCCACAGCGCACCGTTTGGCATCGAATAGCCTGTGATTCCGACTGAAAGCCCCACGCCAGCAAGCGCTGAAGCAAATTCAAAAATAGCCTCAGAGACCCTGTAACCGTACACAGATAGGATTACAGAACCTGCTATGAAAGAGATCACATAAAGACTTGATACCAAAAAGGCCTCTCTGATCAGAGAATCGTCAAGGTATCTTTTGTTGTTGCCTTTCCAGATTTCAACCTGTACCACCGCATTTCTTGGAAGCACAAATCTTTTGACTGAAAGAACAAGCGTTTTCAACATCACAGCTATTCTATATTGTTTTACACCACCAGAGGTCGAGTCCATGCAACCGCCGAGTAACATCAAAATAGTAAGAACAAGTATCCCGGGTGGAAAACCGAGCCACGTTTTCAAATCTGATGTTGAAAATCCTGTACCAGTTATTGCCGAAACAACTTGAAACAACGAGCGTCTGATGCCTTCAAAGGCCGTGGGGAAAATTCTTCCTAAACCTGCGGCCGTCAGAATTGTAACAGAGGTCGCTGTAAAAAGGGCCATCTGTTTGGGTTCGGGGTTTTTTTTCAAAGCCTGCCAGTTTCTCTGCCAGAAAGCGTAGTGAATACCAAATCCGGTTGCTCCAAGCCACATCAGAATCATTGTCACGATCTCGATGCCTACACTGTTGAAAGAACCAATGCTGTTATTTTTCGTTGAGAAACCGCCTGTAGCGAGTGCAGTTAGAGAATGGTTCAAGGCATCAAAGAAATCCATTCCCGCTATTTTCAAGGCAACTGTTCCGACGCCAGCGTAACCCATGTAGACAAACATGATTATTCTCGCCGAATATTTGATATTAGGTACTATGTTGTCTACCCGCCCTTCAGCTTGGTACAATCCGAGCCCGGTAGGCCCAATTATTGCTCCCATCACGATGATTGCAAACCCTGCTCCGCCAAGAAACTGTGTGAGACTTCGCCAGAAAAGGATAGTCTTCGGCATCGATTCAACGTTGGCGATTACAGTGAGACCCGTTGTTGTCCAGCCACTGGTTGCTTCAAAAATAGCTCGCGAAAGACTGAGAATTCGTGCAAAAGTGTAAGGAAGAGCCGACAAAAAGATCGCGACTAACCAGCAAAAAAGGACAATAACCGCACCTTCCTTAGAGGTTATGACATCCATTTTTGTTGATCTATACTTCGTGCGAAGAACGAGTGAGAGAACAAGAGAAAGAGCTGAAGCCATCAAAAAGGCAGGTACCATAGAAGGCTCGCGGTAAAAAAGAGAGAAAACAAGTGGAATTATCAGAATTAAAGAAAAAAGCATCAAGAAACTGCTCATAACTTTGAGAATCACAACATAGCTTGCCCGAAGATAGGAGGGCATTTCATTCACCTACCAGAAGTCTTATTACCTGAGTTTGAACCTTTGGTTCGCATATGATAAAAACACGGTCACCGGGCAGTAGATCTGTCTCTCCTCTTGGGATCACAACGTTGTTCTGTCGCAGAATTCCACCGATGATACATTCGTTTGGAAGACTTATCTCTTTGAGCTTCTTGCCAGCCGATGGAGAACTGTCTGGCACCTCAACCCTCAGAAATACGAGCTTTCCTTCTTCAACAGGAAAGAATTCTTCCATTTCTTCAACGAGCAGAAGTCCCTGAATGGTTTGACTCAACAAAGATGTAGGGCTGATTGCCACTTTAACTCCAAGCCTGTTGAAGATTTCTATGTTCTCAGGATCGTTGACTAAGGTGACTATTCTCTCCACACCGTAGTATCTTTTGATCATCTGTGAGATTATCAGACTATCTCGATCGGTGTTGGTGAGTATCACGACTATATCATCCTGTGAAAATTCAATTTGATCAAGGATATTTTTCTTACTTCCATCTCCATTGATAATAACTGCGGAGAGTTTCTTGGCGAGTTCTTGACATACCTGCGGATCTCTGTTGATGACATAAACATGATATCCCTTCGAGATCATTGATCGAGCCAAATGATATGCAATTCGATATCCACCTATTATGACGATCTTCAACTCTGTCCCCCCACGTCGACTCTTTGTATAATCTTTTCCGCCACGAGGGCTGTTGGCGATATTACCTCTATGTCAAATTCCTTGAATATATCTTCATTATCAGGATCATTCACACGGGCTATTACTTCCTTCACGCCAAAGTACTGCTTTGCGACAGTCGATACCATGAAATTGGTGTTGTCATCTCCTGTGAGTGCAAGCACAACATCTGCCCTTTCGATCTTTGTTTCTTTCAAGTGAACTATCTCTGTGGCATCGCCCAGGATCTTGAATCCTGTGAATTCTTCTGAAAGGTTATCAAAGGCCACTTCTCTATTATCTATGACAACCACATTGTTGCCTGACGCAGACATCTGAGAAGCGACTATAGATCCGATCCTTCCACATCCCACAATGATCATGTAAAGGCTTTCAGCTCTCTTTTTCATAGCGCAGAATCTCCTTACTTGCCTTTTTATGGTCAGGGTCCAAAGCAAGGGCAGCTTTCAAGTGCCTGTAAGCGAGATCGGTATTTCCAAGCCGCTCCATGACCATTGAATATATGAAATGTGCGTCTGCCGAAGGATGGATTGAGAACAGTTCTCTGGCCATGCGTTCTGCGATGTCGAATTTCCCCTGAGAGATCTTTTCTTCGATTCTTCTCTCGAGCTTTTCGAAGGTTATTTCCTCTTTGTTCAGGAGTTCTTCCACCTTTTTCACTAGATCCTGAGCTGGAAATGGCTTGGACAGATAATCACTTGCACCATTTTTCATGGCCTCAACAACTGGCAATGCGTTAGTTATTGCCGAGACTACCAAGATTGGTATATCGTATCCCTCTTGCCGCATCCTTTTTAGCAACTCGATACCGGATATTCCAGGCAATTTCAGGTCTAGTGTCACAAGATCAAAGGTTTGACGGCGAAGTTCCACAAGAGCTTCCTCGGCTGTTGCAACCGCCACAACTGAATGATCTCTTTCTTCAAGAATTCTTTTTATCAGAGTCCTCACATTTCTTTCATCATCGACTACCAAGATATTTGCCATGCAATTCCCACCATAGTCATAAGTTTACCACAGCTACAGTGTGGTTTGAAAAGATTTGGTATCGCACAGTTCATCTCACTCAATTGATGACAGTTCTTATTCCTTACTAAAAAATATACGTTATAATATAATGCAGATCTCACTGAGGGAGGATGAAATAGTCTAATGGAAGTCTATCAGAGGCCACCAAAGGTTTCTGAAAGTATAGCACAACAACTCAAACAGGAAATAATAAAGGGCGTCTACAAACCAGGCGAACGCATGAAAATCATGGATCTTGCAAAACGCTTCGGCGTTAGCCAAACTTCGGTGAGAGAAGCGCTGAAGACACTGGAAAAGTCAGATCTTGTAACAGAATATCCGCACAAGGGTTATGTCGTGACAGAACTCGATCTTCAAGAGTTATTAGATATCTGGAAGATAAAAGAAAAACTCTGGGCGTTGGCCGTTGAGTGGTTTGCGATCAGAGCAACAGAAGAACAGATTCAAAGAGTCAAATATCACATAAAGCAATTCAGAGATGCTTATATAGAATACGATGTTGAAAAGGCTTTTGAAGCGAATTTTCAGTTTACAGATGTGATCTTAGAAGGCTGTGGGTCCAAGAAACTCGTTTCTTTGCTTCAGTCAACCGAAGATCAAGCGAAAAGGTACAGATACCTGAGCATGGAGTACGACGACAACCTCAGGATTTCCTCTCAGTATTTCACTGAACTGGCATACGCTTTGGAGTCAAGAAACGCGCAAAAAGCCGCCGAATTGATAGCAGAGTATATCCGCTTCAGTGCCACCATCATACAGCGCTACTACAACGCGATGATATCAAAATGTAAAGAAAAACCAAGAAAACACAAGATTGGGTAAGATTTTGGGAGGTTTCCCACACACAAGATATATTTCCGGCTTTCTCTGGCGAATTTGCGGGTTCTTGTTGTTTTGTTCTTGATGCATTATTATGTATTATCGATAATCGAAAACATAGGGGGTGAAATATCATGGGGTAAAACTGATCGATCTCAGTGAGACCATCGTACCAAATTCTCCTTCCGAACCTTGGCCTGCCAAGATCAACTATCTCGATCACCGCGCAGGTTCACAGGAAATGAGAGAGCGTTTTGGTGTTGACCCAAAAGACCTTATTTATTCTAAAGGTTTGGGTTGGTCATATGAGTTCATTGATGCTATGACTCACACTGGTACCCACCTGGATGCACCATGGCATTTTCATCCAATGAGTGAAGGTAAGATATCCAAGACTATTGATGAAATACCTTTGGAGTGGTGTTTCTCTGATGGAGTCGTTCTTGATATGCGCCACAAAAACTGTGGTGATTTCATCACGGTTGACGATCTTAAGGTTGAACTTGAGAGGATAAACTACAAGATCAAACCCTTTGATATTGTGTTGATAATGACCGGCGCAGACAAAAGGATGGGAACCAAGGAGTATTTTCTACAGCCAGGTATGAGCCGAGAGGCAACATTGTGGCTACTTAACCAGGGTGTCAAGATCACCGGTATCGATGCGTACACATGGGATAGGCCGTTTTCAAATATGGCGAAAGATTATCAACAGATGAAAGATGGTTCCTATATCTGGCCTGCCCATTTTGCTGCCATTGAAAAGGAGTACTGCCACATAGAGAAGCTTGCGAATCTTGACAAGATTCCAAAACCTTTTGGTTTCAAGGTATCAGTCTTTCCAATAAAAATATACAAGGCCAGCGCGGGATGGGTTCGCGCTGTTGCCATTGTTGAGGATTAAAAAGGAGGGGGCAAGATGGGTACTGTAGGCATTTTCACTGTGTTCTTCGCTGTTTTTGGTTTTGTGATGGTTCTGGTCGGATGGATAACAAGAAAATGGATCGGAAGAAGCACAGATTACTTGGTAGCGGGAAGACAAATCAATCTCCCTGTGAATATCTTGGGCGTTGCAGCGATAGGTTATGCAGGTACTACTCTAACTCTTGCGCCAGCCTTCACGCTGATGGGTGGTTTAACAAAGAGTATTTTCATGTTGGGTATTGCTTATTCATTGACGGGGATCATATCCTACGCCTTCTTGATAGCTCCGGTCGCAAGGAGAACGGGAGCTCACACATTGCCAGAGTGGCTCGAAATAAGGTATGACAAAAAGGTGAGATTTGTTATAACGCTTGTCACAGTCGTTGCCATGCTTGGTATAACAGCAAACAATATCCTCTCTATGGCAACGATAATCACGGGATTTACCAAATGGTCTATACCGTCAACAATTCTGTTGACATTCTTGATATTCTTGTTTTTCACCATTTTAGGCGGAATGTGGGCAGTGACACTCACTGACTTCATACAAGGTCTTCTATGCACTTTTGCGATACCACTTCTCATAATCTTCTTGCTTGTAAAATACGGCGGTCTCTCATTCTTAACTCAGAACTGGCCAAGTGGAAATGTCTGGGCAAATGGTATAGCTGGTAAGACCTTCCCATGGTTCTCGATGTTTTATCCAAGTGTTCTCGTTGCATTTTTCCTGTACGGTATGGCGCTTGTATGGGGTTCTAACAGTTACTGGATAAGAGTTAGTTCTGTCAGAAGTGAAAGGGTAGCAAAGCTTTCATATCTGTGGGCTGCCGTGATATTGTTCCTTGCGAATGGTTTCATGTATCCTTTACTTGGTGCTTATGTTGGAGCGGCTCATCCTGAAATGTTTGCACCTAAGGGAACTGCTGCGCCGGCAGCTGCTTTTGGTATATTCTTGAGAGATACTCCTTCTGTTCTTGCTGCGTATTTCCTATTGACGACAATGGCGGCTTCCGTCTCGACAGCAACGACCTATTACATGGCGGGAAGTTCGGTAATTGTCAGAGACATATACCAGAGGTTCTTCAAACCCAACGCAAAACCGGAACAGTTAGTAAAACCGTCGATGATTGTGAATGCATTGTTTGGTTTGGCGGCTCTCCTGTTGTGTTTCTTTCCTGGAGGTCCGGTCTATCTGTTTGCATTCGCCACTGCGTGGCTTGCTCCGACAGCTGTGATTGTTATTCTGGGACTTTACACAAAGAAGTTTTCAACTACGGGGGCTTTTGTTGGAGGATTAGTTGGGTTGATATTCATGTCGATATGGACTCTCTTGGATTTGACAAAACTATATCCCTTGACAAACAAGTTCGGGCACATGGTTATTCCAGGTGTGATCGTTTCAGTTGGTGCTGCTTTGGTAGCCAACTTTTTTGGAAGGTCCAAATATGATTTTGCAGTACAAAAGAGATCGAATTTGACCGATGAGGAGATCAGGGTTCTTGACATAATAAGAAGAGGATATAACACAATGGCTGAGATAACAGATTTGCTGGATATCGATTCATCAAAGAGTAGTGAAGTGGTTCTCTCGCTGGAAAAGGCTGGAGCAATAGAAAGATTCTCAAACGGTGGCTCGGGGTTCTACATGTTCAAGGTGACAGATTTTGGTAAAACACTGCCTACAAAGATCAAGCAAAGTGATATTCGAGAAGGTGTTGACGAGATGGGCATCAAGGTTCTTGAACACGTACGTGGAAAAGCCGGGATTTTGGCAGATGAGCTATCCAAAGAAACAGGACTGAATTCAATGGCTTTGGCAACAGTCATAAATTCGCTTGTCAGAAGAGGGTACCTCAAAGAGGGTGGAATCTGGAGAAGGACTGTTTCTATAACAGAAAAAGGAAATGAGTTATTGTCGAAATATGTTGGGAGATGATGAAAATGGATTTTGATGAAATTGAGGGTTGTAAACCGTTCGTTCTGAAGAATAGTTGGGTTTCACCTTTGAACTTTCATCCAGAGGTACGCTCGAAGATGCATCTACCTGAAAAAGTACTCATCCATGATGTGACACTGCGAGATGGCGAGCAAATGGCGGGTGTGGTTTTCACGGAAGACGAAAAGGTATTCATAGCACAAGAGCTCGACAGAATTGGGATACATATGATAGAGATAGGAACACCCGCTGTGTCCGAGGAAGATCAAAGAGCCTTCAAGAGATTATCAAAGATGAATTTGAAGGCAAAGAAAATAGCCCTTGCAAGAATCATGGAAGAAGATGTGAAACTCGCGGCAGAGTGTGGTGCTGATGGCCTGTTCTACGAAACGGGGATAAACCCATATTTCGTCAGACATGTTTTGGGTCTTGATTCAAAAGAATTCATCAACAGGATAATCAAGGGTGCAAAACTCGCAAAGGAGTTAGGACTCTTTGTTGAATTTTGCGGTTGGGATACCTTCAGAATCAACAACCTCGAATGGATCAAAACGGTTTATACGGAACTTTTGAAAAATGTAGAGGTCGATCAGATTGGTATATCCGACACATTTGGTCAGGCACATCCATTCACCGTGAATTTCCTTGTTAGAAAGATGAAAGAATGGTTTCCCAGTGTGCCGCTTGCCATACATGTCCACAACGATTATGGATTGGCAACGGCTACAGCACTCATGGCAGTTGCGTCAGGCGCAGAATCGGTGGAAACATCATTCAACTGTCTTGGTGAAAGAACGGGAAATGCTTCAACGGAAGAAGTGATAGCGGGTCTTGAGATGATTCTTGGTATGAATACTGGTGTTGATTGTACTGAGCTCTGGAAGATCTCCAAAATGATACAGGAGATATCGAAGGTTCGTGTGGCACCCAACAAACCAATCGTAGGCGACGGCATATTCCACAGCGAGTCTGGCATAGTAATCGATGCGAATGAGAAGATGAGCAAAGGAACTGGTATTGATTATTCTATGTTCCCATACAATCCTAAGATTTTTGGAAGAGAACTCAAATATGTGGGTGGAAAGAAAAGCGGAAGAGCTTTCATTAAACTCCATTTGCAAAAGAAGGGTTTGAAGGCAAATGACGCACAGATAGAAGAGATATTGATGAGAGTCAAGAAACAGGGTATAGTACTGAAGAATTATCTCGATGATGAACAGATCGACAAGATAATCAAAGTGGTCTTAGGTTGAGTTCAATCTGATATTTTTCAAAGGCTCACCAATATTGGTGGGCCTTTGTTTTCTTGTTAGCATACTTACGCATAAGTGTGATTTAGTGTGCATAAACGAGTAAAACACATTTTTTTGCAGCTATCTGGCATTTGAGTCAAAAAAACCTGTTTTTGCTGCGGTTTCTTTTGTGAACAATCAATGCTAAAATTAAAAATGTGAAGTAGTTCACTAATTGCGGACCCGTTGAAATTTCGATCTTCAACCTACGTGAAAGGAGGCTTTTTCATGGCCAAATCATTATATCAACAGGCACTTGAGGTCTTTGGGTATGCTGCGGATGTGATGAAGCTTGATCCAAACATCAGAAAGTTCCTCGAAAGACCTCAACGTACTCTGATTGTGGAATTTCCTGTTGTAATGGATGACGGCAGAGTGGAAATGTTCACAGGGTATCGCTGTCAGCACAACACAGCAAGAGGACCAGCAAAAGGCGGTATAAGATACCACCCCGATGTAACGCTGGACGAAGTGCAAACACTCGCATTCTGGATGACCTGGAAGTGTTCGTTGTTGAATCTCCCGTATGGTGGAGGAAAAGGTGGAGTTAAGGTAGATCCATCAAAGCTCTCAAAGCACGAGTTGGAAAGACTTTCAAGAAGGTTCTTCTACGAGATAGCAAACTTCATAGGTGAGAAAAAGGATATCCCTGCACCCGATGTGAACACAAATGCCCAAGTTATGGCGTGGTATGTTGATACCTACACTATGCACAGTGGTTATCCGGCCTTAGGCGTTGTGACTGGCAAACCTGTGGAGATTGGTGGATCTGTAGGAAGAAATGAAGCGACAGGTCGTGGTGTTGCTGTAACGGCTGCAGAGGCCTGCAAGATTTTAGAAAAAGATATCTCCAAGGCCACAGTCGCAGTACAAGGTTTTGGAAACGTTGGTTCCTTCTCTGCAAAGGTTTTGCACGATGATTTCAAGGCAAAGATCGTTGCTGTGAGCGATGTGTCTGCAGCTTACTATGATCCAAATGGTCTTGATATCAACGATTTGATTGCTTACAGAGACAGTCACAAAGGACTCATTGATGGTTATCCAAAGGGAAGGAAAATAAGCCACGAAGAACTTCTTGAACTCGACGTAGATATACTGGTTCCAGCAGCGCTGGAAAATGCTATCACAGAGAAAAACGCCGAGAAGATCAAAGCAAAACTCATCGTCGAGGGAGCAAATGGCCCTGTGACACCCGAGGCAGACAAGATACTCCTGTCAAAAGGTGTTACCATCATTCCAGACATTCTTGCCAACGCCGGTGGAGTAACTGTTTCTTACTTTGAATGGGTTCAGGACTTGCAGTCATTCTTCTGGGATCTCGATGATATCAGATCAAAACTCACGAAGATGATGAAAGCCGCTTTTGCAGAGGTCGCAAAGACAAAGCAGAAGTACAACGTTGACTTCAGAACGGCAGCCTATATAGTTGCGATCGATAGAGTGGCACAGGTGGTAAGACTCAGAGGTATTTATCCATGAAAAAAGGGCGCGGTAGCGCCCTTTTTCACATCTTTTTGTCTAATCTTGTACCCTGAGCTTGGGTGAAATCTTTGTAGCTTTTGATAGCTGTTTGAGATCTTTTCATTTCTATCGCATCGTTGGCAAGTTTCTGCATTTGAGTTTTTATTTTTTCAATTCTTTTCTGGTCTGATTGCATTATGGAGTTTGCAAGCTGTGGGTCTATGTTTTCGAGAGATCTGATAATCTGCTCGCGCCTTTCAAGGAGTGGTAGCAACTGTTCATACTGCTGATTTTCTATCAGATTGTCTAACTGCTGTTCTATTGAAAGTATTTGCTTCACCACTTGTTCGTAATCATTCTGCATTCTTCACCTTCTTTCAGAAACCTTTTCAGATCTCCATACACTGGATGATCAATGACTCCAATCTCCAAAAGCGGAAGTATCACAAACTGCCTGTTGAGCATATCGTAATGAGGTATCGATAGGTCTTCAGATTCATACAGTAGATTGCCAAACAAGAGTATGTCCAGATCTATTATTCTTGGTCCCCACCGCTTTTCTCTTGTTCTGCCCATGAGTTTTTCTATCTGCAAAAGTGTCATCAGAAGACTGTGTGGTGCCAGTGTGGTATCTATCTCGATGGCACAGTTGAGAAAATCTGGTTGATCTGTCACGCCATATGGTTTTGTTTCATAGATCGACGATTTTCTTAAAATATCGATTCCAAACTCACAAAGTAGATCGCACGCCCTCTGGATGTTCTTTAATCTGTTGCCGATGTTTGAGCCCATGGCAATGTAGATCTTCCCGTGGAGTTTTTCGAGAATTACCTGTGCAATAGCCAATGAGTCATGCGTAATACTCAAATGAGCGAAGTTGAAAGAAAAATCCTTGTGGAAAACGTACAAGGGTTTGCCAAGTTTGTCATGGGTGATCTCGATGTCTGTGAAGGAGTATTCTCTTATACCTGTACCAATGGCTTTGAAAAACGCTTCCTTTGCCACAAAATGACTGGCGAGGTAGGTCTTTTTGTCTTTGATCTGTTCAAATTCTTGGAGTTCCCTTGCACCAAGAATTCTTCTACTGATATTTTCATCTATTCTTTCGATTCTCACAATGTCGACACCTGTTCCAATTATCATACAGGATAGACAGGCGCCTCAAATTCCTTCACTAAATCGAAATCAACCTTCAGTTGGTCAATATAACGCTTTTGCAGGTATTTCTTTCCCACTTCTCCAAGAATGGTGTATATCAGGACATCTTCATCGGTCTTGGCGAGTAGACCGAGTTCCTTTCTTGATCTTTCTATCTCCGCTGGAATGATTTCTCCAGGTCGTACATCGATTGGTTTCTCATCACCGAGTATCTTTCTCACCAAGTCTGGATCGATGGGTGCCGGTGGTCGACCGTAGAATCCCCTCACGTACTCTTTCACCTCTTTGGTCACCTTTGAGTATCTTTCACCTGTCATCACATTCAAAACTGCTTGAACACCAACTATCTGGCTTGTTGGCGTAACGAGTGGTGGATAGCCAAGGTCTTTCTGAACTCTTGGGATTTCTTCAAGTACTTCCTTCATTTTGTGAGACATCTTTTGTTCTTGGAGCTGTTTGACCATGTTTGAGTACATTCCACCGGGAACTTGCGCATAGAGTATCTTTGGATCGATCGTGGTCATCTTCACGTCGTAAGCTGAGTATTTTTCTCTCACCTTTGTGAAATGTTCGATCAAAAAATTCAGTGTCTCCCAGTCTGGGGGTGGCACTATTCCCTGCTTGCTCAGAGAATAATAAAATGGCTCAAAAGGAGGTTGAGAAGTGCCAAGCGCAAATGGAGAAAGGGCTGTATCTATTATGTCCGCACCAGCATCTACAGCAGCTTGATAAGTTGCAATTGCAAGACCACAGGTGCAGTGTGAGTGGACATCTACAGGTAGTGAGAAATGCTCCTTCAGAGATCTTACAAGCTCGTACGCCTCTTTCGGAGTCAACAGTCCAGCCATGTCCTTTATGCAGATCGAATCGACCCCAAGTTCTACCAATTTTCTCGCATAACTTAGATAGTAGTCCAGTGTATGCACCGGACTGACTGTGTAGGAAATGGCTCCCTGAATATGTACCTTCGTCTTCTTAGCTTCATCGATGGCGATGAAGAGATTTCTTTCATCATTCAGAGCATCGAAAATCCTTATTATGTCTATACCGTTCTCGATCATCTTTCTAACAAAGAGCCTCACTGTATCGTCTGCGTAGTGGCGGTAGCCAACCAGATTCTGTCCGCGAAGAAGCATCTGTAGTTTTGTGTTCTTCACATTTTCTCTAATCTTTCTGAGTCTTTCCCATGGATCTTCATTCAAAAATCTCACTGCCACGTCGAAGGTGGCCCCACCCCACATTTCCATGGAATAGAAACCAACTTTGTCCATAGCGTCGAGCGCTGGTAACATATCTTTTGTAGACATTCTGGTGGCTATAAGAGATTGATGCCCATCTCTCAACGTTGTATCTACAAATTTCATATGATCACCTCTTTTGAGCGAAATGCCGCAGAAGTTCCAATGACAGCAAAACCCTTGGTTCAAAACTGTCCAAAATCGCATACTCTTCTTCTGAGTGGAATCTGCCTCCAGTTATGCCAAGTCCATCGATTGCCGGAACACCTAATTCATGGAAAAAGGCACTATCCGCACCTCCACTCGAGTGCTGCAGTTCAAACCTATTACCAATCCTCTGGAATGCCTTTTCAAGAGCGATTTTCATCTGTTCATGAAATTCCATGGCTGGTCTTCGTTCCTGAAAGCTGAACTCACAAGCGGTACCTTCTATCGAACTGGTCGAGCATATCTCTGCGATCTTCTTTTTGCAGTCTTCAAGATCTTGTTTTGTGGAAAATCGCACATCGAAGTATGCGTTGCACAGATCTGGTGTGATATTCGATTTTTCTCCTGCATTCATTATGGTTGGATTAAGCGTCAGATCACCAAAAACACCGTTTAAAGAATATATCTTGTCTATCTTTCGACATGCTTCCACCAGTGCATTTGCACCTTCATTGAGCCTTGAGGCGTGGCCTTTCTTTCCTTTGACAGTGAGGTTCATAGAGACTATACCTTTTCTACTTGCTACAACTTCACCATTTACACCACCGGGTTCAAAGGAAAGACAACACTTACTCTTGCTCGCGTATTTGTAGAAGGTTGTCCTACTTGTTTTTGAACCGAGTTCTTCATCAACGTTGAGTATCACACAGAGATTATCAATGCCAGCCTTTCTTGCAAGTTCACAAGTTGCAAGTAATGTTACGATTCCACCCTTCATATCTGCAGCGCCAGGTCCATAAACCAAGTCTTCTTTTATTTGAAATGGTCTTCTTTGAGATTCTCCTTCTTTGAAAACCGTGTCAAGGTGTCCTATCAGAGTCAAATATGGTTCTCTTCCAATCAATGCTACATGCGCCGCTTCTTCTTGGTGAACCTCAAAACCCATTTTCCGAAGTATCTCAGCGATGAAAGATGTTCTTTTCAGTTTAGTCGAAAGATCTATATCAAAACCGGTGTCGGTGTTGACGAGTTTCTCATACAGTTTCAGCCACTTTTCTTCCACGTCAATCTCCTCACAATCCAAGCTCTTCAAGCACTAAGATTACCTTTATCCTTTTTGGCAGATTTCGTGAGTCATATACGACATGAAAATGCCTGCAGATTCTCTGTGGTGAATCACAATCTTGGCAGATTCCTGTTGTGGCGCAGGGAGTTGACAGAGAAAGTCTCTTTGCATTCATGGGTGTTATGTATCTGATTCTTTCTCTTGCTGCTTCAAGATTTTCAACGATTTTATTTGCGCTCACAATCAAGACAACGTTTTTTGGTCCGTATGTTATTGCAGCTACCCTGTTACCAAAGCCATCCATGAAAACAAGTTCACCATTCATCGTAACAGCGTTTGCACTACAAAGATAATAATCGCAGTCAAAGGCTTCAAGCTCTGTCTTTCTTCTGTCAGGTGAATTGTACCGATCCAGAAATTTGTATTTTCCGCTCCTTAAAAGATCGAGTATTCCTGAGTCGCTCAAAGTGAGAGATCCACCAGAGCTAACAACACTGCCCTGCGGTATCAGTTTTTCAACAAGCTCTTTCGCTTGTTGGGCATTTTCCACCACATGTACTTCGAAGGCTTTCTTTTCAAGAACTGGCTTTATTTTTTCACACAGAGATCTGTATTTGAATTTGTAAAGCTCTTCTCTCATTCGATCACTCCTCTTTATATATTATCTCACAGGTATACAATTTGGTTGACGAACAGCTATTGTTAACTGTGTACCAAAATTGGTCATTTTCAGTAAAATACTGGCACACTGGTTGATTTTCACCGAAAAACCACCGCAGTTTTCTATCTTGCTTGTTGCAAATTATTGTATCATTGGCAAAAAACTATTGTATTGGTATACAAATTTTTGTATGATAGAGGAGGGTTGAAAAGATGAAAAAAATTCATCCTGTTTTGAAGGCTTTCATACCTGTCACTAAGGGACTCGCACAGATGTTGGGTCCAGATTACGAGATAGTCCTTCACGACATAACCGATCCAGAGCATTCCGTAATAGCCATCGAGAACGGACATGTCACAGGAAGAAAGGTTGGAGCACCACTAACGGATCTTGGATTGTACATACTGAAATCTGAAAGATTCAGAAACGTCGATGTAGTACCAAATTACATGACGACAACTTCCGATGGCAGAATTCTGCGCTCGACGACGATATTCATACGCGACGAGAGTGATAAAATCATAGGCTTTCTATGCATCAACTTTGATACCACCAAAATCTCTATGTTCAAGCAGGTGATCGATCAGCATCTGTCTTTCCAGAGATTAGAAGAACTCGCCGGAGCAAATCATGAGAAATTCGCGAGCAGAGTCGAGGAACTTCTCAGTGAAGCTATACAGGAAATTAAATCCTTGACAGGTAAACCTTTGAGATATGCGACCAAAGAAGAGAAAATCATGGTTTTGAGGAAACTGGACGAAAAAGGCTTTTTCTTGCTCAAGGGTGCCGTCGATTTACTCGCAAAGGAAATGGGAAATTCTAAGTTCACCATTTACGCATATCTTCGCGAAGCAAGAGACAAATCCAACGCCAACATTGTGTAAAGGAGGAATGCATGTGAGAACAATCAGCACGGACCAAGCACCAAAGGCGATAGGTCCATATTCTCAGGGAATCGAGGCCAATGGGTTTGTTTTTGTCTCTGGGCAAATTCCACTCGATCCAGCAACTGGTGATTTGGTGAATGGAGATATCAAAAAACAAGCTTCAAGGGTTTTCGAAAACATAAGAGCCATTCTCAAAGCAAGTGGCTGCGATCTCAAGAACGTGGTGAAAGCAACGGTTTTCGTCACAGATCTTGCTAACTTTACCGCGGTCAACGAAGTTTACAGCCAGTATTTTGGTGATCACAAACCGGCAAGATCCTTTGTTCAAGTGGCTGGTTTGCCAAAAGGCGCACAGGTTGAGATCGAAGTCATCGCGGTCAAGGAGTGAATGTGAATGACAGATCCCTATGCGGCCGGAATGGTCAAGAACGATCCATACGCTAAGAAAGCAACGGTTGTTGGAAGGGTAGTTGCAGTGCTCCGCGGGAAGATGGATAACAGAAACCTGTCTCTCATATCTCCTTGGTCGAGGGCTCTGAGAAATGGCGAGATCCACGAATTGATTTTGACAGATGAACAAGCAGCACCTGGGAAAAATGTCAACAAAATAGCTTATCTGGCTTTTGTGGAGATAATAAACCCCGGTGTGATAGTTTTCAAAGATAAGGTCAGGCTCGCAAGTGGTAAATGTATCGGCACGCTGGCAGGTTTTGATGAAACCCACATGCCAAACCATCAGAACATAGTCATAGCCACAGACCAACTTTTGAGTGGCGAAGAAATGAATCTGAATCTAAATGATTTGATCTATTTCACAAGAGACTGAAAGGGAGGGATTTTGCATGTTCAAAAACAAGTATCATCTTTACAGGCATCTTAAGCAATCAATGCCCAAGATCTTTGAAGAAGCGAGAAAGGCAGCCGACGAAATAGGTATACCACAGGAATGGCGCGGTAAGTTTGGCTTGACGGGTGCTATATCTGGGTGCCACGGTTTGATCACAAAAGAGGTCGACGAGGCTATCAGCAAAGTCGCAAGAGAGGTTATTCCAAACAAGGTATTCGCGGATGAGATCAGAGACATCGTCAAGGATTATTACGGGGATGACTACGATGCATTGCTTGTCAGCACTTGTGAAGCGGCGCTCTGGCTGAGTTTCGATGTCCTTGTTTCTCCACCGTTCACGGGCAGAGGCGAAAAGTACAGAAGCAGATACATCATTCCTTACGAGAAACACCTGCATCACCACGGTGGTTATGGGAGACCTATCCCACCTCAATACAAAGATATATTCGCAGACAGAGGTTGCACCGCTGGAGAACTAGGCTTTTACGGAAAGAGACTGGAAAATGTCGATACTGTTATAGTCCCAATGGTCGGAGGAAGGTATCCTGTTCACGGAATCAAGTATCACCCGGTTATTTTACTCAGTGGTGTAGACGCTGAGGGCACGGCGAACAGACTGAAAGAATACGCAGAGAGATATGCAGATACGCTCGGTGGATTTTCATCGCTTGGTTATGACACCGTTGGTTATGGCTATGGAGAAAAGGATAAAGATGGTGCACCAATACTTCAGAAGAAGATCGGTGAACTTGCAAATCACTACAACGTTCCTTACATCGTTGACAACGCTTGGGGTGTCCCATTCATAGGGACAGATCCAAGGAAAACCGGAGCCTGGGTCATGACGTACAGCATGGACAAAGCGGCGGGAGCACCCACCTGCGGATTGATAATTGGACGTGAAGATGTGATGGTTCCTATCAGACGAGCGATGGGAACACACGGTGATAGAAGTGGTACATGGTCTTCTTATGGTAAAGCTGCTTACGTGACCTTCGACCCAGGAAAGGAATCATTGGCCGGTGCAATTGCTGCCCTCAAGGCACTCAGACAGAAGGCAGACAAATACAAAGCAGGTGTTGACAGACTTTACGAAATAACCGTCGAAGAATTCTCCAAGCTCGACAGCAGAATAAAACACATATTCAAGATTTCCAAGAGTTACAACTCTGGAGCTGTTGAAGTGAATTATGACGATTGCTGGGAAAAAGGTGTTCCATTCCCAATATTCTCAATTGAAGATATGTACGCAGGTACTAATATACTGCAGTCAGGAACGGATGCCATGGGAATCATACAGACAATTGCATACGATGCAAATATATTCATCTCACTTGGTCTTGGTACAACCGATGAAAACGGTGACATAATCGAGGACAAGGCAAGACTTGCTGTGAGAGGACTTGTGAAGCTGATTGAGATCGTGGCGAAATACTCTGGTTTGATTTGACAGACAAGGAGGAGTCCAGGTGCATAACGGCTATGATTGCATCGTCATCGGTGGGGGAATAATAGGTCTTTCTTGTGCGTATCAACTTGCGAAATCCAACAAAAGTGTTCTTGTACTTGAGCGCGACGATATTGGTAGCGGTACCTCTGGTGCGTGTGATCACATGATTCTTTTGCAGTCCAAGGCACCTGGACTCCCATTGAAGCTTGCCATAACAAGCCTTGAAATATACCGCGAGTGGCAGAAAGAACTGCCAGAGGATGTCGAATTTGCGACGCGCGGTGGCATGATTCTGATCGATAAACCTGAGCACATACCTGTGATGGAAGATTTCGTTAAAAGACAAAAATCGATCGGCCTAAACGTTGAAATTTTGGACAAAAGGGAGATCAAGAAACGACAACCGTGGGTCAGTGATCACGTGATAGCTTCAACTTATTCACCGGATGACTCTCAAATCAATCCATTTCGGGTTTTGTTCGCACTTTTCCAAGCATGTACCAAACTGAATGTCAAGTTCATGAGGCATGAAGAAGTCGTTGAAATCATAAGAAAACCATATTCCTGGGAGGTGAGAACCTGCACGGGTCAGTCGTACAATTCACAAATTGTAGTGAACGCCGCTGGAGTTTGGTCTGCACAAGTTTCATCTCTTGTCGGGCTTGAGTTGCCAATACGTCCAAAGCGCGGCCAAATAGTCGTGACAGAGCCGATAGAAGAGATAGGTCAGACAGATGCCTGGGACGCCAATTACATTATTTCGAAGCATCTGTCCAATTTTGAGCGCGACGGAGTTTCAAAAAAACTTGGCCTTGGTTTTGCAATGTCAAGAACTCACAGCGGCAATTACTTGATAGGCAGCACAAGAGAATATGTAGGATTCAACAAGAGTACTACCTATGAGGCCTTCAAAGCTATAACAAACAGGGCTACCGAGCTATTCCCGGTGTTCAGCAAGGTGCGAATCATAAGATCGTTCGCCGGTTTGAGACCCGCTTGTGAAGATGGTAAATATGTCATCGGCGAAGATCCATCTAATCCTGGTTTCTTTATTGCAACAGGACACGAAGGAGATGGAATAGCACTTGCGCCGATAACAGGGAAGTTAATCGCGGATTTGGTCTGCGGTAGAAAACCAGTCTTTGAAATCAGCGAGATCAGTCCATCTCGTTTTCGCCGCCAAAGAATATCAGAAACTGTCAAGAGGTAAAGAATCTTTTTGAGATTTTCATCCTAAGGGAGGGATTCATTGATGAAAAGGGCTAATTTCGTTCTGATTTTCGTTTTAAGTATTGTTTTAGTCACAGTTGGTATCGCAGAGGAATTGAAACCAGTGACCTTGACATGGGTTGCTGGCGGCGTCGGTGGTGGATGGTACGCACAGGCAGGGGCAATAGCCGCACTGATTAATCAAAAAGAGCCAAAGATCTCGATAAAAGTCGTCCCAGGTGGAGGCGTGGTCAATCCTGTTCAAGTATCTTCTGGCGACGCGGATCTTGGTTGGGGCATCACTTTTGTTGACAAGATGGCGCTTTTGGGTGTACCACCACTGTATGAAAAACCAAATCCTAAGGTGAGATCGCTCGGTGGTTACTTTGGTTATTATCACATTCACTTCGTCGCGAGTGCTGATAAAGGAATGACTACTGTTAAAGAGCTGGCTGATATGATCAAATCAGGCAAATCTGTGAGAATCGCAGTTCCGATGAAGGGCACATCTGATCTACCGATAGTTGAGAAAATTCTTGGATTCTATGGTGTAAAACTCGAAGACATCAAAAAGGCTGGTGGAGAATACTTCCATGCCACCTACGCTGATATGACCAGTCTTTACAAAGATCGTCATGTGGACTTTGTGATCACACATCTTTCACTCCCGGCATCGGCAATCACAGAGATGTTCATCTCAAGGAAGTCCACCTTACTCGCTGTTTCAGATGAGTGTATTGATGCTATGAACAAAGAGTTGGGAACGGTTCCACGTGCATCTGGATTGTGTGTAATTCCATCCGGCACATATCAGGGTCAAGATACCGCTGTTCCCGCTGTTGTTACAGCCGGTGAATTGTTGATCAATGCAGATGTACCTGAAATAGTCGCTTATACTATCACAAAGATACTGTGCGAGAATTTACAGGAACTGTGGAATGTTCATCCTGCCAACAAGACCTTCGTACCAGAGAATGGGGCAAAGAACGTTGCAGTACCATTGCATCCAGGAGCAGAAAAATACTACAGAGAAGCTGGGTATCTAAAATGAGGGAGTTGGCAGACAAATGAGAGAACTGAAGGGTTGGCAGAGATGGTTTGTGGGTGTGTGGCTTGTCGCCACCGCCCTGTTTCACCTGTATACCGCAACGGTGGGGATATTACAACCAAGATTACAAAGAGGAGCTCACTTACTTTTGCTGTTACCTATGGCTTTTATTTTGTATCCCGCGACCAAGAAGTCACCGAAGGATAGATTCACCGTTCTTGATGTAATTTTGGCTGTTCTCTCGGTCATTCCTTCTGTTTATTTGATTGTGAACAACAATGCCTTGAACATGAGATTTGAACGGGTTGATCCGTTGACGACCACCCAAATAGTTCTTGGAATAATCATCATAATCTTACTCTTGGAAGCGATACGACGCGCTGTTGTTCCTGCAATGGCAGTTCTATTGATAGTTCTGATGGGCTATGTGTATATCGCACCCTATTTGCCAGGTATTTTCTACAACAAGCCGATGAAACTTGGTAGATTTGTGGAGATGTTTTATTTGATAACAGACAGTGGAATCTATGGTAGTATCACGGGAATATCAGCAACGGTGGTCGCTTTGTTTGTGATCTTTGGCGCCTTCTTGGAATCAACCGGTGTTGGCAACTACCTGACGATGGTTGCGGCACGTATTGCCGGAAGAGGACCCGGTGGTCCCGCAAAGATAGCCGTTGTGGGTAGCGGCTTATTTGGCTCGATAAGCGGTATAGCAGCCAGCAATGTTTATGCGACTGGAAGTTTCACCATACCGATGATGAAAAAACTCGGTTACAAGCCCGAGCTTGCCGGCGCGATTGAAGCTGTCGCCTCTACTGGTGGGATATTCATGCCTCCTGTGATGGGTGCTGCGGCCTTCATAATGGCAGAGTTGACGAATATCCCTTATGTGAAAATTTGTGTGGCTGCATTGCTTGGCGCAATCTTCTACTATGTCGCTCTTGGTATCACTGTTCATCTCATTGCGTTGAGAGATGGCCTAAAAGGTTTGCCCAAGGAAGAACTGCCATCATGGAAAAAGATTCTCAAAGAAACCTATTTGCTCGCGCCAGCCATTGGTTTGGTGTACTTCCTGGTAAAAGGTTATTCGCCTTTCATGGCTGCGTATTATTCGATCTGGATCTCAATAGCTATCAGTTTCTTCAAGAAAGAAACAATGATGACGCCCAAAAGAATATGGTCAACATTGGAAACCAGTGGCAAGAATATGATCATTGTGGCTCTTGCTTGTGCAGGCGCTGGGATAGTTGTTAGCGTGTTGACTTACACCGGTCTTGGATTGGGACTTGCGTCGATTATAACAAGCCTCGCAGGTGGAAGATTGCTACTCGCACTGATCTTGGTGATGGTGACATGCTTGATATTGGGAATGGGACTGCCGACGACTCCCGCCTACATAATTGCAGTGACAATAGCTGCACCTGCACTTCTGAAGATGGGCGTGGATGTACTAAAAGCCCATCTGTTTGTACTGTATTTTGCACAACTGTCAGAGGTTACACCACCCGTGTGTGTCGCATCTTACTGTGGTGCCTCGATTGCACAGGCAGATCCTATGAAGGTTGGGTTTGAGAGTTGGAAGTTAGGTCTGACTGGTTATATAGTCGGTTATATTTTTATTTACAACGACGCCTTGTTGATGAGAGGTTCAGTTTGGCAGATCCTGACAATCATAGTTTTAATGACTTTGATCAGTTATCTGCTGTCTATTTTGATCTCGGGTTACTTCACAAGGAAATTGAAGGTTTATGAAAGGGTTCTAACATTTGTCATTCTTGCTCTATCGATATGGGCTACAGCAACACCAAAGTTCCCAAAGGAAATCCTTGCAATAGTTGTTTTCATCGCTGGAGTTTTGTACATGCTTTTGAACAAGTTCGTTCTAAAGAAAAATGAGGCATGACCATGGGAGGTCTCAGGTTTTGATCGCCAAAGGCGGGAAAAACATCTACGGTTTCAAAGTTGGTGTAATAATGCTCGAGACACACTTTCCAAGATTGCCTGGTGATATAGGAAACGCTTTGACCTGGGACTTCCCTGTGCTGTACAAAACTGTAAAAGGTACAAGCGCACAAAAAATCATTGTGAATGATCCAGAGCCTTTCTTACAGAAATTCATAGATACAGCGTTGGAACTCCAGAACAATGGAGTCAGACTGGTGACAACCTCTTGTGGTTTTCTATCACTCTTTCAGGACAGAGTCGCATCAGCTTTGAGGGTACCTTTTGTCAGCTCAGCTCTGATCTTGGTTCCACTGATCCAAAAGATGATTGGACCATCCCGCAAGGTTGGAATAATAACCGCAAACAGTAAAGCTCTCAGTGAAGGACACTTTGAAAGTGTGGGTGCCTTTGGAAAGAATGTTGTCAAAGTTGGAATAGAAGATACAGAATTTGGTAAGGCTCTATTATATGACAAGTGGGAAATCGATGTGGAATTAGCTAAAAGAGAAATGATAGAAAAGGCCAAAATTCTATCTTCAGATCCTTCGATCGGTGCAATTGTTCTGGAATGCACCAACATGCCACCTTTTTCAAGAGATATCAAATCAGCCACATGTTTACCTGTCTTTGATATCGTGAGTTTAATAAACTTTGTCTACTTTGCTGCAGATTCAGATATCCTTATCAATCTGAGGTGATAAAGATGCAATTGATCGAACATCATCCGATACTTCAGTATCAACATGGAAAAAAGGTCAAGTTCATCTTCGATGGCCAAGAAATGGAAGGTTTCGAGGGAGAACCCATAGCAGCCGCTTTGCACGCAAATGGTGTAAGGATCTTGAGCTACACTGAAAAGTACAAAAGACCAAGAGGTTTTTTCTGCGCTATAGGAAAATGCTCTTCTTGTTTTGTGGTGGTGAATGGGATCCCAAATGTCCGCTCTTGCATCACTCCGTTAGAGGAAGGGATGGTTATAGAAACCCAACGCGGTCATGGAACTTTTCACAAGGAGGTGCAAGACGGTGAACACTGATCTTCTGGTCATTGGTGGTGGTCCAGCAGGGCTGTGTGCTGCATTGGAAGCCTCTTCTTTTGGATGCAAGGTTGTCATAGTCGATGAATCGCTATCTTTAGGTGGACAGCTTATAAAGCAAACACACAAATTCTTCGGCTCAAGTAAAGAATTCGCAGGTACTCGTGGAATTGAGATAGCGAGATTGCTAACGCAGGAAATAATGAACAAAAAAGATAATATAGAGGTTTTTTTGAACACGACTGCAGTTGGCTATTACGCAGATGAAAAGACCGTCACCTGTATGAAATCAGAGCAAGATTTTTTCTCTGTGAATCCTAAAAAGATAGTCATAGCAACCGGCGCGCTGGAAAAACTCTTACCGTTTGTGGGTAATGATCTTCCCGGTGTTTATGGAGCTGGTGCTGTCCAAACGTTGATGAATGTATACGGTGTAGTACCCGGAAAACGTGTTTTGATGATCGGGGCGGGTAATATTGGATTGATTGTCACCTATCAGCTTCTACAGGCTGGTGTAGATGTGGCTGGTATTGTTGAATATGCACCGAGAATAGGAGGCTACTGGGTACATGCGGCAAAGATTCGACGTTTGGGTGTACCGATATATCTAAGGCATACGATAAAAAAAGCTCTTGGTAGCTCATGGGTTGAAGGCGCCATAATTCAAGCGGTAAATGAAAAAGGCGAGTGGTATGGTGAGGAAAAAAGAATAGATTGTGATGTTATCTGCCTGGCAGTTGGTCTAAGCCCCACCTGCGAGCTGTTGTGGCAGGCGGGCTGTGAGATGAATTATGTTCCAGAGCTTTCTGGATATGTTCCAAAAAGAGATGAGACGATGCGTACAACTCATCCAGATATCTGGGTTGCTGGCGATGCTTCTGGTATCGAAGAAGCATCGAGCGCAATGATCGAAGGAAAGATTGCAGGGTTATCTGTAGCTCATTCGCTCGGCAGAGTTGATGATTCTTCTTTCAAAAATAAACTCGGTGAGTACTGGCAGGAGCTTGATCTTTTGCGCGGTGGGGAGACCGCAGCAAAGATCAGAAATGGTGTTAAAAAAGTACTTGTAAAAAGCAGTGAGGATTCATCAATGAATATACAGTACTGTGCGCAGAGTAAGAGTCAGGTTCAGGTTATACAAGATCAAGACTTTTGCAGTGGTGTACTGCCAGAGAAGATGGTCGAATCGATTACGCCTCCACTCGAACTGTGGAGCAGAAAAAAAGGTGGTCTTGTGGTAATCGAGTGCCCTCAGTCGATACCCTGTGATCCATGCCACACCAGCTGTCCAACAGGAGCGATCCTACCTTTTAAGAACATCAATGATCTACCAAAGATTGACTATTCAAAGTGTTCCGGATGTGCGCTTTGCGTTGCATCCTGCCCCGGACTTGCTTGTTTTGTGATCGATCTGACGGAAGATGAAAAGGCAGCTATCAAATTGCCCTATGAAATGTTTCCAAGACCGAATATAGGAGAAGAAGTCGAATGTCTTAACAGGAAAGGGGAAGTCGTAGCAATTGGCAAGGTTATTCGTGTTCAAGAACCGAGAAAGGACAAAACTGTCGTTGTCCATGTGACTGTTCCAAAGGAACTTGCAATGCAAATCAGAGCAATAAGGGTGATGAAACATGGATGAAGAAATCATCGTTTGCCGTTGCGAGGAAGTAACTCTGAAAGAGATCAGAGATGCTATAAGATCTGGGCACACCACCATCGGTGAATTGAAAAGACTGTTACGAGTGGGTATGGGACCATGTCAAGGGCGTGGTTGTAGAGAAATCATCCTGCGTGAGATATCCCAGATCACCAAGACTCCTTTTGAAAAACTCAACCCGGGCAGATTCAGACCACCTGTCAAACCAATACCGATGGGCTTACTGAAGCAAAAGGTATCTCAAGAAAGGAGTGATTGAATGCGCGTCCCAAAGATAGTCGTTGTTGGAGGAGGTTGGGGTGGCTGCGCCGCAGCCGCAGCTGCCCGAAAGGCTGGCGCCGAGGTTATCCTGCTTGAAAGGGCAGACATGCTACTTGGTACAGGTTTAGTTGGAGGGATCTTCAGAAACAACGGCAGATTCACGGCAGCCGAAGAAATGCTCGAGATGGGAGCGGATATCTTCTCGGTGATGGACAACTGCGTTACTCACACGAATGTCGAGTTTCCAGGCCATAAGCATGCAAGTCTGTACAATGTCTACAGGATCGAACCAGCCGTTAAGGAGTACCTGATGAAACTCGGTGTGAAGATTTTCACCACCGCAAGGGTTATCGATGTCGCGAAGGAAGGCAGAAAGGTTTCTTGTGTAGTTGTTGAAGGACTTGAACCAATTCAGGCAGACGCTTTTGTCGACGCAACAGGAACTTCAGCGGTCCCAGCGAACTGCACCAAGTATGGTAATGGTTGTGCGATGTGTATTCTAAGATGTCACAGCTTTGGACCAAGGATAAGTATAACGACTAAGGTGGGAGTTGAAGAATGGATCGGTAAAAAGCCTGACGGCAGCAGTATAGGTGCGATGAGTGGATCGTGCAAACTCTGCAAAGACTCGATCGACCCGCAGATCGTAAAAGAACTCGAAGAAAAGGGCTCCGCGCTCGTTCCAGTACCGTTGGAAGTACGTGAGGAAGAAAAGCTTCTGAGTATGAAGGCATGCCAACAGTACGCACTTGAGGAATTCATTGAGAATTTGGTTTTGCTCGATACCGGTCCAGTTAAGTTAATGACACCGTTCTTCCCACTTGAGAGACTCAGAAAGGTCCCAGGTATGGAAAGAGCGAGGTATGAAGATCCAATTGCTGGTGGAAAAGGAAACTCGATGCGCTACTTTGGTTTTGCCAACTGCACGCCTGAACTTCAAGCGATAGGTCCCGTTGATAATCTTTTCTGTGCCGGTGAAAAGGCGGGTGCAATGGTAGGACACACAGAGGCGATTGTGTCGGGGACCTTGGCTGGACATAACGCAGTCAGACAGGTCATAGGGGAGAAATTACTCAGATTTCCAGATGAAATAGCCGTTGGAGATTTTGTGAACCACGTCATAGGAGAGATGAAAAAAGAAGAGGGCCGACAGTACAAGTACACCTTCTCAGGTTCGATATATTTCAAGAGAATGAAGGAAAAGAATTTGTACACAACAGATGTCAAAGTCATAAAAGAAAGAGTGAAAAAAGCTGGTTTGAAATCAATCTTTGATACCAAACTTCTTTGAGGAGGTGAAGGGGCAATAGCAGTTGAGCTCACGTTGGCTCACTGGTTGTATTTGTTGTTTGTTATTGCAGTAGTTGTAACCATGTTTTTCAGAAAAGACACACCACTCATCTGTATCATTGGTGCTTTGTGTGTTGGCTGGGCAGTAACGGGCTCTTTTCTTGGAGCGATTCAGTCTATCTTCAACGCAGTAGTAGTTGCGGCGGTTGAACTAATAGGCATCGTAGTGGTCATTTCGTTGATGGTTGCGCTTTCAAAGCAGATGGAGAAAAGCGGAGCCGCAGCGGTGCTCATAAGAACTCTTGGTAAACCCATCAAAGGACCTAACTCAGCGTTCTGGTTTGTCGGTATTATCACGGCAGTTCTTGCACTCTTCATTTGGCCAACGCCTGCTGTGGCACTAATAGGGAGTCTGCTTGTGCCTGTCGCAGTGAGCGCTGGTCTGTCTCCCTTGGGAGCAGGTGTGGCAATAGCCATGTTTGCATATGGCGTGTCGCTGACAACGGACTTTGTGATCCAAGGTGCTCCTACACTTACGGCAAAAGCGGCAGGATTGCCCGTTGGAACCGTCATGAGCTCAATGGTGCCATTGATCATCGTTTGGGCAGTCATCGCAATACCTTTGACTTATTATTTCACTATGAAGGCGAACAAGGGATACGATCCCAAAAAGGATATAGAATTGTTCGGAGAAAGTGTTGTAAAGAGCAAGAGTACAGAGCACAGTAGTTTTGCAAAGGCTGAAGCTGTGGTGGTATCCTTAGCTTTTATCGTCGACATAATACTCATGCTCACCTTGAAACTGCGCGGCGGTGACGCTACAGCACTGCTCGGTGGTACGGCAGCTTTGCTGTTATTAGTTTTTACTCTATTGCAGTACAAATCAGAGGGTTTGGAAGTTGGTGTCGACTTTCTGAGAGAAGGATTCATGTTCGGCGTCAAGATCTTTGCACCTGTCTTTATCATCGCTGCTCTGTTCTATATGGGTGGCGGTCAAGCAACGCAGATATTCGGAAGTGCCGGTAAACCTTTGCTGTTTGACCTGAGTAACGCACTCGCGGCAAAGGTGCCGTTGAACAGATTCGCAGTTGCACCAATGCAAGCTGTTATTGGAGCAATAACAGGTCTTGACGGTTCAGGATTCTCTGGTTTGCCGCTTATGGGAACGCTTGCGGCAGGTCTTGGCACTGCTGCAAAGGTGAAAAGTTCTGTTCTGGCTGCACTTGGACAACTCACAGCAGTTAATACAGGTGGAGGAACCATAGTCCCGTGGGCTTTGATAGCGGTTGCTGCCGTTTGTAAGACCAAACCAGAGGAGATCGCAAGAAAGAATTTCATACCCGTTATTTTGGGCTTCATAGGTGCAACGATCGTAGCGATGATACTCATGTAGTAAAAGTGGGGGGACGAGAGTCCCCCTTTTGTTCGGTGAGCTACCCGTAGAACCTGTCTGGAAAGGAGAACAATGAAATGGGGAAGATAAGAGTCGCGATCGTTGGCATGGGCAATGTAGGACATGCCGTCTTTGATTGCGTGTCTCAAGCCCAGGATATGGAATTGGTAGGCATAGTTGAGATCCCACAAAGGGTGAAATCACTCGAAGAGGAGTTCAGAGACATACCTGTAGTTGACAATGTTGAGGATTTGCCAAAACCCGATGTAGCCATTTTGGCGATTGATAGCAGAGTAGTTCCAAAAATCGCCCCGCAGTATCTGAAGTTGGGAATAAACACCGTTGATGCCTATGATATACACGGCGCGGAAGGTGCACTGCGTTTGAAGAAAGATCTCGATGTGATCGCAAAGGAAAACGGTGCAGTTTCGATCATTTCAGCCGGTTGGGATCCTGGTTCTGATTCCATTGTCAGAGTACTGTTTGAAATGATCGCACCCAAGGGTATCACTTGGACAAATTTTGGGCCAGGCATGAGCATGGGGCACACCGTGGCTGTGAAACGTATCGAAGGTGTGAAAGATGCCGTTTCAATAACGTGCCCAAAGGGTATGGGGATGCATTCAAGGCTTGTTTATGTCCAGTTAGAGGAAGGTTATGACTTTGCAGATGTTGCAAAGAAAATCGCAGAAGATCCTTATTTCTCACACGATGAGTTACATATTAATCAGGTGAGTGATGTGAGTAAACTGGTTGATATGGGACACTCTGTGAAGATAGAACGTAAGGGTACCTCTGGCAAGGCTTGCAATCAGAGAATGGAGTTTCACATGTGGGTGAACAATCCCGCTGCAACGGCACAAGTAATGGTTGCTTCGGCGAGAGCCACGACAAAGCAAAGGCCTGGTTGTTATACACTGCTTGAAATACCAGTAATAGATTTTCTTTGTGGAGAAAGGGAAGAGTTGATTTGTAGGCTGCTTTGAAAATGTGAGGGATTTTGGTGAGGATAGAGTTTGTGAAAATGAATGGCGCAGGCAACGATTTCATATTGATCGACAATAGAAATGGAATTCTGAATGGCTTTGACATAAGCCGTTTTGTGAGATTGGTATGCCGCAGAAGAAAATCGATAGGTGCAGATGGGCTGATGATCCTTGAAAACTCCGACAAGGCAGATTTCAAGATGAGATACTTCAACTCAGATGGAAGCGAAGGAGAAATGTGTGGAAATGGCGCGCGATGTATTTCGAGGTTTGCTTATCTTTTGGGCGTGGCAAAAGAAACGATGAGATTTGAAACTCTCTCAGGAATACACGAGGCCGCAATTGTTGGTGATGATGTGAGGGTGAACTTTCCAGATCTTGATCTTTCGACCTTCAGGCTCAATCAGTACCACAATTTCGGTTTTGGTGAGATGGAATTTCATTTTGCAGTTGTGGGCGTGCCACACGCAGTTATCTATAGAGAAGATGTCGAGTTGATGAGCGACGATCTAATAAAAGATCTTGGAAGAAAGATCAGGTATAGCCTTGATCTTTTTCCAAACGGTACGAACGTGAATTTTGTGAAGGTCTCTGGTGAGAACGAATTGATAGTAAGAACCTATGAGCGTGGTGTGGAAGATGAGACTCTGGCTTGCGGGACTGGTTCAATCGCTTCCTGTGCAATATCGTTTGTCCTCTCAAAGATTCAGCCGCCGGTTTTGGTCAAGGCGAAGGGCGGTACTTTGGAGATCGGGTTTCAGAAGGTTTCGTCTTTGTTGAAACACGTTTATCTAAAAGGAGATGCGCGGATTGTGGCGCAGGGGTATATCCTGTCAGATGCGTTGAAAGAGTGAGGTGATATTATGCTGGAGAAACACGTGATAGACGCGGTGGATGTTGAAACCACTTTGTTGTCAGAGAGTGAGCAGCAGGCGAGAGATCTTGGGATTCAAATGATGAAGTCTTTTGGTTTCAAGGATGTCGATGTTGTATTTGTCGAGCACAATGGTTTTGCAGCCAGAATAAGATTGAGGGCATACGTCTACAGACCTGGGGACAGATATAGCTGGGTGGATGGAGGCGATCAAAAATGAAGATAGTCTTGGTGCCGCTGGATCCTGTTCATGATGTGGCTGTGAAGATGCTCAACAGGGAGTTTTCTCAACGAGGTCATCAGACCATTTTGCTGCCACCAGATATGAAGATGGAAGAGATCATCGAGGTGTGTCAAAAAGAGATACCAGATTACATAATGGTCAGCAGAACTCTCGGCTACAACGCCGCGGAGCTCCTGGGAAGATTCATAGATCTGGTCGACGCCGCTGGGCTCAGGAGAAAGTGCAAGGTGGTCGTCGGTGGCAAGGCGATAACCAAGGAGCTTGCTGCGGAGCTGGGATATGACGCTGGTTTTGGGGAAAAGACGCGCTGGGAAGAAGTGGTGGCATATGTCGAAGGTAAAGAGTTATCTGAGGAAGCCCAGAGAATAAAAAAGAGCAAAAAGGATATCACACAACAATACACTTATCAAATCAAAGATAAAGAATTCTTGGGGTTGCTTGAAAAGATAACAGATCAGATAATCGATTGGGCAAGTGAAAGAACAAGCCCAGGTGTTGAGAGAGCAAAGATCAGAGAAAAAATCTTGAAAGGCGAGAATCTTTGGGATGAATATATAAAGCTGTGCGATGATCTTGTCAAATCTTATTACAGAGAAAAACTTGTCCCTAAGCATGTGAGATTGATTACACAGGAAGAGATTGACAAACTCAATGAATTGATCAACAGAACGTCGTTTGCCCCAAAAGTACTCCGTCACACCACCGACAAACCTCTTGTCTTTGTGCAATATGGTACTGGTTGTCCGTTTATGGATGCCATGCATATAAAGATCAGTGAAGCGTGGGGCGCAGATGGCGTTCTGCACTTTGATCCATCATGGGGTGCGAGGTGCGAGGGACTTCTGGAAGGACTTCTTGCTCACGAAGAAGACGGTTCGATCATCACCCTCGAAAACCTCAAACTCATAAAATCTGCTTTGAACGATGCGACACTCTGGTGCGTGCGTGCTCATAGAGGTGTAAACACTCCGGAAACCGTTCTGCTCGCGCATGAAGCCGGAGCCGATCTCACAAAGATAAACATGGTTTACGGCTCACTCAATGGCGGAACAGATCCAGAAAGATTAACCGTGGACGGCTTCTACTCCATAAAACTTGCGGCAAAGTACAATATGCCCTTTGATCTGCCGACCAATGAGGAGCTTGGTGGTGTACCAGCACCGGAGGCATTCGCCGGGATGATTGTTGTGGCATATCTTGGTGTGAAACTGGGCGCCAGACCTATTTTGAAGCCTCTGTTCTGTTATTCTCCAGATGCTATTATAAACAAATATATGGAAGACAATTATGTGGATTACAATGTCGGTAAGATACTTGCGCTGAGGGAGATCATCGATGCTCCAATATGGCCCGGTGAGCCCATTGGTTTTATGACTCATACCGAGGATAGGGTACAATCAGCCATGACTACAGCACTTCATGCAGCTTTGGGAAAGTCTCTTGAACTTGACGCAATAACTGTTTCCTCAACAGATGAAGCATATGCAAGAGGGGCAATAACGACCTCTGCAAGAATCGACAGCCTCAGAGCCATCGCTGACGCATTCAGATTTTTTGGAAAGACAAAGATAGAGCCAACAAAACAAGCCTATGAATATGCCAAGTCCATAAAAGATGGAATATATCAGACCCTCAAAAAAGTTGCAGACCGTGGTGATTTTGTAGCCTCTCTGTATGAAGGTTTGTTTGGTAGTAAAGAAGAAGGTGCAAATCCTGGCAGAGCAGGTAGAGGAACGGTGAAAAAATGCTGACTATAGGAATTCTTGGAACTGCCAAGAACACAGGTAAGACCACAGCTCTGAATTCTGTTTTGAAGTGTCTGAACGATAAGAAGATCGCGATAACCAGTATCGGCTTTGACGGTGAGGATCTTGATCATGTCACAGGTCTGCCCAAACCAAAAGTTGTGGTCGACGAGGGTACGCTTGTGATAACGAGCGAACAAGCTGCACGTCATTCGACAGCGAAATTGGAGCTGATAGAGAAACTGTCCCTCAGAACTCCTATGGGAAGGATATGTGTTTACAGGGTTAAAGAACTCGGTACAGCTGTCCTTGTCGGTCCTAATTCGAGTGATGACCTCTTTGAGGTTATGAAAAGACTTGGAAGTTATTCGATAGATGTGTTGGTAATTGACGGAGCTATAAACAGAATGGTTCCTTTTCAGTATGCGGATTACGTCATCATCGCTACAGGAGCTGCAAGAACAACTAACTTGAGCGAGCTTATTGTCGAAGCCAGATTGATGGTTAAAGCCTTTATGTTGCCAGAACAAGACGGTAAAGACAGGGTATCTTTGTCAGGTGTAATCAGTGTTGAAAAACTTCAATCTTATTTGGGTAAGCCTTTGCTGTTGGAATCGCCAATTCACCTGATCTTAGCAGACAATTACAGAAAACTCGAAGAACAGTTGGAGAAATTAGACATTGCCGTGAAGAGAAAGCCTAAGTTGCTTTGTGTCACGGTTAATCCATGTTATCCCGAACGGCGTGTCGAAGGATACCAACTCTCGAAGATAGACATATCTGAAGTGGTTGATGCACTCAAAAAAGAGCTCAAAGTCACATGCATCGACGTGAATAAAGAAGAGAATGTATTGTGTGAAGTTCTCCAGAGGTGTACCTGAAAAGAATGTGTGATTTTTTCACAGAATGATGGATTGTGAATATATATAAAACTCTGCAGACAAGATCTGCATATTTCTCTTTTTGTGTGTCGGGTGCCAGATATCATCTGATCGTGAGAGTTAGAACAAACTGTCTGGTCTGAAAGAGCAACTGATATAAAACTCATTTTCTTGACATTAAGATCTTGAATCTGCTATGATGTTATTGTTAACTCTACCGTGCTGGTGATCTCAAGGGAGGTGAGGTTGTGAAGAGATTACTTGTTCTTCTGTTGGTGTTTCCTACTCTGTTGATCTTCTCCGTCACTTATAGATTAGCCGAGAACCAACCTGCTGATTACCCAACAACGCTTGCCGATATCTTCTTTGCAGATGTTGTCAGACAGATGACGAACGGAAGGATCGACATCCAGGTTTATTACGGTGGACAACTTGGATCGGAGACAGAGACGATTCAGCAAACCATGGCTGGTGTTATTCAATTCAACCGTGTCAACGCTGCACCTCTGGCATCCTTTGTAGACAGTTTGAGCGTTCTGTCCTTGCCATTCCTCTTCTCCAGCGAAGAACATCTGTGGAAGGTGCTTTACGGCCAAGTTGGAGAAAAGCTGCTTGATTCGATGAAGTCATCTGGACTGATCGGTCTTACTTATTTTGATTCAGGTGCGAGAAGCTTCTTCACCAGAAAGACACCCATTTTGAAACCGGATGACCTGAAGGGTTTGAAGATCAGGGTACAGAATGCACCTGTCTTCGTTGAAATGGTGAAATTGCTCGGTGGGACACCTATAGTCATGGAGTATGGTCAGGTTTACACGGGGCTTCAGACTGGTGTCATAGATGGTGCAGAGAACAACATACCGAGTTATTACACCATGAGTTTTTACCAAGTTGCTCCTCACTATTCCTTCAATATGCACTCAATGGTTCCGGAGATTTTGTTTATGAATCTCGCTACTTGGAACTCTCTCTCAAAAGAAGATCAACTGATCATCAAAACTGCAGCGCATGCTGCTTCACTGTACCAGAGAAAGCTTTGGGCCGACAGAACAAAGGCCAACATGGAAGCTTTGAAGGCTGCAGGGGCTAATTTCTACTATCCAACACCGGAAGACCTCAAGCTCTTCCAGAAGGCGGTTCAACCTTTGTATCAGAAATATGACAAGTACAAAGATATAATCGATGCGATTATGAACACCAAGTGAGCGCAAGGGGGCGTGAGGCGCCCCCCTTTTTATGGGAGGTCTTCAGGTGAGGATAATTCAGAAAATCCTGGACTATCTCGACAGAAGTATCAAATGGTTTGGCGTTTTTTCGATCCTTTTGATGCTTTTGATTGCACTCATGGATCTGTTCTACAGAGATATCTTGTCTTTACCACTCTCATGGTCACTGGATTTTGTGCTCCTTGTGATGATCTGGTTTACCATGACGAACAGTGCTGTTGGAGTCAGAGAATCTTCTCACATAAGAGTTGAAATCTTTATCTCAAAACTTCCGAAGCTTGTGAAAGACCTTCTCGAGATCTGCGTGAACTGTTTGATCATCTACTATGGATACATGATGATTGGTGGAGGGGTTAGCCTCTCAAAATTACCGGGTAGGATGTCTGGTTTGAGAATCACATATTTTTGGATGTACATAACCGTGACGATTTGCGGAATTTTGCTGATCATATTCTGCATAGAAAAGATAACCAAAATCATCTTGGGGTGGTTCAGGAAATGAGAGTAACCACTGTGATCAAGCTTATCATTATTGGAATTCTGATCTTGCTGCTTTTGGCACTTTGGTTCAATATGCCCTTTTTAGATCGACTGTCAGTTCAGACAAAGCAGATATTCTTTCTATGGCTGAGCCTTGGATTTCTCATCTTGATAGGCACACCCATATCCATCTCCTTGGGGATATCTGCACTCTTGACGGCGGTCTATGTTAAATTGCCACTGCTTGCAGTTTTTCAAAAACTCGCTTTTGGTATCAATTCGTTTGCTTTTGCATCGATAGCCTTCTTTGTTCTGTTAGGTCAGACGGTCAATTACACGGGAATGACCGATGATCTGATCAAACTGGCCAACCTGATGATTGGAAGATTTCGTGGGGGATTTGCATACGTCAATGTTCTGGCAAGCATGCTTTTCGGTGGTATATCTGGTTCGGCCGTTGCCGATGTTGCGTCCTTAGGTCTTGTTGAGATCCCGATGATGGAAAGACAGGGGTATTCAAAAGAATTCTCAACAGCGCTCACAGTGACTTCTTCGATCGAGGGCATAATAATACCACCGAGCCAGAACATGATTATATATGCGCTGGCTGCCGGAGGTGTCTCTGTTGGCACATTGTTCGCGGCCGGTTATTTGCCAGGCCTTGTGCTTGGACTGAGTCAGATGGCTATGATCTTTGTCATTGGAAGGATAAAGAAATTTCCAAGAGGCGAGCCTGTACCAAAAGAAGAAATAGCGAAGATTCTTCTAAGATCGTTGCCAGTTCTGCTTGTAGGTTTCATCACGGTTTTTGGGATCATCTTTGGCTTTTTCACTGCCACGGAATCTTCGGCTTTTGGTGCTCTTCTCGCCTTTATTGTTGGTTTCATTTTTCACAAGGAATCTCGAAGCTGGAGAAATCTGGTCATGATATTCAAAGAATCAGCTAGTACATCCGCAACGGTGCTGTTTTTGATTGCCAACGCATCTGCTTTCAGTTACCTGATGGCATATTTGAGAATCCCAACCTATCTCACTCAAACAATTCTTTCCATAAGCAACGATAGAGCGGTTATTCTCCTTATGATTAACTTGCTCCTTCTGTTGTTGGGTTTAGTGATGGATATGGCGCCTTTGATAGTCATCATGACTCCAGTTTTGCTTCCTTTGGTTCAAAGTGTGGGTATGACTGCTGAGCAGTTTGGAGTGGTGATGATAATAAACCTCGGTATCGGTTTGTGCACGCCTCCTGTAGGGAATGCTTTGTTCACCGGGTGTGCTGTGGGAAAGACTACTTTAGAAAAAACTACCGTGGCAATGTTGCCACTCTATGTCGCGATGATCGGTGCGCTGTTCTTGATAACATACGTACCATGGATAACGACGATCGTACCAAAACTGCTCGGGTTAATGAAATAAAAGACAAGACCTTCTCAGAAGCTGTTGAGCCAATCACATATTGTTGATATCATCAGCATAGTTGTGCAAAACTATTGATCTTTCAGTATCGACTATACCAAGGTCTGAGAATTTGTACATTGGGCTCACTGTTAACGCGAGTACCGAAAGAAATGTTATGGGATTCTTGTGCCTCACACCTGATTCTTCTATCATCTTTTCTATCTTCTCGAGTTTTGCAGCGATTGTTTCAACTTTCTGTGTGCTTATTATTCCCCCTATATCAAGTGGCATGCTCACAAGATCAGATCCACTGTAGTACACCATGCCACCACCATTAACCAAGAGTTCTTCGACGGCCCTTTTCATGCATTTCGCACATCTTCCAACGACAACAATGTTGTGAGAATCATGAGAGAAGCTTGATGCAAAGGCACCCTTCTGCATGCCGAAGTTCTTCAACAATCCCACATGTCCTTTCAGCGATTTTCTATGGAACACAGCAACATTGACATAATCACCAACTGCAAAGCCATCTTTCACAACAACTGGTTCTTGAACAAGGTCCGTGAAACTGTTTCTGTCGTTGCAGACAACTACATTCAATCTTCTTATCCCATCGGTGACATTTGATAGGTGAAATTCATCTTCGTCGAAGACTTTCCTGCCAAAGGTTGCTGCGAATTTCTCCACCTGAGGTCTTTGAAACAAGAGTCTTTCGTGTTCGATGCCACTATAGAACACATTCACAGGTTCTAAGTCTTGCAGGCTTTCAGTGACAAAAAAGGTCGCCGATTTACCCGGAGCTATTGCCCCCAAGTTTGAGAGTCTCAGATACCTTGCCGGTCTGATACTCACCGACGCAACTGCGTCCAAGGCAGGCCATCCATGTTCTATCGCTTGGGCTACGACTTTGTTCAAATGCCCGTTGACGAACTTGGTAACCGGTGTGTCGTCGGTCACGATCATTATGTGAGATCGGTCTTTCAAACGGGCAATCATCTGAATATTTTCCTCGCTTAACGATTTTTCCTGGATCATGATGTGCATGCCCTTTGAAAGCTGTTCTGAGATCTTGTCGGGATTGGTCAAGGTGTGGTCTGAACCGATGCCTGCTGCTATGTATTTTGATAACTTCTTTCCCTTCAAAGTGGGACAGTGCCCTTCGATCAACAAATTATGCTTCTTGGCAACTTCTAGTATTTTGAGAAGTTTCTCGTCATCGTTCAGAACTCCAACGTAGTCCATCACTTCACCGAGGGCTATCACAGAGTCCAGTTTAGTGAGTTCTTCGACATCCTCAGGTTCTATGAAAGCATTGGGTGTCTCTACACATCTGCGGGTTGTTGGAACGCAACTTGGAATAGCAGTGTAAAAGAGCAGAGGTTGGTCTTTGCCGTTGTTTATCATGAACTTCACGCCATCAATTCCAAAGACATTCGCCATCTCGTGTGGGTCTTGTAGCGCTGCAACAGTGCCGTGTCTCAGTGCGACTTCAGCAAATCTGTCACATGTGACAAAAGAACTCTCAACGTGCATGTGCGCATCAATGAACCCTGGCAGAGCGTATTTGTGTTCCAGATCGATGACCTCAGCGGGTTCGTTTTCGGTGACATCACCTGTCTCGACGAATTTGAACTTGCCATCTTCTACAAGAAACCATCCAGTGAAAATCTCCTGTCTTATGACATCCACTATCTTTGCATTTCTAAAGATTCTTCTCAGAACGATCCCTCTCGATCAATATCTGCACAGCCTTTATCGCGACATCGATCATCTTTTTTTCTGCCTCATAGAACAGTTTTTCTTTCTCTTCCAGAGTTGGCTGAGGATTGAGCCAGATATTCGAGTCTGTTGCGAGAATCGCGCCAACCGAAAGGTGTCTGAGCGAACCAAGAATGAACGCGATTGCGCATTCCTGTTCAGAAGCCACGACACCTGAATCTGTCAAGAATCTATTCAGTTGTTCATCCTGGACATAGTATGCATCTCTTGTGAAGACTATTCCGTAGTAGTAACTGTAATTCAGTTCTTCGGCTGCTTTCATCAGAGCAAGCGTGACCTTCAGATCGGCCACGGCGGGGAACGGTGACGGCGCGTACGCGTGTGATGTGCCCTCTCCTCTGTATGCTGCGGTGGCTATCACCAGGCTGCCAATGGGCATATTCGGCTGTCTCCCCCCTGCGGATCCAACTCTTATCATAGTCTTTGCCCCGACTCTTGCCAACTCCTCGATGGCTATCGAAGCCGATGGTCCACCAATGCCGGTTGAACAGACACTGACGGTTTCTCCCATCAATTTGCCAGTGTACACATGATAGGCTCTGTTCATAGCGATCTTTTTCACATCTTCGAGCCTTTGAGCTATCTTAGCTGCCCTTGCCTCATCGCCCGGTATAAGAACGTATTTTCCCACATCTCCCTCTTTACATCTGATGTGTTTTTGAATACTCATTCTTCTTCCTCCCTAATCGCCAAAAGATGATCTTGTGGAATGTGAACAAATACTCTATCACCCTCACTGAGATCTTCCACCTGAGAGGGCTCTACTTCGACGCTGGCAGAGTTGCCGTTTGGCATTTTCAGAATTAGTGAGATATTCTCACCTTGAAAGATCTTTGAGATGATCTGAGTTGGCAGTTTGTTTTCACCATCGCGTCTATCGATATTCATTCTCCTTGCCCTGGCGCAAAGCACAACTTTTTCACCAGTGTTCAACTGAGTTGTCATTCTTGCCCTGAGTGATTTTTCTGTGGTCCTGACAACAGCGAATTCGTTCTGTAATTCTTCAACGACACCTGAAGCGATCTCTTGAAAACCCATGAAATTTGCTACAAATCTTTTTTGAGGGTTTGAAAATACTTGGTTTGGACTGCCAAGCTGTACTATCTTACCGCTGTTCATGACTGCGATTTGGTCAGACAGTGCAACGGCTTCAGACTGATCATGTGTCACGTAAATGGTTGTTATTCCGAGTCTCTGCTGAATTCTTCTTATTTCATTTCTCATTTCGACTCTCAGATTTGCGTCCAGATTTGACAGTGGTTCGTCCATCAGAAGGACATCGGGTTCTATAACGATCGCCCTTGCGATCCCAACTCTCTGCTGCTGTCCCCCGGAGAGCTGTGAGGGTAATCTGTTTTCAAGGCCTGTGAGCCCAACAAGATCTATCGCCTTTTTCACCTTCTGATTTATCTCTGATTTATTGATTTTTCTCATTTTCAGACCAAATGCGATGTTTTCAAAGACATTCAAATGAGGAAAGAGTGCGTAGCTCTGAAAGACGATCCCCATGTTTCTTTTGTGTGGAGGAATTCTCGTGTAGTCCTTGCCATCGATGATTATCTTTCCATTGATCGGTGACAAGAAACCCGCCAGCGTTCTCAGTGTGGTTGTCTTTCCGCAACCTGAGGGACCAAGTAATGAAAGAAATGAACCCTTTTCAACGCTCAGATTGAGGTTTCTCAGGACTACGAAATTGCTCTGGTAAGCAACTGACAAATCTATTATCTCGAGAAATGCCATTGTTATCCCCTCACAAAAGTTTAGAGATGCCGAAGATTTTCTGAACAAGCAAAACTACACCAAGTGTTGCACCTATCAAAAGCGTTGACAATGCAGCGATGCTTGGGTTGTAATAATACTCCATATAGGTCATCATCACTATTGGAAGAGTGCTTATACCCGGTCCTGTGAGAAAGAGGGAAATGGGTACGTTGTTGAAAGAAGTTATAAAAGTCATTATGAAAGCCGAGATAATACCCACTCTTATATTCGGTAGAACCACGAGTACAAAACTCTTAAATGGATGCGCTCCAAGGCTCTGCGCTGCCTCTTCAATTGAAACTGGTAGGTTCGTCAGACTCGCCAATGTAGATCTGACCACATAAGGTAAAACGATGGCAGTATGACCGATCAAAAGCGTTGTTTTGACCGAGAACACGTTCAGCAAAACGAAGAATTTGAGCAGCGCAAGGCCTGCAACCATCCCTGGTATTATCACAGGCAATGTCGTTACAAGCTCTACGAAACGTTTACCTCTGAAGCTGTACCTTGCGGTGATATATGCAACAGGCACACCCAAAAGTAGAGCCAGAAAGGAAGAATACAAAGCCAGTTGCAGACTGAAGATAAAACTCTTTTGAAACATGGGCATCGATATGACCTTCTTGAACCAAGATAGGGTAAACCCTGTTGGAGGAAAGCGCAATGTTGAAGAAGGTTCAAAGGAAGCAAAGAGGATCACTATGAACGGACCTAACAAGATGGCAAATGCGATAAATAAAGCAAAGATAAGCCACCTGTTGATCTTCATTGTCTACTCACTCCTAAGCTGCTGATCTTTCTGGAAAGGTAATTCACGACCAGTGTTGTTGCAAACATGACCACGGCTATAACGGTTGCCATTCCCCAGTCGAGTGTCACCGAAGTCTTTTGGTAGAGCAAGGTACTCAGCATAGTCACGCGACTTCCCCCAAGTACCGCCGGTGTGACATAAGCGGTGATGCATCCGGTGAAAACCAGCGTGGACCCGGCGACGATTCCCTCAACTGTGAGTGGAATATAGACTCTTGTAAAGAGTTTAAAGGCATTCGCCCCAAGGCTCTTCGCTGCCAGAGGGACCTCCTTGGGAAGATTTTCAAGTGCACTCACAAGAGAGATAATCATCAGAGGAAGAAACAATTGAAGAAGTCCAAAAAAGACAGCCCCAGGTGTGTACAGAAGCCTCCTGGGGCTGTCTGTCAATTTCAGTGAAATGAGTAGGTTATTTATCAAACCTTCACGTCCAAGAACGGCAAGCCAAGAGAAGGTTCTCGCAACAGAGTTGGTCATCAATGGAAATACCACCAATGTCATCAGAAAACTCTTCAATGAGTCACTCTTCAGGCTCACTATAGCCAATGCCGACGGATATCCGATCGCCAATGAAACGACAGTCACAAGAAGACTCATGAGCAAACTTCTTGTGTAAGCCACACGCGAAATTCTCTGGGTGAAAAACTGAAGATACTTACCAGCCACCCATCCTTTTTGTGGCTGATAGATGCTTTCAACTATTATTGAAAGAATGGGTACAAGAAAGAACACGAGCAAGAACAATACCGTCGGCAGAAGAACAAGGTACTTTTTCATCTTATTGCGCGATCAACTCGTTCCACTTGTTGATCCACTTGTCGTAATTCTCGACGATGAAATCTGTCTTATAAAAGATGAGCGATTTTATGTGGTCCACACCGTATGTCAATTTTTCTGCTATTTCCTGCGGAACCACGACATTGACGTTTACAGGTGAGTCCACAAGATCCATAGCTTCAGCGTACTGGACTTCTTCACTTATCATGAAATCAATGTATTTGTAGGCTTCTTCAAGGTTCTTCGCGCCTTTGATGATGCTTATCACATTCAAAAACCCAGGCATTCCCTCTACTGGAGTTACCCATGCGAGTGGTAGCCCTGTGTCAAGGAATTGACCCCATGAAAATCTCTGCACAGGTGCCATCCATACTTCTCCCATCTTGAACAAGTTCAGGAGTTCTGAGGAAGTCTTGTAAAAGGTTACAACATCCTTCTTGAGCTGGCGGACCTTTTCAAATGCCGTTTTGAGCTCTGGATCGTATGCATTTCCATCATAAATTTGGTTGATGAGCATCATCAAAGCAGGACCTTGGGTTGTTGTTATATCTGGTAGGCTGATGTGTCCAGCTACTTCTTTGCTCCAGAAATCTTTCCAAGAATTGATTGGTCCCTTGATCTTATCAGTTCGATACACAATACCCATGCTGTAGACGGTGTAACCGATGCCATAGTTTCCACCAATCGGGTCTTTCGCAAAGTCATAGATCTCCGAGTAATTTTTCAATTTGCTCGTATCTACAGGTTGCAGAAGTCCTTCTTTGACTGCCAGCATTGCGTAATAATCAACAAAATGTACCACATCGATAACAGGATTGCTTTTTTGAGAAATGAGTTTGGTTAGTCTTACAGAGTTGTTGCCGACTTCCCTGACAATCTCGATACCATATTTCTCCAGGAACGGCTTGGAGATATTCTTGTCCAAAAGATCGAGATTGAAACCCCAAGTTGAGACATTTACCTTGGCAGCGGAAAACACAGTCAGAGCTATCAAACATACAACAGCACCAAGAAAAATCTTTCTCATCTTTCATCCCTCCCACAGGAATTCAGTCTTGTTATAAGTATTCTATCAGGAATAAACTTGGAACACAAGGTCCCAGACAGCTTTATCTTCAGCTTGAGGTTTAATTTCTAATCGCTAAGTCGATAAAGATGTGTGAATTTGGATAAGGTTTGCACGTTCTGACTTTGAAAAAGATCTCAGATCATTTGGCATAAAGGGAATATAATCTATTCGTCTAACAGATCGATGATCTGAGAAAAACTCCGTCAAGATAAAAGGAGGATTGAAGATGTCTACAAAAGCCAAATGCGATGTGACTGTTTTATGTGATGATAGATTGGCGAGCCCACTTGTCGCGGAACATGGGTTTTCGGTTCTTGTTGAACTCGTTGGTGGTGGATCAATTCTTTTCGATACCGGAAGTACCGATGCTTTCATCAAAAACGCAGAGATTCTTGGAAAGGATCTGACAAAGGTCGAAAAGATAGTGATAAGCCATGGTCATTACGATCACGCGGGAGGTTTGAGATATCTATCAAACTCAAATGGGAAATTCAGAGTTTATCTCAGGCAGGAAGCTCTGCTTGAGAAATACAGTGATGAAAGGTTTGCCGGTATTGATTGGAAGGGTTTAGAAAAAATCTTTGAAATTTCTGTGGTGAGAGACAAGGTAACTGAGATATCCGATGGCATTTTCACCTTTGGTCCTGTGGAGATGAAAAACGATTTTGAAGAGCCCGATTCATATTTCTATGTTCAGAAAGACGGGCGAAGGATCAGAGATTTTTTCGAAGATGAACTGAATTTGGTCATAGACGAGGTTGATGGTATAGTGCTCATAACAGGTTGCGCTCACAGAGGCATTGTGAACACCGTGGAGGATGTTAAAAAAACCTTCGGCAAGAGCGTCAAGACTCTCATCGGTGGATTTCATCTTTACAAGGCGCCCTTGCCCAAGATTGAGAAGGTAACAAATGTGCTGAAAAGCCTTGGTATAGGAAAGGTTGTGCCTTATCATTGTACAGGAGAGACGGCGATCAAGATCATCGAGAGGTGATCGGTTTGAACAAAAGGGTCTGTCACATCACCACTGTACATCCCACTTTCGACCTGAGAATATTTCACAAAGAGTGTAAGAGCCTTGTTGAAGCAGGATATGAAGTTTTCTTGATCGCTCAGGCTCAAGGAGACTCAGAGGTTGATGGAGTACACATCATAGGGCTTGAGAAACCGAAAAATCGCCTTGAAAGGATCTTTGGTTTGCGAGGCAGAGTCTTTGAACTGGCAAAGCAAATCGATGCACAAATATATCATTTTCATGATCCAGAGCTTATACCAGTTGGGTTAAGGTTAAAGAAGCTGGGGAAAAGGGTGATTTACGATGTGCATGAAGATGTGCCAAGACAGATCATGAGCAAGTATTACATACCGAGATTTCTGCGTAGAAGTATCTCAAAATTCTTTGAGGTTTATGAGAACAAGTCAGTGAGGCACTTCGATGCCGTTGTTTGTGTCACATCAGATATCGCGTCAAGGTTTTCAAAGCTCAACTGCAATACAACAGTTGTACAGAATATGCCTATGATCAGTGAATTTTCTGACATCTCCACGGATTGGTCGAGCAAAGAGCAAGCCGTTTGTTATGCGGGTGGTCTGTCAGTTATCAGGGGTATCTTTGAGATGGTGCATGCGATGCAGTATGTCAAGGGCAAACTCATATTGGCAGGCAGTTTCGTTGATAATTCTTCGCAACTAATCGCGACTGAACCAGGTTGGGAGAAGGTACAGTATCTTGGGCATGTAGATCGAGGCCAATTGAGGCAAGTTTACGAAAGGGCAAAGGTGGGCTTAGTGCTGTTACACCCAGTCCCCAATTACATGAACAGTTACCCTGTCAAGCTCTTTGAGTACATGGCAGCGGGATTGGCAACAGTGACTTCCAATTTCCCAAAATGGCGGGCAATCGTTGAAGAAAATAACTGTGGAATATGCGTTGATCCGACAGATTCAAAACAGATTGCAGAAGCGATTAACTATTTGCTCGAAAACAACGATGTTGCTCAAAGAATGGGTATGAATGGCAGAAAGGCTGTACTGGAAAAGTTCAACTGGGACAACGAAGTACCCAGATTGTTAGAGCTGTACAAAAGAATCGCAGGTTAACTTTTCTCATTCCTTGTAGTAACTCTGATTTTTCAAGAGCTGTTCTTCTGGCACATCCCTGAATTCTTTGGCAGGAACACCGACATAGATCTTTCTGGGTGGCACGTTTCTTGTGACGACTGCGCCTGCAGCAATCAGGGCATCTTCTCCTATCTCAATACCTGGCAGGATAGTTGCATTGGCACCTATTCTCGCACCCTTTCGAAGAATTGGACCTTTGAAATATCTCTTTCTCTGTTCGGTTCTGCCAAGGAAATTGTCGTTTGTGAAGGTTACCTCAGGTGCTATAAAGCAATAATCTTCAATGAGCGACATTGCCGTGATATAGGCTTCTGTCTCTATCTTCACGTACTTTCCTATCTTTGTCTTGTTTTCAACGGTCACACCGCGGCCGATCACGGTGTATTCTCCTATTTCGACATCTTCTCTGATACTCGAAAGATCACCAACAAAGGTGTAATCCTTCAAAATCGCCCCGCGATATATGACACAGTTTGCTCCGATGATCACGTGCCTGCCGATAATCAAACCGGGCCATGACTTTTCCTCTGTTGTCGCCGATATTGAGGCCTTGAAAGGCTCTTTCCCAAGGACTGTGTTATCTGCGATTGTACAGCCCTCGCCGATAACGGTGTCCTTTCTGATGACAACATTGTGCCCGATTGTCGCATTGTCGTGAATGATCACATCATCTTCGACAACAACGTTGTAGCCCAAAGTAACATTTTTCCCAATACTCGCGTTTGTTGAAATATGCATAGGTATCACTCCAACGAAATAATAACATATGCACTCAACTGCTATATAATGAAATTTAGGTGATTATAGATGATAGACTTTCTGGGTAAGACCATTCAATGCGGCTGTGGTAAAGTTCACAAGATTCCGGCTATCGAGATAGTTTGTGGTCGTAAGTTGGGAAAACTCTCTGATTTTTTTGATGACGCCATCTTCGTAGCCGACCAGAACACAGTCCTTCTTGCCGAAATACCAACTGATGATGTCTTCGTTTTCACAGGCCCTGAAAGGGTTATGGCAACGATGGAAAATGTACAGAGAGTAGTGGATTTTTTGAAAGGTAAAAACTACCGACAGATCGTATCGATTGGATCGGGAAGTCTCACAGACATCGCAAGATATTCTGCGTTTCTGTGTAAGGTAGATTTTTCCTGTTTTCCAACCGCTCCCTCCGTTGATGCCTATACTTCTTCGGTGGCTCCACTGATTGTTGAAGGTGTGAAAAAGACCTTGGATGCCAAGATTCCGAGAAAGATTCTGATCGACACAGATGTAATTGTGAATTCCCCCATCGATCTTCTCAGGGCAGGAATAGGAGATATTTCATCAAAGGTCACCGCGAGACTTGACTGGGTAATGTCCAATTTTCTGACAGGCGAACAGATCTGTGATTTCGTCTGGGATGACATAAAGGATCTTTTGAAATTGATCATGAAAGATGTGAGAAAGATTCTTCAAAGAGATGAATCGGCTGTACAGAATCTGATGAAAGCACAGTTGATTTCAGGCTTGAACATTGCCATCACGGGAAACTCAAGACCAGCTTCAGGTGCAGATCATCTGATTTCTCATGTGCTTGAGATGTATCAGGAATGCAGAGGTCATCTGCCGCTCTTCCATGGGCTTCAAGTTGCGATGGGAACCTACATATCTTTGAAGGCGTATGACGCACTTTTCCAGGATCTTCGTTTTAAGAAAAGCCAGATTCTACTGAAAGACAGAAAGAAACTCTTGGTTGATTTCTTTGGACAGCAAATTGCCAACGAATTTGAAAAAACCTATTTGAACAAGAAAAGAGTGGAAACAATAAATGTAGACAATATCAGAAGACGCTTACAGGAATTGTATCTGGAATACCGTCCCATTTTGGAATCATCTTTGCTTGAAATGGGGGTTAGGGAGCTCTTCTCAAGGTACGACAGGGATTTTGTCAAAAGTGCGATTGTCGTGTCCACGATGATCAGGAATCGATATACAATTCTTGATCTGTACGATCAACTTGACATTCTCGATGATTTCTGTGATTGGGTCACAGAACAGTTCTAAAGGGGGCGAATAGATGAACACATTAAGAATAGGACTTGCACAGATAAACACGATCGTTGGCGACATAGAGGGCAACGCGAAGAAGATCGTCGATAAGATTGAATTAGCCAAACAGATGGGTGCCGACATAGTTGCCTTTCCTGAATTGGCACTGACAGGTTATCCTCCCGAGGACTTACTCTTCAAGCCTCATTTCGTTGCAAGAAACAAACAGGTGCTGAATGAGCTGGCGAGATATGTTTCAAAATCGCTCGTGGCTGTTGTGGGATTTGTCGATCAAGACAGCGATATATACAACGCGGCTGCGATACTCCACAATGGCAAGGTGGTGGCAATCTATCACAAGAACTACTTGCCAAATTACGGCGTCTTTGATGAATTTCGCTATTTTCAACGGGGTGACAGAGCTCTGGTGGTCATGTTGAACGATATTCGTGTTGGTATCACGATCTGTGAAGATATCTGGTATCCCGGAGGACCTGCCCGCCTCGAGGCTCTTGTATGTGATGCACAGGTTCTTGTGAATATATCTTCTTCACCGTATCATTCTGGCAAGCTGTCGTGGAGAGAAAGAATGCTCTCAGTTCGTGCGAATGACAATATTGCGGCGGTCGCGTACGTGAATTTGGTTGGTGGACAGGACGAACTTGTTTTCGATGGTGCAAGCCTGATTGTCAATGAACAGGGTGAGGTGGTTGCCAGAGCAAAGCAGTTCGAGGAAGATTTTCTCATAGCAGACCTTGATCTAAACAACATTGAAAGGTCAAGACTGCGTGATCCGCGTCGAAGGCAGGACAAGAAAGCCATTGGAGATGAGGTTTTTGAGAGAATAGAAGTTGTGAAACTCGATTTTGATAAGCACGAACCAAAACCTTTCGTTGAAAGAAGAATTGAGGAACACCTGGATTCTGTAGCCGAAGTTTATCATGCGTTGGTTGTAGGGACGCGGGACTATCTGGTAAAGAACAAGATCACCGATGCTGTGATTGGTTTGAGCGGTGGAATCGACAGTTCTTTGGTATGCTGTATAGCCGTGGACGCACTTGGACCAGAACATGTGACGGGTGTCTTAATGCCTGGACCTTATTCTTCAGACCACAGCTTGCAAGATGCGCGCGCATTGGCAGAAAATCTTGGGATAAATTATTTGATTATACCGATAGACGATGTCTTTCAGAGTTTTTTGAATTGCCTCAAGCCTGTGTTCAAAGATCTCCCTTTCGATGTCACCGAGGAGAATCTGCAGGCACGAATTCGTGGAATGATTCTGATGGCTCTGTCGAACAAATTTGGTTGGCTTGTCCTGACAACTGGAAACAAAAGCGAAAGCAGCACTGGCTACTGCACCTTGTACGGTGATACCGCAGGTGGTTTTGCGGTCATAAAGGATGTTTACAAAACATTGGTATACGAACTGGCTGAATACGTTAACAGGAAAGCAGGAAAAGAAATCATACCACACAGAGTTTTCACCAAAGCTCCAAGTGCTGAGCTCAGGCCCAATCAGACCGATCAGGACAAGTTACCACCATACCCACTTCTTGACTCCATACTGAAAGCCTACGTCGAGGAAGATCGCAGTGTATCGGAGATTATTTCTATGGGCTATGATGAATCAACCGTTCGTATGGTTGCCTGGATGGTTGATAGCAATGAGTACAAACGCCGGCAACTCGCACCAGGACCGAAGGTGACCCATCGTGCCTTTGGTAAGGACAGGCGTCTGCCGATGACAAATCGTTTCAGGGAATGGCAAAGCAAAGAATGAAACTGGGCGACCTGAGTCGCCCAGTTTTTCAAGCGGTCTTGGAAGTGAAGTTGAAATTACTGACTTTGATGAACGGAGCCACCGCAGGGAAGTACTCTCCACTGGTTGATTCGGTTTCTTTTGAAATCGCTTCGATATTTTTTGAGAACTCAAAGAATTTCACGTTGAACCTCATATTCTTGATGGGCCTTGTCAATTGCCCATTTTCTATGAGGAATGTTCCATCTCTTGTCATGCCTGTGAACATCGCTTCGTATGGATCCACGACATTCATGTAATGGAATCTGTTGACATAGATGCCTCTCTCAGTGTGAGAGATAATCTCCTCGACAGGTGTAGTTCCACCTTCAATCACAAGGTTAGCGGGCATTGAAAAATCAAGGTCTTCCAATGAGATTGAATGACCTGTTGGCTTTTTTCCAAACCTTAATGAAGCGCCGTGCGAGTAGAAGACATTTTTGAATACACCATTTTCTATTATCGCTGTCTTTTCACGTTTCTTTCCACAGATGTCGTACACCCATGGTACTTGCATTTTGTGATTGGGATCGTCGTAAACGTTCAGATTGCTGGGTCCGATCTTTTGTCCCAGAAACCTCACCGAAGGGCTCATCTTCAGTTCGTGCATATAGCCATTGGTGCAGACATATGAAAAGTAGAAAAACAGCTCACTGACAGCTTCTGGACCGAGAATTACTGTGTACAAGCCTGGGTCAATTTCTACCTGATTGTTTGACCTTTTTGCAAATTCAATGGCCCTGTGAATCTTTTTGTCCACGTCCAGATCTTCATACCCTCTTGCCGTTGAAGAGACATAGCCGCTTCCAGAACCACTCAGTGCCACAAAGTTGAAACTTGCGCTTGAGTATGCCTGGTACACGAACATTCCATTAGAGGATATGACGGCATTTTCGGAGATACTGTCGCTCACATAACCGAAGGCCTGAACATCCTTTCCAGATACTTTGAGTATCTTGTCGAAGATCTGAGCCCTGTCTTCAGCCGATGCGTTTTTGACAGAATCACTGATGTTCTCAACTGGATAACCTATAGAAACATCCGGGAGTCTGAATTCGTAGTCCAGTGGAGTTGAGTTCTCAAGCATCTGTTCGAGTTTTTTTCTGGCTTCTTTCAAACCATTTATAGACAGATCATTGGTCGTGGCTACAGCCACTTTGTTGTCCTTTGTGGCAAGAATACTGATAACACTTTTTTTCTCGAAGACGTTCTGGTGAATCTCGCTGTTGGCAAATCTGGTCAAAGCCCCTTCGTTGTTTGAAACCGAACTCAGGAATTTGAGGCCAACGAAATGCTCGTTCATCAATCTGAACAGATTTCTGTAGAAATTCTCACCTTTCATTTTCGAACACCTACCTTTACCTTTCTGAATCTTGCCGGAGCTGTGCCATGACCTACGTACATCACCTGCATCGGCTGGCCTTTACCGCAGTTCGGTACACCCCAGACGCGCCAGAATTTCTCATTCGCGACGCCATCGCACTTGTTCCAAAACTTGGGAGTTATATCGAAATAGACCGGATTTTTGAAGATCCTTCCCGTCAGCTTGCCACCTTTGATTTCGTAAGCAACCTCTGTGGCAAACTGGAAGTTCAGTCTCAAGTCATCTATAGACCAACTTTTGTTTGTGTCAAGCAAAAATCCATAGTCGATACCGCTTATCAGTTCATCGAGGGTGAAGTTACCGGGCAGAAGATTTATGTTCGTCATCCTGATTATTGGAAGGTGAGACCAACTGTCGGCCCTTGCCGCACCGTTGGATCTCAGTCCAAGTTCCGCCGCGGTCTGTCTATTCATCAAGTAACCAACAAATAAACCATTTCTGACAATATAAGATCTTTGTGCCTGCACGCCTTCATCGTCGTAGCCAAAACTACCAAGTCCGCCAGGGATAGTTGCGTCGGCAGTGATCGTCACATATTCACTCCCATATTTGAGACTGTTGAGTTTATCCATGCTGAGAAAACTGCCTCCCGCAAAGCTCAGTTCAGAACCCATCACCCTGTCGAGTTCGATCGGATGACCGCAAGACTCATGCACCTGTAGCGCGAGCTGATTACCGCTTATGATTATGTCGTACTCTCCTGGCTCAATCTCTGGCGCTTTCACAAGTTCGACGGCCTCGTTCGCGATCTTTGACGCATGATTAACTAAATCCATCTCTTCTACGAACTCCCAACCTCTTGTTGAGTGATCTCCTCCGAAACTTGATGGGTACGATCTTGTTTGAAAGCCACCCTCACCCACCGATTGAGCTGTGATACCCGCTCCAGAAACGACGATCTGTTGTTCAATCACAGAGCCCTCTGTACTCACAAAGATCTTGTTGATTTTTCTGAAAAGCATTGAACCGGTCGAGCGTGCCACACCTTCGATCTCTTTTGCTTTCAAGGTTGCACCCTTCAAGATTTCGATCTTCTGCTTCTGTGAAACTTCAAACGGATCCTTTTGATAGGATGATTTGAAATTGTCTTGGTGCACCGGCTCCTGTGCAAGATTAACTTGTTTGTTTGCTCGCTTGTTCGAAGCCTGTGCAATCTCAAGAGCGCGGTCTGCGATCTTCTCAAGTGCCGATTCCCCACGATCATCGGTAGCAGCAAACCCCCAACCATTTTCGAACAGAACCCTGATGCCGGTCCCGGAGTTAAAGTTGTTGGTCAAAGTTTTGAGAACACCATTTTCAACATAAATTTCCTGTTGAAGGTGCTCTTCATACCTTGCATCTGCGTACCTTACACCTTTGGAATTCAAATAATGCAGAATCTTCTGTAGTTTTTCCTGCACAATCTGACCTCCTTTCGACAATCAGAAAGCAGGGAGTCAATCCCTGCTTTCGTCGTCGGTTTCCATTATATCGTTTATTGCTTTTTCTATGTTTTCTGCGTTGACTTTTTGACCTGCGCTGAGAACAATCAGAGCTGCCTTGATTACTAAAATGCGTGGGTACCGTTTGAGCAGTTTCTTGATCGGGTCTAACTTCATGACGTCAACTTCCAAGGTGATCACCATCCTAAAAGTCCTTGACACTCTCAAGGACAGGATGTATAATCTTTTCTGCTGCGGGCTCGTAGCTCAACTGGTAGAGCGCCCGGCTCATAACCGGGCGGTCGGTGGTTCGAGTCCACCCGAGCCCACCAGAGGGAGCATAAGCTCCCTTTTATTTTAACATTGAATTTGAATTCTGTAAAGTCATGTTACTTCCGATAGATCCCATTGGGACTGCAAAATCTCTATCCCGTCTTGAAATTATTAGTTAATCCATTTGTTGTAATAATGAAACAGATTTTATATGATCGAGAAAGATTCGCTTTGCCAGTCGATTTGACTCAAAAACCCAGGAAGATCCTGAATTGCGTAGACAATCACATTTCATAGGTAAGGTGTTTTGCTCAGATTAAATCAGTATAATAGAAGTAAAGCCATCAAATGGGAGGGAATTTTTATGAGAAAACGGTTAGCTGTCTTTGCAGTAGTCCTTTTGGCTGCGTTCTCGTTTGCTTCATATCTCAATGTAGCAGTGCTTGGTGATGTGAGATCTTTGAATCCATTCTTGGTGAAGTCTTCCGCGGAGCGTATCGTTGTGGGATATCTTTATGAGACACTTCTAACCGAAAGCTTGGGCCAAGTCGTTGGTGCGGTCGCAGAAAGCTGGCAGGTTGATCTTTCCACAAACAGCATGATACTGAAACTGAGAGACAGAAAGTTTCATGACGGTACCGATGTGACCGCCGATGACGTTGTTTTCTCATTCAACTACATCTTAGAGAAGAAACTTCCTCTTGGACCAATTCTGGCATACTTTACTGGCGCTCAGAAGGTAGACGAGAAAACTGTGAAGCTCAGTTTCAGAACCATGAACGTTTCAATGCTGTCCTTTGCCCCTATGGCAATACCTATCATACCCAAGTCAATCTGGGAGAAGATTGACAAACCACTTGAATTCCCAAATATCGAAAAACCAGTAGGCAGTGGTATGCTGTCTTTCGAGAAACTAACACCTCAAAGTGTTGTTCTGAAATTCTTCAAAGATCATCCGAACGCTTCACAGAACTTGCAGGGTATGGTTCTAAACATAGTTCAGGACGAAACGATGGGATTTCTCGGGCTTGTGAAAGGAGACTATGATTATCTATTTTGGAATCTCGATCCTGAACTTGCAAAACAGGTTATGGAGAACCCAAACAAATACCCGAATGTGAAAATCGCACTGATCGATGGTGGCCTTGTGAATGTAATTTTGTTCAACCATCGAAAACAGCCTATGGACGATGTGAATTTCAGAAAAGCTGTTTTGTATGCGATTAATTACAAGGAACTCATCGAAAAGGTTTACAGTGGTTTAGCAGAACCGGCTTCGTTGGGTTTGATGCCCAAGCGTGCCAAGAATATCTACGATGAGAGTGTACAAAAGGTTGAACAGAACATCTCAATGGCTAAGGATTTCATTAAGAAGAGCGGCTACGACGGGAAAAAGTTGACCTTACTTGTCTCGTCTGACAGAAAATCTATGGACACGGCAGAGTACATCAAACTGTACTTGAAGAACATAGGTGTTGAAGTTGAGCTGGATGTACAGGGTCCTGAAGGCTTAACCACGAAGCTGAAAAAGGCAGATTTTGATTTGGTGATCTATTCGTATAACCTGGGCAGTCATCCGGAAATGGTTTTCTACCACCTGCATTCATCAAGAGGTACCATGAAGGATGGTCAGGTGACTGGCTTTAACTACGGTGGCGTCTCGATAAAGGAGCTTGACACGGCTCTCGAAGGTATCTGGATGGCATTCTCAGAACAAGATCGCATCATGGCTTTCAAGAATCTGCAGAAATTGTTTGGTGAGGTAGTCCCAGTAGTGCCACTTGTAGTGCCTGTTGATATAGAAGCGTACAGTGTCAAGAATTTCACCGGATGGTTTGTCTCTTCAGCCGAAGGCGTTATGAACACAGAGACAATGAAATCATTGAAACCTGTGAGGTGAGAACACTCGGATGAGTGCTTCTTACTTGCTCAAGAGAATATTTCAGATGTTCTTGACCATAGTCATAGCGGTCACTGTGAGTTTTATCCTGATAAGGGCTCTGCCGGGTGATCCGGCAGAGCGGTTTTATGGAGATCCAAGGATTCCAGAAGAAGTTAAACAGCAAATCAAAGCTGCCTTTGGTTTGGATAAACCCGTATTTATTCAATACCTGAGCTTTCTGAAACAGTTTTTCAAAGGCGATTTAGGGGTCTCTTACACCTACAACAGACGAGTGGTAGGAGTGGTTTTGGAAAGACTGCCTTGGACCTTGCTCTTGACTGCTGTTCCGACATTACTCAGCATGGTTGCTTCACTCAAGATAGGGGTCTACATAGGTTGCAAAAGAAACTCTTTTGCAGACAGAGTAGTGCGCTATCTTGCCTTTGCGCTGCATTCAGTTCCGACTTTCTGGTTTGCCTTGCTCTTGGTTATGTTGTTTTCCTTCAAACTTGGATGGTTCCCACTACAGGGTATGATAGATCCAAATGCACAGGGTTACCGAACTATACTTAGTCTGCTGTACCATGCTTTTCTGCCATGGGTAGTGTTGTTTGTCATAAATGTTCCAGGTTTTGCAATTTATGTTCGCAACATGGTTATCTCCATTTTGGGCGAGGAGTTCATAGTAACTGCGAAGGCAAAAGGTTTAGCCGAAGCCGAGATTAGAAGAAAGCACATACTCCGAAACGCCCTCGGTCCACTTTTCTCTATGCTCACTTTGAGAATCGCAGGTATGTTAGGCGGTGCAGTGCTCATAGAAACGATTTTTTCTTGGAAGGGTATGGGGTTATTAGTTTTGGAGGCTTCAAGGAATTCAGATTATCCTTTGTTGCAGGCAACGGTTTTGATTACGATAATCTCTGTGATATTGGCGAACTTTTTTGCAGACCTTCTGCAGGTGGCTTTTGATCCAAGGGTGAGATTCGAGTGAGAAGAAGGCCAAGCTTTTTCAAAGAATTGTTCAAATCCTTTGAGGGTTCAGTAGGGTTTTCAATTCTGTGTGTCTTCATTTTTTGCGCTGTTTTTGCCCCAGTAATAGCTCCGTATGACCCATATGACATCACCCAGAGAGGTCGAAGACTACAGTCTCCTTGTAGCGCTCACCTCATGGGAACAGACTGGTACGGGATGGACATATTCAGCCAGATAGTCTATGGTGCGCGTACTTCACTGACGATCGGCGCCCTTACTGCGTTAGGTGTCAGTACGATTGGGGGCTTCTTAGGTGTCGTAGCCGGTGCATATGGTAAGGGTGTTGATGTTTTGATCATGAGAGCTGTTGATTTTGTCATGGTGTTGCCAGGTTTACCTTTGATGATCATGATACTCACCTATCTTGGGAGTAGTTTCTGGACATTGATCTTTGTGCTTGTTGCGTTTGGCTGGGCAGGGATTTCCAGGGTCGTGCGCGCTATAGTGCTTTCGGAAAAAAGAAGGGGCTACGTCGAAGCAGCTATCTGTGCCGGCGCGAGTAAATGGTATATCATCAAGAAGCATCTTTTACCCGCTTCCTATCCGATCTTGGTTGTTAATGCGGCCTTTTCTGCCGCAGGTGCGATGCTGGCAGAAGCAGGGCTTTCCTTTCTGGGATTTTCAGATCCTCGAATTGTCTCCTGGGGCAAGATGTTGAGTTTGGCAAGGACATGCAATGCGTTGGTTCTCGGTGGCTGGTGGTGGATTGTATATCCTGGTCTTGCGATCTTTCTTGCTTCTTTTTCGATTATGTCTCTGGGTGTCGCAAGTGAAAAAATTCTAAATCCAAAGATTGCCGGTAGGAGGGAATGAAATGAAATTCGATAACGGTTATGTTTCTTTGAGTGTTAAGGGGAAGGAAAAAACCTATAAGCTGAGCGATCTGAACGAAGACTTTTACAACTGGCAGCTTCAAACAAGATCAAAAGGTTTGAAGATATTTCTTGGATTGGAAAAAGGTGCGCCAAACTTTTCTCCTCACACCGTTGTTATGTCAACTTATTCAGAAGATACCGAGTTTCCTGTGAACAGCTGTATAAAAGGTCTTGGTTTGGTGCCAAAGGATGAGTACATAGAAGATCTTGCCAAAAAGGCTATGGATCTGATACAACTTGCGAGAGAAAAAGGCATAAATGAGACATTCAGAGAGAGAGTCCAATTCCTGCTGAATTTGTACGATAACCCCGATTTATTCAACAAATCAGTGCTCTCAAGTATAGAGATGTACTACAAGAAAAGCTACCAGAATGTTCTTAAAGATCCAAGAGCCACATTGCTCTTCTATGACCAAATGACTGGATATAGCATCATGTTCAATGTTGTTGTGGAGCTCATACCAAGGACAGATCCTTTCTACAAATATGTAACTGCTGTGCATGATCTTTTTCACGTGCCTAAGGATCCAAGCGTAAGAACAGATAGGTACGAATTCGCATACCGGTTCTGGCCCATCGAAGCGTATGATAAGACACCAGGTCCCAAGGCAAGTAGCAGGATCTTCTGAACTATCACATTAGATTTGTTGTTCCTTGTAACGGCTCAATCTCTTGGGACCATATATCACCATAATGAGTGTCACAAAAATCACATTCAGTATCACTGAAATAAGTCCACCAATGGCAGTTGACATAGCTGGAAATATAAAATGTGACAGGTTTCCCATCGTGTGAAACAACAAAGCAGCCAGGATGCTGCCGTTGGTGTTGTTGTAGATCCATGTGAAGAGTATGGACAAGAAGACGGTTCCAAGAACAAATCCCAAGATCGGCACATTGTGGTACATATCTTGACCCTTCATGAAGAACAAAGGAAGATGCCACAATCCCCAGATCACGCCAATAAGAACACTCGAAACAGTGGCATTGAATCGTGCCTGTAATCTGTCCAATGCGTAACCTCTCCAGCCAAATTCCTCGGCAACAGGTCCACCCAGAAACATGATATAGAAAAAGGCTGGTATTATCTCAGAGGTTCTGAGAGAACTGTAATTTGGGGCATCGGTTCACCCATAAGGACGGCAAAGAGTAGAGAAAAGCCAACGATTGAAGGCATAAGCAAAAAAATGGGAATGAGCCAGACTTTTCTGAAATTCATGCTCACCCCTCTTTTGAACAGCTTTTTAACACCATCGAATCCTTCATCCTTGAAGGTGAGAATAAAGGCAGCAGCGGTAGGACCAAAAGGTGCCAGGTACAGCCTTATACCCCACAGCACCTCTAGAAGCCACAGCAACCATGACCAAGCAAAGGTGATCAAGAAGAACAACATAAGACTACCATTTCTTGTTTTCATGACCTCCACCCCCCAGGATTATCAGAATTTTGGAATTTATTTATTTCTTAGAACTCTGTAGTGGTCTTCTATGAGTTTCTGTTTAAATTTCAGAAGTTTTTCCATCTCACTTGAACTCAGAACAGGCACGTTCGAAGTATCGATTAAAGGCGCGATCATTATGTCTATCTTTCTATTTTCTCCAGACATCAGAACTACATTCATAGCCGTACCCTTCAGTGGATTTCCTCCCATATATCCATAGTAACCGTACAGATCACCATAACTCAACTGGTTGTCGTGGTCAAAATCCATCCACGCAAAGACCCTGACTGGCGAGGTGTTCACCTGAAGATTGTAATTTCCATTTTGTAGAGAAGTCAAATCATCTAATTTGTCGTCACTACCAACTGAATACACTATCAGAGGTTCCCATCCACCAGACCAAGTTACAGCATCGTATGCATCGACTAACCCCGCGCCATAGTATTCATCAAATCCAGGAACTCCAAGATCAACTGCTGTTTGTCTCAAAACATTTCTTATGTTCTCAACTCCAGTAATGCCTTCACAGATCATCAGTGCCACTACACCTGTCACATGTGGTGTTGCCATTGATGTACCTATTGCTTCTGCATATTGATTGTTCAGATATGTACTCAGGACCCCACCAGATTCATCGCCACCCGGTGCCACCACATCCAGCTCAGAACCATAATTTGAATACGAAGCTCTTTGCCCACTTGAATTTACTGCCCCTACCGCTATTGTTTCTGAATGTGCTGCCGGGTAGATAACAGGTCCATCCTCATTTCCGGCGGCACACACAATCACAACATCGTTTTCATACGCATACTTGACTGCTTCGTATATCACATCTGAATATCCACCACCACCAGAGAAGTTGATTATCTTCGCACCATTATCAACGGCATACACAAAGGCCTTAGCGACATTCAAAACACTTCCAGAGCCATCCGCTCCAAAGACCTTCAGAGGCAGTATTTTCACATTTCCCCACGTTACACCGGCAACACCTTTATTGTTGTTGGTAATTGCGGCAATAGTACCTGTAACATGTGTACCATGCCCGCTTTCATCCTGCGGTTGATCGTCATCTTCAACAAAGTCGTATCCATTAGTTGAAACCACTCCTTGCAGATCTTCGTGAGAAAGATCAATACCTGAGTCGACCACGGCTACTGTGATTATGCCCGATCCTTTTGTGAGATACCAAGTATATGGAAGATTAATCAGTGGATAATTCCATTGCTGTGAGTACAAAGGATCATTTGGAACGATTTCACCACAGATTCTGTACACGTAATTGGGAGAAAGACCTACAAAACCGGGTATCTCTGAAAAGTGTTTCAAAAGTTCTTGTGTTGTGAGATTTGTTCTCAAAAGATAGAAGATTTTGTTTGATATACGAAGTTGGTCACCTACTGATCCAAGCGGTGCCATAGATTTTTCGACGATCGAAGAAGAAATCGACATTTTGTCTGATCTAAATTGGACAATGTATTCACCAGGTATGTATTCAGTGTTGGCAGCTGACTTTGAAAAATCAACCTTTCTGTCTATTGGTGAAACATTTTTTGTGACATCGCCATCGTATGCGATAACTTTGCCATAGATCGATGCGGAAAAACTCTCGGTTGTGAAAGACCAGATAGGTCCAGAACTGGTACCGCCCTTTGCGTCTTTTGCAACTATCTTCCAGTAGTACTTGGTGCCATAACGAAGAGTGTTTGGTTTGTAGGAATTTGAACTGTGTCCACTCTTCACCAATGGTGGAGAAGAATCTTCTCCAAGATATATGTCGTAAACCAACACATCTTGATCTGGGTCGGTACAATGCCATGACAAGGTTGTGTCTACTGATATATCAGTACTGTTGTTAGCAGGGCTGGGAAGACTTGGAATAAGCGGATAGAAGTTCACTTGTGTTCCACAATTGTTCAAAAACAACACCATGGTTAGCAATACCAAAACAAACAAAAGCCTTTTCACGGAATCGTCCCTCCTTACATTGTACTTCAAAGATATGAAACAGAGAAATGGAATTAAGAAATCCTCTCATAATCTTGCTCTGTAGTTACAATATCAATACTTTGAATAAGCATCGGATTTTCAATCATCCTCTTAATTCTTGTAACTAAGGAGCTTTTTGTGTCTTCCTCTGCAAGAGTTGGTGGTGTCCATTTTGGTATAGTCACCGATTTCCCAAATGTGGTACGAAAAATCAAAAGACAAGTATATGGCATCAATATAGATGTCCAAGTGAAGTGTATCATTTCTTCGATTGCTGTGTAGCGCCGTTCGAGTCGAATGATAGTACCTTGACCACATGGTCAAAAAGTGGTAGAATCTTATTGACCAACTGGTCAAGGGGGCGTGACTGTGGCACTGATCGAGACGCACGATCTTACAAAGTACTACGGTAGGCACAGGGCTGTAGAGAACGTCAACTTTGAAGTGAATGAAGGTGAGACCTTTGGCTTTATAGGCCCGAACGGCGCAGGCAAGACCACCACGATAAGAATCCTGCTTGGTTTGATCTTTCCAACCTCCGGTCAGGCAAAGATCTTCGGCAAAGATTGCGTTCGGGACGGCCCGCAGATTCGAAAGCTAGTGGGCTACGTTCCATCTGAAGTGAACTACTACGCGAATGCGACGGTAGAAGAACTCCTCGGTTATTTCGCAAGCTTCTACAAAAGTGTGGACAAAACTTATATGAAGGAACTCTGCGCGAGGTTCGAGATAGATACGAAGAAAAAGTTTCGCGAACTTTCAACCGGGAACAAGAAAAAAGTTGCGGTCGTCCAGGCGTTGTTGCACAGGCCAAAGTTGCTCATCTGCGATGAACCGACCATTGGCCTGGATCCCATAATGCAGAACAAACTCCTCGAACTTCTCGAAGAACTCAAAGCGCAGGGTGTTACCATCTTCTTTTCGTCCCATATCCTCAACGAAGTTCAGAGACTCTGCGACAGGTTTGTGATGATCAAAGAAGGGAAGATTATCAAGATCGAGAGCATCGAAGCTTTGAGAAACAAAAACTACAAGATGGTGAGGCTGCAGCTCAAAGACAGAAACCAGTTGAAACGCGTCGTGGAGAAGTTCGGGCCGAACGTCAAAACGAAAGACTCAGCAATTGTTTTTGAATTCTTTGGCAACATCGACCAGCTCATGAAAGAACTTTCCAGTCTCTCACTGGAGAACGTGTGGATAGAAGATCCCTCGCTCGAAGACTTTTTCATGACCTTCTACTCGGAGGTGAGATCATGAACGTGTATTCTTGGGAAATGAGACACAACATGAAGAGTACAATGATCTGGACCGTCGTGTTGATCGTTTTGCTGATCATGTACGCCTCAGTTTATCCTTCCATGGTGAAAGATGTCGAGCTGATCAGCAGAGTCATGAAACTCATGCCGAGAGCGTTCTTACGTATATTTGGGCTGGAGGACTTCGACCTGACAAACATTTTGCACTATCTGGTCACTATCTCGAGCATATACGTGACACTCCTGGGTAGCGTTTTTTCTGCCCTCCTCGTCGTCAAGTTGGTCGCGAAGGAGGAATCAGAAAAAACTGCAGAGTTCTTGCTCTCGAAACCTCTTGGGAGGAAAAGTGTGCTCGCACAGAAACTGCTGGCGATCTTCTCTTCAATCTTGATGCTGGACGCGATTCTCAGTCTTGCCTCGTTTTTTGTGACGAGTTACTTTGGATCAGAAAGCCTTGATCAATCGAGGTTCTGGTTGTTCTGGGCTTCTCAGATTCTTCTTCACATCACCGTTTCCAGCATCGTTCTGTGCTTCATCTGCTTTTCGAAGAGACAAGATAGCGCGGTCTCTCTGTCCATAGGAATCGTCTTCGTCCTCTACGTATTTTCCATTATTGCCAAGCTCACCGAGAAAGCAAAGCTTCTGGTATACTTCACGCCCTTCTATTATTCTGATGGCGTGAGGATCGTCAAGTACGGGAGCATAGAACCGATCTTTCTCCTCCTGCATTTCATACTGATCCTTGCAAGCTTAAGTGTTTCCTTTATAGTCTATTCCAGGAAGGATATATATGTCTGAGCGGAACACAGAAGTGATGAATGAAATCTTGAACGCGGCGATAGAAGAATTCGCCGAGAAGGGCTACGAAGCGGCCTCAACGAATACGATAACGCGCAGAGCCGGTGTTTCAAAAGGCCTTCTGTTTCACTATTTCAAAAACAAAGAAGGATTATACATTGCCTGCTACGAACACGTTTTGAAATGGTCACGGACGCAGTTCGAAGATTTCGCTGAGAAAGCGAAACAGCTGGACTTTTTTGAATTTCTGTGCGAGTGGGGATTGAGAAAGATCCAGCTCGCGATAGAGAAGCCTGTGTACGCGAAGTTTCTGCTGACCGTTGCGACCCTGCCTGCCAGACTCCGGCAAAAAGTCGTCGTAATGATCAAAGAAACGCTGCTGAGCTCTTTTCACGCACTCTCTGAAAAGATCGACTCGATCGAACTGAGGCCAGATCTGAGCAAAGAAGACGCAACGATGTTCATCACAATTTTCTTCGATGGCATGATGGAGTTCTATTTGAACCAGTACCGGGATCGTGTGGTCCGACTGCCCGAAGAACTGGACGAAATCAAAAAACAGATCGACAAACTGATCGACGTGCTGAAATTTGGGTTGCTCGAACGATGAAACTCCTTCACCCCGCCATGAGCCTCGCGATCAACCTGTCGGGCAGCAATTTTTTCGTCACCACGCTGATCAGTTTGTTCTTAAACGCAGAAATCTAAACAGGTTTCCCTTTTTCAAAGCAAGTGCACCCGTCATGACTCGTCTGTGATCCATCAAATTGCCGAAAATGCGAAGATCTTGACTTTTGAACGCACGTTCGAAGAATCTTGTCTTCGCCGGCCACGATGAGGTGCACAGCACGTGCACACCGTACTTTTTCAGTTCCACCCACGCTTAGGGATTCGGTATCTACGTTTAAGCGCAGTTCTGATTTGATTTTAACGTGCACCTGACGATATTAAGAAAGAAGGGAGACTCTTTCTGTTTTGCCAAAAGTGCTTCTGATTCTCATTTTGATTATGACAGGCTCACATTCATCGCAATCCGCTAAAGCAGATATGCTTCCGGCGTATCTTTGTAAAAGCATTCTAATCACATGTAAAACTTCAGAGACTTTCTGAACAACTCTAATACATTTTTAATGTTTCATGCTGTAGAATTTAGTCAACCATCCTAAAGGAGGGATGAATATGGGTAAGGTCGTAGCTGTGGCAATTGTTCTACTGAGCACCCTGATATTTGCCCAGACAGGCCAGTTACAGCCAATCAAGCCAAACATTCCTTTCACACCACTTCTTTCAACAAAAGTTCAAGAAGTTGATGTCCTTGGACCTTATGGTTCTGTTTGGAAGATATACTGGGATGGCTGGGAAGGGACACTGGTGTTTTTCAAAGGTGGAAGCGGCTATCTTGAAGATGCAAACAAGGTTAAGTACAATCTCACTTACGTGATCTTGAAAAATCCCCAGGATAACATCTCAGGTATGACTGGGCCTGGTTATGTGGGAAAAGCAAGCACGCTGGGTCATCGCATAGTTTTCATGGTTGACTTCGCGAATACACCGGGTAACACTCAGGACGATCAGAGGTTTGACGGTTACATCTTCACTCAAACATTAAAACAGCCCAACAAAAGGGCCATTTCAGGTATCACCTGGTGGGATAGTATTCCATTTGGTTTCTACGCTACCTTCTGGTATGATGTTCCAGGCTAAGGTGTGAAAAACATAGGTTAGAGGCGGGCACGGGCCCGCCTTATTTTTGTAAATGAACCTTATCGAAGATGAAACAACGAACAAAAGCACTGTCAAAAAGCGCATTACGTGAACCAAGCATACAGATTTTCGAGACTAAAAGAGAGTCTAAACCAGCTAAATAGCAACTCAGCCCGATTAGAAAAACATTTTCGCAACTTTCTTGGTTTTTCAGTCTTCGTATTATATATTATGGAAGGCGCCTACCAAGATCTTGGTGAAGAGTACTCCGTACCTTGGCATAGGTCTACTCTTTTTTGATCTCCATGGTGTTTATAATAAGGATTTTAGTATTGAGCAGTCTGAAATTCACATCTCAGCTGGAAAGGATCAAGTTGCCTTTCAAGTGGCTGGAAGAACAATCTTTCTCAATGGACTGGCTTTTCACCCTATTTGTCCGAATTCATTTTCGATCTTCAGTGGTCTTTTCATCAGTTCGTTTATGGCATCATATGGCCTTTTGTTCAAGAACAGCACTTCGTAGACCTTCTCAGATATAGGCATGTCGAGTTTCAATCTGTTTGCGAGTTCTAAGAGTGGTTTGACTGTGTGAACACCTTCGGCGACCATTTTCATCTCTGAAAGCACTTGTTGAAGATTCATTCCCTTGCCCACCATCTCTCCTACATACCTGTTCCTGCTGTAAATACTCGTACAGGTGACTATCAAATCTCCCATGCCAGCAAGTCCCATAAAAGTCAAAGGGCTTTTGCAGCCCAAAGCCAATCCAAATCGTGTTATCTCGTGCAGACCACGAGTTATCAACGAGGCCTTCGCATTGTGCCAGTGACCAAGACCGTCCAATATCCCCGCTGCTATGGCTATGACGTTTTTTACAGCTCCGCAGATCTCCACACCCAGTACGTCTTCGCTGGTATAAACTCTGAAGTACTCGTTGCTCAAAATAGATTGAAGGTGATTTGCCAAGGATCTGTTCTCTGACGCGATAACAACACTTGTCGGGAGCCTGTTTGCCACTTCAGGAGCATGGCAAGGACCAGAGAGCACCAAATAACTTGCATCTGGCCAGCGGGAAGCGACAATTGCACTTGCGGTCTTCAATAGACTGTCGATGCCCTTTGAGAGATTCAAAACAATCTGTGGTGGTCTTGAGATTTTGCAAAGGGTTTCGTGTAGATACTTCATCGGCACAGCTATGACAAAGTTTTCACTGAAGTTCTCCAGATCAGAGATTTTCGAAGTTGCCCTCAAAGTCTCTGGCAGATTCGTATCAGGAAGGTATTCTGTATTCATGTGATCTGTGTTTATTCTTCGCGCCAGCTCTTCCCTTCTTGCCCAGAGCAAAACCTCATGACCATTTTCGACGAGAAGTTTTGCAAAGGTGGTACCCCAGCTTCCCGCACCAAGGATGGAAAATCTCAAGAGCCTATCACCTCGGCTATTTTTCTAACAGAGAACTTCACAACGGGAGTTCTGTATGCAGGCGCGTCTGGGTCGAGTTTGACAAGCCAGCCATCCTTTTCTCTCTCAACGCTTATGAAGTACCTCTGCTGAAAGCCTTCTTCGTTTGATACTATTCTCAAAAGATATTCGCTTTCGCGAGTGTAGACGTATTTCACAACAAAGACTCCCCTTTGATCTCTGAAGACTTTTCCGGACAGTTGAAGAAGTCTTTGTTCATCTACTTCATTCAAATGAATGTGAGGCATCCAACCCTCCTCCCAGGTCCACCTATTCACGCTCATGTGATTTATCTTTTTCACGAGCACTGTGTATGTCTTTCTACCCTCTGAAAGCCACTTTTTTTCATACCTGGTCCCGACAACAATCTTGTCGTTCTCGGTGAACTGCACTAAATCAAAACACTTTGTCCGCAAAAGGACGTCCTTCATCTGCTCTGCGTACCAGTTGACATCGGTGACGAGCTGAAAGGTGCCTTCAAAACTTAGAACGGCAGATAGGGTTTCTGCAAAACCCTGGTTCGTGAACCTTTTTTCCTGATGAGATTTCTTTGGCCATGGACACGGGAAATTCGTGTAGACTTCATCTACGCTGTTGTCTTTGAAAAATTCTCTGAGGGCAAATCTGCCGTCTGCAAGAGCCACCTTGATATTCGTCAGTGACTCGGCCTGTATCTTCTTTTGAATCTTCACAAGCGATGTTATCGATGTCTCAAATCCCACGAAATTGTACTCTGGTTTTTGTTTCGCGAGAAAAACAAGAAACTCGCCGTTGCCAAATCCTATTTCAACGGCGAGTTTTGCTTGTCTTTGAAAGATCTCATCCCAGTTCAAAGGCGTCGTGTATTGCTGAGTTCTTATGAAATGTGAGAGGTACTCAAGGTGCATCTGTCATCTCCCACTCATCTTTGTGAGAAAGTATTTTGCGTGTGGCGCGTATTCGCTGTCAGGATATTCTTTCACAAACTCTTCAAACAGCTCCTTGCTTGTGGCGAGATCTCCCATTTCGTGCGCGCTGAGTGCCATATAGTAGAAAGCGTCATCTTTGAAGTACAGTTCCACACCTTTCAATATATCTACGACGTTGTCCAGAACGTTATATGCGTCCTGGTAATAACCTGACCTATACAATCGGTAGCCAAATAACCACAAAGATCTCGTGAGTTCCATATTCAGATCTTTCGACAGAACCAAGGCTGATTTTGTCTTAGTACTTGCGCTGGTTAATATCAACTTTGTGATTTCTTCCTTAAGTGCCCTCAGTTCTTGAGAATCGTTCACCTTTATCGATTCAATCATTTGCAGCACTTTGCCAAAGGAATCAGAGAGTTCCTGATTGGTCTGATCGACCTTCTGTGCGATAACTGAAAGCTGATCAAGACTCGACAAGGTCTTTTTCACATCGGCCACAGAGCTGTCAAGGGTCTCGATTCGGCCTTTGAGCTCTAAGATCTCGCTTTTCATCCCAGTTATTCTATTCGTCTGGGATAGGTTCAGAAAAACACCTGTCAGCGCCACGGCAAGTGTCGCGATGATTGCCACCAACAAGAGTATGTCAAAGCTGGCAAACTGCGATGTTTTCTCTGGTTTGAAGATCAATAGTGGATGAGAAGCGTCGATCTTTTTGAGCGCGTCTTCATACACCTTTGCCCTTGCTTTGTCCTTCTTGCGTCTCGCAAGCTCGAGTTTTAAGGCTATTGCTTCGGCAAGCTCTGGATATGCCTTTGACACACCCTCAAGAATCGCCATCCCACCTTCGAAATTACTCTTTGAAACTTCTTCGAAGGCTTCTTTCACGTCCTCGGTGTAATCTGTCTTGACTCTTTCGACTGCAGTTTTGTATAAGGTTTTGTACTCTTCTTTGCGTTGATCAGACAATCTCTCGTAGATCTTTGAGACCATCCTCCAGTTGCCAGAAGCTGCCTCGAGTTCAAGCAAGAGATGTGGGTATTCATCTTGAAATAGGCTCAGCACAGCCCTTGCCCTCGAGAGCTGGTTGTTTCTGATTAAATCCCTCACCACCCTCTCAACTGCGTCGCTCAACTTTCCACCTCCTTTATGGCAGAAGGAATTAGATCTAATAACTCGCTTGTTAGCATCGTGCCTTCTTTGGAATTATAATGTTCCGCAGCTAAACCATGCAAATACACGGCACAGATCGAGGCCTCTTTCATATCTATCCCCTGCGCTGCGATGCCGGCTATCATACCGGCGAGTACATCACCCGCACCTGCCTTGGATAGAGACGTGTTTCCCGTCAAATTGAAAAAGGTACCCTCTACAGTTGATATTATAGTCGTTGCACTCTTCAAAACAACAACCACGTTGTATTCATTCGCAAACCCCTCTGATAGTTCATAATTGTACCTCACCTGTGTGATATCTTTACCAACTAATCTCGCAAACTCACCAGGGTGTGGTGTAAGGACCAATGGAACAGATACCTTTTCGAGAATTTCAAGGTTATGCGCAAGACAGTTGAGACCATCTGCATCGACAACGGTAGGTTTTGTGAGATTAGCCATGACCTGTTCAAAAAAACCCTGTGTGTCATCGTTGCAAGTCATTCCAGGACCAATGACTATGGCATCTGCACTTTCCATCATCTTCAGGGCTATCTGTGCATCCTCTTTGGTGAAATGCTCGTGATCTACCGCTTTGACCACTATTCCCGGCTCTCTTGCGATGGCTATTTTATCAACAGGAGAACATGTTAAGAGCTGAAGATAGCCACAACCTGTTCTCAGCGCCGCTATGCTCGTCAGAATAGCTGCACCCGGGTAATCTTTCGAACCGGCTATCACCAGAACCTTTCCGTAGCTACCTTTGTGGGAGTCCCTGACACGTCCAGGCAGAGTTTTTCTAACGGCTTGCTTTGTTATTATCTGTCTTGAAATCTGTTTGGATTCTCGCAAGAACCTTGGTATTCCGATACTCGCTACCTTGAGTTTTCCGCACAGTTCTCTACCTGGATAGAGAAGATGGCAGGGTTTTGGCAGACCAAAGGTCACCGTCATGTCTGCCTTTATCGCAATTCCGAGCACTTCACCAGTATCGGTTTCAAGACCAGAAGGTATGTCAACAGAGACAACATACGTTGCGTACAGATTGACCAATTTTATGACCTCTGCTATGGGATCACGAACCTCTCCCTTTATTCCTACACCTAAGAGTGCATCTACGACAACATCTGATGCTTTCACAAGATCGGCGAGTTCACCAACCGTCACGTCACTGCCAAGCTTTCTGACGTCAGCACCTATGGCTCTGAGTCTTGCCAGGTTTTCTGCCGATTCAACAGACAGCTTTGTTTCATCTGCCACCAAGACGGTGGTTACGTAGTCTGTATACTCAAGCAAATCTCTGGCAACAACAAAGCCATCACCGCCGTTGTTCCCGGGACCACACAGAACGAGAAAAGAAGAATTGGTGATATCTCCCAAGTCTTGTTCTATGGCGAGCACAACAGAAAGCCCTGCCCTTTCCATGAGTATAGACGGCGGTATACCGAATTGTTCAGAGCAGATCTTGTCGATCTTTCTCATTTCTTGTGCTGTGACAACTTTCAAGCTCTCACCCCACCCAGAAATACAAAATTCTGTAGATTCTGTGGTAAAGGTTGATCTTCGACAGATAATCACCTGAGATACTATTTTCTGAAGTAACCCTCGCTGGCCCAGCGTTGTAGGCTCTCAATGCCAGGCTCAGATCACCGTTGTAGAGATCTATCAAATACTGCAAATACCTGATGCCCATGACAATGTTATCTACCGCAGAATGGATATTTCCATTCAGATCAAATCTCTCAGAAATCCAAGCGGCAGTTTCAGGCATCAGTTGCATCAAACCAATTGCTCCAGCCCGGGAAACAGCATCCTGCCTGAAGTTACTCTCTACCTTTATCAGCGCCATTATCAAAAGTGGGTCGACAGGCCCACTGTTTTCTTTTACAACAGCATAGTATTTCAAAGGAAAGTAAGAATAAAAGAAAATCAATACCAGTAGAACCAAAACAATCGATATAACTTTCATCTTGATCACATCGGAATATATCTTTGAATCAATAAGAAAACATAACCAGCCGGAGCTAAGAAGGTCCCGAATGGTATTTTCTGCTTCATCAAAAGTTTTCCCTTATTCTTTATCAAAGCATACACGATCGCACTCACAGAAGCAAGTATCAACGTGTAAAAGGAGCTGATTACACCAAGACTCAAACTCAGAGCAGCCATGAGAATGATATCACCACTACCCAAGCCACCTCTGTAAAGCAAACCCAAAACTATCATAAGTGCTGTCACCATAGCTACGCCGAGTAGATTGTAAAGACCGAATCCTCTTACAAGCCACACCATGAAACTCGCGAGTGCAACAAGAAAAAGCGTCACATCTGGTATCAGCATGAATTCCAGATCGATAAAGGCTATTATCAGTGAACAGGATATCAACAAACACAAGGCAATGAATTCCAATGAATTTAATGCCACATAAGAGTTTATCAGGTAGCAAAAACCATTGGCGAGCTCAACAAACGGGTATCTTGGGCTGATCTTTGCCTTGCACTTTCTACATCTTCCTCTGAGCAAAATGTAGCTTATCACAGGTATATTGTCGTGCCATAGTATTCTTTCACCACAAGATGGACATATAGAGTAACTCGGCCTGGAAATACTCAAATTCTTTCGTGGCAATCTGTATATGACGACGTTCAAGAAACTTCCAAGCACTAAGCCAATGACAAGACTTAACAAATGCCACAAATGCGCATCTCCTCCTCAGACAGAAACTCCGAAAACAGTTCTTTCTTGCCATACAGATACCACAGATTCTGGTCTTTCATTTCCTGTATCAACTGCCTTGCCTGATCCAATTTTCCCTGCTTCACACATGCCAAGAAGAGCAACAGATTGAGGTGCGCCTTTGCTTTAGTGTTCTCCTGCAGCATCTGGCTGACGACTTCTTCCACAACAGAGTAATTACCGTGTCTCAATTGAACACGGCTCCAAACCTCGACGTCGCTCGCATAGACAGGCCTCATCTTGAGTATCTTCTCTTCCATCTGTTTTGCCAAATCATCTTTGCCAGCTATTCTGTACGCTTCCATGAGTTCGTAGATCGCCAAAATACTGTTTGGATCGATTTTCAAAAACTTCTCAAGTATATGACACACTTTGTCGTACAGATTCATTTTTCTGTAGGCTTCTGCAAGCATGAAATACGTGAATTTGTTGTCTGGTGCGTACTCTATCTCTCTCTCCCAGTAAGAGGCTGCCTTTGTATACTCACCAAGGTTATAATACGCTTCTCCAAGAGACGAATATGCTTCCACAAGCCATGGGTCTATCTCTATCGCTTTGTCTAAGTACTTTATACCCTGTTCAAACTCACCTTTCTCAAGCAATAAGGAACCAAAAAGCTCGTAGGCAGGAGCATAATTTTTGTCCACATCCAGTATGTACTTTATAACTCTGAAGGCTACTTCATGAAGGTCTTTATCAGCGTAATCGAGGGCAAGGTCATACAAACCATTTAACGAAGCATGAACAAAGTTTTTCGGTGAAATCTTTTTTGCTTCAAGCCACTCAACAAGCTCATCAAAACATATCGGGTCATACACCGTATCATTCAACAGAGTCACATGGCTCTCAAGGTACTCACAACTTTCGATCTCCTTTGCTATGACACTTTTTTCGCTGAAATCCTGTTTCATCAATTGCCAGTCCCCTTCGTACATGAGGTCTCTGAGAATTACCACAAACGGAGTGTCGGTTGTAATCTCGATCTCGCGATCTTGTACCTGCAAGATAATCACCCTTTCCAAGAGTACCACTCCCCTGCAATATTTGTGTCATCTGTACTTTACATTATAGCACGGTTTTTCAAAAAGTTTACTCGGAGTCAAATCTGCTCAGGACTTTGATTTCATGCGCTGTTGTCAGTCCTCCGACGATTATGTTCACGTAGTAAGTGAAAAATCTCCACAGTAACAAAGTCGCAACGGTCTGAGGACCGAACAGAAAGCTGAAGAACAGGACGTATCCACTCTCAGAGGCCCCCATCGCACCTGGTGTTGGAATCAGTGAAACTACCAAGAAGAGAACCAGCTGAAACATTATCGTGTTCACGTAGGAGCAGTTCACCTGAACAGATCTTGCCACGAAGTAAGTCACCGAAACCCTTGCGATCATCTGGCAAACGGTTACAAGAAACGCGAACGAAAGCAGTGACAGGTTGCTCATTGATCTGATCATGCATTTGTGGAAAAGCTTGATCTGGTTTAAGGTTTTTTCTACCGCTTCGGCTTGATTCTTTATCAATCTTAGAAAAGCAAGCGGCTTGATAAGCGCCTTGACAAGCCACTCGACAAGGTTTCTGTTGATCGAAAAGATCAGTAGAAAGAACAGTACCGCGCTGTTCAAGACAAATCCGAAGAATGCAAGAAGGGCAAATTTAGTGATGTTCCTTGAGAGAATATCGTGTGCGGTGTACACACCGAACGCACCCAGTAGGGTTATTACTACTTGATACACAATGAATCTTGAAACAAAAAGTGCCGTTGCCTCGCCGTACTCGACGCCGCGTTTGTTCATGAAGGCAATCTGTGCAGGCTGTCCACCTGTTGAAAACGGAGTGATCGCCGAAAAGAAACTGCCGATCAGAGTCGATTTGAAAAGATACTTCAAACTCACCTTCGTCCTATATGACACAGCGAAGATCTTCACCGTAAGTGCCTCTGCAAACCAATCGCAGATCAGCAACAAGCAAACCATCATCAGCCATTTTGCGGAGATTTTTTTCAGTGCCTTGATGGTCAGAGATATATCGGTGAAACCGGCTATCAGAACTATTATTATCACGCTCAGTGCAATGATAACAAGAGATCTTGCGAGATTTTTTTTCAACCTTTGCACCGCCCCAGGACAGACTCATATGTCTTCAAAAGCATTTTACCAATCTCCGAAAGGTCCCTTTGTAAAGCGACTTCTCTGCCACCACTTGCTATCTTGCGTGCAAGATCTTTGTTTGATATGAGTGTGTTTATGATCTCTTCAAATTCTTCGTTCGAATGGCCCTTCATGCAATTCACACCATGCTGCAACCAATCTCTGTAGACAGGTATGTCTCGAACAACAACAGGACATTCACATGAAAGTGCCTCAAGGACAACAATTCCCTCGTTTTCTTCGTAACTTGGAAAGAAGAAAAGGTCGGCAGCTGAATATGCCCCCACCAATTCTTCCTGAGAGATAAACCCCGGGAATATGACATTTTTTGGCGGATTTTTCAGAATTTCACGGACATCTCTTGGAAGTACCGTTGTAATTCTGGCTCCAAACCAAATGAAGGTGAGGTCTTTCATTCTGCGCGCGACATCTACAAAGTCGTGTATTCCCTTCCTCTTGAACGGAAAACCAACTCCAAGAACTAAAGGTCCTTTTATGTTGAATTTCTCTTTGAAATGTCGTGCTTTTTCCTCGTTTTTTTTGAACATCGCCGTGTCAACACCATTTGATATGACAGTTCCAGGTACCTGTATTCCGTATCTTCTTATCACGCTCTCTGTATAGTGAGTCGGGAAAATCAGATGATCAGCGGTCGCGTATTTTTTCTTCATCGATCTGCGCGAGATTCTGGCATAGAAATTGCTGAATATGAAACTGTTCCTGATATCCTCGGCGGTGGTATGGACATGCCAAATAACTGGTATATTTTTTCTTTTGCAGTGTTGCACCACCATTTTCGCACCAGGTCCGAGTGTGTTCACATGGGCTATGTCATACTCGTCTTCCCAGTCAGAAGTGTAATCTAATCCAACTCTTCTAACGGCTTCTATCTGGTGTTTGTATGCTGTGCCAATGCCTGATTTGGATATCAACCTTGTGGCTTCAGCATATATTAGAACCTTCATCCATGTCGCCTCCGCAAGACAATCTTGCAAAATTCATTGCTCAGTGATAGAATTTTATCACGCATGGGTGCGTAGCTCAGGGGGAGAGCGCTTCCCTCACGAGGAAGAGGCCGCAGGTTCGATTCCTGCCGCACCCACCATTTAACCGATCTTCACCAACTTCAATCTATCGCCGTACAGCTTTTGTACCTTTTCGAAAAGCCAGGGGTATTCGTGTTCTTTGGATAAAAAGATTTCTGCGTCGGCTCGTGCCTTGAACAGAAGGTCCCTATCTCTCACGAGATCTGCCACCTTCAGCTCCGGTAAGCCATGTTGTCTGAGTCCAAGGAATTCTCCGGGACCACGGATTTTCATGTCATATTCGGCCACTTCAAACCCATTTTTGGTCATTGAGAAGTATCTAAGCCTTTCCAGTGCATCCTCTGAAACATTCCCCACTATGAGAAAACAGTATCCCTGCCTTTCACTGCGCCCTACCCTTCCTCTTAGTTGATGCAATTGTGCCAGTCCAAATCTCTCTGGGTTTTCTATCATCATGATTGTTGCCCTTGGAATATCTATCCCAACTTCTATAACCGTTGTTGAAACCAACAAGTCGTATTCACCTTGAGCGAAACTTTCCATAACTTTGTCCTTCTCTTGTTGGCTCATTCTGCCGTGCAATAGTCCCACTTTAAACTCGTTGAAAACTTGTTCGGAGAGATATTTGTACATCTGTGTGGCCGCCTTTGCTTCGATTTTGTCTGACTCGTCAATCAATGGGTACACCACGAAGGCTTGGCCACCTTCTTTTAACTCCTTTTTCACAAAATCATACACTTGATCAACCTTGGAGACCGAGACAAGAAGAGTCTTGACTGCCTTTCTACCAGGTGGCATTTCATCAATGATGGTCAAGTCAAGATCGCCATACACCGTCAATGCCAAGGTTCTTGGTATAGGGGTTGCGGTCATCACCAGTGTGTCAAGCGCTTTTCCCTTGCTAACAAGCGCTTCTCTCTGTTTAACGCCAAATCTATGCTGTTCGTCTATGACAACAAGACCAAGATTCGCGAAATTCACATCTTCTTGGATCAGAGTGTGTGTTCCAATTACCACAGAAGCTTCACCATCTGAGAGAAGGTGCTTTATCCTCTCCTTCTCGCTTTGGCTTGTCTCGCCAAGCAACAATACCGTTCTCATGCCCAAGTTCTCAAAGACCGGAGCCATTCTTCTGTAATGCTGTATGGCGAGTATCGAGGTGGGAGCCATGACAGCCGACTGAAACCCTGCTTCAAAGTTGTCAATTATCGCCAGCTGAGCAACTACTGTTTTCCCGGAGCCCACATCCCCTTGAAGTAATCTGCTCATGGGTTTGCTCGAGATCATATCCCGTCTTATTTGTTGGTGGGCAAGAATCTGTGAGTTGGTCAACTTGAATGGCAGTTCATCCAGAAATTTCTGTGCGATCTTGCCTTGTATGTTCTTCGCGATGCCACCTATTTCTTCAAAGGTTCTTCTTGAAAGTAACAGGGCAAGTTGCATCAAGAAAAGCTCCTCGTATGCCAATCTTTCAACCGATTTTCTCAGGTGGTACATGCTTTTCGGGAAGTGCATCCCAAGGAGCGCCACAGGTATCTCGATCAATTTTCTTTTTTCCATGAGTTCAGCAGGCAATCCATCTGAAAAATGGCAGACGCATGAGATGTTCTCTTTCACAATCTTGCGCAGTTCTTTCTGGCTGATGCCTTCTGTCAGAGGATAGATTGGCAAGATCTCAAGGGTTGGTGATCCTTCCTGCAATTCGATTTCTGGGTTGACTATTTCTACCGAACCAAACTGACCCCTTTTGGCAGTACCGGTCGCGTAAACCATTTTGTTTTTCATCGTTTGAAGTATCCTCTGAAGGAATTCCTGGTTGAACCATTTCAACAAGATCTGATTTATACCGTCAGAGAGCACTGCCGCTGTTATGGTGATCGAACTCATCTTTTTTGTCTCTACGCCGATGATCTTTCCTGCTGTTGTGATCTTTTCCTCTGGCTTGATTTCTGCAACAGGTATTACGCGCCTTCGATCTTCATAATCACGGGGAAAATAGAAGATAAGATCCTCAAGTGTGGCAATACCAAGCTTTCTCAAAACAGATTCTCTTTTGGGTCCAACACCTTTCGCATACTTTATTTCACAGCTGGGTTGTTTTTCACTGGAACAATCTGGTTTTGAAATCAGATGTTGCTGTCGAAAACGATCTATCATTCCAAGGCAATTTTCGAGTCTCTTCAAAGTTCGTTGAGGATCAAGCAGACTGGTAGGTTTGATATACTCCATAAATTGCTTCAGTTTTTCAGCGACTTCTTGTTCCTGTAAGATGGGGTCTGAGATCAATTCATAACTGTCTTCGGTGATCTCGATGAATTCGTTTATCTTTGACTGGTCATGAATTACTTTGAGAATATTCTCCTCTACAGAGTCCAAGAATTCTTCAACGAGGACCGGTCGCATCTTGGACGGTGCTCCCCTTCTGTAGCGTCGTGAAGCCAGATGTTTTCATATCAACGAGTTTTTGTAGCGAGAAAAGCATGGCAAATACAACTATGAGCATCACTACGCCTGCGACTATCAGTGATCCCTTTTTCATTCCAGATACCCTATGTATGGAAGGTTTCTGTATCTTTCTTCATAATCAAGGCCGTAGCCCACAAGGAAGACATCCCCCACCTTGAAGCCAACAAAATCGATCGGTATGCCGTGCTGATACTTCTCTTTCTCTATTAGTGCTGCGATCTTCAGGTCTGCGGGTTTATATTTTTTCAGATAGGTGAGTATATACCTGAGTGTATTACCAGTATCGACAATATCTTCTACAACCAGAACGTGCTTCCCTTGTAGGGTTTCATCCAACCAGGATTTCACTCTTATTCGACCTGTTGACTCAGTCCCAGCATAGCTTGAAACGTGAACAAAGGAGTAGTTGACATCCATATTAATATTCAAAACCAACTCACTGAAGAAATGTACAGAGCCCTTCAGGATGCAGATTGCACAGAAAGACTGAGTTTTTCCACGGTAGTAGGCCTCTATTTGCTTTGCGAGTTCCTTGATCTTACTGCGAACAGTTTCTTCGTCGAATAGGACTTTCAGTTGCACAGAATGCCTCCCTTCAAACACTCAGAACACAGACCAGTCTGTCCTGTTTTTTGATCTGTTCATCAATCTCAAGTATATTACTGCCTATATATTTTACATTTTCGCACAGCTTGGTGAATTCTTCAACGGGGGCAATGTCAAATCTTATGTACTTGGTTCTAAAATGCATCGGGATGGCTACATGTGGAACAATCTGATCAAGAACCTTCTTCGCTTCGCTTGGTCCTATGGTGAATGTTCCGCCAACTGGTAATAGCAGTATATCTGCGGGTTTGATCTGTTCAACCTGAGCCGAGCTTGGTAGATGTCCAAGATCACCAAGGTGAACGATTCTGAAACCCTCGATCTCAAAAACAAATACTATGTTCTGTCCTCTCTTTGCGCCAGATTCTGAATCGTGAAAAGTTTTGATACCCGTGATCTTCACGTTTTTGAACTGATGAGGTCCTGGATCTTTCACCAGCTCGAATTTTCCCTTTATCAAGCGATGCGCGTTGTGATCAAAATGCTGATGACTCTCGGTGACGATGTCTGCGATTACATTTGGTACTTTGTAACCCACCGAACTGTCAAAAGGATCTGTAAGTATTCTCAGATCGCTGGTTTCGATGAGAAAACACGCATGGCCAAACCACGTGATTTTCACATTGAACACCCCCTTGGTTTGTCAATTACTTTCTTCAAAAGTTTTTCTCACAAAGAAGCTGTGTTCTGTATTCGATTGTTCAAAACAGATCGCCATCTTGGTCGAAATTGTCCGTAGGACACTCTGTCTGTTTATCAAGATTATACCAGCCACAGATGGTTCAATCGCAAAACAAAGACCCCTTATCTTAGTAGCAATCATCAGTAACGATTGCTATACGATTATTATGAGAAAATATTTATGGATTCAGAGTGATCTCTAATAAAGATTTTCCGAACTCACTGAAAACTCGACCAGACACTTGACAAACCAGTTGATTATCCATATAATCATCTTGGAAAATCACAGGAGGTGAAACAATGAGCGAAAGAGAATATGTTGTCGGTATCGATCTGGGTACGACAAATTCCGTTATAGCGTGGATGAAACCAGATGGGTCTATTGAAGTTGTACCGAACGCCGAGGGAGGTAGACTGACACCATCTATAGTTGCCTTCACAAAGACAGGTGAAATAATCGTTGGGGAACCTGCCAAGAGGCAAATGATACTCAATTCGGAAAGAACTATCAAATCCATAAAGAGGAAAATGGGAACCGATTATAAGGTGAAGATTGACGACAAGCAATACACGCCACAGCAGATAAGCGCCTTTATCCTGCAGAAGATGAAAAAAGATGCCGAGCAATATCTGAACGGAAAGATCAAAAAGGCTGTCATCACATGCCCTGCTTACTTCAACGACGCTCAAAGGCAGGCAACCAAAGAGGCAGGTCAGATAGCTGGATTCGAAGTACTGAGGATCATAAACGAACCAACTGCAGCAGCGCTCGCATATGGCCTTGACAAGAAAAAAGAGGAAAAGGTCCTGGTCTACGACCTGGGTGGTGGAACATTCGATGTTTCCATACTCGAAATCGGTGAAGGAGTAATACAGGTTGTGGCAACATCTGGTAACAACCACCTGGGTGGTGACGATTTCGACCAAAGGATAGTAGACTGGATGGCCGAAGAGTTCAAGAAGCAGCACGGTGTAGACCTCAGAGAAGACAGACAAGCTTTACAAAGGCTGAGAGACGCAGCGGAAAAGGCAAAGATAGAGCTCTCGAGTAAACTGGAAACCGATATAAGTCTTCCATACATAACTGCTACGGCATCTGGACCACTGCACTTAGAGATGAGGCTCACAAGATCGCTCTATGAATCATTGGTGAAAGATCTGTTTGACATGACCAAAGGTCCAGTCGAAAAGGCACTGAGCGATGCAAAGCTGTCTCCAAGAGATATAGACGAAGTGATACTCGTCGGTGGTATGACACGATCTCCGATGGTTCACAAAATCATACACGACATCTTTGGCAAAGAACCAAACAAGAGTGTCAACCCAGACGAAGCTGTGGCAATCGGTGCAGCAATTCAGGCAGCGATTCTCGGTGGAGAGGCAAAAGAGAAGGATATAGTACTCGTAGATGTCACACCACTTACACTTGGAATCGAAGTCAAAGGTGGACTGATGGAACCCATCATACCCAGAAACACAACGATACCGGTTAAAAAGAGCAAGGTCTTCACGACAGCAGAAGATTACCAGACAGAGGTCGAGATCAGGGTCTACCAAGGTGAAAGGACAATGGCGAGGGACAACATATTCCTGGGGAGCTTCAGGCTCGTAGACATACCACCAGCTCCAAGAGGAGTACCTCAAATAGAAGTAACCTTCGATATAGACAGTGATGGAATAGTCCATGTCGCGGCAAAAGACCTTGCATCGAACAAAGAACAGTCAATGGTAGTGACAGGTAGACACAAGCTCAGAGAAGAAGATGTAAAGAAAATGATGGAAGAAGCTCAAAAATACGAAGAACAAGACAAGAGAAAACGCGAAGAAGTCGAACTCAAAAACAGGGCAGATGATCTTGCATACAGTGTGAGCAAGTCTTTGAAGGAACACGGAGACAAGATACCAAGCGATCTTAAGACAAACCTTGAACAGCTCGTAAACGATTTGAGAGATGCGATAAACAAAGACGACATAGCAAGAGTGAAGATGCTCTTCGATGATCTACAGAGAGAGAGCATGAAGATAGGTCAGTATATGTATGAAAATGTGAAAAAAGAACAATCAAGTTCACAATAAAAATTCTTGAAAGGAGGGGTCTTCATGTTGCTGGAAAGGCGTGAAGATTTCATGAAACCCTTTAGGGAAATTCAACGTGAAATCGACAGGATCTTTGAAGACTTCTTCACTCCGATGACTCGCAGAAGCACAGTCTATTCATACCTACCAGACATCGACGTTTACGAAACAGATGACTCGGTTGTGATTGAGGTCGAAGCCCCAGGTATGGACAAGAAAGATTTCGACGTGAAGGTCGAGGACGGCATTCTCAGAATCAGCGGTGAGAAGAAACTTGAGCGCGAGAAAGAAAACAGAAACTACAAGGTTGTAGAAAGATGCTATGGGAAATTCGAAAGAGCACTATCTCTACCTGACTATGTGGAGTCAGAAAAGATTAAAGCGAAATACGAAAACGGTGTCTTGACAATCTCCTTGCCCAAACGCGAAGACAAGAAGGCAAAAGTAGTAGATGTGAAAGTTGAGTAACAAGACGGGGCGGGCAACCGCCCCTTTAATTTAGGAGGTGAAACGATGCTCGATTTCAAAGACTACACAGAGAGCGCACAAAGAGTATTGACTTCGGTGCAAGACATACTGAACAGGTTTTCACAGAATCAGATGTCCTCAGAGCATATCCTGCTTGCAATTTTGGAAGATGGTGACAATGCCGCTGTGGATATTTTGAGAAAGATAGGTGTGAACATAGATGCTTTGAAGGATGAAACCTCATCTTTCGTGAGCAGATACGGAATGAGGGGTCAGGTTGCGGGTCAACCTGGATCTGTAGCCCAGGTTTACATAACACCTGATGCGAGACATATTCTCGAAGAAGCAAGAAAAGAAGCGCGAAGGATGGGAGACGAGAAGGTTGGAACAGATCATCTACTCTTAGGCATGATCCTGGCACCAAGCTCGATGACCTACAGACTCCTTTCAAGATATGGAGTTACACCTGACAAGGTCTACGAAGGCATCAGGGAACTTCGCACAAGTGGTAAGACCGTTGAAGATGAGAACATCGATGTGCTTTTCAAGTTCACAGAAGATCTCACAAAACTGGCAAAGGACGGGAAGCTATTACCCGTTGTTGGACGAGAAAAGGAGATAATGAGAGCTGTTCAGATCTTAGGGAGAAAGTTCAAGAACAACCCTGTTCTCATAGGAGATCCCGGTGTTGGTAAAACCGCCATTGTTGAAGGACTGGCTCAGAAGATCGTCAATGGGGATGTGCCGAGTTTTCTTAAAAACAAAAAGATTCTGAAACTCGATATGGGGAGAATCATCGCAGGCACCAAATTCAGAGGAGAATTCGAAGAGAGAATGAAAAAACTCATCGACGCACTCAGAAAGAACGTTGGACAGTACATATTGTTCATCGATGAACTCCATACAGTTGTCGGTGCGGGTGCGGCAGAAGGTGCTGTGGACGCCGCAAATCTTCTGAAACCCGAACTTGCTCGCGGTGAGATGCAAGTCATAGGTGCCACAACGGTGAATGAATACAGAAAGTATGTCGAAAAAGACAAGGCACTTGCCAGAAGATTTCAACCCATCTTGATTGGAGAACCTTCGGTGGAAGACACGATCGAGATACTGCGCGGAATCAAGAAGGAATTCGAAAAGCACCACCAGGTGACCATCACAGATGAAGCCATTATCGCCGCAGCGCGCTTGAGTGCCAGATACATCACAGATAGATTCCTACCAGACAAGGCAATAGACTTAGTAGATGAAGCCGCTTCCGCCATCAGGTTACAAAGCAATGGAAAGACTGTGGATGAGAACGAGATTGCGAAGGTGGTCGAGTTGTGGACAGGTATTCCGGTTTCAAGAATGCTCGAATCTGAAAGAGAAAAACTCATGAAGCTGGAACAGTTGCTGCATGAGAGAATTGTAGACCAGGATGAGGCTGTCAGAATAGTCGCGCAGACAATCAGAAAAGCAAGGGCAGGTTTAAAGGATCCAAGAAGACCAAATGGTGTCTTTCTGTTCCTTGGCCCAACGGGTGTTGGAAAAACGGAACTTGCAAAAGCCCTTGCGGAAGTTCTCTTTGGAAGCGAAGATGCTTTGATAAGAATCGATATGAGCGAATACACCGAAAAACACACCGTCAGCAGATTGATCGGTGCTCCCCCAGGATATGTTGGATACGAAGAAGGTGGACAGCTCACCGAGCAGGTTAGAAGAAGACCTTACAGTGTTGTACTGCTCGACGAAATAGAGAAAGCACATCAAGAAGTGTTCAATGTACTGCTTCAGGTCTTTGACGATGGCAGACTGACCGATGGTAAAGGAAATACAATCGATTTCAAGAACACGATAATAATAATGACGAGCAACATCGCAAGCGAGCACATACTCGATGCTCTTGAAGATGGTCTGAGTGATCTGACCAGCCTGATCGAAGAAGAGATGAGAAAACACTTCAAACCTGAGTTCATCAACAGAATCGACGCGGCAATAGTCTTCAAACCGCTCAGTGTTGAACACATGAAACAGATAGTTGAAATGCAACTTCAAAAGCTTGCACAGCGCATAAGTGAACAGAATCGACAGATCGAGTTCACCGATCAGGCAAAGGAATACCTTGCGAAGCGTGGGTATATCCCGGCTCTGGGAGCGAGACCATTGAGAAGAGTCATAGAAAACGAAGTCGAATCAGTACTGGCAGACAAAATCATCTCAGGTGATTTCAGTGAAGGACACAAAATCATTGTAGACGCTGATGAATACGGCATAATCTTCAAAGAGGGGCAGTAATGCCCCTCATATTTTTGCAAC
>ERZ795060.101-NODE-101-length-119322-cov-6.239874_pt1 | contig 119322 bp, 89 predicted proteins | sample MGYA00375144_ERZ795060 | MGnify/ENA primary metagenome ERZ795060 (study PRJEB30189, sample SAMN05720157) | activated sludge metagenome | isolation source: anaerobic digester from wastewater treatment plant | place: Japan | collected 2015-05-15 ...
TCATTCCCCCATCGCCGGACGCCGGCGTCATGCATGTCAGTGAACTGATCTTTTTGCCCTTGGCGATGGCTTCGTTCGCCAACCTTTGTTCCGACACGGTCATCGCGGCCTTGCACGTGGAAGGGAAACAGAAAGTCGTTTCGTATTTCAATATCGCCCGGGGCTTGTTGTTCCTGGCCGGCACAGTGGCCATCATGGCCGCGCGGGGCGGGATTGAGGCGTTCGCGTGGTACCAGGGGATTTTGTATTTGACGTCCCTGATCGCCATGTTTTTCACCCTGTTGTCCGTTGTGTCCATATCCCTGGACCTATCCCGGATCGGACGGCAGGTGAAAGATTCATTCGTCTTCGGCATTTCCATCCTCCTTTACATCATCTATACAGAAACACCAATCCTCATGCTGTCGCGTTACAGCCCGGAAGAGGATGTAGGGCATTTTGCCGTGGCATTCCGGTTCATTTATTTGGCGCTGCTGGCGGGGACGACCGCGGCCAACCAAGCGTTTTTGCCGACCTTGTTTGGATTGTTCAAGGCCCATTCCGGCAAGTTCCGCCAAGTTTGTTCGTCCATGCAAAGCCTGTTTTTGCCGGCCGGCATGGTGATCGGCCTGGGGATGTATGTCAGCGCGGAATCCTTGATCATTCTTCTGCAAGGGGAACAGTACCGCCCCGCGGTCGAAATCATGCGGACCTTGTGCTGGATCGTGGTGTTCAGTTACGGGACCCTGCCGGTGGACGTGGCCCTGACGGCCGGCGACCGGATGTTTGTCAAGAATCTCATGCAATTTTTCGTGACCCTGATCATGGTCACCGTGGGATTCTTTATGATCAAATCCAACGGCGTGGTGGGCATCAGCTACGCGATGCTGTTGGTGAATTTCTGTAATTTCCTGTTTTTCGTGCTGTACGCGTACAAGAACGAAATGTATGGCTTTACCAGTTCCATCCGTATGCTCGTGCCCGCGGCGTTGACCATTACCGCGGGATTGGCGGTGATTCAAATATTACCGCAGCACAATTTCATCAGCATCTTCTTGTTTCTGCTCGCCAGTTTGGCGATCTGGTCGCGGACCTTGTTGCGGTTTGCCCACTATGCCCGGAGCAATGCCTCTTCGTGATCGATGCGCGGCCGCGGGGCCGGGCGAAGGAAAAGGAATCCGATAATTTATGAAGGTTGGGATGCTTTGTTTCGGAGCCGTGCATTACAGCGCCGCCTTGACCGACGCGTTGGCCCGCCATGTGGACGTCGATTTCTACGCGAGCCGTTATCATCTCAACCAGGCGGATGCCTCGATACTTGAAATATTAGATTCCAAAGTCCGGAGTTTTCCTTATGGCGGTTACCGCATCCGGGATCCCCGCAATCTGGGCGTTTATTACCGTCTATGCCAAAAAATCCGAGCCGAACGCTACGATGTGCTGCACATCCAATCCAGCGCGGCGCCGTGGATGGCGTTGTTCTGGTGGATGATCCGCTCCACTCCCCTGGTGCTGACCGTGCATGATCCCTACCAGCACGAGGGGCTTTCGCTTTGGGATCACTTCTACAACGAAGCGATGCAGAAACTGTATGTCCGCAAGGCATGGAAGATCATCGTGCATGGCGAGCTGCTCAAACAACAAATGCGAGAACGCTACCCTGGCTTGCCGGCCGGGCATATCGCGATCCTGCCCCATGGCGATTTGTCGATCCTGCGCCGGTGGGAATCCCCTCCTGCCGGCTCCGCGGAATGCCGATCTCCCGCCGGCCGGACCATCCTGTTCTTTGGATCCGTCCGGGCGAACAAGGGATTGGAATATTTGATCCAGGCCGAACCGGTGATTCGCGCCCGGCTGCCGGAATATGAAATTGTGATCGCGGGGCATTGCGACCGGTTTGATGATTACCAGCCGTTTTTTATGTCCGATTCCAAGATCCGGGTCATCAACCGGTTCATCCCTAACCATGAGGTTCCCCGTTATTTCGAGAACGCGGCCGTGGTGGTGCTGCCGTACATTTCCGCCACGCAGACGGGAATCATCCCCCTGGCCTATTCGTTCGGCAAACCGGTGGTGGCTTCGCGGGTCGGGGCCATTCCGGAAGTAGTGGAGGAAGGGAAAACGGGTTATCTGGTCGAGCCCCGCAATCCCCAAGCCCTGGGCGAAGCGATTGTCAAAATATTGGAAGACGAAGACCGGTACCGTACAATGAGTGCGTACGTCAAACAATATTGTGAGGAAGCCTTGTCCTGGGATACCATCGCCCAGAAAACCATCCGGATTTATCAGGAAATCCTGACGGACCGGGAAAAGGCGCGGTGGTGACTTCGGTTTATCCGATTGCCGAGAATGGTTGAATATCGCCCTTCCAGGATTCTCCTCCCCCCGGCCTTTTCCCTGAAGGGGAGGGAATCGGTTAGCGATCCAATTCATCGTCAGACCATGGATGATGTATTGAGAATGTGCTGCATTCTGGACAATCGTTACGACGGGATTCCGCTACTGATTTCAAGCCAATGAACGCCCGGATGGAGAAATCTTTTGGTTTATATCAATGGACTCAAGGGCCGCGATCTTTAGAATATTGACAAATTTACTAACGTAATTATAATGGATCTTTCATTTCAGCACGCGCGCCGGAATCACCGCTGATGGCGGCAGCAAACCAGCTTATCTCGGCGCGGAATGCCGAAGCGATATAAGCGGACACTCATCCACGCACATCATCCCTGCGATGTCAAATCCTCATTCCTTTGGTTTCCATCCAAGGGAATGCCTGCCGCGGATGAAAGGATTCGTGACCAATTCATGGCCAAAATCCGCGAAGGGAAGCTTTATATACTCTGGCGCCTGGAAAGCCGGATTCAAAAATGAATAGGCCAGCGGTTTTCGTCTGGGGCGGCAGCCGGGGCGTCCCGCGGTTGCCGGAAACGGGTGAACAAAGTGGATTTCGGCAAGGAGCGAAAAAATGGTGAAATCTGAGTCCCCCCTGAATGTGGATGAAGCTCGGAAAAAATTGGAGGAACTGTCTCCGGAGCGGCGCGCCTTGCTCGCGCAATTGTTGCGGAAAAAGGCCATGGAACAAGAGGGGGGCATGAGGCGGATGGAACCCGGTCTGCCGGAAATCGTTCCGGATCCGGCTGGCCGGTATGCCCCATTTCCCTTGACGGAATTGCAACAGGCGTATTGGTTTGGGCGCACCTCGGCTTTCGAGATGGGGGCCGTGGTCTCGTGCGCGTACGTGGAGGTGGAACGCGCCGGCCTGGACTTGCATCGCTTTGAGCAAGCCTGGGAACGGTTGACGGCCCGGCATGACATGCTGCGCGCGGTGGTGTTGCCGGATGGCCGGCAGCAAGTGCTGGAAACCGTGCCGCCGTACCGGGTCGAAGTGCTCGATTTGCGGGGCCTGCCGGCGGATGCGGCGGAAGCGCGGTTGAAGGAGATCAGCCAGGCCATCCTGGATGACCTGCGCCCGGCGGACGAGTGGCCGTTGTATGACATCCGCGCGGCGCGGTTGGATGGAGACCGCACGCGCCTGCATTTCCGCTTCGACCTGTTAGCTTTCGACGCCGCCAGCATCACCAAACTGTTCCGGGAATTGACGATTCTTTATGACAATCCCGCTGCGGAATTGAAACCGCTGGAGATCACCTACCGGGATTATGTCCTGGCCGCGCGGAAAATCCTGGATTCCCCGTTGTATAAAAAGTCGCGGGAGTATTGGATGAACCGCCTGACCACGTTGCCCCCCGCCCCGGACCTGCCGTTGGCGAAAAGCCCCGGGGCGGTGGAAAAGCCCCGGTTTTCCCGGCGGCGCGCCCGTGTGGATGCCGATACCTGGAGCCGTTTGAAGAAGCGCGCGGCCCTGGTGGATGTAACGCCCACGGGAGTATTGCTGACCATTTTTGCCGACGTGCTGGCCACCTGGAGCAAAAGCCCCCGCCTGACCGTCAATATTCCCTTATTCAACCGGCTGAACTTGCATCCCCAAATCAACGACATCGTGGGGTATTTCGATACGCTCCTGCTGCTGGGTTTCGATCCCGCCCCGGATGAGACCTTCGAAGCGCGGGCCAAGCGGGCGCAGGCGCAAATCTGGTCGGATCTTGAACACCGGTACATGGACGGGGTGGAAGTGCTGCGCGAATTGGCGGCTATGAAAGGCAGCCAAAGCGAGGCGCGGATGCCGGTGGTCTTCACCAGCGTGATCGACGAGAAATTCGACACCGTGGTTTCGCAATTCGGCAAGATCGCCCGGGGCGTCAATCCCACGTCGCAAGTGTGGCTGGACCTGCATGTGGACGAGCAGGACGGCGACTTGATCGTCAAATGGGACGCCGTGGACGAACTTTTCCCGCCGGGTGTGATGGACGAGATGCTCGAGGCCTTCGTCCGCCTGATCCGGCGGCTGGCCGGCGAGGAAGCGGCTTGGCACCGGGTGGAGCGGGATCTGCTGCCCCCCGCGCAGGCGGAAATGCAGAAACAATACAACGCCACCGGCGCGCCGGTGCCTCATGGCCTGCTGCAAGACCGGATCGAAGAACAAGTCCATCAGCGGCCGGATCACCCGGCGGTGATCGCGGGCAACCACGTGCTGTCCTATCAGGAACTGTACCGGCGGGCGAACCGGATTGGGAGGCGGTTGCGGGACGAGGGAGCGAAGCCCAATCAGTTGGTCGCCATCATCATGGAGAAAGGCTGGGAGCAGGCCGCGGGCGTGCTGGGCGTGATTCATTCCGGCGCGGCCTATTTGCCCATTGATCCCGAATTCCCCAAGGACCGGATCTGGCATCTGTTGGAGCATGGCCAGGTCCGTTTCGTGTTGACGCAATCCTGGATTCAGAAAAAACTGGAGTGGCCCGAGTCCGTCCAGGTAATGAGTGTGGACGAGGAGAACGCCTGGGCGGGCATTGCCGATAGCCGCCTGGCGCCGGTCCAAAATCCCCGCGACCTGGCTTACGTGATTTACACCTCGGGATCGACGGGGCTTCCCAAGGGTGTCATGGAAGAGCACGAAGGCGTGCTCAACACCGTGATAGACATTAACGAACGCTTCGGCGTGACGCACGCGGACCGGGGATTTCTGCTGTCGTCGCTGGGCTTCGATCTATCCGTGTATGATATTTTCGGTTTATTGTCGGCAGGGGGGACTATTGTGTTCCCGGATCCGGCTGGAGTGCGGGATCCGGCGCACTGGGCGGAGCAAATCGAACGGCACGGAGTGACGATCTGGAACACGGTGCCGGCCTTGATGCAATTGCTGGTGGATTACATTTCCAGCCAAGGTCAGCGCCTGACGCCTACTCTGCGGTTAGTGCTCCTCAGCGGCGATTGGATACCCGTGAACCTGCCGGATCAAATCCGGTCCCTGGGGAACGGCCCGCGGGTGATCAGCCTGGGCGGCGCGACTGAGGCGTCAATTTGGTCGATCTTGTATCCCATCGAGCGTGTCGACCCGGCGTGGAAGAGCATTCCCTACGGCCGGCCCATGGTCAACCAGCGGTTTTATGTCTTGAACGAGGCGCTCGAACCGTGCCCCGTCTGGGTGGCGGGGGAACTCTACATCGGGGGGATTGGCCTCGCGCGGGGGTATTGGCGGGACGAGGAGAAAACCAACGCCCGCTTCATCACCCACCCGCGGACGGGGGAACGCTTGTACCGCACCGGCGACTTGGGGCGTTTCCTGCCGGATGGGAACATCGAGTTCATCGGGCGGGCGGACTTTCAGGTGAAGATCCGGGGGTACCGGATCGAGTTGGGCGAGATCGAGAACATCCTCACCCAGCATCCCGCCGTGCGCGAGGCGGTGGTGACGGCGGTGGGCCAGTCGCAGAAAGACAAGCGCCTGGTGGCGTACATCGTGCCGGAGGGCGCATCGCAGACTGAGGGCGCTCCGCTGGATACTCGGATCGCGAAGGGCGGCAACGGCCGCCCGGACGGACCGGCCGCGGTGCTGACGGATCCGCTGAAGCGGTTGGAATTCAAACTGCAACACCACGCGATCCGCCAAGATGAAGATAAACCCACGTACGCCCTGCCGAAACACCTGGCCAGCGAACGAGCGCGTGAGGCCTATCTGGCACGGCAAAGTTACCGCCGGTTTTTGGAGTCGCCTTTGCTGCTGGAACGGTTCGGCCGTTTTCTGGATTGCTTGTCCAAGTTGGAGATCGAGCACTCACCGCTGCCGAAATACCGCTATCCCTCGGCGGGCGGGCTGTATCCCGTCCAGGTTTATCTATATGTGAAACCTGGGCGCGTCGCGGGCGTGCCGGGCGGGACCTATTACTATCATCCCGAACAACACCGGCTGGTCCAGATTTCAGCGGACGCGCCGATTCCGCATGACATCCACACCCCGAACAATTTCGATATTTTTGAATCGTCGGCGTTTTCAATTTTCCTGGTAGGGCGGATGAACGCCATCGCGCCGTTATATGGTGAGGCATCGCGTGACTTTTGCCTCTTGGAGGCGGGGTACATGAGCCAGCTGCTGATGGAAGCGGCGGCGGAGTGGGATATCGGCTTGTGCCCGATCGGTGGCGTGATTTTTGACCGGGTGCGGGAGGCGTTCGGCCTGGACGAAGGGCATGAATACCTGCATTGCCTTTGCGGCGGGGCGATCGATCCGGCGCAAAAGCGTGTCTTCTCGTTCCTGGATGAATCCACCGCTTCGTCCATGATGATGACGCTGCCGGCTTCGGCGCAGTCCGGCGTGGACGAGCTTCGCCCGGAAAATCTGCGCGCCTATCTGGCGGAGAAGTTGCCGGATTACATGATCCCCGCGGCTTTCGTGCGGCTCGAGGCGTTGCCGCTTTCGTCCAACGGGAAAGTGGACCGCCGCGCGTTGCCCGAACCGGAGGGCCTGCCCGCGGAGAGCGGCGTGGCGTTCGTCCGGCCGGAAACGGAAATCGAGCAAACCATCGCCGCCGTATGGAGAGAGGCGTTGGACACGGAGCGGGTGGGGATTGATGACAATTTCTTCGATCTGGGCGGCAACTCGCTGCGCATCATCCAGGTTCATATGAAACTGCGGGAGCGGATTCAGAAAGACTTGGCGCTGGTGGATTTGTTCCGGTTTCCCACCATCCGGGCTTTGAGCGCGTTTCTTTCCCAGGGGGAAGATTTGCGCCCGGAGATGTCGGGCAGCGTGAGCCGTGCGGATACCCGCCGGGCGCTGCGGAACCGCCGGCAGCCGGCCCGGTAGCACCTCAGACGGGGAATCCGGGAAAAGCGGAGCGCAACGGGACCAGGAGACGAGCATGAATGAAAATCCAGGAGACGGCATCGCGATCATCGGCTTGAGTTGCCGGTTTCCGGGCGCGCGGAACGCGGAGCAATATTGGCGCAACCTGCGGGACGGGGTGGAATCCATCACATTTTTCACTGAGGAGGAGGTGATCGCCGCCGGGGTGGACCCGGAGACCGCGCGGGATCCTCATTATGTGAAGGCGGGCGCGGTGTTGGACGAGGTGGAGATGTTCGACGCCCCGTTTTTCGGCTACACGCCCCGGGAAGCGCGGGTGATGGATCCCCAGCAGCGGATTTTTATGGAGTGCGCTTGGGAGGCGTTCGAGGACGCGGGGATCGATCCCGAAGTGGCGCAGGGGGTGACGGGGGTGTTCGCGGGCGCGGGCACCAACGGCTACTTGGTGAATCAGATCTATTCCCATCCCGAGCCAGTGAAGGCATTTGACCGCATTGAGGTGGAATTGGGCACCGAATGGGATTATCTCCCCATGCGGGTTTCGTACAAGTTTAACCTCAAGGGCCCCAGCGTATGCGTGAAGACGGCTTGTTCGACTTCGCTGGTGGCGGTGCACTTGGCGTGCGAGAGCCTGCTGAACGGACAGTGCGATATGGCCTTGGCGGGAGGTGTGTCGATCGCGGTTCCGCAACAACGCGGCTATTTATACACGGAGGGGGGGATTACCTCGCCCGATGGCCATTGCCGCCCTTTTGACGCCGACGCCAAGGGGACGATTTTCGGAAGCGGGGCTGGCGTGGTGGTGCTCAAACGGCTGGAAGACGCGTTGCGGGACGGGGACCGGATCCGCGCCGTTATCCGGGGATCGGCGGTCAACAACGATGGCTCCGCCAAGGTGGGTTTTACCGCGCCCAGCGTGGACGGCCAGGCCGGGGTGATCGCGGAAGCCCTGGCGATCGCCGGAGTCAGCGCGGATACCATCCAGTACGTCGAAGCGCACGGCACGGCCACAGGATTGGGGGATCCCATTGAAATCGCGGCATTGACTCAGGCGTTCCGGGCCACTACCAGCAAAAGGGGATATTGCCCCATCGGTTCGGTCAAATCGAATTTCGGCCATACCGCCGCGGCGGCCGGCATCGCGGGCCTTATCAAAACCGTCCTGGCCATGGAGAACCGCCAGATCCCGCCCAGCCTGCATTTCCGCAAGCCCAATCCCGCCATCGATTTCGATTCCAGCCCGTTTTATGTCAACGCGGGACTGGCGGAATGGCGGTCGGAAAACGGACCCCGGCGCGCGGGAGTGAGTTCCTTCGGCATGGGCGGCACCAACTGCCACGTGGTGTTGGAGGAAGCTCCGGCCTCTGCGCCCCCGAGCGCGTCCCGCCCGTGGCAGGCGTTGTTCCTCTCGGCCAAGACACCGGAGGCGCTGGAACAATCCACTGTCAATCTCAAGGAATTTTTAGCGCGCCATCCCGAAACCAACCTCGCCGACGCCGCCTATACGCTGCAAACCGGCCGGCGGGCCTTCGACAACCGGAGGGTGATAATCGCCCAAGATGTTCCCGATGCCCAGGCCGTCCTGGAGCATCGGCCGCCCGAGCGCGTGTTTACGAAAAAGTACGAAGGCCGAAAACCATCGGTGATATTCTTGTTCACCGGGCAGGGTTCGCAATACGTTGGCATGGCGAAGGATCTGTATGATTCCGAGCCGCGGTTTCGCGAGCCCATGGACCGGTGTTGTGACATCCTGCGGCCCTATCTGGGCTTTGACCTGCGGGACGTGCTGTATCCTCCGGCGGAAGCAATAGACGCGGCCACGGAACGGTTCACCCAGACGGGGGTAACTCAGCCCGCGTTGTTCGTCGTCGAATACGCGCTGGCGCACGTGTGGATGGATTGGGGCATCCGCCCGGCGGCGATGACCGGCCATAGCATTGGGGAATACGTGGCGGCTTGCCTGGCGGGCGTGTTCTCCCTGGAGGATGCCCTGCCGCTGGTGGCCTTGCGGGGCCGCCTGATGCAAGAGATGCCCCGCGGCGCGATGCTCGCCGTCCGGTTGCCGGAAAAAGAAATCGAACGTTACTTGGAGTGGGGCTTGTCATTGGCGGCGGTGAACGGCCCCTCGTTCTGTGTCTTGTCGGGACCTTCGCCCCTCGTGGAAGAATTGGAAAGGCATCTCACGGGGCAGGAGGTGGATTGCCGGCGGCTGGTCACCTCGCACGCGTTCCACTCGGCAATGATGGACCCGGTTCTAGAGCCTTTCGCCGAAGCGGTGAGTAAGATTTCACTCCAGGATCCCGCGATTCCTTATATCTCGAACGTCACGGGGACCTGGATCACGCCGGCGCAGGCCCGGGATCCGCAATACTGGGCGACACACTTGCGCCAGACGGTGCGGTTTGCCGACGGACTGAACACCTTGTTGCAGGAGCCGGAGCGCATCCTGCTTGAAGTGGGCCCGGGGAACACGTTGGCCACTTTAGCCAAGCAGCATACCGCCAAAGGCCCGGGCCATGCCATATTGACCAGCCTGCGGCATCCCAAGGAAAACACGCCGGACCTGGCCATAATGCTCGCCAGCCTGGGCCGGATGTGGATGGAAGGCTTGATTCCCGATTGGTCCCGCTTCTACGCGAACGAGCGCCGCCAGCGGATTTCATTGCCCACGTATCCTTTCGAACGCCGCCGCTATTGGATTGACGCCAAATCTCATGAAATGGAAAGCCCGGCGGCACTCGCCACACGGACAGCGACCGATCGCTTCGCCCGGCGGAGCGATATCGCCGATTGGTTTTATGCCCCGGTCTGGAGGCAATCTGTCCTTCCCGGGTTGGGCGGGGCCAATGGTTCGGAGCGGCCCAAATGGCGCTGGCTGGTTTTTGTGGATGAAACCGGCTTGGGGATCGAATTGTCCCGGAGGTTGGAAGCCTCCAATCACGAAGTGATCCGGGTATCCCCTGGCGGGACGTTCGCCAAGATTTCCGAAGGCGAATTCACCCTCCATCCAGGATGCTGGGAAGACTACCTATCCTTGCTGAAAGAATCCGCCAGGCCAGTGGACCGGATCGTCCATGCCTGGAGCTTATCGGCGGAAGGCAATAACTCGAGCGAAGAAGAAAAATTCGCGCGGGCGCAGGAGCGGGGCTTCTACAGTCTGCTCTTCCTGGCGCGGGCCTTGGGGGAAACGCAGGAAGAGCATCCCGCCCGGATTATCGCCCTGACCGCGAACGCGCGGGACGTCACCGGGGATGATTTGACCTCCCCGGAACAATCGGCCCTCCTGGGCTTGTGCAAAGTAATCCCCCAAGAGTATTCCAACCTCCACTGCCAATCGGTTGATGTTCTGGGTTCCGAATTGAAAAACGGTGGAATGAACCGTCTGGCGGATGATCTCTTCAGGGAAGCGAATGGATCTTGGAATGATCCGGAGATTGCCTTCCGCCACCGCCGGCGGTTAGTGTTGGATTACGAGGCGGTGCGCCTGGACGCCCCGTCCACGCTGGATCGTTTGCGGCAAGGGGGAGTATACCTGATCACCGGGGGGCTGGGAGATATCGGCTTATTGCTGGCCGATTTCTTGGCCCGGAATTATCAAGCCAACCTGGTATTGACCGGGCGTGCCGGACTGCCGCCGGAATCCGAGTGGGACGCCTGGCTGTCGATGCATGCCGTGCGGGATAAGATCAGTATTCGGATCCGTAAGATCCGGGAGTTGCGGGCCGCAGGCGCGGAGGTGATGACGCTGGCGGCCAATGTATCCGATGAGACTCAAATGAGGGCGGTGGTGGACCAAATTCGCCAACGCTGGGGCGCGATTCATGGCGTCCTGCACGCGGCGGGCCTCGTCAGCGGCGATGCGTTCCTCAATCTGATCCGGGATATGAACCGCGATACGGCGGATGCCCAGTTCCAGGCCAAAGTGAAAGGCTGGATGGTTTTGGACCGGGTGCTGCGCGGCGAAAAGTTGGATTTTGCTTTGCTCTTTTCCTCCAACGCGGCCGTGTTGGGCGGCGTGGGCATGGCGGCTTACGCGGCCGCCAACCAGTGCCTGGATGGGTATGCCTGTTCGGCCCGTGAAGAGTGCGCGATCCCATGGATCAGTATCAATTGGGATGAATGGATTATCCCGGACGTGGAGCGGCAGAATCCAGCGTTGCAAACCAGCATCAACCGGTTCGCCATGCGGCCGGAAGAATCGGTGGAAGCTTTCCGCCGCATCGTGGCGCACGCCTCGCCGGCCTTGAGGCAGATTGTGGTGTCGCCCGGGGATCCCGGTGCGAGGCTGGATCAGTGGGTCCGGCGAAAACCCGCCGTGGAATCCGTCCCGGCGGCCGAACCGGTTGCTTGCGTGGAACCCGCCGCGGTTCCGGTTGTTCCGGAACAGAGGACACTCCACGAACCGGACATAACGCCTGCTGGACTTTCATCTCCGTCATCGGCAGGGGTAGTGGACGCCCTCACGCAAATCTGGATGGAAAGCCTGGGGCTGGAAGCCGTGGGACCGCGCGACAATTTTTTTGAGTTGGGAGCGGATTCACTCTCGGCCTTGCGTGTCGCTTCGAAAATCAACAAACGCTTCGGCACGCAATTGACCGGCGCGGTTCTGTTTGAAAATCCAACCATCGAGCAGCTCAGCCGGTTAATCCCGCCAGCAGGGGGAGCCTCTTCCATTCCGGTTGCCTCCCCGGCGCCTTCCCGTACCAGTCTCCCGGGGGTTCACGAACCGGGCACCACTCCGGTTCGCATTCCGGCTGCCCAGTTCCCGGCCATCCATGACGCGGTGGATCTCAAAGAAGTGCGTGAAACGCTGGACCGGTTGCGGGAGGCGTCCGGCGATTCTTCCGGTCCCCGGATGCGGAAAACCTGGTGGGCATCCACGGTTCTGGCGCGTTTCTACAAGCACCCGGCGCTGCGGGTTTGGATTCAACAAGCGATCACCCGGAGCGAGGGCGGAGAAGCGTTTTCCATCACCTTACGCAACCTTTACGCCCACTGGCATGATGTCCATGTGGGATCGTACAGCCAGGGATGTTTCAATGGGAAACGCTTCGGGCGGCGGACCCGCATCGAACGGTACACGACATTCGCAGGCCCGGTTTGGGTTTTGCCTATGCGGCACCGGTTGAATACACTGTCCACCTGTGATTTGATTCGCAGCCTTAATCCCACGGAACCCGATCCGAGCCACTGGCTGCTGATCGGCAATGATGTCTGGATCGGCCCGAACGTCATCATCCTGCCGGAGGCCGGGAAGATCGGGGACGGCGCGGTGATCGAGGCGGGAACCGTGGTGAGTCAGGATGTCCCCCCGTTTGCCATCGTTTGCCGCGAATCACCGGGTAAAGTTCAATTCCGGTTTCCGCCCGAAGTGATCCGGGAGATTCAAAAATCGCCTTGGTGGGATAAGGAGTTACGGGATTTGATGGCGCGAACGGATGCATTCAAACACCCATTGGCCTAGGTGGATCATGAAGCCATTGGTATCCAGGGACGAATCAGTGGATGCTTCACTGCGCGATCGTTTGGATTCCGAAGTCCATGTCTGGCGGGAGCAGTTGGACCGGCCGGATGCCGAACGGATTAAGCTGTATTCGTTGTTGTCTCCGGATGAACGGGAACGGGCGTCCCGTTTCCGGTTGAGCCGGGACCGCGACGCATACGTCGTGGCGCGGGGCCGGTTGCGGGAAATACTGAGTTTCTATCTGAATCGGGATCCGGCCGGAATCCGCTTCCGGTATTCTCCCACAGGGAAGCCGGCATTGGCCAGCGGCCAGGAAACCGGCGGCATCCAGTTCAACGTGGCGCATTCGTATCGGCAGGCGGTAATCGCGGTAACCTGGAACCGGCGGGTGGGTGTGGATTTGGAGTACATGGACGTGCGGGCGGTTCTACCCATTGCCGATGAATTTTTTTCCCCAGGTGAAAAGAGCGCATACGCAAAGCTGCTCCCGGAGGAGCGCATGACCGCCTTTTTCTTGTGGTGGACGCGCAAGGAAGCGTTCGTGAAAGCGTTGGGCGAGGGATTGAGCGTTCCCTTGGACCAGTTCGAAGTGTCCTTCCATCCGGGTGAACCGGCTGCTCTCCGCTGGACCGGCTGGGATTCCCAGGCTCCGGACCGCTGGCGGTTGGAGGATTTGGCTCTCGATCCTGGCTACACGGGTACACTGGCGGTGGAAGGATGGGAATGGACTTTGGTCTATGCCGGTGAACCAACGGCCCACGAAACAGATCTGTGGGAGGGAAATGCAGGGCATCAGAAAAAAGATCATCCGGAAAGTGCGTACTGAATATGGTAAAAATCGATTCGATTCACTCTAGGATGAGGGTGGAAACCTAAGGTCTCTTCTACAAAAGCCCCTCACCCCAGCCCTCACCCAGAGGGAGAGGGAATTTGGGGGACATCGATCATATTGAAGAGACGCAAACGGCTGTCCCGAAGAGAATTATCCCGTTACCGGATGAGCCGGATAAATAATTTCTTCATGGTTCGCGGGAGGAGGGAAGAGTGCCTTTCCCGCTGTTTCCGTGAAAAGTAAGCCATCATTTCATAGATTTTTTCAGGAAATCATAAAATCCGATACAATGAATTATGCGCATCGACCAAGATAGAAAGACAAGCGGCTAATGGGTGAGGGTCTGGTACAAGGATTACTCAACCGGGTATTGCAACTCACGGCGCGGTTTACGCCCAGTAATAAATCCCGGATTCGGATGCACCGATGGCGGGGGGTTCAAATCGGTTCGGATGTGTGGATTGGATACGATGCCATCATCGAAACATCCTTTCCCTATCTCGTCTCAATCGGGGACAAGTCGGAAATCGGGATCCGGGCCACGATTATTGCCCATTTCCGCGACATGGATATTCAGCGGGGCAAGATTTCCGTCAAGATCGAAGATGAAGTGTTCGTGGGTCCCGGCGCGATCATTCTCCCCAATGTGACCATCGGCCGGGGAGCGGTGGTGACAGCGGGAAGCGTGGTGACTGCATCGGTTCCGCCGATGACGGTGGTCCAGGGCAATCCCGCCAAGCCCGTGGCGCGTTGCGGAGTGCCCTTGACCGGCCGCACGCCGCTCTATGTCTTCAACCGGGAATTGCAGCCGCTGGAGTGAAATCCGAATCGTGGAATTCCGGCATAATCCGTGGGGATTGAAACTCCAGGGAGGGGGATGTTTCTGTTTGTTCGTGCAAATGACCAGTGGAGCGTGGAAATCAAGTAGATTGACCTTGAGGATGGAAAGGAACGAGCCATGGCCGACAAGAAGATTGGTGTTTTCCCTCCGGAGGATTATGAATCGAGGGAATCGTTGTTCGATACCCTCGAAAAGGTTTTTCCTGTGAAATTCGAAAGCCGTTCTTCAGGAATGTGGTCCGGACTCGATGGAGGGATTTGGTTTTCGGATCAGCCAGTCCCAGTCCAAGAAGCCGCCCGGCAAGGACTTTTTTGTTACGTGATCGCCGGGGGGACCCATCCGGAGACTGGCCGTTCGCACGAGATTCATTTCACCGCGAGCGAAGGATTGGATTCGCGCTTGCGCAATCAAGTCTTGACGGAGAGAAAATCCAGGGAATTTCCTCCCCTTCCCATGGAGGAAGGCGACGCCGTGCGGGCCACCGTGGAGGGCCGGCCGGTGTGGACCGCGCGGCGGAAAGGAGCGATCCGCCTGGATTTTGTGACCCACGCGCCCCGGAATCCCGCGGAGGGCGAGTGCTTGCGCGATCAGATCACGGAAAACGAATTCATGGCGTTGCTTCCTTTGGTGCACTACCTCCGGGAACTCGCCGGTGAGGGAGCCTGGCAATATCCTCCCCTGCGGGGATCCGTGATTCTGGACGATCCCAATCTGCACTGGCGCTCCTATGGGTTCGTCCAGTACGCGGATCTGGTCCGTCACGCGGAAGCCCATAACTATCATATCTCCATGGCCATGATTCCCTTCGACGGCTGGTTCGCTCATCCAGGCGCGTGCCGCTTATTCCGCGAACACGCGGACCGGATTTCCCTGATCATGCATGGCAACAATCACACCTACGAGGAATTCATGCAGCCGATGCCGGCGAATGTATGTGAAGCATATATCCATCAAGCCCTGAGCCGGATCGAGAAATTCGAGAGCCGTACGGGGGTCGGCGTGGGCCGGGTGATGGTGGCACCGCATGGCCGCAGTTCGCAGGAAATGCTCCGTGCCATGCTGGGGAGTGGTATTGAAGCCATGATCAGCGATTCGCCCCATCCTTGGCGGCCCGTTGATTCCCGCAATCCGCCGGAAATGCCGACCGCCCGATGGGAGCCGGCTGAAATGGTCGTGGGTGGATTTCCCATCATTCCCCGGTTTTGTCTGCTGAGCTATCCCAATGAGGAAATCGTATTGCGGGGTTTTTTGAATTTGCCCCTGATTTTCGCCGGTCACCAATGGGATTTGGCCTGGGGCCTGGACATCCTGGAAGAACGCGCCGGCCAGGTCAACGCGTTGGGGTCCGTGCGGTGGATGTCACCGGCGGATATCGCCCGGACCAACTATGCGTTCCGCCGGCGGGGGGACACCCTGCAAATCCGGCTGTTTTCGCGGCGGGCGCGGGTGATGATTCCAGAAGGCATCCAGACGATCGAGGTCATGACGCCACGGGTGCATGGCCAAACGCAAGATGAAATGATTGGTTGCGGGGACCAGGTCTATCCTTTTCCCTATGTGGCCGCGGACGGCCCGGCCGATCCGTTTAAGTGTGGCTGGTCGTCATCGATTCCAACTTCGGGACCCGGCGAAATCGAAATCCAATTGCGCCGGACTTCCCCAGGGGAAAAGCCGTTGCCCGCGGTTCCACCCCTCGGGGTATGGATGGTGACGCGCCGAATCCTGACCGAAAGCCGGGATCATTTTCTGCCCTATTTTCCCAAAAAATACCGGTTGAACTATGTGAAGGAGCGGATACACCGAATGCTGGGGGGCCAGCCGATCCGGAGCAAATCCATCGAGTAGAACGGCCTTCAGGCAAAGCGCTGGAAACCGGCATGGTGGGTATCGGGACAATGCGGCCCGGGGGGAACCGCGCCTTCCCGTTCTCCGGCTGCGTTTTGCTTTCTGTTTGACCAGGAAATAAGGTTGTTTATCACGTTTCTGCACCGGCCGTTTTTGCGCACAATTGCAAAAACCGTGCGGAAGTCAAAATCCCCCGCTCATAATCCGCCAAAGAAAATTTTTCATCTGGAGCGTGGGCGTTGTCGTCGGGCAAGCCGAAGCCAAGCAGCAATGTTTTCAGGCCTAATTTTCTCTCCAGAGTTGACACCACGGGGATCGATCCCCCTTCCCGGATGAACACCGGCTTCCGCCCGAAACCATATTCCAGCGCTTGGACGGCTGCGTTCATGAACGGCGCGTCCCGGGGGATCCGCACCGGGCCGCCGCCGGAGTGGTCCACGAACGAGACGGTGACGCAGGCCGGCGCGATGCGTCGCACATACTCCCGGAACAAATGCCGGATTTTGTCCGGTTGTTGATTAGGAACCAGCCGCATGGTAATCTTGGCACCCGCCCAGGCGGGAATGATGGTTTTCGCGCCTTCACCGCTGTAGCCTCCGAACAGGCCATTCACATCCAGCGTCGGCCGCGCCCATTTTCTCTCCAGGGTGGTATAGCCTTCCTCCCCATGCAATCCGGCTACACCAAGTTGCCGCCGGAAATCTTCATCGTCCCCGGCCAAGGCGGCGAAGGCTTCCCGCTCCCACGCTTCCAGTTCCAGCACATCCTCATAAAAACCCGGGATTTGGATCCGTCCTGTTTCGTCCTTTAATTTCGCGATGATTTCACACAGCACGTTACAGGGATTGGGCACCGCTCCCCCGTACGAGCCGGAGTGCAAATCCCGATTCGCGCCTTGCACCCGGATTTCATCCGCGCAGATTCCCCGCAAGCCGTAACAGATGGCCGGCATGCCGGGTCCGTATTGGCTCGAATCGCTGATCACGGCCACGTCGCCCTGCAGGATTTCCCGGTTTTCTTCGATGAAGGCTTCCAAATGGGTGCTGGCGATTTCTTCTTCCCCCTCAAGCAAAAAAGTCACGTTCACCGGCAGTTTTCCTTCGGTCCGGATCAGGGTTTCCATCGCCTTGATATGGGCGTACAGTTGGCCTTTGTCATCCGAGGCGCCCCGGGCATAGAGATTCCCGTTTACGATCCGGGGCTCAAAAGGCGGCGAGGTCCACAAGTCAAGCGGTTCTTCCGGTTGCACGTCATAATGGCCGTAAATCAGCACTGTTGGTTGAGCCGGATCGTCCATCCGGGACGCGGTGACGATGGGATGGCCGGGTGTCTCGTGGAGCGAGGTAGAGAATCCCAACCGGCCTAGTTCCTGGAGTAAGAAGTCCGCGGCTTGCCGGCAAGCCTCCCGTCTCTCGCTTTTGGCGCTGACGCTGGGAATACGCAGAAAGCCGGCCAATTCTTTCACAAAGCGGTCTTTTTGTTCTTGAACGTATTTCTTTACCGGATCCATGGTTCTATTTAATTCCTTTTTTATATTTATATTAGATGCGCTACGATGGCGGATTTCATCTCCCGGTTCCTCATCGATTCTCTCCGGATCCCGGCCGGGACAGCGGGGTGATTGGAGAGTAATCTTGCGATCGTTCCACGTTCTCCCTGATTTCTATTTATTTGTAAAATCTTTCCGGCGCCTGATTCTGCTCCAGGGTCCACGGCCGGCGCACGGAGCCGGTTAGATACCTTCTGATCTAACTCAATTTTATGGTAGGATTTATAGTAACCACCAAATGACGCTGCGCCCAGGGCTGAACGCGAGTCATTGATTGGGCCGGTGGGCTATTTCTGTGGATTGAGGATGGAATCCAAAAAGGGGAAGGCGTGATCATGAAAAAGAAAATTCTATGGAGTATTGTGATAATTCTCGCGATTCTCGTGGCCGCAGCCGGATGGGAACTCTATTGTATCTACCGCGATTTCACCTCTCCTTGGGGAACCGAGCAGGACCGGTTTCTGATCGAGATCGAGGAAGGGAAAAATGCCACGCAAATCGCCCATCTGCTCCATGAAAAAGGGATTGTTCCCAATGTTCAGGTCTTTCTCATCATGGCGGATCTGCGCGGGATCACCGCCAAACTCCAGGCGGGCGAGTATGAATTCAAGGGTACCCAAAGCCCATATGAAGTCCTGGATATCTTAGCCACCGGGCAGAAATATCTGCACGCCTTAACTATTCCGGAAGGCTTCACGCAGCTGCAAATCGCCCAGCGCTGCGATGAGATGAAAATCTGCCCCAAGGAGGACTTTCTCCAGTTTGCCCAGAATAATCCCGTGTTCCGGTTCGTTGTTGCGCAAGCTCCCGGCGGGGCCAATGCCGCTTCAGAAGGAGCGCTGTTTCCGGACACGTATTATCTCCAAAAAAACACCCCGCCCATTAAAATCTTCGAACGGTTTTCCCGCCGGTTTTCCGCGGTGATCAATGAATTATTTGACACCGCGGTGGAAAAACAAAAAGAACGGGGCGCGCCCTGGTGGTGGCAGGATGATAATCTAATCGAAGACCGCCAAATCCACCAGGTGGTCGTGATGGCTTCCATTGTGGAGAAAGAAGCCAAGCGCCCGGAGGACCGTCCGCTGGTGGCCTCCGTGATCGTCAACCGGCTAAAAAAAGAGATGCCCCTGCAAATGGACAGCACCATTCACTACCTCCTTAACGATTGGTCCCGTCCCCTCACGGCCGAGGACAAAGCGATCGAATCCCCTTACAACACCTACAAGCACAAGGGCCTGCCTCCCGCGGCCATTTGCAATCCGGGCCGCGCGGCGTTGGAAGCCGCCTTCATGCCGCCAGACACGACGTACCTCTATTTCATCTCCCTGCCCACGGGGGAAACCAAATTCTTTGCCACGCTCGAGGATCATGTGAAAATGAAGAATGACCTCAAGCAGGCGCGGCACGATGCCCAGGCGGCGCAACAAACCGCGGACCAGCCGGCCGCCGCGGAACTCCCAGCCGAAGCCCAACCCGAAGCTGCCGCCGCACGGGCTGTTTCTGAAGAGGCGGCGCCGGCCATGCCAGAGTCTGCCGCGCCCGGGGTGACCCAGCCTGTGGAATCGGTGACGAATCCTTAAAGCGAATCCTTAGCATATGCATCCATCGGCCGGGCCTTTGATTTCTACTATCCCTTCCTCGAACCGCACCGCCCAAAAAGACCCTTCGGCCAAGGCCGGGAAGGAAGGCGAAGTCCGGCAAGTAATCCGGGCGCGGGCCAGATGAAAACGGCCTTGGATGGTGACCGAATAAAACAAAATTTCGCCAAGGCGGGATGTGACGAACCGAAAGACCGGTGATAGACGCATTCCCGGCCCGATCCCCTTCCAACTCAAATCTATTTGGCCCTCCGAGGCTGTAAGGGCGGCTTTACCGGTCCGGCCCGCCGCTTCCATTTGGATATCCGCCAGGAATTTGTTCAGCCCCCAGATTTCCCTGCCACCCCTAACCGCCGCCTCGTTGTCCGCGGCCATGCCGCTGATGAAGAAACCATTGCCGGCGGCGGTGCGGACATAGCCCGCCACATTGCCCCACTCGTGCCAAGGAGCGTGCAGATCCGGCGGCAAGGCAGTTTCATATTCTGCTAGGTAATATCCCCGGAACGAAAGTCCGCCAATGAGGGATTGGAGGAGAAATCCCGCGGGCAAGGCGCTAGCATTCGCCCGGCGCGGCATTGCTTTCAGGATCATCATCCCGTGGCCGCGCAATACCCAGGGCGGGGGAGGGAAGCGGGGATCAACCGGCCCGTGATTGTTCATGGCGCAAGCGCAATTGCCCGCAAGCCGCGTCAATCGACCGGCCCCGGCTGTAGCGGACCGTCACGTCGATTTTGTGACGGAGCAGATGGGCTTTGAATTCTTGGATCCGCTCCGGCGCGGATGGCCGGAACGGCCCGCGGGGGATGGCGTTGTAGGGGATCAAGTTAACGTGACATTCCAGGCCGTCGCAGAACTTCGCCAACCGCTCGGCATCCTTGGGCGAATCATTCACGCCCTGCATCATGAGATACTCCAGCGAGATTCTCCGGCCGTTGCAGCGCTGATAATACCGCGCGGCGTCTTTCACCTGGTCGAGCCCGTAAGCGCGGGCCAGAGGCATCAGTTCCGCCCGCTTGACATCGGACGTCGCGTGCAGCGAGAGCGCCAGTTTCACTTTCCACCCCTCCTTGGCGATCCGGTACATTTCGGGGACCAGCCCCACAGTGGACACCGTGACGCGCCGGGGGGAGAGGTTCAAGCCCTCCTGGGCATGGAGGATGGCAATCGTTTTGCGAACCGCGTCCAGATTGTGCAACGGCTCGCCGGTGCCCATGAACACCACCCGCGAAACCGGTTTGCCGGCCCGGATGAATCCCATCACCTGGGCGATGATCTCCCCCGCGGTCAGGTTGCGTTTATAACCCAACTGCCCGGAGGCGCAAAACCGGCAGGCGAATTGACAGCCCGCTTGCGTTGACAAACAGACCGTATAGCCTTCGATACCGGTGGAATCGCCTGCCCGTACCGCGCCGGTCTGCGGATCGGTTTTCACGGAACCGGCATAGCGGGGCATCAACACGGCTTCCACGCATTCCCCGTCCGGCAATTGGTACAAAAATTTCCAGGTTTGATCGCGGGGATCTTCCTGCCGGGCGATGACCGGCCGAATGTCCAGAGGCATTTGACGGGCCAGTTCCGAACGCAATGTTTCCGGCAGATTGCTCATTTCCGCGTAGGAACTCACGCCTTTTTGGTAGATCCATTGGTAAATTTGAGCGGCCCGGAACGCGGGATGCCCCTGATGGACAAGCCAATCCCGCAGCTCTTCGAGAGTAAAATCCAACACCGATTGGGGTGAATCGTTGGCCATGTGGATCTTTCTATTCGAGATATTTAGAAAATAGGATAGGATGGCTTTCCGGATATGGATATAATGCCCTTAAACCGATTGTAATCGATTCGGCCGGTAATATAAGGTTCTACGTTGTTTGGCCATAATGCTGGAACTACCAGGGATTCGCACTTTTATGGGGCGCGCGGCCAGGGAATTTCTCCAAGTACAGGGGATGCGGGGAAAGCGTGTGAAGATCCATTTCGCCTTCCCGGGGTTTCCCTCCTCCTTGCCCTTTCTCAGAGGGTGAGAGGATTAATGATTTCTGATTAATCGGGCCCCGGGTTTATGTTTTGGATTATACTCATGCCGCGCCGTTGGGGCGCGAATGCTTTTCCGTAAAACGGTAACTAGTTACCAAGGAGGACGTTGTGCAGCCGGGTACCTGGTTACGCAATACATTTCCACCTCCCGGCAGGTCATGCTTCTCACTTTCCAGGCGGCGGCATACAATTCATAGGAAGGAACTCATCCCCGAAGGATTTACATACTATTTTTTCTAAAGGGTAAAGGAGATACCCGATGATCCGGACCGTGATCAATGATTTCAAAGCCTGCCTGGAAAATGATCCTGCCGCGCGGGGATTTTGGGGGCCGCTGGAAGTTCTCTTCACTTATGCCGGTTTTCATGCCATCATCCTGCACCGGATAGCGCATTTTCTGCATACAAGACTACGGATTCCCTTCATTCCCCGGGTGATCTCCCAAATCAACCGCTTTCTCACCGGCATCGAAATCCACCCCGGCGCCCAAATCGGCCAGCGTTTCTTCATCGACCATGGCATGGGCGTGGTCATTGGAGAGACAACCATTATCGGTGACGGGTGCGTCTTGTTTCAAGGCGTGACCTTGGGCGGAACCGGAAAAGAAACCGGCAAGCGCCATCCCACGCTGGGCAACAACGTGATGGTCAGCGCCGGCGCGAAAGTGCTGGGCAACATCCGCATCGGTAACAATGTCAAAATTGGCGCGGGATCCGTGGTTCTCATGGATGTTCCCGATAACTGCACCGTGGTCGGGGTTCCGGGCCGCATTGCCGTGCGCGAAGGTCAGAAAGTGAGCCGGGGAGTGGACCTGGATCACATCCATCTTCCCGACCCCATCATGGAGCGGCTCGAATCCTTGCACAAGGAAATTTTGGAGCTGCACGAAGAGATCGAACAGCACCGGAGGGAAGAGCAAAAACGGCCGGTGGATGATAAACAACGGTTGGCTTTATAACGGACGCCGGACATTCTCCCATGCCTGCCCGCGATCCACTCTGGTTGTGTTTTCCACGTTGGATGGAGGAAAGCGGCATTCCCTCCCAAATTACCGCGCAATCGGGTCCGGAAGGCTGGTTGCTCTTTCATAAATTGGTTGAACTGGATTGCGATAACAACTTAACGCCGGAGTGGTTTCCGTTTCGAACCGAAGATCTCTCCCGGTGGACCGGAATCCCCGTGTCCAGGATGAAAAACCTGCTTGGTCAACTGGAACAACACGGCTGGATTGAGCGTTCCGATACGTCATCGGACATTCAAAAAGCCCGGATTCAGGTTCCCTTACCGGTTCCGGTTGACGAAGAGGCCGTCCGGGGCCGAATCAGCGGAGGGGCAGCCGAGGGAGGCCGGTTTCTCTTTCGTTACCTTCAAGACACCCGGGACCTCAACAAAGTGGAACGGGTTGTTTATCTCTATCAGATGCTTTTCGGGGCCCGATTTACACCCCGGATTGCCGAAGATCTGGAAGAAATCGCTTCTAGTTGGCCCATGGAAGTGATCCATGACCGGTTCACCGAGGCATTCCAGAAGAAAGTGAAATCGCTCGCCTGGATCAAAGCCCGTTTGCACAAACCGGAGGAATCCGAATCCACGTCTGGATAGCCTCGCGGCGCCATGTGTGGCATTATGCTTGCCCGAAGGGGGATTAGGTGAGTTATGAAAAAAAATCCGAATCAATTCGAGACGCTGGGGGCTTCGTTGGAATCGATCTTATCGCGTGTGCCCTCACTCGACCAACTGCCGGATCAGGATCCCGACGCCAAGTGCCCCCTTTGCGACGGCTACGGCCATATCATTGACGCGGACGGCAAAGCCCGCCCGTGCCGTTGTGTACGCCGGGCGATCCTCGCGTCCGAAATCGAGACGGCGCGCATTCCCAAGCTCTACGCGGGAGAGTCGCTCGATACTTTTCAACCGTATACCTCGTCCCTCCGGGGTTGCCTGGCCCGGGTGAAAGAATATGTGGAGAACTATACGCCGGACGAGCCCCGCGGATTGTATATTTGCGGGAACACCGGCACCGGCAAAACCCATCTGGCCATCGGCATTCTGCGCGGCCTGATAGCCCGGGGATTCGACGGTGTGTATTACAGCGTGGTCGATCTGCTTGACGCCATCCGCGCCACGTATGATCCCAACGCTCCGGGCGCGCCCAAGGGCCGCCTGACCCAGGAACTCAACCGCCAGATTTTGGTGCTTGACGATTTCGGAGTCCAAAAAACTTCGTCGTGGGTAGCCGACCGCCTGTATGCCTTGATCAACCGGCGTTATCAAGATTGCAAAACTTTGATCATCACTTCCAACATCATGGCCAAGGATCTTCCTCTGAAAGTCGAGAACCGTATCGCGTCCCGCATCATCGAAATGTGTAATGATATCGACATCCGGGCCGATGATTTCCGCCTGCGCCGGGCGAAGCCTCCGGCTGGACGCCGCCGGCAATCGTGATTACGATAATTTTCAATGCTACCCAGCCAAAATCCGAATCCCATGGCCACGAGGTCGTTTATGTCCATGCCCAGGTACCCCGATTTGAATCTCGGCGAGGTCCGCAAGGCTGTGATCCCCGCCGCGGGGATTGGAACCCGTTTCCTGCCCGCGACGAAAGTCCAGCCCAAGGAAATGCTGCCTATCATTGACACCCCCACCATCCAGTTCGTGATCGAGGAAGTGGTCGAATCCGGGATCACCGATATCCTGATCATCACCGGCAAGGGCAAACGCGCCATCGAGGATCACTTCGACCGCTCGCTGGAGTTGGAGAACGCTTTGGCCTTGTCCGGCAATCATGAGGCGTACCAGAGCATCACCGAAATTTCCAATCTGGTGAATATTCACTACATCCGCCAAAAGGTTAGTAAGGGGCTGGGCGACGCGGTGTATTACGCCAAGCAACATGTCGCCGGCGAGCCGTTTGTGGTGTTGCTCGGCGATACGATTGTCTCATCCGAAGTTCCCTGCACCCGCCAGTTGCTGGATTTTTACCGCGTGTGGCGCGCGCCAGTCATCGGGGTGGAACGGGTCCCGCGCGAAAAGGTGGTGAATTACGGGATCATCAAGGGGCAACCGGTCGATGAGCGCACCAGCATCGTCCACGACTTGATCGAAAAACCAGACGTGCAATCCGCGCCGTCCACCCTCGCGGTCGGCGGACGTTACATCCTCAACGCCGATATCTTCGATTACATCGAGCGCACCCCCCCCGGCAAAAACGGCGAGATTCAACTCACCGACGCCCTCCGCCTCATGGCGCAGGATCAGCGCATCTACGCGTATGAGTTCGAAGGCAAGCGCCATGATATCGGCAACCGGCTGGATTACATCAAGACCGCTGTGGAATTTGCCCTCAAGCGGGAGGATCTCCATGATCCCTTTGAAGAATTTTTATTGCAAGAAGTGCCCGAACTGATCGAGGCCTCCAAAAAGCTTCTGGCCCGCAATGCCAATCCCCCCGAATCTGAGAAAGCCCGCGACCGCGCCAAAGCCTCACGGAAAACCGTCCCCGGCAAGAAACGGTAGGGGACTCCATGGACAGACCCGCCATGGCGAAGAGTCAAACTGAAATCCGCCAAATTGGGCCAATCCGATATGGCACCTATATGCTCAATGGCTGAAACGAAGGAATTACGCCCTTTCAGGGCATCCCGCACCCTGCCCTTCTCCCAGAGGGAGAGGGAACCATTTCGCGTTCCCGTCTAAGCGCATGCCACGGATCCAGTACTGAGAAAATACTGCATTCGGGTAACTAGTGATCCGATATCCGCTTGGATCATAACACCGCGTGGGTTCCATCGCAGAACGGCAGTTCGCCTGACTGCCGGCAGCCGCAATAGGCGCAGCGGCGGTCTTCAGGAATATCGACCATCAGCGGCGTGATGCCTGTTCCTTTGTGGGAGCCATCGCAGTACGGCTGGTTTTTGGAAAATCCGCATCGGCAATAGTATTTCTTTCCCGCCGTCTCGTTCACGATATAGGGGCGCTTGGGAAAATCGGGATTGCGCTGTTCGGTCATTCTTTGATTTCCTTTCCCGGTGATTATGCACACCGGTTGATTTATACCTTCGAAACCGGTTTATGGAATGGGTGGATCTTATGGCGGAGATGGGAGCGTCACCAGATTCCCGTTCGATTCCAGGGCGGTCAGAAATCCATCTTTTTTTACTAACAGCGCGATTCCGCGGAACGGATAGGCGCGTGGCGGCCGGTAGGTGTTCCAATACGGTTTCGCGGCGATGGAAAATACTTCACCCAGGCGGTTGTAAACATACAGGCCCCGCTCCATTGGATCGAGTTCCAGGTCGAGCGCCATGCCGCTGCCCGCCCAATACGGGATCAAGGTTTGCGGCACCGGAGGCGAGGTATGAGGAAAAGTCGGTGGCCCGCCGGGGTGGTTGGAGTGCACCGCGCCGTAGATATCCAGCAGATAATATCCTTGCCCGTCCGGGTCGATTTCCATATCCGCGATGACCGGTTTGTCGAAACGCAAGGTTGGCGTGGGCGGGAATCCATCGGGGGATTTCCCCATGATCCAGGATTCGCCCCGCGCGTTCACCACCAGAGCGCCCTCATGGCCGGGGAAGAATTCCAAGTCGAGGATTCCACCTTCCAACGGGACGGGGATTTGGGCCGCCGGAAACAGCGGATCCGTCCGGGAGATCAATAACATGCCGTCGCCGCGGACCACGATGAATCCACCGGAAGGAGAAATTTCCAAATCCACGGCGTTGGTGAAATCGCAGCCTGGTTCCCACTCCAACACCAAGCCCGTCCCGTGCGGCGAATACACCCGCCCGAAACGGTCCAGCAGGTAAACGGAGGTTTCATCAGGGCTGAATTCCGCGTCCACCCAAATCCGCCCCTCTTTTGAGTAGTCCGGTTCGCCGCCACGGGCGGCCCCAAGATATTCGAGGTGCCAGAGATTTTTAATCAGGCGGATTTGGTCACAGTCCCACTCGGGGGAAATGGGCAAAAACGCCGAACCCGCCACCCCCGCGTTTTTCCGCATGGCTTGATAGGCCATACGGTAGCGGAGATAAAACGGCCAGTTCAAAAATTGTGGTAGATCGCCTTTCTGGAAAATCCGCTGGAGGACGGCGTGGTATGACATGGCGGCCTCGAAAGGTTTGCGCTCCGCTTCGGCGATGTCTTCCGGCGCGTCGTACTTGTATGGCGTCCAGGCCCGTTCCTGCTCGCCCGCCACGTACCAGAGATACCATGTCCGGGCATTGCCGCTCCAGGAGCAGAGTGTGGCGAACGCGAGCAAACCCAGCAGCGGGAGATGATCCCGTCCCCGGACCGGGGGCGCGCAGGATCGCGCCAATAAAACCGCGCACCCCAATATGGGAAGCAGAATCAGTTTCGGGGTGATGGAGGTTGCCGCCAGTATTCCGCTGTCCCAAACCACGGGATTCGCGTTCCGATATAAAGCCGCAACCAGGAAATAAAGCGCGAGGGTAAGCGCTCCGAGGACCGCCGTCACCCGCCGGTATTCCCGGCTGGCTTCCGTCTGGGGTGGGGGACGGAACCAGGCGGCTGCAGCCAGCAGGGCGGGGAAGAGCACCAGCCCGCGGCCCGCGGCATCCTCATACCCCCGCAGCAGGCCGATCCAGCCCAATCCATAGATCCAGCCCAGCACGGCCGCGTTGCCTACCGCCAGCCAGGACGGGGAGATCCCGGCGCGGTTTCCATTCAATGTCCGCAGCAACCAATAGATGAACAGAATCAGCAGGACGGCGTCTTCTTCCAAGGTAGTCCGGAATCGCGGCAAGGCATACACCAGGACGGGGCACAGCATCGCCAGCCGGAACCCGTATTCCTGATACACGGCGGCGGGACGCGGGGCATTCCCCCGTGTTGTTTCCAGCCGGGCCACGAATCTATGATGCTCAGCGCGGGACATCTCCATTTTGGCGAATTATGGCGAAAAAGGGCTTATTCATAAAGGCGGGGGAAATTGGATCGTCTTCATAAGGTATATTTTTCCATCGACTTAGCATGATCCTGGATTCATGCGTGGATTCAAGCATAGGTGTTTCGCCCCTCACGCTTCGCCATCCAGGATTTCTTCCAGGGAGGGTTGGCGCAGGGTGGTTTTCAGCAGGTAATAGCCGTTCTGGGCGGCCCGCCAGGCCTCGCGGGGCGAACGGATATCGGTGAGTTTGCGCCAGAGATAGCGGGGGCGCGTGTGGAATTCGCGGATGGCTTGGTTGCGGAGTTCGATCACCCGCCGGCCGGGTATCGAACCGATTTCCATCTGGGGGAAGGCGTTGGCGCTGGAGTTGTCGACCGAATCGACGTCCTTGTCCACCCAGCCCTTCCGGATGGCTTCGGCGCGCATGTCGGTCCCCATCCGGGGGGCGGCCACGTTGAAGGAGACGAAATCGGGATCGAGTTCCTTGGCGAACTCGATGGTTTGCCGGGCGGTATCCTCGGTTTCGCCGGGCAGGCCCAGAATGAAATGCGCCAGGGTCCGGATGCCCAAAACACGGCACAGGCGGAATATTTCTTTCACCCGTTCGGGGGCGATGCCCTTTTCGATCGAGTTCAGGATGCCTTGATCGGCCGATTCCACGCCGAACTGGATGGTATGGCATCCGGCCCGGGCCATGAGCGTGAGCAGTTCCTCGTCCATCACGTCCACGCGCGAGAGGGTGATCCAATCGAAGCCGAGTTTTTCCTCGATCAGCCGGTTCAGAAATTCCGTGGAATGGCGCCGGTTGACGCCGAAGGTCAGGTCCTTGATCCACAATTCGCGGATGCCGATTTCCCGAATATAGCGCAATTCCTGCAGGGCGTTGTCGAGATCGCGCAGCTTATGATCCCACTTGCCGTTGAAGCAGAAAGAACAGGTATACGGGCAGCCGAAATCAGTGAGAAACGACGCGAAGAGTTTGCGGCGGCCGTGAGGGATGCGGTATTTTGCCAGGTCCAGGAGGTCGTAGCGGGGAAGGGGGAAGGAATAGTAGCGTTTTCCCGGGTCCACGCCGCGGATGAATTCCCCGCCGGAACGGTAAAGCAGGTTGGGGATAGAGCCTTCGTGCTCGGATTGGCCGGTGCGGGCATTCCAGGACTGCAGGAAGGTTTCGACCGCGTCCGAAGTGAAATCCAGCAACACGGCTGACAACCAGGGATAACGGGTCATGAGTTCCCGGCCCTTGCTGACCAGGACGTCGCCCGTGCCGATGACGGGGACTGAGGAGGGAATCTCCAGGCAGGCGAGGAAATCAAAATCTTGCTTCCAGCACACCCCGCCGGTGAGAAAGACGATCGCGTCCGGCTGGATGGCTTGGACGCGCCGCGCCGCTTCTTTGAAGGTCAGCCGGAGGACGTTGGCGTCGAGGAAATCGACCTCGTTCCGCCGCGACAAGATGCCGCTCTGCACGACCAGGTCATACGGGTGCCAATAGTAATTGGCCTTGGCCGTGTGGCTGCAGTAGTAATCCCGCAGGTACGGTTTATCACCAGGCGGATTGAGTAATAAGACACGCATTTCGGTTCCTGTTCGTGATGTGCCGGCTCCCTCTTCGTGGACGGGATGGCACCCTTTCAGGGCTTCTCCGCTATTATTATACCTCTCTACCGCAGCAAATCCCGTAGTTGGCGGATGCCGTACACCATGTAGTTTTTGAGAATTTTGGGTGAGGGATTTTGCATCAGCGTGCGCAAGATGAAACGCGGCCGGAGATAAAAGGAGCGCAGGGCCTCTTTGCGCAACGGTTCCAGTTCTTCCAAGGTCAGATGTAAGGTAGGCAATGCGGGGTGGTTATATGCGGCTTTGGGCAGTTCCCCATCCCGCAGGAGGCCTTCTTTCACGGCGATGTCATAAAATTCCGTGCCATGGAACGGGTAGCTATAAAAGAATTCGATGAAATCGGGATCCAGTTTCCGGGCAAATTCCTTGGTGCGGTTGAAGGTTTCGCGGCTTTCCCACGGGAGGCCGATCAGGAAATACACGCTGCTCTTGATGCCGGTCCGCCGGCACAGTTTCACCGCCGGTTCGATCTTATCGAACTGTAACTGCTTGCGCATCTTCTCGAGCATGTCGGGATCGCCGCTCTCAACCCCGAAGGCGATGAGCCAACAGCCTGCTTTTTTCATCTCCCGGAGCATTTCTTCATTCAGCGTGTCGATGCGGCTGTTGCATGACCATTGGATATCCAGGCCTTCCTTCTGAATGGCCTGGCAGAGTGCCATCACCCAGCGTTTGTTGGCTGTGAAGAGGTCGGACCGGAACAGAAAATTGCGGATGCCATGGCGGTCGACGCATTCCTTAAGTTCGGCGATCACGTTTCCGGGGGTCCGGTTGCGGGTCTTGGAGCCTGAGACGGCGGGGGCCAGGCAATAGACGCACGGGAACGGGCAACCGCGGCTGGCCACGATCGTGGTTTGCAGTTCGCCGGTGTCGGGGCGGATGTATACCGAATTGTCGATGAGGGAGCGGGCCGGGAAGGGGATGGAATCGATGTCCTGGATGTAGCCCCGGTCTGGGTTGCGCCGAATATCCGAGCCATTGCGGTACGTGATGCCCGCTATGTCCTCCCAGGGCTTGCCTTCCGCGAGTTCCACCACCGTTTCTTCGTATTCCCCGCGCATGACGACGTCCAGAGGGGGGTATTGATCCAGCGCGGCGGTGTCCAGTTTGATGAAATGCGCACCCTTGGTCACCGTGACGATGCCGGGATCGATAGACTTGGCCTTGGCGGCGGCGATCATATCGTCCTCCAGTGTGGGTGTGGTGATCGAGAGGATCAACGCGTCCGGCTGGAAATTCTGCAGATCTTCTACAAAATCGTCCCACCCCCGGTTGTGCGCGGGATAATCGGCGATCCGGCATTCGACACCCGCCCGTTCCAGAACCGCTCCCATGTAGAGCAAATCCATGGGAGGCCGGAGGGCCACGGTGTGGAGTTCCTCCAAGGGCGTTTGGCACCGCTCTTCCCGGATGTATTTCCCGGTGGGGGGAACGATGAGAAACGCTTTCTTCCATGTTCGCTGCAACACCGAATTGGGCCACCTCCTGGATTCGGTTGAGTCATTTCAGAGTATCTTGGAAATTATTACATGCAACTATACGCTCGAGGGTGCGGATAGCCGGGATAGCGCTCTTTCAGGATATCCTTCTCCTCACCCTGCCCCTCTTCCAGAGGGAGAGGGAATTCAATCCCGGGATCCCGCCTCACTCCCAGGATCCCAATTGATACCGGATTTGCATCCTGGGTTAATCACCTGCCAGGATATTGGTCCAGTGAAATGCGTGCTTCGTCAGGACCTAATCGACGATCCGGTACTGGTTGAACCGGTCCACGTGGTCGTACCAAGAGTAAAAATCACCCCGCGCCCGGAGTATTTCCTCCGCGGCCAAAATACCCATCTGGATGGATTGATCGAGATTGTTGTGACGGAACAATCCCTGGCGGCCGGCGGTCAATAGATTCTTCAACGATCGCAGAAAGGATAATAAATCCCGCCGATGTTGTTCATAACCGATCTCATACAAAGGATACCCTTCCCGGATGCGCACCGCGAGGGCGTCGCTGGCGCGCGTGGCCACCAGTCTTGAGGCAAGCAGCACCTCATCCACCCGGCGGGCCAGATCCAGCGGCGCGGCCTTCCAGGTTTCCGAATCCAGCGCGCAAGGGAACTCCACGCACAGGCACGTCCGGCCGTCCCGTTCCCCGTGGGGGTTGAAATTGCCGGGAACACTGATCCGTGAGAAAGGAACATGTTTCTCAGGATAATAAAGCCAAGTGTCCGGGATGCTTAAATCTTCCGGATACAACAGGTACAGCAAAACTAAGGCGCGGAACCGCAAGGATTCCGCCGCGTGGCGGATTTCCGGCGAAGGTGCGGGATGCATCAATTCCGCCAGGGCCGGCAAAGGGATCGTGGAAACCACGGCCTCGCAGGGGAAATGGCGGAGACCTTCCGGCCCTTGCGCTTCGACATATTCCACACCGGAGTTCCCCAAACCGACGGCGGTCACTTCGTGGTTGTAATGGATCAGCCCGCCCATCGCTTCGATTTCCCCGGCGAATTTGCGGGAAATTTCCCCAATTCCGTTAGGGGGATAGAGAAACTCCGCCACGTAGGTTTCGCCGCTGGATAACAAACTGTCGCGCAGGGCATGCCAGATGTTCTCGCCCCGTAGGCGGACCCGGGCGGTCTCTGCGTTGATCCGGCTCGCTGGAATCCCCCAAACCTTCTCGGCGAAGGGTTGGAAGATCCGGCGGTAGAGGGGCTTGCCGTAGTAGCCGATGACGTACTCTTCGTACGAACGAGCCTGAGCCTGGTTACGCCGGAACAGGACGCTGAGGGCGGAGGCGGTGAAGGAAAGTGTCGAAGTCAATCCCAGCGCCCGCAGAGCCGGCAGCACTTGGATGGGGTAGGGGATATACCTCCCATTCAGGAACATGCGGCTGGCGCGTTGGACGGTGATCATCCGTTCCTGGCAAAAGGTTTTGATGAATTGCTTGACTTCGGGGATTTCGGTATGGAAGCGGTGCGGGCCCAGATCCAGGTTGTATCCCTTCCAGGCGATGGTTTTCGCCAGGCCGCCGGGCTGCGCGTCGCGCTCGATCAGGATCACGGCGCGACCCGGTTGTTCCCGCAACAGTTTCCAAGCGGTGGCCAGGCCCGCGATGCCGGCCCCGAGAATGACGAGGTTTATCGCGCGTTCATTCATGCCGCGATGACGAAGGCGGGACAGGATTTTCGGCTTTCCAGAAGAAGCGGACTTTCAGAATCGTCCACACGGCGGTGAAGAAATCGCGCCAGCCGATTTTTTTGCCTTCGGCGATGGTTCGGGCCTTAAACGAGACCGGGACTTCGAGAATTTTATAATTCATTCTCAACACCTTGCTGGTTACTTCCGGGCAAAATTCAAAACCATGGCATTCCAATGGAATTTTCTCGATCACAGAGCGGTGAAAGGCCTTGTAGGCGGTGGCTTCATCGGTGATCCGGTGACCGAACAGCCAGGAGACCAGCCGGGCCAGAATCCAATTGGCGACGCGGTTGGGCAGGCGCATGGCTTCCACGGTTCCGATGAACCGGGAACCGAAACAGACTAGGGTTTTGCCCTCGGCGATCGGCCGCACCACCCGGATAATCTCGTTCGGATCGTATTCCAGGTCCGCGTCCTGGATGATGACGATGTCCCCCGTAAAATGTTGCAAGCCGGTACGGATGGCCGCTCCTTTCCCTTGGTTGCGTCCGTGGGTGAGCACCTTGGTGTCCGGGTGTTGTTGTTCATTTTGGAGAATGGCAGCGGTGGTGTCGGTAGAGCAATCGTTCACCAGGATGATCTCGCGGTTTTTCCAATCGATGGCCCGCACCCGCCGGAGCACTTCGGGCAACAGCTCCTCTTCATTGTAGATCGGAATGATGATCGACAACTTGGGGAGCGTATCCTTGTGATCCGGGTGGTTTGCCATAAGCCCGTGCCTTTCGCGCCACGATTTCTCTCATGATCATACCTGAAAACAGGCGCAAGCCAATTACTCCAACACGCTCTTTCACAAGATTTTACAGGAGGTGGGATCATGGAGATTCTCGATGACGCCAGGCATTCGATCCATTCCGGGTTGCGGTGCAAGGAGGCCAGGGACAGTTGAATATTTTGAAGGCAGATCAAATCCCTTCCAGGGACCGATTGAATCGCGCGTATGAGGATCGTCTCGAGTGATTATTCAGAACAATCCTCACCCGGGCCCTCTCCCCAGGGGAAGAGGGAAGTGAGTAACGCTCCAATCCATATACCCCGAAACCTGTAATCATGCCGTGAGGAAGTTTTGAATTACATTATTACATTATGAGAATCAATTGCGGCCAAACTTTCCTTCATTGGGTAATTGGGGAGGCGGAGAGGGGACGCACGAGGTTGGGGGGGAAAGTGACGGTAAACGTGGAACCTCCACCGGGGATGGAGCGCACGGAGATTTGCCCTCCCATCAGTTGGGTCAGTTCCTTGGTGATCGTCAATCCCAGGCCCACGCCCTTCGTGTCGGTGCGGGAATTAGGGCCGCGGGTGAATTCGTGGAAGATCCGCTCCTGATCCGCTTCGGAAATTCCCGGTCCCGTATCGCGTACCGCGATGGCGGCGGACGAGTCTTCGCGCAGTTCGGCCGACAATTCGACATAGCCCTGGTGGGTAAACTTGATGGCATTGCTTACCAGATTCTGCAGGATCAGGTAAAGCTTATCCCGGTCGGTGTAGAGCCGGGGCAGGGCGGGATTGGGCTGGTAGCGCAATTGCAGGTTTTTGTTTTCCGCCAGGGGGAGCATATTTTCAGTTAGTTGTTGGAGGAGGTTATCCAGTTCGAAGATTTCGGATTCCAGGGTGACTTGTCCGCTTTCGACCCGGGAGAGTTGGAGAATGCCGTCGATCAGGTGCAGCAACACCTGGACGTTGCGGTGGATGATCTCGGTAGCATGGGCCTGCTTGGGCGTGATCTCGCCGTAGATACCTTCCGCGATCAGGCTGCTGGCGCCCAGGATACTGTGGAGCGGGGTCCGCAGATCGTGGGAAAGCCGGGCGTAGAGGCGGTTTTTTTGTTGTTGCAGTTGGTGCAGGTGTTCATTGGTCTCTTCCAACTGTTTGGCGAAGTGTTCGATTTCTTGGGTGTGTTTCTCGATCCGGCGGATGTACAGGGCACGTTCATGTTCATGGTAGTGCATGAGCCGCGCCGTGAACATTCCGAAAGGGATAACAACGGCCAAGAACAAGATCGAGCCGACAGCCACGACAAACGGCACAATCTCTTTCAATTTTTCTTGCACGGCGTTTTCGAACTGATGGATTCCGATCAGCCATTTTTCGCCGTCGATATGGACCACCCGGAAATCGACCAATTGTTCTTCCTGGGTGTTGTGCCAATGGCCGGCGATTTTCGTTTCGGGAGTGGAGCGGATCAAATCTTCGGTGCGCATGCTGCGGCTGTAATCCAGTTGCCCGTTCGCGGGAGAGACCGGGATGAAGGTCCAGTCCTTGGCTAAGACCGGCGGATGCGCCGGATTGCGGTTGGGCGCGGCTTGCAGATTGGCGTCGGCATCCACCAGGCAGATATACCCCCGGTTGGGCAGTTCGTAATGGTCGATGTAGTCTTGTACGAGTTTCAGCCATTCTTCCCGGCTGGGAGCGATACGGCGGGTTTCCCGCAGAAAGCTTTCGAAGCTGCGGGAGAGGGCGTCATTGTCGCGCATGACCTGGTCGAAGAGAATAACCCGGAAGCGGCTGACGATCTTGTATCCGGTGATGGGCAAACCAATGGCCAGCACCAAGGCCAACGCCGCGACGATCACCCAAAAAAGGCGCCGGCTGGATTCAAAAGTGGGGAATTTACCTCCTGGCGCGAATGGTTCCATGGTATTCTTGATTATTTACGCTCCATGGATGGATCTATTGTGATGACCTGGCCATAGGTTGTCAACAAAACGCTCGATGGATCCTGGAATGATCAACCGTCACCCTCGCATCACCGCGCTGGCGCTGTTCCTGACCGCGCTGGTTTTGCGGCTATATCAACTGCCGGCCAACCCTGCCGGTTTTTTCCGCGACGAGGCGGACAAAGGCTACACCGCGTATTGTTTATTAACGAATGGGCAAGACCAAACGGGACGCCCTTGGCCTCTTTTTGTCCGTTCCTTACGCGTCACGACTTCCGGATTTTATCAATACGCCGATCTGCCCTTCGTGGCGGCTTTGGGGCTCACCGAATTCGCCGTGCGCCTGCCCGCCTGCCTGGCTGGGGCCTGTTCGGTAATGGCTGCCTATATGCTGGCCGCCCGGTTGTGGAATCCCGCGGCGGGCGCGTGGGCGGGGCTTTTCGTGGCGTTATCACCCTGGAGCCTGCTGCTGAGCCGGTGGGCCAATCAATCGATTTTCTTGACGCTGTGGATTCCCCTGGGGTTTTTCTTTTTTCTGCGGCAGAAGGAGCAGCCGTTTCCTGGACCTGGTCACGCGGCGCTCTCCGCCCTGTTTTTCCTGCTTGCCCTGTATACATACGCGCCCGCGCAGTTGTACATCCCGGTGGGGGTGGTTTTGATATGGTTTGTTTCTCTTGGCCGGGAGGCATTCAGGCCGGCTCTTCGCGGGAGTTTTATTCGGCCGGTGATCGTTTTTTTCGGGATTTTCGCGCTCGGGTCGCTGCCCATGCTGTACCACATCCTGTATCAGCCGGAGGAAAGCGGCGCACGGTTTTCGTCAATATCGATCTTCGATGGACAGCCCATGGCTTTCGCGGCGCTCGAGTGGCTGAGGAATTATTGCCTCCATTTTTCCCCAGGATTTTTGTTCATTCATGGAGATAGCAACCTCCGCCATAATACCGCCGTCTTTGGGCAACTGCACTGGTACCTGTTGCCCCTGCTCGTGGCGGGAATGGCGCGAATCGTGACCCGCCGTGCCCGCGTGGACCGCGTCCTCCTGGTTTGGCTGCTCTGTTTTCCGATTGCCGCGGCCTGCACCCGGGAGTCGATTCCCCATGCCTTGCGGAGCATCTTTGGCGTGCCGGTGTTTCAAGTCATCGCCGCGTATGGCCTGGTGTCCCTGGGGGAATGGAAGGATTGGCTGGAACAATGGACCTCCCGCGACCTGGTTCGGGCGTGCCGGTACCTGTGGTTCGCCGCGTTGGTCCTATGCCCGGCGCTATACCTGTACGATCTCTACGTCCGCTATCCCGTTTATTCAGCGGTGGATTGGGAATATGGCTACCGGGACGCGGTGGGCTGGTGGCGGGACCATCGTCATGAAGCAGAGAAGGCCGTCGTATCCGGCCTGGCCGAATATCCGTACATCTTCTTTTTGTTTTATGACGCGTATCCCCCGGAGAAATGGATTCATGAGCAGGCAATCGAAGGGGTGGAGTTTGTCCCCACCGGAGCGCCCATTCAGCCATATATCCAAAAAACGGAACACCGGGTTTTTTATTTGGTCCGCGCCGTGGAACTCCCTTCGGTTCAGCCCGAAAAGGTGATTTATGCCCCTACCGGGGAGATCCTCTGGAAATGGGCGGCCTGGGGACGGAAGGGCGGGTGATTGCGCAGGCCGGATGGACGCGCCCCAAGGATGGGGAAATTCCAGGCATCTATTTTCTTGATGGCCGAGAAAAGAAGCCGTTCTCTCTTTCCGGGCTACCCTCACCCTGACCCCGAGGGAGAAGGAATCGTTTCGCGTTCCCATTCTTACGCATACCACGAATCAGGTACAGAAAAAGTTCTGCATTCGGGTTAAAAGTTACCATTCAAGTTGATGGATTACACGCTGCGGGCAAATCCATCCAGTGTATCTGAAATCCCGTTCCCCTTGGTGCTCTCCCCGTCCGTGGGTATACATTATTGAGAAGAAGCAGAGATCATTCAATCTTCGTTTGGGAATGGAAAACTAAACCGGCATGGACCTTCAGCGTGTGGTGCAAGAGATGCGTCCCGTGATCTATCAGGCGGGGCGCATCGCGATGGATCACTTCCGGAACGTCAAGGCGGAGCGGAAAGCGGACCGCAGTTTCGTCACCGCGGCGGACCGGGCTGTGGAGCAATTCGTGCGGGAGGAATTGCATCACCGGTTTCCGGAGCATGGCGTGTATGGCGAGGAATCGGGGCATCACCGGATGCAAGACGCGGAATACGTATGGGCGATCGATCCCATCGACGGCACCGCGCCGTTTGTGTATGAATTGCCGGTGTGGTGCATATCCGTGGGCTTGATTCACCGCCAAAAACCGTTGGCGGGATTTGTTTATCTGCCGGTGACGGATGAATTCTTCTGGGCGGTGGATGGCGGCCCGGCTTACTTGAACCACCGGATCATCCAGGTCGCCGAACCGCGGGAAATGGGGCGGGGGAGTTGCATCGTCGCGCCGTCTATCACCTTCCGCGGCTTCGAGGTGCGCTACGAAGGGCGGGCGCTGTCGTTCGGCTCGGCGGCGGCTCACATTTGCTGCGTCGCGCGGGGGAAGATCCAGGGGGGATTCCTCAAACAGGTCCGGGTCTATGACATCGCGGCGTCGGCCATGGTGCTCAAGGCGGCGGGCGGCGTGATGCGCTACTTGTCCGGCCGGGAGGTGGATCTGTGGGAACTGATCAATGGCGATCAAACCCCCGAGCCGTTCGTCATCGGCCATCCCCAGAACGCCGAACAACTCCGGCAACTGTTTTTCCTGAGGGAGTTTGTCCCCGAACCGCCGGAGTGAGACTTTACCTTCACCGCCGCTTCACGACGCTCCACAAGGTGAGCATTTCCCGTCCGGTGACGCCTTGGAAGGCGGCCAGCGCGGCAAGATAGGTTACCCCGCCGATAAGCACTTCGATATACCAGGCGAAGTCGATCAGGTGCAGCAAGGCCGCCATGACCAAGCAGGCCGCCCCGATGGCCGCGTAACGGGGCAGTCCGGTGATCAGTTTGAAATCATGGACATAAATCAACATGATCAGGCAATAAACGGCCTGCGACACCGCCGTGACCACCGCCGCCCCATAGGCTCCGAACCAATAGATGGCAGGGATGTTCAGCAGCGCGTTGCTGGCGAGTCCCCAGGCGCTGGCTTGGAAATTGCGGTGCTGCCGGTCGGTGGCGTTCAAGATCGTTCCCAGCAGAAAGTTGGCGTAAATGAATGGCAGGGACCACAGGAGAAGAATAAACACAATTCCTCCCGCCTGCCCCAATTCCGGCGTCAGGGATGTCATCATGCCGGTTCCAATGCAAGTCCCTCCCACGGCGATAGGCAGGCTGATGATGATCAATCCACGCAGCAGATCCGAGGCGGATTGAGAAAAAGGTTGTTTATCGTGGAACAGTTTGGAGAAGACCGGGTAGGCGGATATCGCCAACACCTGGGGAAAAAGGAAAAGACCTTCCAAAAAACGGTAAGGGGCGCGGTACAGGCCGGTTTCCTCATCCCCGCGGATCCAGTTGACCATCACCGTGTCCTCGCGGTGGAGCAGGAGGATGCACGCCGCCGAGAGTCCGATAGGCACGGCTAATTTCTGCCAATCGATCCAGTCCTGATAGGAATACGTCTCGCGGGAGATGCCGATCCGCTTCAGGATGATTCCAAGATAAATGAGCAACGAAACCATCGCGCCGCTGGTATAACACAGCACAATCAGCGGCAGGCAGGGAAACGCGAACAGCAACAGGATGGCCAGGCCGATGTGCACTACCTTGTCCAGGATGTTCGCAATGCCCTCAAAGGTCATTAACTCCAATCCCCGGATCACGGCCCGCACTAGCATGATGACGGAGATAACCAGAAAATAGGTAATGGAAGCGAGAATCAACGCGCTGGTATGCCCCGGTTGCGCCAGCAGCCAGAGGAACGCGGCCATCACCACGCCGCCGGCCAGCGCGGCCGCTAACCGGAACATCAGGAGGGGATAGAGCATCGCGCCCGTGTCTTCCCGCCGCCGCGCCACTTCCCGGGTGACTGTCTGTTCCAGGCCGAAGTCGATCAAGACACTGAAGATGATCGCCATTTCGATGAAATACTCGATGCGGCCGAAACCCTCGCGCCCCAGAATGTCCACGGCCAACACGGTGTACACCAAGAGCATGATTTTACAGACTATGCCGCTGACGGCGAGGATCGTCCCATAGCGGGTAATGCGCGTGCCGATGCCGGGCAATGGGGAGTCGTGATTCATGGAAGAGTCCTGTGAAGGCATTCTATAACAAAGTCCGGTACAATCCGGTCAAGCGTTCGGCGAACCGTTCCCATGTGAATAATTCGAGTACCCGTTGCCGGCCCAGCCGCCCTAACCGGATTCGTTCTCCGGGATTGTCCTTGAGCCAGGTGACGCGTTCCACCAGGCTGGCATAGGAATTCTCGTCGAACAGCAATCCCGCGTCACCCAGCACTTCGGGAATCGCGCCGGACCGCGCACCGATCACCGGGATGCCCGTGGCCATGGCTTCGAGAGCGGCGCGCCCCAATTGTTCCTGCCACAGGGGGGTTTTCCGGGAGGCCAGCACAAATACATCCATCCGGCGCAACACCAACGGCACACGGCGCTCGTTCACGGCGGGGATCCATTCCACCCGGTCTTGGATCCCCAGGCGTTCGCACATCCGGTGGTATGTGGCTTCGTCCTCTCCCATGCCGACTAAAAGCAAATGCACGCTGGGCAGGCGGGCCAACGCCTCCAGCAGGAGATCGATGCCTTTCATGTACATCAAGCGGCCCACATAACCGATGGTGAATGGCCGATCCTGGGGAGGATGGGGAGCGGGCGGCGTTTCGTTCAGGAAGAAGTTGGGGATGCCATACGGAATGACTTCGACCGGCTTGGCATAGCCTTTCTGTTCCAGCACCTGGCGCGCGCCCTGGGTGGCGCAAACCGCGGCGGTGGAAGCCGCGTGCGCGATTTTGTCGATCAGAGCATACAACCGGGAAGCCCGGGAGGGATACGTCCACGGGCGGTAGATGTTCTCCCACGTGTAGAACAGGATTTTGGCATGCGGCGCGAACAGCGAGGCCGCCACGATGGTTTGCAGGGTGGAGACCGCCCAGGGCTCTTCCAGCAATTGGATGATTTCCGGCTTCGAGCGGATCAACGCCCGGCTCAAACCCCGCATGTATCCGGTTCTCGCGTAGTAATCCTTGAAGAATACCCGGCCGAAATGTGGAGTATACAACGTGTCCGGGGAAGCGCGCCATTCAATGGGCCGCCCGTTTTCGATCCAGTGGCGGGGGCCAAGGACATGCAACTCCACGTCCGGCCGTCCGGCCAGGGTTTGGTGGCGTTCGTGCGAAGCTTCCATTCCGGCGGTTTTATCGATGATCAACACACGCATGGTCGAAGGTTCTGTGTCTGTTTGAAGGGGCGCGCGCACGTGCCCCCACGGTTCAGCGAACGCAGAAAGGGGGATTCAAAGCCCAGCGCTACCCAATCATTGTTACTGTTCGAGCCACTATTCACTCAATGGCCTCACTCAATGGCCGGGAAAGAACGTAGTTTGCCTTTTCAGGGCTTTCCTCACCCTTGCCCTCACCCGGAGGGAGAGGGATTCGTTTCGCTTACCCATCCACACTCAAACCACGAAAATCGCACGAAGAAAGCCGTGCCATTGTATACACCGTGACCATTTTTCCCGATCTTCCATCTATCTCGGGGGAAGAAGCCGGTAGGGTGCTGGGATTGAAGCTGACCGCGAGGCTTGCCTGGTTTGTAAAAGGGCAAGAGCGCCTTGGCTCCAGCAGCGACGTATTTTTCAGAGAAGCCATCATTTCTATTCACCTTATCAAATCTCATATATCCCTAACCCACCCCGGTTGTTCCCGCCCAGCCATCCGGTATGATGAGCGGAGCGAACGTCATTTCCATTCCTTGAACGAATGGTGTTTCCGCATGCGTGCCGAGTGGTCAGCCCAGCCATCCTTTTGGATGCGAAACATGGAAGCGCTTCAACACCGGGATCCCGATCTGGCGCAACGGCTAAGCGGTCCGGATTCTCTGCCCGGCCGGTTTGTGGCGGCCCGGGCGCGGGACGGATCACCGGTGCTGGGCATCCGGCTGGCATCCGGCCAATCGGCCGCGTTTAATCCCATGGACACGCCCGGCACAGACGCGGAAGAGTGGGCCAAGCGCCTGGGGGATGATTTTTTGAAAAACGCTCACGTGCTCTTGTTCGGTTTCGGATCCGGTTACCATCCCCTTTATCTCTACCGTCTATCCGATTCCAACACCCTGATTTGGATTGTGGAACCGGATCCGGATTTACTCAAGGCGGCCTTTCACCTGATGGATTTCACTGCCTTGATCCGTTCTCCCCGTGTACGGTTCGCGGTGGGATTGCCCGAAGAGGAGGTCGCCCGGCGGCTTTTTGCGGGATCCTGGGGCCACCGGACCCGCGCGCAGGGGATACGGGTGGCCTTCACGGCCGCCGCCAAGGTGCTGTACGCGGACCGGCTTCAGCGATTGGCGCGGTCCATCCATGAGAACCTGCGCGTGGAGGGCTTAAAATTCAAAACATCCGAAATTCAAGGCGAGATCATCCTGGAAAACATACTTGCCAATCTGTCATACGTGCTCCGGGGAGCGCCCTGGTTGCGGCTTCTCGGCGCGGCGCCGGGGACGCCCGCTCTGGTAATCAGTCCGGGACCCAGCCTGGAAGCCGCAATGCCGCACCTTGCCCGGGCGTGGGACAAGGCCTTGGTGATCACGGTCGATACCGCGTACCGGATTCTGCGCCGGAAGGGCGTCTTGTCCGATATCGTGGTAAGCCTCGATTTTACTGAACTCAACGCCCGGCATTTTGAATCGATCGCGCTGGATGACGCCGTTTTGCTGGCGTTTCCGGGAGTTCACCCGTCCATCCCGGCGCGGTTTCCTGGCCGGACTTTATTTTACGATCACGCGGGAACCCAATCGTTCGGTCCTGGAGCATCGCCACTCCTTCGAAACTTTACCCGCCTGGGCCGTCTGGGGGAGTTGATTTCGTATGGATCGACCGCCCATGCCGCCTATCATGCCGCCCGCCTGATGGGGTGTTCCCCCATTCTTTTGATCGGTAACGATCTCGGTTTTCCGGGAGAGCAGCGATACGCCGCGGGCGCTATGCAGTTGGATCAATCCTTTCCCATGGACGTGGATGATTCCCTCATCCCGGTACCCTCCAACGACGGCGGAACCATCTTTACCAGCGGATTATATAAGTTTTATCTCGACGGCTTCGGGGAATTAATCCAAGTCACGGGGGGGAATGTGATCAACACCGCTCCCCATGGCGCGGTGATTCCCGGTTGCCGGTTTTTGCCCTTGGAGGACGCGCTAGCCCGGTATGTTAGCCACGCGATCGATAAAACCTTTTTGCGCCGAGCCCTACATCCCAGCCTCGAAACAAGACAGGAGGCGCTGCGGAAGGACTTGCGTGAAATGGCGGAAGAATGCGGCGCGGCGCGAATCCGCTTGCGCCAACTGGGGGAACGGATGAACCTCTTGGATTCCGCGCAGCCCACATTCCGCGCGGAGATGATCCTCATCATGAAATCTTTCGCGGACGATCTGCAAAAATCACCCCGCCCCTATGCGTTGAGCCTAACGCTCTGCGCCCGGTCCACGCATATTCTATTGAGCCAGTTGAATCAGGTGAACCGATTTGGAGGAGAGACGCCCGCCATGAACCTTCAGGCGCGTGACCGGTGCCTGGCTTTTCTGCGCGACCTGGAGCGGGGGATGGAAATCCACGCCAACGCCCTGGCCCGCGCGGCCGCGGAATTGTCCAATCCAAGGAAGTCCCAGGCGGAGATGGAAATCCCCGGGTAGATCGGATCGATGTTTTTCAACGGGTGGCTCATTTGCAGTGAAAAATGAATTCCGCCTTTTCTGGGCTTCCCTCACCCTGGCCTTTTCCCCACGGGAGAAGGAGGAGAGAAGGGACCGGAGGTGGATTTCCCGGGCCTGTTCTTTGGAGATCAATCCCACCTTCAGAGAAAGATCACTCTTTCCGGATGAACCCGATTCTTTTTTTCTCTTCTTCGTGGCTATACTTGAAGAGTGGGTACGATCTCTCATCGTTGCCTCGTTGGCTTCTCGGCCGTTCATTCTCCACCCAGAACTTTGCAGTGAGCGCGGAGTGCCGCCCTGGCGTGTTTAAAGTTTCAAGGACCTCCTTCGTATAAGAAGGGGATCCCTTTCATGCCATGGCCGTCCCCCGTGGTGAACCTAGAGTTGTCAAACAAGGATCGATTTGGTAATATAACATGAATAGTAAACTTCGGGAGTATTTGATGCCGAACCGGAAAAAGAACCTTTCCATCAACAGGCGGGGTTTTGGCTTGAAGGAGCAAGTAGCGGGCACGTTGGCCAAGGAATACAAAAGTGGATTGGTCAAGTACTTGCGGGAAAACGGCTCCACCTTGCAAGTGGGCGGCCTGCGGATTTTGTTGGCCAAGGAGTTTGGTTTTTGTTATGGAGTCGACCGGGCCGTCGATTATGCCTATGAAACCCGCCAGAAATTCCCGGACAAAACCATCTACATCACCACGGAAATCATTCACAATCCCCAGGTGAACCGCAAGTTGCGGGAAATGGGTATCCGTTTTCTGAGTGGTTGCGAAGCCGGCAACTACAAGTTTGAGGATATCAAACCGGAGGATGTGGTGATTCTTCCGGCCTTCGGAGCCAGCGTGGAAGAGATGAAGCATCTGATCGAAACCGGTTGCGTGCTGGTCGACACCACCTGCGGCTCGGTGATGAATGTCTGGAACCGGGTGGAGCGGAATTCCCGGGACGGTTTCACGTCCATCATTCATGGCAAGTATTCTCACGAAGAAACCATTGCCACCAGTTCGCGGGCGCTGCAATTCGAAGGCGGCCGCTACATCATCGTCCGCGGGGAGGAAGAGGCCCAGGTGGTATGCGATTACATCCGGCACGGGGGTGACAAAGCGGCCTTTCTGACGCGGTTTGAGAAATCCATCAGCCCCGGATTCGATCCGGACCGGGATTTGCAGCGGGTGGGGCTGGCGAATCAGACCACCATGCTCAGCAGTGAATCTCTCCATATTTCCAAGATGGTGGAACAAGCCATACGGGACCGCTACGGCGAAGAGAACCTCAAAGAGCATTTTCGCGCCTTCGACACCATTTGCAGCGCCACTCAGGAGCGGCAAGACGCCATCATTGAACTCGGCGCGAAAAAGCCGGATGTCATTCTCGTGGTCGGCGGTTACAACAGCAGTAATACCAGCCATCTGTGTGAAATCGGTCTTCGCTACGCTCCCACTTATCACATTTGTGATCCGGGATGTATCGTATCCCGCGATGAAATCCGCCATAAGCCGTTCGGCCAAAATGAGGAAATCATTACCCGGGATTGGCTTCCCCCCGGTCCGGTCTCTGTGGGATTCACGTCCGGCGCTTCCACCCCGGACAAAGTGGTAGAGCAAACTATCCTCCGGGTTTTGGAATGCCTGGGCCTTGAACTGAGTCTGGCCGACATCCTCCCTGAAGCCCCCCTAGTGAACGAATTCGCCGCCAATTAGGATTCCGCGCACGCAGTTTGGACAGAGACGGCCAGAGGTGGCAGGGGAGTGGGGCAACGATTTGTTGTTTTCTTGTCTTGGTTGTCTCCTTCCCGCCGCTATGCCATCCTGGTTTGGTCCGGTATACTTGGCCTCCGTTTCAACGGTATAATGACTTGATTTTTATCCAGAGCCATCTCCATTGGTTTTTGTAAGCCGTGGGGAAAGGATGAAAGCGTCATTTAGATTTCGGATACGACGAACAAAGGGGGCACGCGCATCCCATGGCCGATGCACACTACGTTCTAGGTGTGGATTTGGGCGGAACGAAAATCCTGGCCGCGGTGGTTTCTCAATCCGGGGAAATCAAAGGCCGCGCGAAGAAGAAAACCAAACCGGAACGGCCGGCGGATGAGATTCTCGGCCGGATCGCCGCTTGTTGCCGGGAAGCGGTCGAAGCCGCCCAACTTTCCTGGGCCGAAATTGAGGCGGTGGGGATTGGATCACCCGGCCCGCTGGATCCCGTCAAGGGCACGGTGATCGACACGCCCAACATCAATCTCGCCAACGCGCCGATCACTGGATTTTTAAGCCAGGAATTGGGGATTCCCGTGTATATCGACAACGATGTGAACGTGGGGACCTTCGGCGAGTACGTGTATGGCGCGGGGAAGGGGCGAAAGCATGTGATCGGCATTTTCATGGGCACCGGCATCGGCGGGGGATTGATCGTGGACGGCAAACTGCTCCACGGCTTCAGTTACAACGCGGGCGAGTTGGGGCATATCAAGCTGGTGGTCAATGGCCGGAAGTGCGGCTGCGGCCAGCGGGGCTGCCTTGAGGCCTATGCCAGCAAGACCGCCATGATCCGCAGCCTGCAACGGTCCATCAAAAAGGGCAAGGCCACGATTCTCACGAAACTCATCGGCAACGATTGGTCCAAATTAACCAGCAGCGTGTTCAGCCAGGCCGTCGAGGCGAAGGACAAGTTGGTGCTGCGGGAGATCAAGACAGCGGCCCGGTACACCGGCATCGCCGTGGGCAGCCTGATCAACATTCTTAGTCCCGAAATGGTGATCATCGGCGGGGGATTGATGGGAAACCTAAGCGATCTGATACTCCCGATCATTCAAGACTACGCGAAACAAAATTGTTTCCCCATCATGTACGAAGGGGTGGAAATTGTCCCTGCCCAATTGGGAGATGACGCGGGCATTCTGGGCGCGGCCGCCATTGCCTGGGACAAGGTGCAAGCGGCGGTTTAACAAGGGGCTGAGTGTTTCACCCGTGCCTGCCCCGTCCCGGCGGTGAAATCTAACTCCCTTCTGCTGGTTTTTCCTCTCCGCCTTGCCAGGTCACGTACCCGTTCTTCTCCAAAAAGGTGAACCAAGCGGGGATGCATTCCCGGTAACGCGCGATTTCATAATGCAGCAGCCGCTGGATTTCTCCGATAGTCCGTGTGCCATCCGCCAGCCACCACGCCAGGATAAACGGCACATTGTGGCGGGGGGAATCTTTGACCGGGGTGGTCCAGCGGTCCAGCGGCAGGTTGTCCAGGGTGATCGTCCCCACGGTCCCGCCCACGCGCGTGGGGATCCGTTTGTCTTCAGCGGGTTCCGCCGCCACTTCCAGTTTGGTCGACGGCACGCCCAGTTGATCGGCCTGCACGTTTAAATAAGCCCGCAGGAGGGACATCGCCGCTTTCCCAAGGTCCTGGAGGGCCGAAATGGCCTCGCGCACGCTTTCCCATTCCAGCATCTGTTCGGCGCCTTCGCCCAATCCCGCCAGCGATTCGAGAATCCGGGTTTCGATTCGCACCCGGCCGGGAATATGGCGGGAGGCCTCGCCCAGCAGTTCGTTCAAGTCGTTGTTATTCCGGGCTTCCTTGGCGCGGTCCAGATATACTTGGACATCCTCGCGCAGCCGGTCTTGCGCCAGGTTAAAATTCCAAAACGCCAAGTCGGGGATGTCCGCCGTGCCGATGGACGCCATGGTGAACACCATCGCCGCGGCGGGGGCCACGAGGTCGATGCACGAGCGGCGGTCCACGGTTTCCAAGGTATCCGCGCTGGTGTTGCGGCATTCCTTTTCCGTGCCGCTGTAGAGCCAGTGGGTGGGAATGCCGATTTGGGGATCATTGAAGAGGGTATCCCCTGACAGCATGAAGGATTTGGTTTCGAGGCAGCGTTGCGGACGCCACGCTTGCAGGTAGAGTTTGAACACGTTCCAGGCCAGGCCGTCCGCAAAATGCCGCTGGGTGACCGGTGTCATGCGGTATTGCCACCGGCTCCATGCCGAATCGGGACTGCCGGCGCCCGCGTCGATATACAAGGCATACCGGGCGCGCCTGGCGTTTTCGTTCCTCTGCTTGACGTAGGCCAGCGCGCCGTAGAGTTTCGGCCCCCATAGAAACCGGATGCCCCGCAGCGGTTTGGGGAACTTCCCGGAATCCACTAAATCCTTCAAAATCCGCGCGGCTTCGAGCAACGCGGCGGCGTTGCTCGCGTTGTAATTCGCGCCTGGACCGTATAGCGGCGCGGAGAGCCACACTTCTTCCTCGCCGGGATCGCCGGGAATCACGGCGGAGATAACCGGCAACGTGCCCGGGAACAAGCGGGATTTCACCTTTACCCGCAGACGCACCGGGCCTTCCGCCGCCCATTGCACCAAAGCGGCTCCGTCCTGGGGAGACAACGCCAAGGCCACCAGGGCCGGTTCGTCTTTTTTCGTGCCCCAGCCGCCCGGTGTGTTGGTGTTACGCTGAATCCATTGCACATCCGTGGTGTGGTCTTTGTTGGGCAGCCAGGAGCTGATCACGCCCGCCGCTTCCAACCGCGCCGCTGTTTCCCGGATGGCGTCCAGCCGGCCGGGCGTGTAGATCCATTTGCCCTTGACATCCTGCGAGGTCAATTCACTGGGAACTCCTTCGTTGAGAAACACCACTTCTGCCTCGAGACCCTCCTCGGGCGTGGGCGGCGACCACATCCCCACGCACAAAGGCGATTCCGCCAGGGTGACCAATGTCTTCTCCGTGGGGAAAACCACCTCGATCGATGCCTCCGTGCATTCCCAAGCCAGCGGCATCACAGCATCGCCCAGGCGTGTCTCGCCGTCCGCGGGGATCTCCAGGCGGTCCACTTCGAGGCCCAGGTCCCGCAGCACGGTTTCGGTGTATCCGGCCGCCTCGGCAAAATGGGGAAAATCGGGCACGCGGTTCTTCTCCACAAGCGTCTTCGTATGCTCCAAAATCCGGCCGGCGTCGATGGCTTGAACCAGGGGATTGAGTAACGCGTACAAGATTTCTACGGCTCCTTTTCGTCGGATTCTCCGCGGATAAGGCCAGGGTCTTTCTCCCGGCGGCTGGACAGCAAAAGTTCATTTACCGCCTGCAACGCCTGGAGGGGATTCTGGCCTCCATTCTGGATAATTTTCTGTTGCTGCCGCTGGATGATCTCTTGCTGGATTTCCTGCATCAGTCTTTGATGCATCCTCCGGAGATCATCTTCGGTCCGGGGAAGCGGCTCGGCCTCGAGGATGGCAATGAACCGCCGGCGTTCTTCCAGTTCCGGAAACAACATTTCCATCCGCGCGGCCGGACTCGCCGCCGGGGCATTGTCCTGGCATAACAGGATTTTTTCAAGGATTCGATCTACGGCGGATTGTTCGTTCAGTTCCCGCAGTTGCGCGGGCAGCCATGCGGTCAATTGTTCCCGCGTGAATAAATCGATCCGGGGGCGGCTGCGCTGGTCCTCCGGGGTGATCAAACCGTGATGATACGCCAGGAGGCGGACCAGGGTTTCCTTGACCGCGGCCATTGGATCCGCCGGTTGGTTCGTTTTGACCATTGTCACGGTGGTTTTGGCCGCCGGCGGCGCGGCTGGAGTGGAGGCCGCCAGTTTCTTTTGCACGCTGGCTTCCAGTTGAGGCACACTGCTGCCGACGCGCAGCGCCAGTTGCCGGATGTAATCCGCGCGGATGAACGCCTCCTTTACGTTGGCCAGCAGCGGGAGCATGGCTTCCACAATTTCCAGCTTCCCCTGCGTTGTGGCCGGATCATGCCGCTTGACGATTTGCCGCATGTAGAAATCAAAGCCATCCAGGGCTGAATCCAGCAGTTCTTGCAGCGCTTCCGCCCCCTGCGCTTTGACGAAATCATCCGGATCCAGGCCACTGGGAAGCAGCACGACCCGCGCCGCGAGGCTGGATTGCATGAACAACTCCACTCCCCGCATGGCCGCCCGGATGCCCGCCTCGTCACCGTCATACAATAAGGTGAATGATTTCGTGTAGCGCCGCAGGATCGCGAGATGGTCTTTGGTCAGCGCGGTTCCCAGGGTCGCCACGGTCTGTTTGAAACCGTGCCGATGCAGTGAGATGGCGTCCATGTAGCCCTCGACCAGCACGGCCCCCCGCTCCTTCACCGATTCCTTGGCCTGATCGAGGAGATACAGCACCTTGGACTTGTTGAACAGCGGCGTGTCGTTGCTATTGAGGTATTTGGCCGGTTCTTTGGGATCGAGCGTCCGGCCGCCGAAAGCGATCACCCGCCCCAGGGTATTGCGGATGGGAAATAGGATCCGGCCGCGGAACCGGTCCAAGCAACCGGCGTGTTCTTTGCGGGGAATCACGAGGCCCAATTCGACTTGTACCGTCTCGGGCACGCCGCGTTGTTTCAAGGCTTGATATAGCGTGTCCCACTCGGGAGGGGCGTACCCCAATCCGAAGCGCTGGATGTCCTCTTTGTTCAATCCGCGGGAGTGGAGATACTCCAACGCTTTGGGGGCGGTCTGCAACCGCTTGGCATAGAAGTTGGCCGCGAGTTCCATCACCTGATAGCGGTCGACGTCCTCGTGTTGCCGCTTGGGTCCTAGGGTTTTCGGGATGGGGATGCCCAGCCGTTCGGCGAGAACCCGCCGGGCCTCGGCATAGGTCAGTGTTTCCATTTCCATGACGAAATCGATAACGTTCCCTCCCTTCCCGCACCCGAAGCAGTGGAAGAAACCCCGCTCCGGATTCACCGTGAACGAGGGCGTCTTTTCCTTGTGAAACGGACACAATCCGAACAACCGGCCACTCTTCGGTTGCAGGTGGACGTATTGCGAAACGATTTCGGCGATATCCGCTTTTTCGAGGATTTGTTCCTTGACCCGGTCGATGCCCGCCATCCCTCAACTCCATGCCCGTGAGAATCCGATTGCAGGTCCCCCTTACTATACCTGATTGTTGTTCCATTTCAGAGATATCTCAATCGCCAGGATGGATCGAAGGGGATCAAATACATCTTTCTACTGAAGCCGTCCACGCAAGTGGATTGCTTTTAGGATTCTTCTATACTCCACTAGCAGATGGACTTGGTTGCTCATCCGTTTCGAGAATAGGGAACGATGGAATATGGCGAAACTCCACACGTGGTTCAAACCAGCCCTGGTGGGATTTTGGATCTATTCGGCGTATTATGTTCTGCTTCTGAACTTCCCGGCCGGCGCCGAACCAGACCGCCTGGCGCACCGGGATTTGGCTGATCTGGCGGGGCCGGTCAAACAAGTCCGTTTGGAGGAATCCTGGTTCAGCCGGGAAGGGGATCAGTGGCAGGAAGGTGTGGCTGCTCTGGTCTCCGATTGCACATATTCCCGGGATGGCATTCTGATTGAGCGGGTGGATTATTCCGGCGGGAAACAGGTGTCCGCCCGGTTTTTGCGGGAATACGGGGAAGACGGCCGCGTGTCCACCGAAGCCAAGTATTTGGCTGACGGCCGGCTGTTGGAACGGGTGGAATACCGGTATGACGGGAAAGGTCAAGTGATCCAGAAAGACACCTACGGCGCGGATGCCGCACTCCGGTTTTCGGAACGGTATTTGTACAACGAGAACGGAATCCGGACCGAGGAGCACGAATCCGACGCGAACGGATTGAAACGCAAGCGAATTTTTTTATATGGTGACCAAGGTCAGCTCACAGAATATGCGGATTACAACGCTCAAGGGGAAGTGCAAATCCGTGAACAGCACCAATTCGACGGGCAAGGCCGTCAGATTCGCTCATTTTTACTCAACAAAGAGGGCGAAGTGGCGGCGTATTGGCTTCACGCCTATGACGATTGTGGGCAGGTAGCCGAGGTTCTTGCCTATACCAAGGCCCGCGGTCTTGAAATGCGGCGTTTGTATGCCTATGACGATCACGGCAACTTGGCCGGTCAGACGGTGTATGGCGCCCATGGCCACTTTCTTAGCCGGGAATTGTACGCGTATGAATATGACAGCCGCGGGAATTGGATTCGGCGGCAGGATTGGTCCGCGCGGGAAAATGAGCGCTTCAAAATCCCTGTCCGGGTTCTTCGGCGAATCATTGAATATTATGACTGAGTTCACGGTTTCCTATACCCTGATCCTTTTCCAGGGGAAAGAGGGAATTGGATAATGATTCAACCATGCTCCTATTTTGGGTAAAAAGCCTTGCGTGTTATTTCCGCAAACAGAAATTACGGAAGAAGCGTGGTTGACAGAAACCGCTTCGATATTATTCTAATGATAATTGTTACTATTATTTATTTCACAGAGACAGGAGATATTCATGGAACGAACGGGTGTCATTACATTTAAGGGAAATCCGATGACCTTGGTGGGTCCGGACATCCAGACCGGCAGTGCCGCTCCCGATTTTACCGCGGTTGACAATGCGCTGCAGCCGGTCAAATTGTCCGATTTCAAGGGTCAGGTGGTTATCCTATCCGCTGTGCCGTCCCTCGACACGCCGGTATGCGAAATGCAGACCAAGCGCTTTAACGAAGAAGCGTCGAAACTCAACGCCAAGGTTTTGACCATCAGCCTTGATCTGCCTTTCGCGCAAAAACGATTTTGCGGATCGTTTCATATCGACAACGTCACTTGCCTTTCCGATTACAAAGACCGCTCTTTTGCCCAGGCATATGGTTTGCTTATCAAGGAGCTGGGACTCATCACCCGTGCGGTGTTTGTCGTGGACAAGAATGGGCAAATTGTGCACAAAGAAATCGTTAAAGAAGTCACCGAACATCCGGATTATGACAAGGCGCTCGCGGCGGCGAGAAGCGCCGGGGCGTGAGGCGGCAAGCCATCCAGTAATAGCTGGTTTTCTAGATTGTCCCCAAGCCATCCAGAAATCTCCATTCTGGATGGCTTGTTTTTCGGGGAGGAGTTGTAGGGAACGGAGGGAAGTCGATGGCATGTCTTCCCCAAAGTTGGTGGGGAATTCCATGGAGTTAGTATCGTGAAGTACTCATATCGTGAAGTACTAGCGGGGGCCTTTTCATTCCTCCCGCCCGGACTGGGAGATTTGATTTTGGGCATCCATGAGGCAGGAGATAAATTCCTGGCTGTAGCCGGCCACCGACTGGAAAAACTGGGCGTATTTATTCAACCGGTCGAGAGGTGTCTCGTCTTTTTCTTGGCGGATGAATAAAAACAGACTCGAAAACAAGGCCTGTTCCACCGCTGTTTTCAAGGCGGGATTCCGGTAGAGATTCCAGAAAATATCGTCCATTTTCTTCCATTCGGGAGTGCAAGGCAACTCGGCGGGATCCGCGGCGCTGGCGAATTTATGTAAAAATTGGGTAGTGGCCAATCCGGATTCCGCTTCCTGCCGGATCGAACGCAAAGCCCCCGTCAATTCCTCGATCGCCTCTACCCAGGCCGCGTATTGCGGGTTGCGGAGTTCCAGCAGAGCCGGGGCCACGGGAGATTTGGGCGAAGGAGAAACGAATTGAGGCAAGACATCGGCCAGTTTCCGGATAATCGTCCCTTCGATCAACGCCCCGCCTTCGGTTGTGTCGTAAACCAGTGCATGGGATTGTTTCACCCGTTCCGACAATGTATGGAGAAAGACCGCCATGGTTTTCGAAGTGGGAATCGGCTGGCCATCGATCCCCATGACCCATGTGATTGCTTCTGAGGTGACGGTGGGGTGATGGGGACCCGGTTGGATGAGGATCTGGGTATCCCCTGCCTGGGCGGGATTCACTTCCCGGTTCAAAGCGGCGCCTTTCGCGTGGGTGAATCCGCCGTTGCGGGGATAGGCTAAGTCGAAACCCGCCAGAAAAATGGGATCGCAACCCAGCCATTCGGCGGCGTTGAAAAGGGTATGCGCTACCGACAAGCCTTGATCGAACGAACCGAAGGGGCCCGCGACTTCTTCGATCCAGCGATTGATTCGCGCTTTTTCGGAATTCAGGAAGAGAAGGGGGCCCTTCCATCGGCCGGGGATGGCGGGATGCACGTCTGATTCGAAAATGAGCACCGGCGGCTTGGGATTATCGATTCCTTCAAAATGAAGGAGATTGAGAGTGCTGGGATCGGTGGCGGCCACAAAATCGGGTTGGATGCCATGACTCAGGGCAATCCGGTAAGCAGTGTCCACGCAAAAAACGAGCATGTGCTCTTGATGAGCCGTGATGTGGTGAATATTTTGATCCAACGAAGGGCCTGCCGCGATCAAGACGGCCGGCTGGTTTTGATAAAAATTCCGCAAGGGGCCGAGTCCTAGGCTGGCGCATATGGCCGGAAGGTTGGTGATCGCGTTGCGCTGGATCAAAGCGCCGTGGTGAATCAAAAATTCACTCTCCGCTGCTGCTTGCTGCAAAAATTGGCGCAGCCGTTCGATCGCCGTTGTGTAAAACTCACCATACATTTCGAACGACGGGGGATGGTCGACCAGCCGGACGCCGTTGCCCATGATATGAGGGAGCAAATCCCGCGCCGCGGCCGTCAGATCTCCCATGGTTTCGGGAACCGCAATCCGCACCCGGGGATTTTCCAGCAAGGAGGTCCAATCTTTCCGGTGGAGAAAATAGTAGAATACGCCAGGGTCGCGTTCCACGAGCAATAAGGCGGAGATGAACTGTGGATACGTTTCCACCAGATGTTCGACCGTGTATCCCAAGCCGGTCCCCAGAAAAATGAAAACGGATGGGGAATCCAAAGCCAACGCTTCGATCTGCCGTTGCGCCTCCCGGCGGGGATCGTGCCGGCTGTGATAGAGCACGATTTTTTCGGGATGGGTGAGTTCCATCGTCGGCGCTAATGTGTCAGAATGGAACCAATGGATGATGGGGGAGGGAGGCTCGGCCGAGATCCGCCGGGCCAATTCTGGATTTGTTTTCTGCAAAACCGTGAGATTTTTTTGATAGAGCCGGTCACCTGGATGTTGCGCAATCATGAAGGTCCCTGATCAACAATAATGAAATGATACCCGATCATCTATTCTGGAATAAAAACCGATTGTAGCACACGAGACCTTGAAAATAACGGCCGATTAAGGAAGTTTGAGGAGCGGCTGGTTGGCGAGCTGGTGGAACACAAGAAAGCTCAAGAGGTTGTGGCCCCAAGGAATCCCGGGTGGATTTCTCCCTCAGAAAGGAAAGCAGGATGCTGGAAAGGATGTTGCGCAAATATCAGGATTTGGGTTTGATGATTCTCCGGATCACGGCCGGGATCATTTTTGCCGTTCATGGTTTTTCTAAAATATTTCAAACGGGGGGTATGACCGCCACGATCCAATCTTTCGCGAATTTAGGCATTTATCTGCCTTCCGTTACCGCCTGGGTGGTGGCTTTGGGTGAACTGACCGGCGGGGTCTTTTTGGTTCTCGGATTGTTTACCCGGGAATCCGCCCTCTTTCTGGCCTTTATCATGGTGGGGGCGGTGCTGACTGTCCATGGTCAGAACGGTTTTTTCAATGCCAACCAAGGGTATGAATACAACATGGCGTTGATCGGCGCATGCCTTTGTTTGGTCTTTTCCGGCGGAGGCAGTGGCGCGATGGATAAGGTGCTATTCCCGCGGGAACGTTGGACGTTCATCTCCGACCGTTCCAAGATCAAATTGGAACCGCCCCAGAATATTCTTGATTGATTTGGAAGCCAGGAAAACCGTGGAGGCCGAGGATTATTCAAGCAACCGGAGGATTTCTTGCAGATCCCGCTTGATGGCGGCCAGATCGTAAGGTTCACGGGCCGCGGGGGAGGCTGAATCGCTAGCGGGAATTTCTGACGGCGGGGCGGCTTCTACTTTTTCACTGTTCCGTTCGGCGCGCAGGGCTTGGAGGCCTCCCCGCAGTTTGCGTTCCGCCCCGTCCAAGGTATACCCCTCGTTGTAAAGTAGATTGACGATTTCAAGTAGAAGTTCCAAATCACCCCGCGTGTATTTCCTTTGGTTTCCTCCTACCCGTTTGGGATTCAGCCTGCTGAACTTGGTTTCCCAATAGCGCAACACATGCGGTTCCACGCCCGTGTAATCGCTGGCTTCGCTGATGGAGTAATAAATCTTTTTGGGGATTTCGTCCAATCGTATGGTTCGTGGCCGGGTTCTATTCGCCATGATTATAACATGTTGAAAAATAGTAGGATAGATCAAGTTGAATCAAGTATTTTTTCTAGTACTTGTTTGCAGAGAAAGAGTCGATTTGTTCCTATCAGGATTTCTCTTACCCTGCCTCTCTCCCAGAGGAAGAGGAAACGGTTTAGTACTTCCAATCCTACTTATCCAGTGAATCAATCACAAAGAAAGTAATTTATTCAAGCAGAGGTTCTTGCCTTGACCTGTGTGTCCCATTCCACTCCATGTTGGTACTGATGAAGCCACATTCTCAGACTGAGTCAAAGCCGTTCAAGAATACCTGGCAAGTTCTCGTCCAAAATTATAAATCATTTGTGGTAACAATTCCATACTTTAACCTGATTTTTATTTCATCAGCTCTAAGCTATTCAATCGTAATCCCTTACCTGATAAACATAAAGAGTACTCCCCAAAACGCAGGCGAAAAAGGGATGATTTCATGCTTGGCATGGATGGAACCCGTGTGGGTGTTCATGAAGGGGGTGAGGCTGAGGGGATGATGTTCAGCATCAGTAGTTTGACTCTATTCTGGATAGAGTTATTGCTTTTCAGCTGAATGTGAATGGGGTTGAGGTGGATGAGCCGCGGAATCGGATTCTGTGGGATAAGCCGCATTCAACAAATCCGAGCGCTTCGCGTATTTGTCGAAATAGGTATGCGGCGCCGGGGATTTCTTGAATCGATCGAGATTGGTTTTCTGGATTTTTTGGCGTTTATAGAAGAATAAAACGGAATAGACAAGCATCCCCGTTACAAGCAAAACCGTGATAATCCCCATCGCAATGGACGATGCCATTTCCAGTCCTCATTGATCTCTGTGGCGATTTCGAATGATTTCGCGTGGATTCCATTTAAACGCGGTTGGCAAGTGGCGCAAGAGATCTTGCGTTTTGCCGGTTGCCTTAGAAACATGGATAGCAGACTGGGACGAATCGGGAGGGGGAATCTGCCGCTTATATGGTATTGGATACTAAATAGGAATTAATCTGAAAATTATGCGTCAAAATCATTCTCCGGCCTTCCGGTTATGTCTATCGGCTGGTTTACTGATAGTATCGTGAAATGAAATCCCATAGAATTACCATAATGGCAACTATCGTATGAGAAAAAAGAAAGGATACGCACCATGACAAACAATCATACTTGTCCCATGGATGAAGAACCGATGTGCCTCAGTCCTCAACTCAACGCTCCCGCTCCCGATTTTGAAGCCAAGACCACGCAGGGAATCAAGAAACTAAGCGATTACCAAGGCCGGTGGCTGATCTTGTTTTCACACCCGGCGGATTTCACACCGGTTTGCACGACCGAGTTCATCGCTTTCGCGAAGGCCTATCCTCAGTTTCAAAGTCTGAATTGTGATCTTTTGGGGCTTTCGATCGACAGCAATTTCGCTCATCTCGCCTGGATCCGCAACATCAAGCAAAATTTCGGCGTAGAGATTCCTTTCCCGATCATCGAGGACTTATCCATGGATGTCGCCTTCAAATATGGGATGATTCAACCCGGCGCCAGCGACACTTCTGCCGTGCGCGCGGTTTTCATCATCGATCCCCACTCGATTCTGCGCGCCATGGCGTATTACCCGATGAGCAACGGGCGCTCGGTGAATGAATTCCTCCGTCTGCTCCAGGCCTTGCAGACCAGTGACAAGTACAAGGTCGCGACACCCGAAGGTTGGCAACCGGGCGACAAGGTGATCGTGCCGCCTCCCGCCACCGCCGCGGACGCGGAAAAGCGCAAGGATGAAGGCTACGAGTATGTCGATTGGTATTTCTGCAAAAAATCCCTTTAATGTGGAATGAGGTAGCCAGGTTTTTTCCATCCTGATCTGAATAAGTTTGGGGCGGTGGATGATCCCCGCCCCGATTTCATTTCGGGATAGGCCGCTTGACATGCCTGGCCCCTTTCTTCCATGATCGAGTCCGGTATCGAATCCGAGTGAATTTCACATCGCGAAGGGTGGAGAACCGACATGAATCAAACTCACGAAACCCGCTCATCCGTGACCCGCCGGGGATTTTTGCGAACCACCGCCACCGCATCTGCCTTGGCGTTTGGGGCGGTACCCCCGGTTTTGGGGGCGAACGAAGAAGTGGTGATAGGAATGATCGGCACCGGTGGGCGTGGACAGCGCCTGCTGAAGGCGATCACCAACATCAAGGGATACCGGGTGGCCGCCGTTTGCGACCTGGTGCCGGACCGGGCCGCTGCCGCCGCGGAAATCTGCAGCCAGTACAAGCCCAAGGTCCGGGAATACACGGATTTCAAGAAGATGCTGGCCGAGGAAACGTTGGACGCTTGTTTTGTGGTCACCGAGGAAGGCAATCATGCCCTGTGCGTGATTCCCGTGCTCGAAGCGGGGCTGCATTGTTTCAGCGAGAAGCCCATCGACGTCACGGTGGAGAAGGTCGACCGGGTGGTACAAGCCGCCCGAAAGGCCAAAGGCATCCTGCAGATCGGTTACCAGCGGCGTTATCTTCCCGGGTTTCAAAAAGCGATGGCAGAGATTCATTCCGGCAACATGGGTAACGTGACCTATCTGCAGGCACAATGGCATTGGCCGTATGGGGTGGGCGGCCGGTATTTGGACATGGATTTCGCCGGGTGCTGGTTCTTGGCGCAGGCCTGCCATCACGCTGATGTCATGGCCTGGGTGATGAAGGATCAGCCGCCGGTTTGCTGTGCCGCCATGGGCGCGATCACCCAGAAGAACGAGAATCCGCCTGTGCATTGCGCCGAGGACCACTCGGGAGTGCTTTTCCAATTTTCTGGGAATGTGATCTTCTCGTACACTCATGTCATGAACGCGTGCGATGCCTTTTGCGGCGAGAAATTGTGGGTCTATTTGGAGAAAGGAGGAATCGACCTGCCGGGTGGAATGAAATATCCCATGGCCGGCCAGGGGGAGCCCATGCGTCTGGCCGAGGCCAGCAGTGACTGGGATAACGGGACGTATGAAGAACTGGAGGCCTTCGTTCGCCATATACGCAACGGCGAGACCCCCTTGAGCAACGCGGAGACCGCGCGCATCGGCACCTTGATGGGGATTCTGGGCGGCAAGGCGATGTACAAGCGGCAGGAACGGAGTTTCACGCCGTCCGTCGAATACTGGAAAGACTTGGGATCGGCCACATGAGCCGGCTCCGGCCGCGCCGGTCCGCGGCTTGACAGGAAGAACGGAGGGCTGGATGATCGAGGAAGGAAGTTGAAGGATTTCATGAAGAGGCCAGAATTCCATTCCGATTCATCCGGAAAGTGCGTATCAAATGAAGTACGAATGATTCCATTTATTCCAGGATGAGGGCGGACACCCAGGTTCACCCTTTTAAAAGTACCCTCACCCTGGCCCTCTCCCAGGGGGAGGGAATTGGTCAATGTTCTGATGCCTACACATATCGCGAACTTCGCATTGAGAAAGTGCCGTATTCAGGGAAAGAGCATTGATACCTGATCCATTTAAAAACAATCCGTTCACCATATGTTTTTAGATCATTAAGGAGGATACGATGTCTGAGAAAAAAGAGGTTTCACGCCGATCATTCATTCAAGCCACGGCAGCTGGCGCGTCCACGCTGGCCCTGGGGATTTCACAGCGGGTACTGGGCGCGAACGACGAAGTGATCCTGGGCATGATTGGCACCGGGGGGCGGGGGCAAAGCCTCTTGAAGCGTCTAACCCGTGTGCCCCATGTCCGGGTGGCAGCCCTTTGCGACCTGCGGGAAGAGCGGGTTAACCAAGCCGGCCAGATCTTCGAGGACGCCAAGAAATACATCCAATTCGAAGAACTGCTGGAGAAGGAGAAACTGGACGGGTGCATCGTGGCCACCGAGGTGGGCAATCACGCCAAGTGCGTCATCCCCGTCCTCGAGTCGGGATTGCATTGTTTCAGCGAGAAGCCCATGGATTGTACGGTGGAGAAGGTGGACGCCATCGTCAAGGCGGCCCGGCAGGCCAAGGGAATCTATCAGGTGGGCTTCCAGCGCCGGTACGCCCCCGCGTTCGTGGACGGCATCGGCCAGATTCACGCGGGTATAATCGGCGACGTGACTATTATGCAGGGGCATTGGCATTGGCCGTGGCAAGTCGGCGGCTGGGTCGCGGATGTGGATATGTCCGGCGGCGAAATTGTCGAGCAGGCATGCCACCACATGGATGTCATGAGCTGGGTCAAGCAGGGCAAGCCGCCGGTGAAATGCGTGGCCGTGGGCCATATCACCCGCCCCAATCCCGGATCGAACGAACACAACTCCGAGGATCAATCCGCCGTAACTTTCTTGTGGGACGATGGGACCATTTTCAGCTACACGCACATGTTTTACTTGGCTGATCATTTTCAAAGCGAGCAGTTGGTCGTGCACGGGAAGAAGGGCGGAGTCGATCTGCGGGAAGGGATGTTTTATCCGCGGGAAGGCCAGGGGGAGGCGAAGCGGATTGCCGAGAAGGTTCCCGATTGGGAGTATGGAACCTTGGAAGAACTGATCGCCTTTGCCGATCATATCCGCAAGGGGGAGAAATCCCGGAGTAACCAGGAAACCGGCCGTGTCTCCACCCTGATGTCGCTGATGGCCCGCAAGGCCATGTACGAGCGGGAGACCAAGACTTTCGATCCCAAAGTGGTCACCTGGGAAGATTTAGGTTCGACCACCTAAGAATGGGACGGGTGGCGAGAATGCCGGCTTGAAAAGGGGCACGCGTAACACGTGCCCCTTGTTTATGATTCATCCGGAAAGTGTGTATTCATGAGGTGAAATCAATTCCATGCACTCCGGAATGATTGAAGGCACCAAGGCACTCCTCGACAAAATACCCTCACCGTGCCTCTCATCCAGAGGGAGAGGGAATGGGTAACTTGGGTGTCCGGGTTGAAGACCTGTGGTGGTTAAAGTAGCCGTTGATGCCGGCACGGTCCTCTTCCGCATTTCTGGGACTCATCCATGACGAAAACTCAACAGAGCCTGAAAGTAAAGCAGAGGCGCGTGGCCATGCGCCCCTGCGAAGTTCATTTTTAGGTATACTCTGCGCGGAAGGCGTTTTATTTCTTCCCGAAATGCGAAACAGGATATCAAGAATTAGTTGGAATTCATCAAGAGTCCAGTTCTTTGATCTTGATGTTGCGGAAGAAGATCGGGGCGCCGGCGTGTTTCCCTTGCAGGCCGATCCGGCCATGTGTGGGCAATTCGGCCGCGGGTTTGCTGAGCCAGGAGGGAATTTCGCTGCCGTCCGGATTTTTCTTGGCGTCGGTCCATTTTTTCATGTCGAACTCGGTGACTAGTTCGCCGTTCAACATGACGTAGATCATGGGGCCCTGGCAGGTAATGGTCATCCGGTTCCATTCGCCTGGCTTTTTGACCGCGGATTTCTTGGCGGCCAGGCGGCCGAAAATGGCGGCACATTGCCAAGTTTTGGGTTGAGAGGACCATTTTTCGGAGAAATCGTCGGCGATCTGAATCTCGATCGAGTTAGGGATCCAGTCATTCATGTCGCTGCAATAGACAATCACGCCGCTGTTGGTCCCCTCGGCGTTTTTGAATTCCAGATCCAGGATGAAATTGCTGTAGTCCTTGGCGCTCCAGATCGCCTGATCTTCACTGGCAGTGAGCACTCCATCTTCCACCGTCCACACGCCTTCGGGGAAGAGGGCGTCCGAGAGATCCGGCTTGAACAAGCTTGCCCATTCGCTGGTATCCGGGTGTGATTGGGGAGGGACCGCTATCTCCGCCGCGGTCAGCGCGAGCGGGAGCAGGCAAGAGAACCCCACGAGGAAAACCATTTGTTTTTTCATGACTTATTCTCCTTTCCATTGAATGAATATGAGCTGTGATTTAATCCATGCTGGCTCGAGTCAGCCAAATTCATATAAGATTACTTGATTTTACCGTGCCGCGCCATACCCAAACAGTGGAGAAATTAGACAAAAATCCATCCAAATCCCCTTTGGCTTCAACCCAGGCCGGGAGGAACGTTGATCAGCGGAAAAAATCCAGTAAGGTAACCGATAGCCGTTTGTTCATCAGAAAATCCAAAGGAGAGAATTCCATGAAGATTCTAGTAAGTTTCGTGGTGGTTTCATTTGGTTTGATAGGAACCATGGCGCGTGCGCAAGACACGAGTGTCAATGTGAATACCCTCACGGCACCGGAGCTGGCGGTTGTTCCTGTCATCGACGGAAACCTGGATGATCCGGCCTGGGCGCAAGTTCCCGCGGTGCGTGTCACCGGCAGCGGTGACAGTCCCGCGGCCACGGCGCCGGGCGATTTGGACATCACGATGCAGGTGGCCTGGGACAAAGAGACCAACGCACTGTATTTCGCGTTCAACGTAAAGGACGATGTGTTCGTGAACGTGCTGGGCTTGGGGTCTTCCGTGGGAAGCAGCGGCTGGCAAAACGAACGGATGGAACTCATCCTCAACGGTCTTAACACGGGAGAAGCCAGTCATGGGGAAAATTCGGAATTTCATACGCAATACACGTTCGATTTGCCCAACACCATCGATGATTCTCCGGTGGGGTTGGCGGATATCCCCGTAAGTACCGAGTTCATCGCGGTGCCGGTTTTGGAGGGCATCGACGGAAGCATTATTCCATCCGTTTGGCCGTTCAATCTCAATGATGGATATGTCCAGTCCGCCGCGATGATCCGGGTTACGGATCCCCAGGTTGACACCTGGATGGAGGCGCCCGTGGAATGGAATTGGGAATTCAAGATCGTGGTGTACGAGCAATTGTTCAATGCCAGCGCCACGGGGATCGATATGGCGGATCAGGCCAACATCGACAATGGATATTTGGATTTCTTTGAGGATGCCGTCCACGTTATTCACATTTTGCGGGACCATGATGTCATTGGCCTGAGTCCTCAGCAAAACGACGCGGATGAATTCGACATTCCCCCCACGCGGGAGCATCAGCAAAATACCACCAACCGGGCCGGGAACTGGGACAGCAGCGCCGAATTGACCGGATTGATTCTGTTGCCTGCCCAGGTCAACGTGGCGGATTGGCCGATTCAATAAAGTGGGACTGGGTATGCCGTGACCCGCTGGAGGGTGGGTTCAAGTTCCTTTCCGGGCGCCTTCCAGGGTCCGGCGGCGGAGTTGATCGACGAAGACGGCGGCGATGATGATCAAGCCGATGATGATCCGTTGGACATGAGGAGAGATCCCCACAATCACGCAGCCGTTGCGCAAAATGCGGATGATAAATGCTCCCACCACCGAGCCGGTGATGGTGCCTTCTCCCCCCATCAGGCTGCCGCCGCCCACCACCACCGCCGCGATGATGTCTAGTTCCAGCCCGACCCCGGTGGTCGGCTGGCCCGACCGTAAGCGCGAGGCTTGCAGGATCCCTGCCAAGCCCATGGCGAATCCACCGAGCGTATAAACCCAGATTTTTACGCGTTCCACGTTGACGCCGCACAGGCGGGCGGTTTGTTCGTTGGAGCCGACCGCGTACACTTGGACGCCGAAGACGGTGTATTTCAACAAAAATCCCGCCGCCAAGGCCACTGGAATCAGGATAAAAAGCAAGTAGGGGATGATGATCGTCGTATCGCCGGTCACGGGGATTCGAATCACGGCGTTGCTGATTTTGTTGAACCATTCGGGAATATTGCGTTCCACCGGCAAGCCCATGGTCACCTGCAAGGCGGTCCCGCGGAGGATTTCCAGCATGCCCAATGTAACGATGAAAGGAGGGAGTTTCCCCTTGGTGATGACCAGGCCGTTGATCATCCCGCAGACCGCGCCGGTGAAGAGGCCTGCGAGCAGGCCCACCGCGATGCTTTCGGAGGATACCATCGCCTGGGTGGCGAAGACGCCGGCGAGGGCGATGAGGGAACCGGCGGAGAGGTCGATCCCGCCGCTGACGATGATGAAGGTCATACCCACCGCGCCTACGGCGATAACCACTGTCTGCGAGATGATATTCCCGATGTTGATCGGGCTCAGAAATTTGCCCGGTTCCCACGCGGCGAAGATGGCGGTGACCAGCACCAAGGCAAAGATGGGGCCGAGTTTGCCCGACAATTCAAGCAGTTTTTTTCCCATTGCATTGCATCCTGAAACCAGCCGGCTTTTTTTCTCCGGTTTTCCGGAAGGCGCGGCCGTGTACACCGGTTAGTTTTTCCGGTTTTGGAAAACCGGACGGACCCGGGGGTTGGAATTGTCTTCCTTCGAGTTGTCTCCCTTGCTGAGTCCCGTGGCCAGGGCCATGACTCCGTCCGGATCGATCTCGTGGATCGGATATTTCCGGCTCAATCGGCCGCGGGCCATGACATATAGCGAATCGCACATGCCGAAGAGTTCGGGCAAGTAACTGGAAACCATGACCACTCCTTTGCCTTCCCGGGCCAGCGCGTCGATCAGGCGGTAGATTTCCACCTTGGAGCCGACATCGATGCCCCGGGTGGGTTCATCCAGCAGCGACACGAGGGCTTCGGCGCCCAGGAGGCGTGCGAGGGCCACTTTTTGTTGATTGCCGCCGGAGAGTTGGTTGATCTTTTGATCGGGCGATTCCACCTTGATGCCGAGGTCGTGAATCAGCCGGGCGGTCAGTTCACGGCCCTTGGAGGACGATACGATGCCGAAGCGGCTGACCTTCTTGGGTATGGACAAGGTGATATTGGTCTGGACCGACAAGGTTTGCGCCAAGCCTTCGCCCGCGCGGTCTTCACTGAGCAATCCGACGTGATGGCGCAGCATTTTCCGGGGCGTGGGGGGGATCACTGTAACCCGCTGGATTTGCAATTCATCCACCTGCGCGGGATCCAGCCCGAACAAGGCGCGCATCATTTCGGAACGGCCCGCGCCCACCAAGCCGGCGATGCCCACGATCTCGCCGGCGCGGACTTCCAGGCTGACGTTCTCCGTGCCGTTGGGGCTGCGGAGGCCGCGGACACTCAGCAGGACGTCTCCCATCACGCGTTCATGCCGGGGATAGAGTTCTTCGATTTTCCGGCCGACCATCATTTGGATCAGATCCTGGGGGGTGGCGCTGGCGATGTCACCGGATCCCACTTTTTCGCCGTCCCGGAGGACTGTGTAAACGTCCCCAATCTCCCCGAATTCCTCCAAATAGTGTGAGATGTAAATGATCCCCACCCCCTGATCGCGCAGAGAACGGATTGTTTCGAAGAGTTTCCGCGTTTCCTTGTCGGAGAGGGCGGCGGTCGGCTCGTCCATGATGATGACTTTGGCGTTGCAGCTCAGGGCCCGGGCGATTTCGACCAATTGCCGTTGCGCCACTCCCAGCCGGCGCACGGGCGCGCCAGGATCGATATCGGCTTCGAGGAGGGCGAAAATCTTGCGGGTGAGGATTTGTTGCTCTTGCGCGCGCATTATGCCGAAAGAGCTCAATTCGTGTCCCAGAAACAGATTGGCGTGGACCGGGAGATCCAGGGCCAGGTTGAATTCCTGGTAGATCATGGCGATCCCCGCACGCAGGGCTTCCTTGGGATTGGAGACGGCATAGGGCCGGCCTTGAAAAAAGATTTCCCCTTCGTCCGGGGGGTGAACCCCGGTGAGGATTTTCATCAAAGTGCTTTTCCCCGCGCCGTTTTCTCCCACGAGGATATGCACCTGTCCGGAATGGACCCGCAAATCCACCCCTTGCAAGGCCTTGGTGGCGCCGAAGGCCTTGTGAATGTTGCGCATTTCCAGGAGCGGTTGCACGGCGGTTCATCCCTCCTGGAGGATGGAGAGATCGGGGGAGAGGAGTTTTTGGTTTTCGGGCTCGTCCATGTTGTCCGGGGTGATGAGATAGACGCCGGTGTCGATCCGCTTAGGCACATCTTGGCCTTGCAGATGGCTGACGATCGCTTTTACGCTCTCGTATCCCATCTTGAATGGATTCTGGAGCACAAGCGCGTGGATTTCTTTCTTGCGCAAGGCGTCGATCAGTTGGGGGGCCGAATCGAATCCAACGAAGAATTTTTTCCCGGCCTGGTCGATGGCCTGCAAAGCCAGCAGGGCCCCCGAGGTGCTCGATTCGTTGGGACCAAAGATCGCCTGAACATCGGGATGTTTGGCCAGCATGTCTTCCGTGACCGCGCGGGAGCGTTCCCGGTCGCTGTATCCGAACTGGGCGTCGACGATCCGGATACCGGGGAACTTTTGTTTCAAGGTTTCTTCGAAGCCGCGTTCCCGTTCCAGGGTGGAGTTGCTGCCGGGATCGACTTTGGTGATGATGAGCGATCCCTGGCCCTGGAGCAATTCTCCCATTTTTTCGGCCGCCGCCACACCGCCCTTGTAGTTGTCGGTGGCGACGAAGCTGACATAGTTGCCGGTGTTGATGCCCGAGTCGAAGATCACCACCGGAATGCCGGCGTTATTGGCATCTTCCACCACGCCCACCAGAGCTTCCTGGTCTTGGGGGGCGAGCACGATGCCGTCCACTTGTTTTACGATGAAATCGTGGACGATGGAGATTTGCTGTTCTTTCATGGTTTCCGTCGGGGGGCCGTTCCAGTTGATCTCAACGCCCAGTTCCTTGGCGGCAGTGAGGGCCCCCGCGTGCACGGATTGCCAGAACAAGTGGGAAGTGCCTTTGGGAATCACGGCGATGACCAGTTTTGGGGCCGTGGCCGGTTCGGTGGATGTTCCGGCCGGAGCATCCGAGGATGGTTGACCACACCCCGCGAGAGTCACCAGCCAAGCGGCCGCCATCCAAGCCGCGCCGGTTCTGCCCAATAACCGAAAGCGTCGCATGAGATCATCTCCTTTCCCGAATGAATTCCCCCCGCCGGGCGGCGGAGAGGAAATCGAGGGTTGGGTTGTCTGAAATATTTAGAACTTATGTGCTTTTGGCATAGGTATCCTGGAGTTTTTTAACCATCCAATACACCTCCAATACACCTCCAATACACCTTTTCAGGTGGTTCTCCAGTCCAGGTCATGGGATACCAATGCCGTAAATCGTTCCATTTTACGGCAAGATTCAAAGGAAACAAAGCGGCATAGCCAGGTATGGGGGCATTTCTTCAACGGCACGCCAGAGGAAAGCCGGGCAGGGTCCGGCGGAACCTCAATCTGATGAAGGCCCAGGGATGGCCCGGGATTTTTCGATGATTCGGAGAGGAACGAAGGTGATGGTATGGGGGACGGCGACCACTTCAAAGTTATACGGCCGCGCGTGGTCGATATCGATGACTTTGGCCAGGTAATTCCCCTCGCGCACGGCGGGATTGGTGAGCTGTTTCAGGTGCCCGTTGAGATTGACGTGGCATTCCACGTCCAGCGAAGGTTGGATGACCACCTGGCCGTACCCCCGTTGGTCGAAATAGGCCTCGCTCAGGAAATGCGAATACATGATCAATATGGAGGCGGTGACCGGCACGGTGATCAGCGTGCGCCGGAACCGGCTGGCCAACAGATCCGGGAGATACGTGAGCAGGAGCAGGAGGCAGGGAGCCGCTTCGATAGCGAACAGGTCCCAATCCTGATGGATGCCCAGGTTGGGATGCCAAGTGAGGGTGAAGACCGTGAAGCTCAGGGTATAGACCAGCAGAAACAAGCGGTCAGGACGGAACAGGCTGCGCGGGCCGGACCGCCATACCGCCCAGATTACCAGGGGCCAGAAGAGCCATGACCGCATGGTCCAGCCATAGAGGAAATCGGCCAGGTGTCCCCAATCGAACAGGGTGTAGAACCGTTCGCCGCTGGGATCTTCATGAAGTGGGATGAAATTCTCGGATGGTGACAGGCCTTGAATCGGCACGCCGAGAATCTGCCCGGAAATTTTGACGTAATAGGCCGCCACGAGGAGAGACAGTCCGCTGGCGATTCCCGAATAGTCCGAACCGCGCCGTTTGAGCAGGGGCAAGATGAGCAGCGAGGGAAAGGCGAAGAGAATCCCCAGGTGCATCCAGGCGGAGACGGAGAACGCCACCGCCGCGCGCAGGCTGCTGAACCGGTCCCGCAGATATCCCACGGCGGCGTATCCGTAATAGAACAAGGTAGCCAGAAACAGGGTGTAGTATTCCGTGTGGCCGTTGCAATACAGGATCAATCCGGATGAGCCAAACAAGGCCAGCGTCCAAAGCGGATTCCCCCCTACGTAGGCTTCATGAAATTTGAGCAGAACTAAAATCGATACCGCGCCCGCCACGCAAGACACGAGGTTGATGGTGCTCAAGCCATCCCAGCCCCAGGGGCGGAGGAGCTGATAAGCGAATTGGAAAACCGCGTGGGAGGCCAGTTCGGTCTGGACCATCCAGATGCCGCCTTCCACCATCCGTGTCAGCTGGTCGCCGTCGCCGGAATAATACTGGGACCGGTAGATCCAGAAAAACACGCCCAGGAGGATACCGGTTCCTGCCGGATGGCGGGAAACCAAACGGCCCGTGGAAGTCCACGGGCCGGGGTTGGGCGTGGGGCAGGAAGAGACCGCATCAGTGATGATGGGCATGATTCGCACCGGATTTTTCTTCTTTTTTCGGGATCTCGTACACGACCGATTCCGTCGTGAGCAGCAAGCCGGCGATGCTGGCCGCGTTCTGCAACGCGGTGCGCACTACCTTGGCCGGATCGATGATACCCGCTTTGACCAGATCTTCCACGGTGTTGGTGAGGGCGTTGAAGCCCACGTTTTTCTTTTCCTTTTTGATCTGCGTGACGATCAGTTGGCCTTCGGCTCCAGCGTTGTAGGCGATTTGCATGGCCGGGGTTTCCATAGCCTGGGCCAGGATTTTCACGCCGACGGCTTCATCGCCCGGCAGGTTGAGTTCATTCAGAGCCGCGGCGGCCCGGATCAGCGCCACGCCGCCGCCGGCGACAATTCCTTCCTCGATGGCGGCCCGGGTAGCGTGCAGGGCGTCCTCCACCCGCGCTTTCTTTTCTTTCATTTCCGCCTCGGTGGCCGCGCCGACCCGGATAATGGCCACGCCCCCCGCCAGTTTGGCCAAGCGTTCCTGGTACCGTTCCCGGTCGTAATCGGAGGTGGTTTCGAGGATCATTTGGCGCAGCTGCTCGGCCCGGTTTTTGATCTCCGATTTCTTCCCGCCGCCTTCGATGATGGTGGTGTGGTCCTTGTCGATCACCACCCGTTTGGCGGTGCCCAGATCGTCCAAGGTCACGTTTTCAACCTTCAGGCCCAGTTCCTCGCTGATGACGGTTCCGCCGGTGAGGATGCCCATATCTACGAGCATGGCCTTGCGCCGGTCGCCGAAGCCGGGCGATTTGACCGCCGCCACTTGCAGAACGCCGCGCACGCGGTTCACGACCAGGGTTGCCAGGGCTTCTCCCTCCACATCCTCGGCCACGATCAGCAGAGGACGCCCGCTTTGGGCGATCCGCTCCAGGAGAGGCAGCAGATCGGCCATGGAGGAGAGTTTCTTTTCATGCAAAAGGATGTACGGATTTTCCAAGACGCACTCCATGCGCTCGGGATCATTCACGAAATAGGGCGAGAGGTAACCGCGGTCGATTTGCATGCCTTCGACCATGTCCAGTTCCATCTCCAGGCCTTTGCCCTCTTCCACGGTGATGACGCCGTCTTGGCCGACTTGCTCCATCGCGTCGGCGATCAGGTTGCCGATGGCTTCTTCGTTGTTGGCGGAAATAGCGGCCACCTGGGCGACTTCGTGTTTTTCTTTGATGCGTTTGGCTTGGGTCAGGATTTCATCGACCGCCTTTTCCACGGCTTTGTCGATGCCGCGTTTGATGGCCATGGGATCGTAGCCCGCGGTGATCATGCGCAGGCCGTTTTTGTAGATGGCTTCCCCCAGCACCGTGGCGGTGGTGGTTCCATCGCCGGCGACATCGCTGGTTTTGGACGCGATTTCCCGCAACAGGCGCGCGCCCATCTGCTCCAGGGGATTCTCCAGTTCGATTTCCTTGGCGACTGTTACGCCGTCCTTGGTCACGGTGGGGGCGCCGGATTTTTTATCCAGAGCCACGTTGCGGCCCTTAGGTCCCAGAGTCACCTTGACGGCTTGGGATAATTTCTGGATGCCGGACAACAGGCCTTGCCGGGCCTCGTCCTCAAACAACAGGTGTTTTGCTGCCATGGATACATCCCTCCTTGTTGGGGCTGTACGATTGGATTCGTTAACCGGGATATGGAAGTCCCGGTGAATGGGCATTCTTCCGGGCGGGCCCGGACGCTAAATCGCCTGGATCGTGGATTTCGGCAGCCAGCCGGTGAACAGGGTGTTGCCGGGCAACGTGATCCGGACCCAGTCCCCTTGATCTTGAACCAGGGAGACCTTGGTACCTTCGTGCAAGGAAAACGATGTCGAAAAATCGTTACCCGGACCGGTTTTCACTTCAACCGCCGGGCTCATCACGATCGCTTCGACGAGGCACTCGTGTTGATATATTTTAAATGCCGAGGAAAAACAGGAAAGTATAAACGCAATGATCAGAATCCAACAAGGGATTCGCAGCCAAGCGGCCGCCGCGCCGTTGGGCAGAAACCAGCGGAGACCCACCAGGGCGGCCAGGAGCCAGAACAATCCCGTGGTAAGCATCAGGCCCTCGCGCAGGTTGAAAAATCCATGCAAGGCGAGCAGTAAGCCGAGGGTTCCCCCATAGGCCGGTTTTTGAAATTCCTCATCGGCGAGGGCGTTCCGGGCGAACGCAAAATTGACTTGCAGATCCCTGAACCGGGGCAGATAGCGGGTGGCGCGTTCATACCACAGGATGGCCTCGCCCAGCCGGCCCAGCCGGAAGCAGGTGTTGCCCAGATTGTAAAACAGGTACCCGTTCTTGATGCCCAGGTCCGCGAGGTATTCAAAGCCCTCGAGCGCTTCTTCCAGCCGGCCTTGGCGGTAAAACTCGCTGGCCTGTTCGAGGATGCCTTGGCGGTCTAAGCCGGCGGGGTAGCGCGGAGAAAGCGTCTCCCTGTCCGCGCCCGCCGCGGCGGACAAGAAACCCATCAGGGTGATCCCCAACCAGACGCTCAGCCCAGGTGCTCGTAACCAGATTGAATGCAATGCCCGGCCTCCTTGGCAATCAGCGTTTTTGTTTCATCAATGTACCGAGGAGTTGTTCCGTCTTGGCATAATCCGCCCGCATTTGTTCCTCGGTCTGGCCCGCGCCGGAAAAGCGGGCGCTGTCGAACCCGCTTAGGATTTGCAGCACCGAATCCACGCACTCCGCATCCATTCCCAGATCCTGCAGGGTGGCCCGTAACTCGGGACCTGTCCGGCCGGCACAGGCCACGTTCCAGCGGTAGGCGATGAAATCGGTGATGGCCTTGCCCAGGCAGGCATAAACCTGGGCGGCGTTTTTATGCTCCAACGCCTGCCGCGCGTCTTTCAGGAACCGCCGCGCGAGACGGGGCGCTTTTTTCCGGTTGGCGATGGCGGGATTGACGGCCAGGAATTCGTTGCGTTTTTTGATGACCAGGCCAGCCGCCAGCAGTACGGCCGGCATCAGGAACAGCAACCGGAATTTCCGCGAATGGTAGAGGGGCAGCGTCACGGTCGAAATGGCGGCGGGGGCGGTGACGATGAACCGGAAATCATCGCCCGCGCGGGTGATCACCCGCCGGTTTTGCCCCAGAGGAAGTCCCACCCGCGAACCGGAGCGCGGCGAGGGATGGATCGTCAGGGAGATCGGCTGCGACTCGAGGATTTTGTATTTTTCCTCTTCCGGATCAAAGTACGCATAGCGGACCGGACCGATTTCGGTGGCATTAACGTCATGGGGGATCAGCACGTAGGAATAGTCGATCCGGCCCCGGACTCCTTCGGGGGTAACCTGCACGTCTTCCTTGCGGGTGGGGTCGAACTGGTCGAATTGGGACAAGCCGGGCAACACCGGTGAAGGAGCGTTTTTGATATTGCCGAAACCTTCGAGGCTGATCGACAAGGTGATGGTGTTCCCTTCGATGATTTCGACGGGATCAGCCGAGACCTTCATTTGAAAGCGGCCTACCGCCCCATTAAAAATGTCCGGCTTGCCTTCTTCCGGCAGCGGTTTGATCCGGAGGGGGACCGGTTCGGGCGTGATCGGCACTGGGGTCAGGTTGGCGGAGAAGCCCCGGTAGGCGGGAATCATGACCTCGATGGTATCGAACGGCGCGCAGGAATACTCACCTGCCTTGAGAGGAAAGAGGATGTACCGCACAAGGGGTTTCTGGAAGAACAATTCTTTGCGGCCGGAGAGGCGGACGGGAGTCATATCCCCTTCGAATTTCAGGTTGACCGTTTCGGACAGAAAATCCTTTAACGCGCCGCTCTGCTCGTTCATGACCGCGTAGTCCCGGCGGAGAAACATGGTCCGTTCGAACCATTGCCGGAAGTTTTGATGGAAGACGAGGTCATAGGAGAGGATCAGTTCCTCGCCAACATAGGCCTCTTTCTTGCTGATATCTGCCAGGATATAGACATCATGCCAATTCTCTTTTTGCGGAGTAGCCAGCGAAGGGGAGCGGGTGGGGGCCGGTTCGGCGCCGGGGAAGACGGTGACTTCCACTGGATTGCCGGTCAACTCACCGGAGGTCAACGCGGCGCGGACTCCCTGGATGGTATATTTCCCCTCCTTCATGGCATAGACATCATAGAAATAATCGTAGCGGAGGGTGATTTGGGTTTGGCCGTTGATGCTGCTGAATTGTTGGCTGAACGAATTGTTGAGGGCGACGATGTTCAATCCCTCGACGGCCGGAATGGCGGGGGGTCCTTGGACTTGTTCGCCGTCCGTGGTGATAGAGACCACGAGGCGGGTTTGTTCTCCGGTCCGCAGCACGTTTTTATCCAGCCGGACGGTGACCGAACCTTTCGCGTAGGTGGAAAGCGTCAGTCCCATTCCGGCGGCGAGAACCACTAGACTCCAAATCATCCGCTTCCCATGAATCCCCACAAACGCTTCCATCGATCCTCTCCCGCTGGGGTTTTGGTTTCCGGGCTTACCAATCCTTGTCCACTTTAAGGTTGGGATTGACCGGTGGCCGCCGTTTCAGTTCCTTGCGTTTTTCCTTTTCGTCCTCTTCCAGGTTTTGCAGCAGTTGGAGGGCTTGGTCCCGGGTCATTTCCTGCCGGGATTCCTGTGTTTGTTGACCGGCGGATTCTTCCGGATTTTCCAGATCCGGATTGGGTGGTGGTTGATCTTGAGGTTGTTCCGGTTGATCTTGGGGTTGTGGCTGATCCTCGTTGGAGTTGGATTGATCTTGCTCTTGATCTTGTTGTGGCTGATCTTGCTGGTTTTGATCCTGACCGGGCTGATCCTGTGGTTGATCCTGGTTTTGTTGATCCGGTTGCTGATCCTGTTGCTGTTGGTTTTTGTTTTGGTCGATTTGTTCTTTCAGTTTGCGCCGGGCCAATTCGAGATTGTACTTGGCATCCTCGTCGTCCGGATTAAGGCGCAGGGATTGGATGTACGATTCGATGGCCTTGGCGTAATCTTCCAGCCGGTAATAGGCGTTGCCGATTCCATACTGGGCCATGGCTTCCAAGCGGGCGTCGGGCGCGCCCGTCACTTTTTGGTATTCCGCGATCGCTTTTTCGTAATCCCCCGCGCGGTACCAGGCGTTGCCGATGTTGAAGTGCAATTCGGGCGATTCGGGGGCATAGGCGGCCGCGATATCCGTATACTGCTGAATGGCCTCCTCGTATTTGCCTTCCTCGTAAATCCGGTTGGCCGCTTCCACGCGCTCCCGCAATGGATTGATCCACCCCACCTGGACCAGAGCCAGCCCCCCAAGCATCATCCAAGAAAGCCGGTTTGTCATGATTGCGCCTCCTTTTCCCGCAACGCCGGCCGGGGTGCATGATTTTCCGCGTGGGTGAATCCCCCCACAGTGCGCCGGACGGCGCGTTTGCGGTCGGTCATGAGCATTTCCGCCACCAGGAGCACCAGGGCCGGGAAAAGAAAAAATTGAAACCGTTCTTCGTATTGAGAAATGAAACGGGTTTGCAGGAGCCGTTGTCTTCGCCGTTCTTCCATGTGATCGTGAATGGACTGGAGTTCCAGCGTGTCGGCCCGCGCGGGGTAATACGCGCCGCCGGTCGTCAGGCAAAGGGCGCGCAAGGTGTCCTCGTCCAGTTTGCTGGTCACCACATTGCCGGATTTGTCTTTCAGGTATTCTTGCAGCCCGCCGTCCTCGCCCCGCAAGGGGATGGGCACGCCCAGGGGATTGCCGATGCCGATCGCGTAGATCATCACCCCTTCTTTGGCCGCCTGCTCCGCGGCCGCCTTGGGATCCTCCACCGTATCCTCCCCGTCCGTAATCAGAATTATAACCCGCGATTCCCGTTCGCCGGGGGGAAACGATTCCAGGCACTTGCGGATGGCGCGGGAAATGGCGGTGCCGGGAACGGGGACGGAACCGACATCGACTTCGCTCAGCAGGATTTTGGCGGCGGAATAGTCCAGCGTGAGCGGGCATTGGACAAAAGCATCGCCTGCGAAGATCACCAGGCCGATGCGGTTGCCTTGCAGCCGGCTGATGAGTTCATTCAGTTCGAACTTAGCCTTGGCCAGCCGGTTGGGTTTCATGTCTTCGGCCAGCATGCTGCGGGACACGTCCAGGGCCACGAGAATATCGTGGCCGCGGGAGACCAAGATCTGTTCGCGCTGCCCCCACAAGGGGCGGGAGAGGGCGATTAAGGAAAACGCGAAGACGAAAAAGAGGAGGACGAGTTTCGCTTTTTGCTTGGGGCGGCTGACGCCTTCCACCAGCCGCTCCACCAACTCGGGGTTGCCGAACCGATGCAAGGCCTGGACGCGTTGTTTCCAGGCCCAACGGAGAAACAGGCCCAGTGGAAACAGCAGCCACAGCATATTGAGATAAACATGGTCTCCAAACATCATGGCAATTTCCGGAACCGCGTGTTCGACAATACCATTTCAATGAGCAACAATCCCAAGGCGGGATTGAGGAAATAGGGGAACAGTTCGCGGAAGCGGCGGTTCCCCTCTGAACGGATTTGGGATTTTTCCAATTCGTCGATGGCCGCGAAGATTTCCTTGAAACTTTCGGTGTCCGTGGCGCGGAAGTATTTCCCGCCGGTGGTTTCGGCGATACGGCGGAGCGAGTTTTCATCGATCCGTTCCGCCTCCGGCACAGGCTTCATGATGGGGCCAAACAAGGGATGTTCCTGAAGAATATAGGGGGTACCGCGGCCGCCTACCCCGATGCTGTGAATTTTCACGTCCAGGGCCTTGGCCATCTCCGCCGCGGTGAGGGGATCGATCTGCCCGGCGTTGTTGGCCCCGTCGGTGACGAGGATAATGACCTTCGATTTGGATTCGGTATGCCGGAGATGGTTGAGCGAGGCGGCGATGGCGTTGCCGATGGCCGTGCTGTTGCCGGGGATCATATCGATCCGCACTTCGCCGAGGAAGTTCTTGACAATCCCGTAATCCACGGTGAGGGGGCATTGGAGAAACGCGTCGGTGGCGAACACCAGCATGCCGATGCGGTCATACCGCCGGCCCTCGATGAAGGCTTGGACGACTTCCTTGGTCACATCCAGCCGGGTTCGTTTCTTCTGCACGTCCAGGTCGATGAGAATCATGCTGTTGGAAACATCCAGGGTCAGCATGATGTCCACTCCCTCGGTGAACACCTCGCTGGTGATCAGCTCGGCCTGAGGCCGGGCCAGCGCCAGGATGAACAAACTCAACACGACCAAGCGTACGGCGAAGAGCACGTGCCGGAACCGGTGTGAAAACGGCGGGCGGTTGCCGGTGACGGCGAACACCTTCTTGATGCGGCTGATGTCCGAATAGAAGAGTGGCGCGGCTCCCTGCCGGCGGGTGTAGCGCCACGCCAGGAAGGGAATCAGCAACAGAAGCACCAGGAAACCTTGATAGGCGAATCGCATCAGGTGTCCCCCCCTCCCGCGCCGGAGGACACGCCGGCCGGTTCCGGTTCTGCCATGCCGGTCCTTTCCGGCAGAAAGATCAATTCCTCGTGCGTGTTTTCCACAATATATTCCGCCACGCCGATCAAGCGCTCCAAGTCCTCGGCGGGCAGTTCATGTTTGGCGAATTTCATCAAATCACAATCCATAAAGAAATTTTGAAAGGATTCGAAAATCCCTTCCGGCAAATTGACCTTGGCCAGATCCCGCAAGGTTTCATCCGAGGTGTCTTCCAGGGCGGGAATTCCCCACCGCCGGCTGATATAGACGCGGAGGATTTCGCTCAACCGGGTGGAAAACTCCTTGTATTGCCGGCCCTCGATCCAATCACGCCGTCCGCGCAATTCCCGCAAGGCTTGGAGGGCTTCGATATGCGGGGACAGCGGCGGGACGGCGGGCGCCGGGATTTCCTTATTCTTGTAGTACCACCAGAGGAAATACGCCGCGGCGGCGAGGAGCAGGAGCGCCCCCGCGATGGTCCAAAGGATCCAGGCGCGGGAAGGGCCTTCCAAGACGACGGGATCCTTGATGTCCCGGATGTCGAGGTTTTCCGATTCCTCCGGTGTCAGGCTGCGCACTATGATTTTCATGGGGCTGGTCTGGATCGTGCCCTCTTGGCCGTCCGCGGTCCGGAAATGGATGGAAAACGGGGGGATGACGAACTCGCCGGTGAAGAAAGTGGACAGTTGGTAATCGATGGTCCGGCGGAGCCGCCCATCGTCCTGTTTTTCTTCGAAACCGGGATTGATGTCTTTGATCTCGAACTGCCCCAGTTGGAGGGCCGTTTCCCGTTCCAGGATGGTCACCGTGGGATCGTGAGTGACCGTGACAGTGAGATGGAAGACATCCCCGATGAGGATTTCGCTGCGGTCCACGCGGGTTTCCACGCGGGGATACAACGCGGCGGGAATCGTGCCGGTTGCGTCCGGGGGCGCGGGCGCGGCCGCCAGCAGGGTGACCTGCAGGGAAAACAGACTATAGAGGCAAAGACCTTGGATCATCATTTCGGAATAGAATTCCTTTACTGCGTTCCCCTTGGATCCACTGGAGCAGGATTCGGTGGCGCGGGATGGGATTGTGCCGGAATTGGTGGTCCGGCTGGAGCCGAAGGGGATTCGATGAGGGACGAGTCGAAAATCTTCACATTTTCCGCTTTCAATAAACGTTGCAGCAGATCATTTTGCAATTCCCGGGCTTTGCGCAACCATACTTGGCGCTCCGCTTGGGATCGCACTTCCTCAAGGGGCATTAGCCGGCCGGGGATGCGTTGCACGATCCGAAAGATGTGATACCCGCCAGGGCCTGGGATTGGGTCGCTGATTTGATTTTCCTCCAAGGCGAACAATTGATCCGCGACAGCCTTGGAGGGGCCGAAACCGGGTACGGTGTCCCGTCCTTCCTGGAGAGTCCCGAGTTCGCCGCCGCGGTTTTTGGTTTGGGAGTCTTCGGAAAATTCCGCGGCTGCCTGTTCGAAGGTTTTGCCTTCGGCAATGGCTTGTTTGACCTCCTGCGCTTTTTCCAACGTGGAGACTTGGATATGCGCGATCCGCAGGGTCAATGGAACGGAGAATTCTTCCGGATGGGCCTTGTAGTATAGTTCGATGTCGCCGGGAGAGACCTGGACTTTTTGCCGGATTTCTTCTTCCATGACGCGGTTCGCCAGCAGCATTTTCTCGAATTCGCGCACCTGCTTGCGGATCTCTTTGTTCTTATCGTATTCCTTCCGGAGGGCCATGTCATAGAGAAGTTCTTCCATGAGTTTGGAGTGAAGATATTCCCGTTTTTTTGCCGGATCTTCGTAGATTTTCCGTTGGGCTTCGGGGAGTTGGTTCAGTTCCCGCTCCAGTTGATCGCGGGTGATCTGGCGGTCACCGATTTGCGCGACCACCGGGCCGGTTCCCGGTTGGTCTTCTTCCGGTTTGAGGTCGGTCAATTGTTTCAGTTTGCGTTGGGCGTCGGTGCCGCGCCGCAATTCTTCAAAGCAGCGTACCATCCGCTTTTCGGCCTCGCGGGCGACGGCGGCCTTGGGATAAAGGTGGCTGACGCGGATAAATGTGGCCAGCGCGTTTTCGTAATCGGCCAATTGATCCAGGTAGAGCGTGCCGATGCGGTACAGCAGGTTCGCCCGCTGCTCATCCGGGATGGCGGCCATTTCCAGGTAGCGGCGGTAGGCTTCCACGGCCTGTTCATACAGTCCTTGGGCCTCGAAGGCGGCGGCCAGGGTGCGCTGTTGTTCGGGAAGCATGAAGGATAAGGGCTGGGAACCGCCCGGGCCGAGCAACAGCAAAACCAGGATCACGAGCAGCAATCCGATCGTCACAGTGGAAACGACAATATCCCGCATGGCGATGCCTCGAAGTGACCTCCCAGAATCGATCAATAGCGTTTGGCCCGCTGTTGGAAGAAGCGGACCAGCGGATCGATGTATGGCTTATCCGTGCGGACCGGGATGTGATCCACCTGCATCCGCTTGAAACTTTTCGTCAATTGATCCAGGTCGGTGGCGGCGGTGTTGGCCAACCGTTGCCGGATGCTGGCGTCATAGGTATCGACGATCACGATTTCCCCGGTTTCCGCGTCTTGCAATTCCAGAAATCCGATGGGCGGCATTTCGATTTCCCGGGGATCGGTGATGCTAATGGTGACCAAATCGTGGCGGTTGTTCATCATCCGCAGTGCCTCTTCGTATCCGGCGCTAAGAAAATCGGACAGCAAGAACACTACGGTTTTCCGGGTTAGAATTTTGCCCAGAAAATCCATCGCCGTTTTGATATCGGTCGAGCCGCCCGCCGGTTCGAACATCAACAATTCGCGGATCAGACGGAGCACATGCTTTTTGCCCTTCTTGGGAGGGATGAATTTCTCTACCCGGTCCGTGAAGAGCACCAACCCGACCCGGTCGTTGTTTTTAATGGCGGAAAAGGCCAGCACCGCCGAGAGTTCCACCGCCAGTTCCCCCTTCATTTTATCTGCCGTGCCGAAGAGGCTGGAGGACGAGGCGTCCACCGCGAGCATGACCGTCAGTTCCCGCTCCTCGCGGTACCGTTTCACGAACGGATTGCCCATCCGGGCGGTGACGTTCCAATCGATGGTGCGGATATCGTCCCCGTGCATATATTCGCGCACTTCCTCGAACTCTACCCCCCGTCCCTTGAAGACCGAGTGGTATTCCCCGGCGAGGACATCGTTGACCATGCGGTTGGTGCGGATTTCGATCCGCCGGATTTTCCGGATCAGTTCCCGTGGAATCATGCCGATGGTTCTCCTTGTTGCGCGCCGGGCGCATTCCGCGGCCGGGCGGCTTCACTCCGGGCTTGGGCCAGTTGTCCCTGGAGATGGTGAATCTGCTGCATCAGCATCTGGGCTTGAAAGGTCTGCTGGCGGATTTCCCTTTGTTGCTGAAATGTCCGTTTGAATATTTTGTCGAACAGGGCGTCCCGTTCGTTCCGGTACCGCCGTTTGATGATTTGTTCGTTAACCGGGTACGCTTCGCTTTCCCGGATGTTGGAGTTGTCATCGCGCCGCCGGTATTCTCCCGTAATTTTGGGGATGTGCAGGAACGGAAAACTCCGGGAAAGGCGGATTAAAAATTCCCAATCTTCGAGAATGGTCAACGATTCATCGAAGGGACCTACCCGGTCGAAGCAATCCCGGCGGATGGCCAGGCAATGGATGGGAATGTAGTTGGCTAACAAAAAATTATCGGCGTCGAAATCAAAGGAATAGACCAGTTGTTCTTTTTCCCGGATCCACTCGCCCGTCCGGGGACCGGGTTGATAGGTCACATTCAGAACATCCGTGTAGACGACGGGCCGCCGTTGGGGGCGGGCCGCTTCCATCAAGGTTTGTAAATGGACAGGGTACACTACGTCGTCGTCGTCCAGAAAGCCGATGTACTCCCCCCGTGCCGCTTCCACGCCGATATTGAGACAAGCCGTGCGTCCGCGGTTTTCGGGATTGCGGAGATACCGGAAGGGCAGTGTTCCCAACTCTTGGGAGAGGAGGGATTCCACGTCATCGCCCGCGTCGTTAACGACCAGTGTTTCGAAATCCCGCCAGGTCTGTTGGGAGAGCGAATGCAAACATTCCCGGAGCCGCCGGGGGCGGTTGTACGTGCGGACGATGATGGAGATGGCGGGAGTGTGCGTCATGACGCGCCGCTCCGTCTCAGGGGACTTCCACGGTGTCGAAGATCCGTTGCACCACTTGTTCGGGTGTCATTTCTTCCGCTTCCGCTTCGTAGCTGAGGATCACGCGGTGGCGCAGCACGTCCATGCCGATGGATTTCACGTCTTCGGGGGTCACGTACCCGCGGCCTTTGATGAACGCGTGGGCTTTGGCGGCAATGGTAAGGTAGATGGTCGCGCGGGGCGAGGCGCCGTATTCGATCAGGTCCTCGATGTTGAGGTTGTACATCCGGGGCGCCCGGGTGGCGAAGACGATGTCCACGATGTAGTCCCGGATTTTGCTGTCCACATACACCTGCCGCACGACTCTTTGGGCTTCGAGAATCCGTTCCGGATCCAGAACCGGTTCCGGTTGTTCATAGTCTTCACCGGTCATGCGGTCGAGGATGGCCCGTTCTTCGGCCTTGGTGGGGTAGGTAATCTTCAGTTTGAGCATGAAGCGGTCCACTTGGGCTTCGGGGAGCGGATACGTTCCCTCCTGCTCGATCGGATTCTGGGTGGCCATGACCAGAAAGGGGGCGGGTAAGGGATACGTCGTATCGCCGATGGTAACCTGTTTTTCCTGCATGGCTTCGAGCAAGGCGCTTTGGACCTTAGCCGGCGCGCGGTTGATTTCGTCCGCCAGGATGATGTGGGCGAAAAGGGGGCCTTTTTTGGGGACGAAGGCACCGGTTTGCTGGTTGTAAATCATGGTCCCGATGAGGTCGGCGGGGAGCAGGTCGGGTGTGAACTGGATCCGTTGAAACGAGGCCCGGATCGTTTTGGCCAAGGTCGAGACCGTCAGTGTTTTGGCCAGGCCGGGCACTCCTTCGAGCAGCACATGCCCGCCGGTCAACAATCCGATCAGCAGGCGTTCGACCATATACCGCTGGCCGATGATGACCCGGTCGACTTGTTCTATGAGGGGAGGGATAAAGGAACTTTCCTGCCGAATCCGTTCCGCGATGGCATGAATATCGTGACTGGATGACACGGCTTCTACCACGAACGCTTTCCTCCTTTGCCGTCAGACTGCGGGAATGAGCAACTGCCGGTTTCCACCACGACCGGCACACCAGGGGATTTCATGAGATGCATGCCAATTCCCCAGTGACTATAGCGGTTTATGCCGGAGAGACCAAGCGTTTGGCCTCATCCCGGATCCTGTCCAATTGGTCCGGCGAAGGGATGCTGGGCGCGAACTTGACCTGTTCGCATTCATCCAAAAAGCGCGCCAGGACGGCCCTTTCCGGTTCCTCCAACCGGCCGCGAAACGCGGACAAGCCGCCCTCGATATCCGGCTGGCGTTTTTTAAGGGCCAGCAATACGGCTTTTTCCAGCATCCGGACGTAGCGCGCGCGGTCTCCCTCCAGCCGGAACCGGTCGGCTTCATCCAAAGCTTCGAGAGCCGGGTCTGTGGTTGCGGCCGGCAGGCCTTGTGATTCAGTTCTTTTGGAACGTCTCCACCGCCAGAGAGTAACGCCTACCCCCGCGGCCAAGATCAAAAAAGCGCCGGCAAATTGCCCATAGGGATTCCGCGCCGCGTTTCCCACCGCCTCGCTCCAGGAAAACGGCGCCGGTGATACCGTCAACACGAGGGGCGGGGCGGTCAGATACGCTTCTTGACCTGCCGAGCCGGAATCCGGTTGTGTATACGCGACCGCCGATGCTCCGATGATGGCGTCTCCTTCGTTGTTCGGGCGCAGGGTGTAAAGAAATTCTTTTTCATGGAAGAGGCGGTCATCTGTGCTTCCAGTACGGAGGGTAGTGGAACGTGTCAAAACTGTCAGATTTTCGAAAATCGGTTCTTTTTTGATCTCGGGATTGATTTGCGGGCCACCGCCGTACCAACGGACGATGATCCGCCAAAGAAAAGTTTGACCGGCATGGACCTCCCCGGCCTGCGGGCCTTCGGTGCGGAGGGTAATCTCCAGGGAGGGCGTTCCGGAGGGAGGGGAATCCGCCGTTTCTTCCGGAGCCGCATTCAAGAGGACGGCGCAGAAAAACAAAACCCAGGCCGCAGTCTGAAGGCACGGTCCGATCCGGCCCCTCGATTCAAGGGAAGGGGGATTGGGTTTCCAAAGACCGCAGGCGTTGTTCGGTCTGGCGCAGGAAATCCGCGTACGGCTGGTGAAACGAGCGAATGGAATAGAGAACAGCGCGCAAGTCCTCCAATGCGTGACGTTCCTTTTCGGCCTGGCCTTGCTCATGGTATCCATCGATGATGTTCAAGGCGCCCCGTAAAGCTTTGGGGCTGTAAGGATTGCCTGGGAAATCATGTCGGATCGACTCCAGGTATGCCTGAAACGCTTCTTCCACCCGGCCCGCGAGGAGCGCTTCACCGGCCCCCCGGCAGGCTTGGCCGGAGAGAACCGCCAGCCGGCCCATCAAAATCAGCAGGACGATGAGCACGGATCCTCCTCCCAAAAACAGGGCCGAACGCCAAGACGGAAGAGATAAGATTCCTCCTGAAAACATGCCGGATTGAGGCTGTTCCGTTCAGGCCGTTTTCACGGGTGAAGGGTCTTTCGTGGAATCAGACTTGGATTCTGTCTTGGACTCGATGTGTGATTTTCCGGTGTCCGCGCAGGAACAGGAAGTCTTGCCGTTCGTTTTTCCCTCCCCGGAGGACGCGGCCGGCTTGCGTTTGTAATCCGTCTCGTAGAAGCCGGTGCCTTTGAAGATGATCCCCGCTCCGGTACCGATCAAGCGGCGAACCTCCCCGTTGACATGGCAGTGGGGGCATTCCTGTATGGGAGATTCCTTCATCGATTGAAACAGTTCGAATGCGTGTCCGCAATGATCGCACACATAATCATACGTCGGCATTTTCGACCTCCTCAGTCAACGCAATTTCAAGGACGGTAAGGCTGGCAGGTTCCGCCTCCAGGACAGGTTCTGCCTAAACGAGTAACCGGGAGCCTGCTCATTGAAAGCTCCCGGCATGAATCTGTCAATTGTCCCGTCATTCCTTTTCCACGGTGTACTCCGCGTCCACCACATCATCCTTGCCCGGGGTGGAGCCCGTTTCGCGGCTCGAGGTTCCCGCCGAGGCCCCGGCGTGGCCGTTGGTGCTGCCTCCGGCTCCCGCCGCCGCTTGTTGTTTGGCAATGTCTTCGTAGATGGCCTGGCCTAATTTTTGGCTGACTTGCGCGAGGGCATCCCGTTTGAGGCGAATGGCCGTCATATCGGTGCCTTCCAAAGCCTTGCGCAAGTCCTGGACCGCGTTTTCCACGGCCTGCTTGTCGGCCGCGGATATTTTATCCCCGTATTCGCGCAGCGACTTTTCCGTCGTGTAGACCAGTTGGTCGGCCTCGTTGCGCAGAATGGCCTCTTCCTTCTTGCGCTTGTCCTCTTCCGCGTGCAACTCGGCGTCCCGGACCATCCGTTTGATCTCTTCTTCCGACAGGCCGCTGGAGGACTCGATGCGGATCTTTTGTTCTTTGCCTGTCCCCAGGTCTTTGGCGGAAACGTGGAGAATGCCGTTAGCGTCGATGTCGAAGGTCACCTCGATCTGCGGGATACCGCGGGGCGCGGGGGGGATGCCGATCAAGTCGAAGCGGCCGATGGTCCGGTTTTGCGAGGCGATTTCGCGTTCACCCTGGAGGACATGAATCGACACCGCCGGCTGGTTGTCGGACGCGGTGGAGAAGATTTGGCTTTTGCGCGTAGGGATGGTGGTGTTGCGCTCGATCAGCCGGGTGAACACGTCGCCCAAGGTTTCGATGCCCAGGGAAAGGGGAGTCACATCGAGCAGCAGCACGTCTTTGACTTCCTTGCTGAGCACGCCGGCCTGGATGGCCGCGCCCACGGCTACGACTTCGTCGGGATTCACCCCCTTGTGAGGTTCTTTTCCGAACAGGGAGGTGACGATCCGCTGGACGTAGGGAATGCGGGTGGATCCGCCCACCAGGACTACCTCGTCAATATCGGACGGCTGCAGGCCGGCGTCGGCCAATGCCCGTTTGCAGGGTTCGATGGAGCGGTCCATGATCGGTCCGGCGATCTGTTCGAATTTGGCCCGGGAGAGTTTCATCTGCAGGTGCTTGGGTCCCGAGGCGTCCGCCGTGATGAAGGGGATATCGATCGAGGTTTCCATGGTGCTGGAGAGTTCGCACTTGGCTTTTTCGGCCGCATCCTTCAGCCGCTGCAGGGCCATGGGGTCCTTGCTGATATCGATCCCCGTATCCTTGCGGAATTCGGCGACAATGTAGTCGATGATGGCCTGGTCGATGTCGTCTCCGCCCAGATGCGTGTCGCCGTTGGTGGATTTGACCTCGAAGATGCCCTCACCGAGTTCGAGGATGGAAATATCGAACGTGCCGCCGCCGAAGTCGTACACGGCGATTTTCTCGTCTTTTTTCTTTTCCAGGCCATAGGCCAGGGCGGCGGCGGTCGGCTCGTTGATGATACGCAGGACTTCCAGACCGGCGATCCGGCCGGCATCTTTGGTCGACTGCCGCTGACTATCGTTGAAATACGCGGGAACCGTGATGACCGCCTGGGTCACTTTTTGACCCAGGTAATCTTCGGCGGTTTGTTTCATTTTTTGCAAGATCCGCGCCGAGATTTCCTCCGGTTTGTAGGTTTTTCCTTCGATTTCGAAAGCGACACCTCCATCGCCGGTGGGGACCACTTTATAGGGAACGCGTTTGATTTCTTCTTGCACTTCATGGATGTTCCGGCCGATGAACCGCTTGGCCGAAAAGATGGTCCGGTGTGGATTGGTAATAGCCTGACGCTTAGCGACCTGGCCCACCAACCGCTCTCCGGTATCCGTAAACGCGACGACCGATGGAGTGGTGCGGCCTCCTTCCGAATTGGGAATAACAACCGGTTCGCCTCCCTCGATCACGGCCACGACGGAATTGGTGGTTCCAAGGTCAATTCCGATTACTTTTCCCATGATAGATTCTCCTGTGATTGTTCCAGTTTCGTACCATCAGCCCAATGGCGTGAATTCCGGTTTTGGAAAACGGCCTGCCGGACCGCAACGCTCATGAGCCTTGTTCACTTTCTCTTGGCAGGACCGCGACTTGAACCCGCGAAGGCCGCAGCAACCGGTCTTTCAAGAAATATCCCGGCGTGATTTCCGCGACGACGGTTCCCGGATTCATGGTGGTGGTTTCCGTTTGCATTACCGCTTCGTGGATGAAGGGGTCAAACGGCTGTCCCACGCATTCGATCCGGCTTAATCCCTGGTCCTTCAAAACCGCCATGAACTTCTGGTAAATCATTTCCACGCCTTTTCGATAGGATTCCACATCACTGGTTTCATGATCGGGATGCAAGGCCCGTTCCAGGATTTCCACGATGTCCAATAATTGAAAGATGAAGTCCTGAATCAACAGGTCCCGCATCTCCGCTTTTTCTTTTAGAACCCGCTTCCGGTAATTATCGAATTCCGCCTGCAATCTTCGCAGGTGGTCCAGATATTCATCGCGTTCTTGGACTGCCTTTTGATATGCTTCGGGGCTGATAACCGCTGTTTCACTATCACTAACTGTGGTTTGTCCCGTTTCTTTTTCATTCATTACGAAATCATCCACGCTTTCTTCCCCTTGGGATTCTTGCTGCCACTTTTCTTCCAACGCGAACTTTACATCTTTTTTCGGATGTGCTTTCTCCTCTTGGCATGGTTTCTCGTGCTCTGGAGGTGCTGCGTGATCCAACATGTCAACATCCTTGAATCTCTGTACGTCATTTCCAGCCATAACGCATTCCGGCAGCCATGGGCAGGACGCCAACTCCCCTTCGCGGGGAGCCGCGGCGCAATTCCGGCTTGCCCATCGAGCTGTTTAGTTATCCGAGCAAGTTGTATTCCAGAATCGTATTTTTATTGTAACATGTTGATTTATATTGTTATATGTACGATTTGATTGAGTTCCAGAAAAAGGGTTATCCTATTTTTTGAGCCATATTGGCACGTAGCACGGAGAAGGACGGGTGTCGCTGTGCCAAAAAGTCTGGAGGTTGATCTGTCAAGATATTGGACTTAAGGATAGGAGGTTGAGACACTATGAAACAGGAGGGAAATACATGCCGAGGGAGTCGGTAGCGTTCGCATACGAGGGGGTGGCCAATCAGGGTAGAGGTTTTGCCAAAAATGCCGCGATGGCCTGGTCATATTTCGAAGTGTACTGAAACGCCTTGGCCGCCAGGCGGTGACGGGTTGCGAAGGTGATGCCACCCTCTTGGTGAATTTCATCCAGGACGGCGGAATAATCCGCCGGATCGGTGACCACCGTGACCGACTGGAAATTTTTGGCTGCGGCCCGGATCATGGCCGGCCCTCCGATGTCAATGTTTTCCGTAGCTTCTTCCAGAGTCACGCCCGGTTTGGCGATGGTGGCCTCGAAGGGATAAAGGTTGACGGCCACCAGGTCGATGGGGTGGATGCCGTATTTTTCGGCCTCGGCCGCCTGGGCGGGATCCTCCCGCTTGAACAGCAGTCCGCCATGGATCCGGGGGTGGAGGGTTTTCACCCGGCCTTGCAGCATTTCCGGTGATCCGGTGTAGGCGCTGACTTCTTGGTAGGAAACCCCCGCCTCTGCCAAGGCTTTACCTGTGCCCCCCGTGGATAAGATGAGCACATGCCGTTCAAATAAAGCCTGGGCGAAGCCGGTGATGCCGGTTTTATCGTAAACTGACAGAATCGCGGCACGGATGGCGATGACGGCATTGGTTGTCATTTATCGGTGCTCCCGGAAATGAATCGGAATGGATAGGAACCGATTGGAGATTAAACAACCTTTCCATCCCTGGTCAATCGGCTTATCCCTTCTTGTCATTGGCCAGGGGGAATACTTGAATTTCTTCTTTCCCATCCCAACGCACTGTCCAGAGGGCCTGCTCGTGGTAAAAAAGCAGATGATCGCCATCCAAAGGAATCCGGCTGAACCGTCGGGGCGAGGGAGTAACCGGCAAGGGGATTGCGGTAGGTTCTGTTACGAACCGGCCCCAGGAACCGTCCGGATGTTTCTCCCGTTCGCTGATAAAAAGGGTATCGGCGGCAATGAGATCCGGCAGTGTGTGGTTTTGCGGGGTAAACACCAAGATTTCGTTATTGCGCATGGCGGCCAGAGGAGGAACGGGGAAGAAATCCCCTACGATTTTGAAGATATCCCGGGGGCTGCCCGCCGCGATCTGGTCCGCCTGGATCTCCACTACCGGCCGGGCGGGATCGAGTTCCGAAACAAACAACAAACAGGATTGGCCGGGCAGGCTGGTAAGGGGTGTCAGTTGTGGAGGCTTGAGGGATTGCGCGCGCGATTCCACCTGAGCCTGCCGCAACTGGGGATAAAGCGTGTAAATGGTGTCCCAGGCGATTTGCCGGACCGAAGGGGGATCGGTCCGCTGATAAAAGATAAAGGCCCGCTTACGTAAATCCAATCCCATGTACGCGCGGTTCTCGACGGGAACGCAATTAAAGGGCAACGGGGCGTCAGTCCACGCGTTCTTTTTCATCCATTGACCCGAGGTAAACTGAAATTCGGACATCAGGCCAATGGATGAATCGCCGCCGGTGAACGTATCGGCCAATTGGGAAGAAGGATAAAGAATCTTGGGGAAAGTCTGGTTTTTCCGCAATGTCCCTGGGCGGGCCACATGGTATTGCCGGGTGGGGTGGCGCACGAAAAGCCATCCCAACGACCGGGCCAGGGAAGGGTATTGTTCTCGAATCCGAATGAACCAATCCGGATAGGTGATGTGAAAACATTCAAGCAACAGTTGCGGCTCGCCGTTGAGGAGAAACGCTTCGGCCAGTTGAATCCGTTGTTGTTCCCGCGGCCAGATCCGGAAATTGTCCCATTGGACGGAGAGTATCCGCCGGCCCCGGGCGGTATCGATCAACAATCCCAGGACATGAATCCGGCGGTTTTTAGAATCGGTTTTTTCCCGGGATTCAAATTGGCAATAGACATAGGCCGAATGGGGCAGGGGTTTGAGGGAACGCAATTCATATGTAGCGAGAATTTCCGGCGGAAGGCCGAAATCACTGGATTCTGAGGCGTCGATATGAATCCGAGGGTGGAACGGAGGATCGAACATATATGAAATGACGAATCCTAAGCTAAGAATTACAAAGAAGGTAAAGGCCAGCCGTTTTATTCTCATGCGGATGCGGGTAACTTTCTCGAGGGTGGATACCACTACTTGCGACAATTTGATCGAGTTCCATGAAAGGATGAATCTTGCCTTTTCCGGGCGTCCCTCACCCTAATCCTTCATCCAGAGGGAGAGGGATTGGTGTCATACGAAGCCTAACCGCAGTCAACGAGTCGGGGAGGCTAGGCGTTGCAGATACCATTGGGCGTTGCGCCGCAGGCGGGCATTGCCGGCCATGCTGGCGACTTTCGCGAATTTTTCTTGGGCCTCTTTGCGCGAGATGGCGTCCCCCAGGTTATACAGCCCGACCGCCTCGTTGTACAGGAATTCCGTCTCTTGGGGATATAGCAAAAAGGCCTTGCGGGACAGGTGGATCAGCATCGCATGATCTCCCTTTTTGTAATAGACTTCGCTGAGGCTTTTGATGGTCGGCGGGGAGGTATCCTGCACCGTGAGAAAAAATTCCTCGGCAAAATCCAGCCAGCCATATCGCAAGTAGCGGTCCAGTAAAGCCCGCTGGGCTTGCGGATCGGCGGGATTTTGCGCTACGGCTTTCTCCAATTCGTCCAATCCCGATTCCCGGAAAAGATATTGCCGTAATTCCTGCACTTCTTTGCGGCGGGGATAGAAATTCTTCAACCGGTAGTAATCGCTTTCCACGATTTGGTATTCGCGCAGATGGAAGAGGCATTTTTCGCGCAGGAGGATGAGATCCAGATTGTCCTTTTTTTCCCCCTGCTTTTCCAGGATGGCTTCCAACTCGCTTCGGGCTTCCTCGAATTTCCGGCGTTTGAAGAGATCCCGCGCGAAAGCGATCCGTTTCTCAATGGGTACATTCAACCACAAATCACGATCGGCAGTGGGTTCGGGTATGGAAGCGGGAGGAGGCGGGGGTACGGGAAGTTTGGAATTCTCTGGTGGTTTGGCCGGATCGCTTTCCGATTTGAGATAGCGGGAGATATCCACCGGTTCGGATTCGCCGGATTTCCGGGTTTCCCTTTCGGGACGGGGCCGCGCGGGACGGATCGAAGAGGCGGAAGCCGGCACCGGAGGTTTTTGCGCTTCCTCGTATTTGCGCATCAAATCCGCCCGAAGCCAGTTGAGCAGTGAATTGGTTCCTTGATCGGTTTCCAACAAGGAAGGCATGAACGGAGGCGCTTCCTGTCCGCGGGCCGCGAACGAGAAGAACGAAATTATCAAAACAGTTATAAAAACGGTTATAAAAATGGTTGCGAAATTGCCCAATCGAATCGCGGACGAACTCATTTTTCCCATGGATCAGATTTTGGCTGGGAACCCGAATGGATACGTGGTTCGCCAAAACCGGTCGATCATGAAATCCCGGCTTCTTATTCCAAATTCATTTTACCCGGATTGAGTATATTCATCGGATCAAACAATTTCTTGATGTCCAGCAGCAACTGCCGTTCCCGTTTTCCCAACTCCAATTCCAAAAAAGGCGCTTTGGTGATCCCGATGCCATGTTCACCCGAGATCGATCCTCCCAGCGCCACCGTGCGTTCAAACAGCTCAGCTACGGCGGAGTCCACACGGGAATCTTCTTCTTCGTGGGTCATGAAATTGACATGAATATTTCCATCCCCCGCGTGCCCGAAACACAACGTCGCAATCTCGTACTTGTTCCCGATCGCGTAGGCTGCGTCCAGCATCGCGCCGATTTCGGAGAGCGGCACGCAGATGTCTTCATTGGTTTTAAAAGGGGCCTGGGCGTACATGGCAGGATTCAGGCTGCGGCGGATGTCCCACAAACGTTCTCTTTCTTGGGCGGATTGCGCCTGGGTGATTCGCGTAGCTCCGCATTCCCGGCACAGCGCAGCGAAGGTATGAGTCTCTTCTTCCACGCGGGAGGAATCATACCCGTCCGCCTCTACCAGCAGCAAGGCTTCCACGACAGGCAGGCCGGCGTCCTGGCGGTACGCGTTGACGGCCTCCAGGCTGCGGCGGTCGATGAATTCGATAGCGCACGGCACCGCGCCGCTGTCGAGCATCCGTTGCACCGCCCGGGCGGAATCGGTGACCGAGTCGAACAGAGCGATAAACGTGCCGCGGTGAGGCGGGAAGGGAAGCAGGCGCAACGTAGCCTCGGTGATAACCGCCAGGGTGCCCTCGGAGCCGATCAGCAATTGCAGGAGGTTGTACCCCACCACGCTTTTGCGTGCTTTGGAACCGATGTGAATGATCTCGCCCGTGGGCAAGACGGCTTCCACGGCTTGCACCCAGTCTTTCGTAGTGCCGTATTTCACGCAATTCAATCCCCCCGCGCATTCGGCCAGAGTGCCGCCCAGGGTGGCCGTTTTGGCGCTGGAAGGATCGGGGGGATAGAAGAATCCCTGCTTTTGCAAGGCGGTTTTCAGTTCCCCCAACGGGATGCCGGCTTGCACGGTTACCAGCCGGTTGGATTTATCCACGTTCCGGATGGCGGTCATGCGCTCCAGCGACAGCACCATCCCTCCGCGGGTGGCCAATGACCCGCCGGTCAAACCCGTGCCACCGCCCCGGGGGTAAACCGGGATGCCGCGCCCGCCGGCCAGCCGCAATATGGCAGCGATTTCTTGGGCCGTTTCCGGCCAAAGGACCGCTTGCGGCGGATATTGCTTGCGGGTGGCGTCATAGGCGTAGGTGAGCCGGTCGACCGGTTCGTCAGAGACCCGCTCCGGGGCCAGGATCAACCGCAATTCTTTTAGAACAACGGGATCGAGGCTCTGCGATTCCCCCGGAGTGGTGCGCGAACCGGCCATGACTCCTTCGCCTTTCGTCATCCAAGCAGTGGTGGATCGATCTGAGAGAATGAAGTATATACAAATCCACCAGGAGTGGCAAACAAGATAAAAAACAAGGGAGAAAATCGGGTAATTGCTTGCCGGAAGAACCAGAAAAAGGAGGTTGGGAGAATTCGGATGGTACGATTGAACCCTAACAAACGAACGGGACAGGGGAAATTCCCTGTCCCGCCACTGGCATGTAATCCAAGAATGCAATCTTCAAGGCAATGTTCAGAATAAAGACCAGTCCACAACCGGAACGGGCGGGGCTTCGACCAGATAGACGGGGAAGGTGAAAATCCGCGTGCCGCTGCCCGAGTACACGGTGGGATTGGATCCGCTTTCCAGGCCGCCCGCGCCGCCGCTGATAGTGGTGTCGAAGACATAATCGGGGGCGGTTTCGCCCCGGTCGCTGGTTCCGGACGCGGTCCAGCCGATCAGCACGCCGTTGAGCCAGGCCACGGCTTCGTCATCCCCGGCCAATTTTAAGGTCATTTCGGAGATTGTTTCATAGTTGCGGGCGTCGAAGATCGAGCGCGTGTACACGGTTTCATTTGTTGAATCGAGCAGGGTTTCACCGTTCTCGGCGTCATTGCCGCCATAGCCGATAGTGAAGCCGACGTCGGTTTGTTGGATCCACCCGTTGGCTTCGGTGTCGTTCGTGAAATCCCGTCCTTGCCAGCCCGGTTCTTCTCCGCTGGGCGTCCCATCATCATAGAAGACGACTTTCCAGCGGAATATTGTCCCGGCCGGCCAGCCGCCCTCGGCGCTGGTGTCTTGCACATAGATCACGCCGTTGTTATCTGACAGATCCGCGCAACCGGCTAAATCGCTGCTGCCGCTGTTATCATTCCATACCCCCACGGCCAGCACATTGCCGGTTTTATACAGGGGCGGAATCACCACCAGGGTATCGCTTCCTTCGATGGGGATGATGTGATTCGCCGCGTCATGGAGCACCCCGGTGAATTGGGCGCCGAGTTTGGGGGAAGCCGGGGCATTCGCGGTGTAGGTCAACGTTCTGGAACCGCTGAATCCCGCCAGGGTCCAAGTGATTTTACCTTCTGCCAGTGTTCCCCCATCGCTGATAGCGCTGACCGACCAATCCGCGGGGATCGTCTCCACCACGGTGATGTCCTGGCTGCCTTGGCTCAGATTCACTTGGATGGAAACCGTGATGGCATCACCGCCGATAAATCCCGCTTTACTGAACGATCGCGAGGCCGTGGGCGCGACTCCTTCGATCGTTACCGTCAGCATGGGTTTGCCGGACGCGGCCTCACTGGACGCGACATTCACCCCATCGCTGCCGCCGGGAACAAAAATAAGACCATAGTTATTCCCGCCCGCAGCGACTTTTTTGATGTATTCGGTGACATCCAACTCCAGAATATCGCCGGAGGTAGGTCCCGGAATTGAGGCGATGGGTTCGGCAACGTAGTCCTGATCCGCCAGGGGCACGTCTCCGCTGCCGTCTCCAAAGGAGTAGAAATCTTGAGTATCGTCAAATGGGACCAATAGTTCGTGCATGGTGGCGATTTGACTGGCCGTTCCGCTGCCGGTGACGGTCAAGGTCAGCACCGCCTTGAGAATCACCGCGTCGGGCGGGATTTGTCCCGGATTGGTTCCAATGATGTTGTCAAAGCGGATGAAACCGAAATTCATTCCACCGGCATCCGAGGAATCCCATTCCCACGCCGTTTCCGTGCCATGAATCGCTCCGGGATTTCCTGTTTGGAAAAACGTGTCATGGGTGCCCGTGTATCCGCCCAGGCCTTGCTGAAAAATGATGGGGACCTGGGCATGGGCAGTGAAACCGGTGAGCAGGAACAAAAACGGAACCAGCCAAAACCGGAAAAGCCAAATAAACGCGGGAATCTCGTGGTTACTCAGCCGTCGAATCCTATTTTTGCCTATACGTTTCATGTTCAATCCTCCCCTAGTTCCTTACAATTTGATTATGATTCCCATTAGTTCTCTATACTGCCTGTTAGCCTGATAGCCGCTCACCTCCTTTCCAGAGTCCTACGGGAAGATACGATGGAGATGATTTTTTATGGCGCGCCCGGAGAGTATCACCCGCCGGCAATCATCCTTCCATCCATCATGATGCGACCCGAATTCCATTGTCCACCCAAGCGGATAATATCGCCGGTGCTTTTCAACCCATTGGAAATATCGAACTGATAAATGATTGTGCCAAACGGAAATCCATCATTACCGCTGACCTCCTCGGACAAATCGGGACCTGGTGAAATGATGATATACGCCTGCGCCGGCCATTGTTTGTTCGGCGTATTGGCGTTGCCGGAGCCGAATTCGAAAGTGGGATTGCCTTCGGAAAAGTTTTTTGCCGTACTGGATCCGAAGGCATCCACGGGCAAAGAAGCGATATAGGCCATGGGCGAGGTTAACCGGAACAAGCCCCGTTGACTGACGTCGGAGGGATAATCGTGGTCTTCCACGTATGAGTTCCAATCGAGAAAATATTGTTCCAGAGCCGTGGAGACGGCCTTCATGTCGGCTTGCGTCCGGCTGATCTTAGCCCGGATTTGCGCGTTGAGAAAATTGGGCACCGCTATGGCCGCCAAGATGCCGATAATGGCGACAACGATTAGCAGTTCGATCAACGTGAAACCTGCCGTGAAACAAGGATGACGGTGTTTGAATGGTTGCATGGTTGTCCCTTTGGGTGAAAAATAGCGTTCTCTAGCGTTTTTTGCCGCAGCGAAGACTCGCGAAGTGCTTGGTAGCCCGAAGATGATTCATCGGATCTGCCATTTTTTCCAAAATGTAAACCCTGGACGTTTTCATGCGCTGAATCTCCGGTTCCCATAGCCCGGGAACCGGCTATACCACCTCCCTTTTCGCATTTTTTTTCAAACTAAAAATTATATGAATTGATAATTCAATTTAAATGCGTGTTACTTTCCTCCGCCCCGATGCTGAGAGTTTCCATTTTTAACACAAAACCAACGTAAAGAGAAGATAAAAATGGAAATTATTACGAATATTTTTAATAGATTCGAATTGGGGTTTGGGAAATATGTAAATATTAAAATACGAAAGGAAGGAAAGAAATCCTTGCTTCAATCCCATTTTCGGCTACTAGCTTTTCTCTCTCGGAGGCCAAGCCGGGTTTCCGCCTTACGCGTGCTCCATATCGAGCCGCTTTTGGAGGGAATCCAGATGGCTGGTGTGGACTTTGCCTTGCAAAAACGAAGAATCTTCCATAATGAGTTGTAAGAGGGGGATGGTGGTGGAAATGCCCTCTACCACAAACTCGTCCAGGGCGCGGCGCATCTTGGCGATAGCTTCGCACCGGTCCCGCCCGTAGGCGATCAATTTGGCGAGCAGGGAGTCGTAATAGGGGGGGACGACGTACTCGCTATAGGCGTGTGAATCAACTCGAATTCCCGGCCCCCCCGGCATGTGAAAACCAGTGATTTTGCCAGGGGAAGGCATGAACTGATTATAAGGATCCTCGGCGTTGATCCGGCACTCGATGGCATGGCCGCGCATCTCAATCGCATCCTGTGTCAAGGTCAGGGGGAGGCCGGCGGCGATGCGGATTTGTTCCTTGATCACATCCACGCCGGTGACCATTTCGGTTACAGGGTGTTCGACCTGGACGCGGGTATTCATTTCCATAAAGTAAAACCGGCGGTCTTGGTCGAGCAGGAATTCGACGGTACCCGCGCTGTAGTAACCGGCGGCGCGTGCGCAACGGATGGCGGTTTCGCCCATCGCGCGGCGTAAATCGTCATCCATGATGGGGCAGGGGCTTTCTTCGACGACTTTCTGGTGGCGCCGCTGGAGAGAGCAATCCCGTTCGCCCAAGTGCAAAATGTTGCCCTGTTGATCGGCCAGGATTTGGATTTCCACATGCCGGGGTTCGAGGATGAGTTTTTCGAGATACAGCCGCTGATCACCAAAGGCTTTTTCGGCTTCGGCTTGCGCGGTGATAAAGGCCTGTACCAGGCTGACATCGGTATGGGCGACGCGCATGCCCCGCCCGCCTCCTCCCGCGGCCGCCTTGATCATCACCGGATATCCGATCTTGCGCGCCATGAAAACTGCTTCTTCCGCGTTTTCGATGATGCCGTCAGAACCGGGAACGGTAGGGATCTGTTCTTGTCGCATGGCGGCCCGGGCCATGGATTTATCGCCCATCATGGCGATGGATTTGGGCGAAGGGCCGATAAAGACGATATTGCACGATCCGCAAATTTCGGCGAACGCGGGATTCTCGGCTAAAAAACCGTAACCGGGGTGGATGGCTTCCGCGTCGGTGATTTCCGCCGCGGAGAGGATGCGGGGGATGTTGAGATACGATTCGGCGGGGGGAGGCGGCCCGATGCATACGATCTCGTCGGCGAAGCGGACATGGAGGGCGTCGCGGTCGGCTTCCGAGTAGACCGCGACCGTGGAAATGCCCAATTCCCGGCACGCGCGGATGATCCGCAACGCGATCTCGCCCCGATTGGCGATCAATATTTTCTTGAACATCCTCTATACCCGGATTTTCTTCCTGTGAGGTTGTAATGGAATATTCCCATGGAGGAGTCCGTGTCTTTTCAAAACGGAATCTCCAGTAAGTCAGATGTACCCGATCATTTTTTCTTGATTTTAAACAGCGGTTGGCCGAACTCGACAGGTTGGCCGTTTTCCACCAGGATTTCCTGAACGGTTCCGGCAGTCCCGGCCTTGATTTCATTCATCACTTTCATTGCTTCGAGGATGCAGACCACTGTGTTGGATTGCACCACGTCTCCAACTTGGACAAAGGGCGGAGCATCCGGCGCCGGCGCGCGGTAAAACGTGCCCACCATAGGCGATTTGATGATATCCACGGTTTCATCGGTTTCCGCAGGTTTCACGGCCGGCGTCTCTCCTGGACCAGCGGGAACCGGCAGGGGAGCAGGGGGATAGGATGAGTAATAGGCCGGGAGGGTTGGTGGGAGGGAGGAAGCGGGGGGAGCCGAAGCGTGTTTTTTGACAACCAGCCGCAGTCCATCTTTGGACTCGACTTCCAACTCGCTGATGTCAGCCTCCTCGACCAACCGCACCACACGCTCGATGAATTCAAATTCCATACGTTTTGCTTTCTATCCCAAAGTCAGATCAAAGGGCATGTTGCTTTTCCGGTTCGAACACGAAGATACCGAACCGCACCTGCGGGACCGGGTATCGGTTCGGTCCAAACGCCAAATTCCGATTGGTCATTTTTTCATTGAATTGCACAAGATTCAATGGACAGCCTTCTCTGGGGAGTTTTTTTTCTTGGGTTTATTCTATCGTTGTATGTATTCCTTTTCCCAATTTTTCACAGATAAATAAAATAGATTGCGCTTTTCCATGGCTTCCTTCACCCCGGCCTACACTCAGAGAGAGAGGGGATGGGTTCGCATCACCATTCCCACTCATACTACGAATAGAGCACTGCGATAGTACCGCGCGCGGGTAAGTTGTGCCTTCTATTTCACCAATAACTATTTCACCAAAATCCGGACCTCTTCTTCCAAATACGAGGCGCGGACATTTTCTTGCTCAAATTGCAGCACCAACCGATAGAGTCCCGTGCGGGCTGGAGCGACGATGAGAATGGCGGCCCGGGTTTGTTGGCCGGGCGGCACAGGTCCTTCGATATACGCGGGATGCCGGCCCATGATGGCGGTGGTTTCTCCTTCGTAGATCCACCGGTACGTCAACCGGTAGCGGCGGTCCACGGGGAGTTGCGGCCCGTTCCAAATATCCCAGCCATCATTACGCAGTGTGACGGTAGCGGGCAGTGTTTCGCCTGGCCGCATCTCCACCGGAATGGTATGAGAGAGGTAAGCGGGAATGAGGGCGTTGGCGGTGGGATCGTCTTTAGCCCGATACCGGCGCAGCAGATAAAAGAACGTGAATGGATCGACGAGTTCATAGGGAAACTGGGAGGAAGAGGCTTGAAGGCGCTGATAGAGCTGCACCAAGGCCGTAGGATTGGCCAAGTTGAACCGGTAAACCTGAAACGTCGGTTGATCTTTGGCGCTGGCCCGCAGGATGGTTTCGACTGCTTGGTCCAGGGGCACCATCTTGTGGTGGAACTGGGCGGTTTCCCGAATAAAGGGAACCAGGCGGCCAGCCAGCGGTTGTTGAAACGGCTTCAGGGTAGCCACGCCTTGAGGGGAAAAGGATAAAAATTCTGTTTGTAACGCTGTCGTAAACATCGTATTTTGGGCTTCCCGGTGGAGATCCGCGGCCACGGTGGTGTGCAGATCGAACCGGCGGTACAAATCCTTTGAAAATTCGTTCCAGTAAGGCAACGCGTTCCCTAATTCGGCCGGCCGGTTGGGAGGGGTGAACCGGTTGATGTAGCACATACCCGCTCCCTCACTGCCCGACACGAAATAGTCGTTGGACGTTTTCGTTTCATACAAATAATCGAATATGTGGGGCACGCGTTCGCTTAACAGCGGAGAAATGGCCCAGGCGAGCGGGATTTCGCCCCGGAACAGATCGTTCCAGAGGAACGGAACCGCTTGGTACAGCATGGCCGATGACTGAAACGCCCCGATGACAAACAGCAGATAGTTTTTGTTCTCCAAGGGCCGGGGCGGGGGGACGGGATTTTGAACATACCGCTCAGGGAGAGGGAAATGTTGAAAGACGGAAGCGTTGGCGATAGAAGCGAAAGGCACTCCGTCGGCGTCGAGAAGGCCGTTGAAGGCCGAGAGGGTTCCGATGAATTCTTCCGCCGTTTCTTCCGGCGTGTGTTTCCCGATCCGCCCCTCCGCGTTGCTGTACTTGAACCACCAGGGAACAAAGCCGCCCACCCGCAGCAACCGGATATCGCGGGATGCCGTGTCATGGGCGGATTTCAAGATATCCAGCAGGATTTTCTGGTCGATCCCGGTAAAAAAGGGATTTTGTGGTCCGTCGGTGGCCGGTTCATCCCACCATGGATCCAAATCGAGAAAAAAGGCTTTCCGGGCCACATAAAAATCCCGGTTGACGATCATGCACGTCTGCAAATCGGGGTATTGATATCCCGGAGCGCGCGAATCCCAGTCGGCCGGATCAGGGAAAAATGCCAGCAATCCGGGAGCGCACGCTCCGCCATCCAGATACAAAGTTTTCGCCCAGACATAGGCGTCGGTTTTGGCCGTGGTGGTGGTGTCCAGGCTGGTGTCGGGTATCTTGCTGACGGCATTGAACTTGTCGGACAGGCGAACCTGGACTGGAAGGCGGGGTCCACCGGCAACCAGTTGGCTGTAAAGCGAATCGGGCGAAGGATCGTGGCGGAGGGGGAGCATGCCATCCGCGCCCGCGATCGTCAGAGCGACATTACTGGTAGCGGGCAGTTTAGGATCCCAAAGGACGATGGCCGAAAAATAACTCCGGAAGATCGAGATCAGTTCCTCCAGCGTACGGACGGGAATCAATTCATACTCCGCTAAAAATCCTTGCCTGCCATGGATTTTTTCCAGCCAGTACCGGTCGATGTTGATTCCGCTGGATGACAAACGCTCCCGGACGTAGAGGATATAAAGCCTGGGTTCTTTCCGGTTGACAAGACCCTGCAGTGCCGTGACCAGATTGATGACATCATACTGCCAAACTTTGTTTTCAGGATGCCGATTTAAGTACGATTCTAGATCAAAAACATAAAGCGTTTTCGTGGCAGCGGATGACGGATCAGAAACTGTGGCGGAGGCTTCTGGGATCATGCCGGGAACCGGCGGCTCCGTCTGAGAAGCCGCTGGAAAACAGAATCCGCAACCCAATAAAAAGGAGAAAACTAAAAAATGTGGAAGAAGAAGTAGCATTCGCATAATGATAAAAACCGGATCCTTCTCTGTGTGGAGTTTTGTCCGGTAACGGATTCGTTGTTGATGCCTAGGAATATCGGATGATCCACACTCCACTGAATCGAGAAATCCCAATTGTCCATGAAATTCGAGAATTTATTTCTTCCTATAATCCAATCATGGCGGTATGTGATCCATATTCACTATCCTACGATTTTCCAGGATTTCTGGATAGCCGGAATTTAACCGTGCCGTGAAAAATGTGGCGCGGGATGGTTTGCTGATTGCCAACTCCCAAAGGGGAGGACTTTTTTGCGCGAAACCCGGCAGAGGTATCCGCAAAACGTTGGGATTTTTTGATAGTGGACATGGAGACGCTGCGGGGAGAGCCTTGGAGAAGGCCCCTTTCACCGGCCGGATCATCAGGACATACAATTTTTTACATCAAGTGTATCAATTTTCCCTCCCGATGAGTGGATGAGTGATACGATTTCCCCTATAATTGAATTCACTCACTGGAGGAGGAGGCAATCTTTATGAAGAACAGGGGATTTACGCTCATCGAGTTGTTAATTGTGGTGGCCATTATCGGCATTTTGGCCGCGATCGCGGTGCCTAACTTTTTGAACGCCCAAATGCGGGCCAAAATCGCGCGCGCCCAGGCGGACATGCGCAGCATCATGACGGCTATCGAGCAACTGCGGTTGGACAAGGGTGTCCTGCTGGTGGATTTTTGGGACGATGACATCGCCGAGGGGATTGAACGCATGAACAAAATATTTCATGGCATCGGCGGCAAAGCCCAAAACGACCGGGGGGGGATGGCGGGACTCTTTGCCCCTTTGACCTCACCGGTGTCGTATATGTCCTCGATTCCGTTGGATCCTTTTTTTGCGCCGACTTCTGGGGCGGATTCCAATAGTCAATTGATTTCGCAAGACCTGGTTCCACCCTATACGTATATGTACGCTGATGAAGATCCCGCGATCCCCGGCTCCGACTATGGTTTAAGTTTCTTTGCGCCGTCCAACCAAGCGCAATTGAGCAAGGTGGGTTTAAGGCCTCTGACCAATGGGACGTATGTGTTGCTGGGGGCGGGACCGGATGGCAAGCGGGGCGCGTACAATAATGTTTTGGGGATGGGATTTCCCTATGACGTCACGAATGGATTGACAAGCAACGGCGACATCGTAAAGATGAACTAAGAGAGAAGTCCGGCTGACAGCGGAAAATGACGAGACTTCTTTATCGTCACCTTGATGAAATCCCGGCTTGAAATTAGGATTGTCATGTGATGAATGAAAATTGCCAATCAAACGGGGCGTAGCGCAGTCTGGTAGCGCGCCTGCTTCGGGAGTAGGAGGCCGCTGGTTCGAATCCAGTCGCCCCGATGTTACGGCTCATCCGGCGTCCTGAGGGACGCCGTTTGTATAGAGGGAATCAGCCTGTAAGGAGCCAAATAGGTGGCGGAGCGGCTTGATCTCGATTATCCCAAAATCCGTCCCGTGGAGGCGTTCCCCCACCATCAAGGGCCCCAGTATGGAATCTGCCTGCGGGATCCGCGCGGGATCGCCCCGCATATCCTCGTTTTACCACCGCCGGTTTTTTTCGTGGTCTCTCTGTTTGACGGCCGCCATTCACTCCTGGACATCCAGGAAGCGTTCATGCGGCAATACCAGCAACTCATCACCCGGAGACAAATCGAGGAGATTATCGAACGGCTCGATCAGGAATTGTTCCTGGAGTCGGAGACCTATCAACACGCTTTAGAGGCCTTGCAGGAACAGTTCCGGGCTTCCCCCTGCCGGGAACCGGCCCACGCGGGAACGGTGTATCCCGCGGAGGCGGATTTATTGCGGAGCCGATTGGAGGGGTATATGCGGGCGATTGGGGAAGAAACGCCCCGGTCCTCAATCCGTTCTCAAAAGCAATTGAAGGTCTTGATTGCCCCACACATCGATTTTCACCGCGGGGGAGCCGGTTTTGCCCACGCTTACCGGGAAGCCGCCCGTTGCGCGCCGGCCGATCTGTATCTGATCTTCGGCACCGCCCATCAAAGCGTGCACAGCCTCTTCATTCTGACACCTAAAGATTACAACACCCCGCTGGGGCGGATGCCGACTGATACGCGCTTTGTCGAACAATTCAGCCGGGAAGCGCCGGTGGATGTCTTCGAGGAGGAATGGCTGCACCGGAACGAGCATTCGGCGGAGTTCCAAGCCGTCTGGCTGCGGTATATCCTGGACGGGGATTGGCAGGGGAAAATCGTGCCGATTTTATGCGGGTCGTTTCACCGGTACGTCCAGGAGGGGATTTCGCCCCGGCAAGATCCCGATTTGGCTTCCTGTCTGGATCTGCTGCGCCGGCTGGTGGACGAATATCCCGGCCGGGTGGCCCTGATCGCGGGAGTCGATTTAAGCCATGTGGGGAAACGGTTCGGCCACGAACAGGGAATTCCGGCTGCCGAGCTGGCCCGGGTGGAGCGGGAGGACCAAGCCGTGCTGGAGGCCATCCAAAGCGGTGAGGCGGAACGTTTTTATGCGCGCATCGCCAAAAATAAAGACCGCAATAACGTTTGCGGCCTTTCGCCCATCTACATGGTGCTCGACATTGCCCGGCCCGGTTCCGGGCGTTTGTTGCATTACGGCCAAGCGGTGGAACGGGAGACCGAGTCGGTGGTGACTTTCGCCAGTCTCTCGTTTTGTGAAGGATAACCGTATCTCAAGCGGCCTTTTCCACCGCCTCCAGCGTGTCATCGATCATCTTCTTGAAATCGTACACCATCACCCCAAAAAATTTTTGTCCGGGATTGCGCACCAGGGAGATGGCTTCTTCGCCATTCACCAAAGCGAACATATCCTGGCCGTCGGTCACGAAAAAGAGTTCGTGTTCGAAGGGTTTTTCGATAAAGCGGGGCATGTTTTTGCGCAGGTAGGAGATCCCCCGGCGGACTTTTTGCATGCTCAATCCCTGTTTGCGCAATTGGAGAAACCACCGCAGCATCACCAGGTCGGCGAACGAATAGAGTTTATGTTTGCCGCAGCCCTGAGCGGACCGCACGCTGGCCTTGATCAGTCCGGTCTTTTCGTAGTAATGCAACCGGACCGGGTCGATTTTGATCCCGTCCAGCCGTTGGATCAAAGCGATGACTTCCCCAGATTGAAATGCGGATTTGATCGGGCGGATTTTAGCGGTTTTCATGGCTTTCCTCGCAAAGCATGGTATCCGAATGGGATGAATGGTATTCAATCTGCAACAGGATCGAGCATTTGCATATTATAATGAGTGAAACATGGATACACCATCATAGCATCGTTTTTCCTTCCAGGCAAAAGAGAAAAAAACAGCACCTTCAGAGCACTGAAGATGCCCCTCAAACCCAACAAGGCGGATAGCAACGGCTACGGCCGTCTTAGACGGCACAATCCCACGTACCGCATTGGCTTCACGTTCCCGGACCGCGTTGATTTCATTTCACGGTCCGGCCGCCTGAAAACACCGCGCTGTTTCCCGGTATCCGCAGGCACCCCGCTCACCGCGGTGAAACCGTTCTCATGCTTTCTTGGGAGCGGTTTTTTTGGCCGTGGTTTTCTTGGCGGTGGTTTTTTTGGCCGTGGTCTTCTTCGCCGTAGTCTTCTTGGCTGTCGCTTTCTTGGCCGTTGTCCGTTTCACGGTCGCTTTCTTAGCCGTGGTTTTCTTAGCCGCAGCCTTTTTGGCCGTCCCTTTTTCCGGGGTGGCCGACTTTCCGGCGGCCGTCCTCTTCGTTGCCATGGATTTCTTCGCTACCATTACTGGTTCACCTCCTTCAGCGCTTTCACGGTTCCCGCGGCCGTTCGCTGTCCGGGCGGGGTTCCATGGGTAGGATTTATTTATATATATTACAACCGATGTAATATTGTCAAGCAAAAAATATCAATCAATCGGAAAAAAAATTAAAAATATGTTCGCTGGGCGGCATTTCACTCGGTTTTTTGGATTGCCTGGATCAGAATAAAGCCGAATTTACATTACGTTCCGCTTATAAAAACGGCTCGCATGATGTCAGCAAAGACACGCTATTGGTTCGCTTTCGCCATCCTGCTGTTGCTTGCTGTTGTGCTTGGTCTGCTGTTCTGGATCGCCAAGAGCGGGACAAACCATCAAGCCCCGTGGATCCATTTCCTTCGCGTGGCGGGGTACCATTCGCCTTGGCTGGTGGGCGTGATCCTGGCCGTGGCTTTGGCATTTACCCTTTTCACCGTGCGGCCCGCCTTACGCGGCGGGTATGGGCTCGCGCGGCCGTGGGGATACGGGCCGGCTGCTGCCGGCTTGCTGCTCACCATGTTGCCTTGGGGCAACTGGTGGATTCACGGTTCTTTTTTTTATGAAGAATGGATGTGGTATGGCGCCCTTTGGTTCATGGGATTGTGCCTGAGCGCCACGGCCATGGGGATGGTGTCCTCTTGTTACATCGCGTTTCTCGAGCGGTGGGGCCGCCGGTTCGCGAAACTCGACCGCGTGCTGCATGATCCCTTTCTGAGTTGGCGGGATGGGCTCTGGATCGGGTTGCCGGCCGCCTGGGCGGTTCTGGCGGCGCACGGCATTTACGTGTACGCGTTGGGAAATGTCCCGCACATCCAGGACAGCCTCGCGCAACTCTTCCAAGCCAAAGTGTTCGCCCATGGCATGATGGCCGCCCCGGCTCCGCCGGATTCCCGGTTTTTCGAGCGGCTCTATCTCGTGGTGGAGCGTGGGATATGGTATTCGATCTATCCCCCCGGTCATTCGCTTTGGCTAGCCTTACCCGTGCGGCTGGGCATATCGGATTGGCTGAATCCCTTGGTGTCGGGGGCGATTGTTCCAGCGTATTTTGTCTTGGCCTGGTGTTTTTCCACGCCCTTCACCGCGCGGCTGGGTTGCGTATTGATGGGCTTGTCGCCTTTTTTCTTGATGATGGGTTCGGAGTACATGAATCACCCTCCCTGCTTGTTGTTCCTATTGCTGGTGATCCTGTTGCTCTTTGTTCCGGGAGGCCGCCTTTCCCCCAAACGCCCGGTTCTCCTGGGATTGGCGGCTGGATTGGCCGCGGGATTCGCCTATCTGATCCGCCCGTTGACCGCGCTGGCGGTGTTGAGCGTAGTCATGGCGGGGTATGGCATCCGATGGTGGAAGCATCCGAGGCGAATTGTCCTCACGACCCTAGTGATGGCCGCCGGATGTGCGCCGCCGGCCGTTTTTTATCTGATGTACAACGCCTGGACGACCGGCTCGCCATGGATTCCGGGTTATGTTCATTATTTTGACGCCAATCCCATGGGATTCGGCGAGAAACCTTGGGGGCCGCATCCCTTAGGACCCCCGGTTCCCGCGGGAGTGCATCACAATCCCATGCGGGGATTGGCCAACACGATCTGCAATTTCAACGGATTGAATCTGTTTTTGTTTGGCTGGCCGGTTCCTTCGTTGACGCTGGCATTCCTGTTGTTTATCCCCGGTTTTACCCGGAGAAGCGCGGATTGGTTTTGCGTGGCGGCCATTGGAATGGTGGCGGCTGTCTATTTTTTCTATTTTTACCAGGATTACTGTTTCGGCCCCCGGTTTTATTATGAAACGATCCCCGGCTGGATCTTTCTGACGGCGCGGGGCATCGAGGAGATCCATCGGGTTTGGGGAGCGGGAGTACGATGGGCCTATCCCCGTGTCCAGGGTTTGATTTATGGATTTTTACTCATCAGCATCGTGACGGCGGCGGGGACTACGTGGGTGGCATGTTGGGGGGATCTTTGCGACGATTACTGGGGCACGCGGGATGAGGCCGCCGCCGCCCTGCGCGCGGGAGTGCAGGAAGAGAACGCGGTCATATTCGTGGAGAACGCCGACGATTATGCCGCCGTGTTTTCGTTTCTCGATCCGTTCCTGCGGCATGGTTGGATTGTGGCGTTGGACTGGGGGAGGGAAGAGAACGTCCGGTTACTGCGGAATTATCCGGAATGGCCGGTTTATATCTTGCGTCTAATCGAACAGGGACCGGGCCGGCCGTTCCGCAGCGTATTGGAGCGGTATCCCGCCTCGTGAAACCGGGGTACGGCGATATACTGGCTCCAACAACCACCGGTGTAGAAGGGATCATGCCATGGCGAAATTTTTGGTGGAGGGAGGGCATCCGGTCAGCGGGACGATCCGGCCGGCAGGCAATAAAAACGAAGCGTTGCCCATTCTGGCGGCGGCGTTGTTGACCGGTGAGGAAGTCCACATCCAAAACGTTCCCGGCATCGGGGATGTGAACAATTTGCTCACCATTCTCGAGTCGATCGGGGCGGCGACGCGCCGCCCCGGCGCTCATGAAATCACGATCCGGGCGGAAACCGTGCGGTCCACCGGTTTGCCTGTGGAGTTATGCCAGAAAATCCGCGCGTCCGTGTTGCTTTCCGCGCCGCTGTTGGTTCGTTGCGGCCACGCGGAGATCCCTCTGCCCGGGGGAGACCGCATCGGGCGGCGGCGGATCGATACGCATTTGTTTGGCTTTGAGGCCCTGGGGGCGAAGTATGAACTGGCCGACGACGTGTATCGACTCTGGTGTGACGGCCGCCTGAAAGGGGCGGATATCCTGCTGGACGAGGCGAGCGTCACGGCCACCGAGAACCTGGTGATGGCGGCGGCTCTGGCGGAGGGCGAAACGATTTTGCGCAACGCGGCCTCGGAGCCGCATGTGCAGCAGTTGTGCAATTTTCTCAATCACCTGGGGGCGCGCATCGAGGGGATCGGCTCGAATGTGTTGACCATCCAGGGCGTGGAGCGTTTGCGGGGTGGCACGCATTGCATCGCCGCGGATTATTTGGAGGTTGGGAGTTTCATCGCGCTGGCCGCGGTGACGCATGGCGAGTTGCTGATCCAGGATGCCGCCCCGGAATACATGCGGATGATCCTTACCCAGTTCCAACGCCTCGGCATCGAGGTGGAAATCCGCCAACAGGACATATTTGTGCCCAGCCAACAGCCTCTGAAAATCAAGCCCGACCTGTACACGTCGCTGGTGAAGATCGATGACGGCCCCTGGCCGGCGTTTCCCGCGGATATGATGAGTATCGCGTTGGTGGCGGCTACCCAGACGCAGGGCACGGTGATGATATTTGAGAAAATGTTCGAGAGCCGGCTTTTTTTCGTGGACCGGCTCATTTCCATGGGGGCCAACATTATTCTCTGCGATCCGCACCGGGCCGTGGTGGTTGGTCCGACGCCCCTCAGCCGCCGGGTGATGAGCAGCCCGGACATTCGCGCGGGGATGGCCCTGCTGATCGCCGCGTTGTGCGCCCAAGGGATCAGCGAAATCCAGAATATCGAGCAGATCGACCGGGGCTATGAACGTTTGGACGAGCGTCTCGCCGCCCTGGGCGCGCGCATCCACCGCGTGGAGGGGTGAGGATGGTTGCATTCCGGCGGATGGTTTTCCGGCATCCATAAATCCAACACCGGGATTCCACGAATAACCTCATGTTGAATCTCCTGTCCGGCATATGGCAATTGGGGTGGGTCTGGGGATTGGGATTTCTCCTGGCCCGGCGGATGCGCCCTGCCTTGCCGTATGGGTATTGGCTGGCGGTTTCGTTTGGGCTGGGCGAAGCGGCGCTGTCCGGCGTGTATTTCATGCTGGGGCTGGTTGGGGGATTGCGGTTTTGGGTGCTCGTGCCGATCGCGGTAGGGATTTCTCTCGCTGCGTTGCCTGCCTGGTGGCGGGAAGGGCAGGGCATGTTGCGCGCGGCGGTTCCCTATTTCCGCCAATCTCCCCTCGCGGGACTGATCACGGGATTCATCCTGACGTGGTATTTCCTGGGAGTCTGCGTGCCGGAGCGGGAAGTGGATTCGGTCTGGTATCATCTGGGCGTGCCTTTGTACTACATCACCCACGGGGGCGCGATCCAGCTGGTACCCTTCAACATGCCCTCGCATTACCCGATGAACCTCCACCTGCATTACACTTTTTCTCTGCTGGCGGGCAACGACACCACGGCCAAGATGTTCATCTACGGCCATTTCATTCCCATGTTGATCTTGCTGGCGTCGGCCGTGCGGCGGTACGGCCGGCGGGAATGGAGCCTTTTCGCGGTGGCGGTGTATCTCTGCTGCCTGCATTTCCGCATGCCGGTGATGGTGAATGTGGAACGCGGGGTTTATTTTTACGTGTTTTTGTCGTCCGTTTTGCTGTGGTACTCGCTGGAAACGAACTCCAACCGCTGGTTCATCCTTTCTTCGGTGTTTTGCGGCATGGCGATGGGGACCAAGTTCAACGGCTTGTTGTTCGGCTTTGTCCCACAGTGGTTGTTTCTCGCCCTCCGGTATTTTCTTTGGAAAAGAGCCTCCTGGCGCGAAGGTTTGATCCGGTTAGCGCTCTTTACGGTTATCGCCTGGCTTCTCTATAGCCCCTGGATGGTCAAATCGTTTCTCTATACCGGCAATCCCATGTATCCCATGCTGGAGGAGATCTTCCCCACGCAGGAAGAATTCGTTCCTGCCATGCGGTCCAATGCCAACAACCATGGACTGAATATTCTGAAATCCAAGAGCATCGGCGAGTTCGTGGGCCAAGTTGAAACCAACATCCTCTGGTTGCTGTACAACGCCGATTTGATTTTCTTCCTCGGCCTTATGTCGCTTGGTCTGTTGCTGGCCCTGCGCCCCAAACGGTGGTTTTCACCAGTCACGCAGTTGCTATTTGCCTATCTGTTGTTTCCCATGCTATGGGGATCGGATGTGGCCCGCTTGTACGCGGCGAATTACGGGGTGGTGGTGCTGGGCATCACCTTGGCTGTCTCCTGGTTGAGCCGTCAGCTCCGGCGGGGCCGATGGCTTAGCCTCTTGGTGTTGATCAGCCTTCTGGTCACCTTCACGCAACAGCGGCTGTATTATTTGAGCAGTCCCAACATCCGCTGGTTCGGGGATGTGCATCTCTCGGAACCGGCCCGCCGCGCCTGGCTGATTGAGCGGGGGCATTTCACGGAACCTCTGTTCCGGATGAAGGACTGGATGGACGCCCACATCGCGCCGGAAGAGGAATTATACGGTTACCGCACCGGTTATCTTTTTTATTTAGACCGCAAATCCATCGTCAGCGATGCCCACTTCGGCGAACAGATGGACGCATGGCTCCAGCAAGGCGCGGAGGCCGCCGCCGGGAAACTGACCGGCCTGGGCGTGGATTTGGTCTTGTATAAGCGGCATCCAGGCGTGACGCCGGCCAAGGCTATCGAAACCGCCTGGCAGGAGTTCGTGGACCGCTATTTGGAATTGATCCATGAAGAAGGAGATGTATTTCTCTACCGTTTTCAAGCGGCAGGGAAGAACGGGCCGAGATGAAAATCGGAATAGACCTTTTCAAGAAGAGCAGTTTGACGAAGAACAACGCTTCCCGCGATAACCGGGAAATCCTGAAAGAGCGCAAGGTATGCGTTCTCCGCAATCGAGTGAATCGTTGCCGGATATCTATTCATCCGGTCTGCTAATGGCTGTTGGAAATGCCCTACCATAAAAAAACGGCCGTATTGAGGAGTCAATAACCATGAATCCACGAAATATCGACCGCCGGAGATTTCTGAAGAGATTGGGGCCGGGCCTGTTGGGCGGGGCCATGGCGTTGAGCATGGGCCGGTATGCCGCTGCCGAAACCGGCCACGATCGGTTAAATTTCATCTTTTTCCTCATCGATGATTTCGGCTGGACCGATTTGGCCTGCTACGGCAGCCCGTTTTACGAGACGCCACACATGGACCGGCTGGCCGGCGAAGGGATGAAATTCACCGATGCTTATTCCGCTTGTACGGTCTGTTCGCCGACCCGCGCTGCCATTTTGACCGGGAAATACCCCGCCCGGCTGGGGATTACGGATTGGATTCCCGGCCATAACCGGCCTTTTGCCCAGCTGCGGATTCCCGCGATCCACAATCAACTCGCGCATGAGGAAACCACCATTGCCGAAGTTCTGAAATCCAAGGAGTACGCTTGCGCGCACGTTGGCAAATGGCACCTGGGTGGTGATCCGTTTTTTCCCGACACGCAGGGATTCGACATCAACGTGGGGGGCAATTCCCTGGGGCACCCACCCAGTTATTTCAGCCCATACAAAATGCCCATCCTGAAAGAAGGCCCGGAGGGGGAATATTTGACCGACCGCCTGGGCGACGAGGCGGTCCGGTTCATCGAGGAGAACCGGAACCGGCCGTTCTTCCTTTATTTCGCGCATTACGCGGTGCATAATCCGTTGCAGGCCAAGAAGGAACTCATCGAATATTACCAACGCAAGGCCGATCCCCACGCGCGGCATAACAATCCCATCTACGCCGCCATGATCCATAGCGTGGATGAAACCGTGGGCCGGATTCTTGCCACGTTGGATAAACTGGGCCTTGCGGACCGCACGGTGATCTTCTTCACCGGTGACAACGGCGGCCTGTTGCCCAATACTTCCAACGCCCCGTTGCGCGCGGGGAAAGGTTCGGCCTACGAGGGCGGGGTCCGCGTGCCGCTGTTGGTCCGTTGGCCGGGCGTGACGCCGCCAGGGAGCGTTTGCGCCGAACCAGTGACCAGTGTGGATTATTTTCCCACCATCGCGCAGATGGCAGCGATTCCGGTTCCCAATGAATCCGTGGACGGCGTGAGCCTGGTCCCCTTGCTCCAAGATCCCCGGGCCACTTTGGGCCGTGAGGCGATTTATTGGCATTACCCGCATTATCATCCCGGGGGCGCCACGCCTTACGGCGCGGTGCGGAAGGGGGATTACAAACTGATTGAGTTCTTCGAGGACGGGAAGCTGGAATTGTACAACCTGAAAGAAGATGTGGGCGAATCCAACGATCTGTCCCAACAGCTTCCCGAAGCGGCATCCGCCTTGAAGCAGGATCTGGCGGCTTGGCGAGCGCAGGTCAACGCTCAAATGCCTTGGCCTAATCCCGATTACGATCCCACACGGGCCGGATTGCGGATGAGGTAGCCGGGTTGCCTCGAAGAGGAGAAGGGGTATTTGTTTGCTCGATTGCAGAGAAAATTCTCTCCCAGGATTGAACTCCTGGATTCCTTGAAAGCCCACTTCTGAGAGGGGCACACTTTATTTGAGGAACTGAAACAAAATACGGCAACCCGCAGCGTGGTGGAAAGGCCACCCTCACCCGGAGGGAGAAGGAAGGGTTACGCATTACCCGCTATCCTCCACTCCCGAATAGGGCCGTGAGATAGTGCTCCATTCCGGTTGACAGTTACGGAGAACGGATCAGGGTGAGGGGATTCTAAACAAGAAACCTGACGAGTGTCCAATCCGTCGAGAAATACCCTAGCATACTTGGCAGTATGAATCGCAAAGGAATCCCTATTATGAAACAAGCCCAGGATTTGCATCCTGGAATAAACTCATTGCAGTACGGGACCAACCGGAGGTATTCTTTCCATGCCTTTGACACGGGAACAAGCCTGGGAAAAACTATGCGAGTGGACTAAGAACGAGGCCTTACGGATTCACGCGCGTTCCATCGAGATCGCCATGCGGGCGGCGGCGTACCGGTATGGCAACGGGGAAAGCGATGTAGAAGCCTGGGGCATCGCCGGACTCCTGCATGACGCCGATTACGAACAATGGCCGGACGAGCATCCCAACCGCACTGTGGCCTGGCTGCGCGAACAAGGCGAGGAAGCCATCGCCCATGCCGTTTCCGCGCATTACACGAAATGGAACGTTCCGTATGAAACCCCGCTGGACAAAGCCTTACTGGCCTGCGACGAACTGACGGGTTTCATCGGGGCGTGCTGTTTCGTGCGCCCGGATGGCATTCATACGCTCGCGCCGTCCAGTGTTAAGAAAAAACTGAAAGACAAAAGTTTCGCGGCCAAGGTGGACCGGGACGAAGTCCGCGCGGGGGTGGAATTGCTGGGCGTTGATTTGGGTGAGCACATTCAGTTTCTGATCGATGCCTTGAAACCCCACGCGGATGAATTGGGTTGGAACGGCCGGAGGGAAGGATAAGCCTGTTCAGCACACCGGGGATGACTGGATGTTGTTTCCCACTCGTGATCCGATCATAGCCCTTGTCCGAAGCGGCTTTATAGTGGATTCCGGTTCAATCCTGGGCAAATTGCTTGAAGCCGCTCATGACGACAACAGGGACTGGCATTGTGCTTCTTCTTCCTTCACTTTTTCTTTGATGAGGGGCAGTTGATCAGAGGAAAGGCCGATGGCTTCCAGATTCTGGCTGTCGCCGGAGACGATTGCGCCTTCCATCGGTTCGCCGATGGCCAATTCCCGGCAGATGGAATCCGCCAGTGTGACGATGCTCACCAGACTCCGGTGTTGCGTGTCCGCCATATCAGGCCGGTGATGCCAGTTGACCGCTTGCACCACGGCCGGAGGGAGGTTCCATAGGTTCAACACCAAGCCGCCGACCTCGCCATGATCCATGTCCATGGTTTCGCGTTCCACGAGGTCGTAGGGTTTTTTTTCTTGCTGAGCCTGCTGGCGGGTGCGCATATAATAGGCAGGAAAATAGTGATCGAGGATCAGGATACCCACGTCGTGCAGCAATCCTGCCACGTAGGCTTCATCTTCGACCAGATAGAGGGGTTTGCGGAGGAAGCGGTAGATGATCCGGGCGGTGATGCCGGTCATGACGCTGTGCTTCCAGAATTCCCGGTGGTCCAGATGCGGCCCGATGTGTTTGAAAGTATCGATGACCGCCAAGACCGAGCAGATCCGGTTGATTTCCCGCATGCCCAGCCGGGAGACGGCATATTGGACCGAGGTGATGCGGCCGCCTTTGCCGGCGAAATAGGCGGAATTCACCACACGGAGAATCTGGCTGGTGAGGGTGGGATCCTCGGAAATGATCCGGGCGATACCCTCCGCGCCCATTTTTTCATCTTCCAGGGCGTTCCGCAGGCGTGTAAGCACGGTGGGCAGCGTGGGCAGATCCTTCACCGCCGTCAGAGCTTTTACGATGGTTTCCTTATTCGAACTCACCAAATGACCTCCCGCAGGCCTGCATTCTTTCGAGATGCCCGAAACCGCGGCGTATCGTTCCGCTGCCTCCAATCATACAAGCCTTCCTAAAGGGATGAAGCCTTAAATAGCGCAAGAATAAAAAATCGACCGAATATCTTTGTACAGTAAATCCCCCCAGGCGGAGATTCCCTTACGACGGAGCCCGCGCTGATTGTTCTTCCTGGGCTAACCGGAGCAGATTTTCGTAGATTCTTCGCGCTTCATTCACCCGTTCCAGCAAAGCCGGGCCTTGTTCCGCAAGCTGGCGTGTTTCACGATTGTCCGGATTCTTGCCTTGTTTCAGGTCCTCCCGGGCCTGATTGACCAAATTTTCTACTTCGTCCAAACTGGCCATGCGCTTGGCAATCAGCTCATTGACATTTTCGTATTTCCAAAAGCGCAGGTTGCCGCGGGTGACGTAGATAGGCGTGGTGTGGGCGAGGGAGCCGTCGCTGCCCTTGGCGCGGGCGGCGATCCAAAATCCATTTCCGGCAGGCATTTCAAATTCGAGGGATAATTCCTGCCGCAGAGGATCCTGTGATTCCAGTTTGCGGATCACTTCGCCCTGGGACACGATTTCCAACTCCGTGGGAACCATCCGGTCCGGATGTCCCCAAACCCGTGCCCGAACCCGGAGCGGATGTTGCGGATTCCCGGCGATCTCATCCCCCGGATAGGCGGCATTGACGCGGAAGTCGATCATCGGCCCGTTGGTGACGAACGTGCGTCCGCGCCGCACCGCCTCGAACCAAGCGTCCGGTGTGAAGGGGATCTCTCCCAGGAAGGCGTACACCCGGACTTCGCCGACCGTGCCGCCCCACGGCACATCCGAACCGGCTGAAGCGGTCATTTTGAATCCCAGGTTCAAGAAATCATAGAACAGGTCCGTCCCCATCTGGGCGAATTGCATCACCTCGACAAAATCGGTTTTCCCCTTGGGGATGTTGATGCTCATGTCGCGGTGCACCTGAAACATGTTGAACAACACGTGGCAATAGCCGGACAAACCGCCTTGCGCGTGGACCGCGTCAAACACCGTGTCGTAGAGATAATATTGGCTGGTGTCGCGCACCATTTCTTTCGTGTTCATGTGGATGGTGTGGCCCAGTTCGTTGTGCGTCCGCGGACATTCCTGCCCGGGGGACAAGACGTAATCCCCCTCGATTACCCGGTTATCCGGCCCCCACCCGCGCTGTTCGAACCAAGTGCGGTACAGGTCGCCCATCTTCACCACATTGGCCAGGTGGATATCTTCCGCTTGCACCCAAGCCATGAGGCGACCCGCGTCGCCATCGTTGAGGATCTGGCAATGGACATGATCATCACCCGAATACCAGCCTAGCCGGCGCATATCCACCCAGCGGCGGGGTTGGAACGTGAACTCGCTCACCTGGCCGGCGGCCACGGAAATGGTCTGGAAGATGGGAATATGTTCCACGCCGCGGCGGATGGTCACTTCCCATTCCCCGGGGGGAAGAGTCATGTCGAAGGGCTTGGGCACGCACCAGTACGGTCCCGCGAGACGTCCCGGGAGTTGTGCCCGGCGCCGTCCCGAAGGCTGGCCTTGGTTGTCCATCTGCGGCGCGATCTCGATGGCGTTGCCAGGCCGGCGGTCGCGCCCATCGGTTTTCCAGACCAGACGGACCATGGCAGGAACAGGCTTGCCCGTTTCGTCCGAGAGAATTTCCATTTTGAGCCGGCCGAACGCGGGAGTCTGCACTTGCACATAGAAGCGGATGCGCGGTTCCGGTCCCCGCCGGATATTCACGGGAACAGTTGTGAGTTTCGCGGGCACGTTGGTGAGGCTGACCAGGACCCAATGGATTCCGGTGGCTTCCGTTTCAATGTCGATAGCCGACTTCTCGGCGAAGTCGAGATCGAGGGTTTGGCAACGGACCGGACCCTCGCCCAGTTGAATCTGGAAGAGCAACGCTCCCACATCGCCAGGGAGTTCTACAGGTTTATCGGGGGGAAGGGTTAGAGCGTGCGCGCCGGGCGTGATCACCATTCGGAAGGGCGCCTTTTCCAGGATGGCATAGAGGGATTGGATCGCATCTGCCGCTTGATTCATGATGGCTGCGGCCTCTTGTCCTGATGAAGTTTTTTGCGCTTGGTTCCGGAATTCCCGCAAGCGCCGGTTGAGTTGATCCAACCGCGTTTGATCCACACTTGCGAAAAGATAGGAATGATTTTGGATCAACGCGCCGGCCAGTTCTGCCGCGCCGGAAAGTTCCGGTTCCGTGATTTGGCCCCAGGCTGAGCCGCTGCCGCTGAGCATCCAAACCAGTGTCCACACGCCGATTGAAATGCGCCAAGTATTTTTCATCATGAACCTCCCCACGTATTCATCAATCTTTCCCGCCATGGGAAATATAGGGAAAATCCCGCGCTTGCCCATCCGGATGCCATTGCAGGGAAGCCAGGGACAAGCAGGGCCATTGGTACGCATTGGATATGCGTTAAACAGGGATACAGGGTGGAAAGGGGTAAGGCGGTACGGGAATGGGCTGGATGGGATGGCCCAATCCGCGCCAACGCGCGCCGGGGCTGAGTTTCATATTTTGGGGAGAGCCAATAACCGGCGCGCGGTTTTTCTTGCGGGGCAGATTCGTCCGACAGGGTGAAAAACCAATGGCAGACCGCGGGATCGTTGGGAAACAACCGGTCATCCAGTTCCACGGTACCCCCGGACGCGAGTTCTTGGGGCGTGTGGGAAAAATAATACAGCCGGATAAGGAAGGGGCTGGGAGCGGTTCGCGTGTCCGCCAGGAGGTCCATCTCCGGTTCGTATAAGGATACGATGGGGAGGGATTGTTGGTTGATTCTAAGCCGCAGGGAGTCCAGAAAACCTTCCTCGTGCGCTTTCAGATAGTGGATTGTTTCCTCCCGGGAGATTTGGCCGTCATCATCGGCATCCATATCATTTCGTTCCCGCAAGGCCACCGTGTTGAAGAAGGTCAGTTCCAATTCAATGTCGATGTTTTGAGATCCGATATAAATTCCAGTCTGGTGCTGGATATAGGCCGGGAAGGGCGGGTGGCTAAAACCATCCCCCGCAAAAAACAAGACGAAGAGAAGCCATCGGCTCCGTCGGTTCAACGGAACCTGGCTGGCTGAAAGACGCATCGGTTGGTACGCCCCTTCTGCAAGGAACAAGCAGGTTTACATTATCATATTCAGGGGAAATAAGGGAGAGCATAACCGGATTTCAATCGTTTGAGGAACTGGGAATCCTATATGGGATGATGGGACCACTCCCCTGGGCAGGCGAGAATGAACAGCGATTCTCATATCCAAGGATGGAATAGAAACAAATAACAATCGGAACGAGATTAGGGAAAATGAAGGTTTAAAACAAGGAAGGAGTCACCAAATCGCTTTGAATGACTCCTTCCTTCAACCATTGGTTGGCGTTTCTTGTACCCGCATAAACGCCTACCTTTCTTGTTTCCTGAAGTTATCACACTTCAGGACGTATGATGTTTAGGGTCATGGTTTCACAACCACGGAACCCTTGCCTGGGCGAATGCGCTCGCCCTCCCTGGGAAGACCGGGATCCACATACTGGGATCCTTTTTCGATCCTCACATTCTTATTGATATCATGAGTCATTTTCAATGTCAACAGGGATTTTTCAAAAAATCTCAGAAATTTTTTTGCCCGGAGATGGGCCAGGAAAATGCCCGCCCCGAGACGAGGATCCAGGTTCTGATTTGTCATAAGGGGGGATGGGATCCCCCCGCGAGAAAGGCCTCCTGCATAGTCACCATAAAGTAAAAAAAGGGCGGGGAATTTCACCCGCCCTTGGTTGGACCATATTCCAAGACTATTTCAGTACCAATGCATACCCATCAATACAAGGACCATTCCCCAACGGCCGTGGGAGGTCCAGCTACAGTGGAGACCACGAAATCATCAAACGCGATGCCGCCGGGCACGGCGCTCAAATCCGTTCCCGCGTTGACCCAGCCGAAGAGACCCACTTGGCCGGCTGACAAGGCGTTATCCACAACGATCCCCTGAATTTCCCCATCGAAGAACGCATAAAGGACATTGCCCTTCACGATGAGGGTGAACTCCCGCCATACGTTCAATTCCTCCGCATAATTGATACTCACGCCGAGGGGTTCTGTGCGGGTGCCTCCCGCATACCTGAGGACTCTCAAGTAGCCATTCACGTATTGCCACGAGTACATGTTGCCGAGGTCCGTGCACCGGACCACCACCCCCCAGTCGGCGTCTCCCACCAGGCCCATTCCTTTGACGGTGACGGCGACATCCGTCAGCGTGGGATCGCCGGTGAGCGTCACCAGGGGGCCGCCCGCGGCGGCGATTTCATAGAAATGCCCATCGGCGATATCGAACACTCCAGCCAGGTCTTCCCACTGATCGAGCTGGCTCACGTCTGAAAAATCGAACGAGAACAACGTTTCGCCGATGGCCACATCCACCAAGAACATGTTGGTGATGCCCGATGTGTCCAGCCCGCCTCCGGATCCTGACCATGACACGCTGTATCCATTGACGGCCGGATCATAGCTCGTGGGAACCGTCACTTTGTACGTGACCAGGGTTTGACCCGGCGGGGCAGAGAGGGTCCATGAGATTACGCCGCCGCTCTCCGTGCCGCCATGGCTGATCTCGCTGATGGCGAAACCGGCCGGTGGAGTCTCCGTGATGTTGACTTCGGTGGCCTGGAGAGCGAAGTTCTGGACAGCCAGCGTGGTGGTGATCGTTTGCCCCGGGACAAACGATTTGGTATTCATCGACCGGGTCACAGTGAAGGGAATGGCCGCTACTTGCTCCAATTTGACATTGGAAACGATGGCTTCCGCGAGATCCTCATTGTCCAGATGGTTGCTGATGGCCAAGCCCCACGCGATGGTCTCGGGAAATTCCATATTCATGCTGTGGGCGAACACCCAGTTGACGCCATCATACGAATATTCGCTCACGACGAGATCGATTTCCGCGTACCGGGTGATCCGCAGGTACAATCCGTCTCCGGGATCCGAAACATCCGCGCCATTTTCAAGGATCTGCACGTTGCTGGACGAACCGCCGGTAGTCGCCCGCCATTGCGCGTCCGTCCGGTCTCCATCGCTTCCCGAGCCGGCACGCAACTCGATCCAGTAATGCCGGGAGGTGGCCGAGTTCCCCGTTTCGCGCATCATCACCCCGACTTTGGCCCATTCGTTCCCGCCGCCGTTGTAGAGCCACATCACCCGGGCCGAGAGCCTCCAGCTGCCGGCTTTCTCCGTATAGACGAAAAAGCCTTCGTCGTTGTTGTCCCAGATGTCATCCCCGTTGCCGTACATGGTGTATTCCGCGCTGGCTCCACTGCCGGTGACGACCACTTCACCTGGGACCTTATAACTGCCCCGCTGAGGAGGCGAATCGGGACCGCCCCAATCCGCGGTCTTGTCGAAGATGCCATATTGGGCATATCCCGGCAAGACGAGGACACCCAGCACCACAAATAGCACTACTCCCCTGATTTTGTTCATTTTAGAACCTCCCAGATTGATGAAATTGTATCTCCTTCTGGTCTGGTGATTTATATGAATAACCAGTCCATGGAGTAAATTAAACCTATCAAAAAAATAGGGGACCGTAAAGTGGGAAATCCGCTTCTATTTCAACTCCGTAATCCAATGATAGGTACCCGGAGACAATTCCAAAACGAAACAGCCTTTCTCATACCGGGGTGGGGCAATAAGTTTTCCGTTCGTCTCGGTCAATTTCTCGGGATTGGATGACGGTACATATACCGTAGCCGTGGTGTTGGGGGGAATGGCGCATTCCATTTCGAAGGACGGATCTTCCCGTTTCCAGGAAATCCGGATGGTTCCATACAACGTATCCAACGTGCCTTTCGCGTAGGTCAGCCCCCCGCCGGGGATGGGATGAATGACGAAATGCCGGTATGCCGGATGCTCCGGATCCGGCTGAATGCCCAGGATATGCCGGAACATCCACTCGCCCACCGAGCCGAAGGCGTAATGGTTGAACGAATTCATGCCGGGATTTTGAAAACCACGCCCCTCCACCCAGCCGTCCCATCGTTCCCAAATAGTGGTCGCGCCCTGATCGATCATGTAACCCCACGAGGGGATGGTCCGGTTCATCAGCAGCCGGTAAGCCGTATCCGCTTGCCCCCAGCGGACCAGTTCCAGCATCATACGGTGCGTGGCCTGGATGCCGGTGGAGATGTGTTGGTTGTACTCTTCAATCTTCCGGAGAAGATGCTGAACCGCCAGCGGACGTTGATCTTCCGGCAGCAGATCAAAATGCAAGGCCAGGCCGTATACGCTTTGATTGTCGCTGGTGATGCGTCCATCCGGCTGGACAAAACGCTTACAAAACGCCGCCTTGATAACTCCGGCCAGCCGGGCGTATTGTTCCGCTTCATCATTCTTTCCTAAAATTTTCGCCATCTTTGACAAAATTTCCGTGGAATGGGCGTAAAACGCGGTGGCGAAGATTTCCCGCGGCGTGTCGGCCCCTTTCTTGGGCCAATTTTCCAAAATCAGTTGATCGCCGTTGAGCCAGTCGCCGTAATCGTTGCCGCGTCCCTGAATCCAGATCCCCTCCGGGCTTTGACTCCGGACATATTCCACCCACCGTTTCGCCGCGTCGTAATGGCGTTCGAGAATCCGCGAATCGCCGTAATTGACGTACATCCGCCAGGGGATGATCACCCCCGCGTCCGCCCAGGCGGGAGCGGCCAGAAACGCGTTCTTGCTCTTGGCGGGATTGGGCGAGAAATCGGCGAAGCGGCCGTCGTCCGCCTGCGCGTCGCGGATATCCTGGCACCACTTGGTATAGAACGCGCCCAGGTTCATGAGGTAGCAGGCGGTCTGCGAAAACGCCTGCGCGTCGCCCATCCACCCCAGGCGTTCGTCGCGCTGGGGGCAATCGGTGGGGGTGGAATGCAGGTTGCCGCGCTTGGTCCAGACGATGTTTTTCATCAGCTGGTTGAGCATCGGGTCCGAGCATTCGAAAGTCCCATTGAGCGGCGCGGCGGAATGGAACACGCAGCCGGCCATATCGCCCCGCGAGGGCTTGCGGGTCAGACCCCTCACTTCCACGTAGCGGAACCCATGGTAGGTGAAATGCGGTTCGAAGATGGCTTCACCGCCCCGGCCAATGAAAACGTCCTTCTGATATTCCTGCACGGGATCCCGGCGGTTGTGATCGCGCAGGTTTTGCGTATAGACCGTGCCATCGGGATTCAGCATTTCGCCATGCTGAATTTCGATCCGTTGCCCGGCCTCGCCTCGAATCCGGAGCCGGCACCAGCCCACCATGTTCTGTCCCAGATCGAAGACATAAACACCCGGCGTGGGCTCCGTGATGTTCAGCGGGCTGAGTTCCTGAGTAATTTGGATCGGCTCGTTAGGCTGGGCGACGAGTTTCACGTCCCCAGGCGGCAGGAGCGATACCGGTTGCCAGGCGCTGTCATCGAAGCCCGGTGTGTCCCAACCCGGCATTTCCAGCCGGGCGTCGTAGGTTTCACCGCGGATGATATCCGAACCACGGATGGGGCCCTGATCCGTGATTCTCCAACTCGGACCGGTGACCACCGTGCGCGTGGTTCCATCTCCACACTCGATTTCCAACTGCGCCAGGAAACCCAGCCGTGAACCATACTGCCGCGGCCCCAAGAGGCCCACCATGCCGGCGTACCAGCCTTCCCCTAGCATCGCGCCGATGACGTTTTCCCCTTGCCGCAGCATTCCGGTCACGTCGTAAGCCTGTACTTGAATCCGCTGATGGTAATCGGTCCACTCCGGGGCGAGAAGATTTTTCCCCACGCGTAATCCGTTGATCCGCGCTTCATAAAGCCCTAACGCGGTGGCATACAAAGTGGCGCGGCGGACGGGTACGTTCAGCGTGAAGGTCTTGCGCAGCATTGGTGAAGGACTGGGCAGGGCGAACCGGGCCTCGCGCGTTTCATTAATCCCGTCGTTCACATGGCGCAGTGACCAAACATCCGATTCGATGGTATCGAACGAAGCCGCCGGGCGGCCTTGGGAGATTACTTGTTCTCCGGACAAGCATTCCAGCTCGGCCAGGGCAAAGGCGTAATTGTCCGCGTCGCGATGGGCCAGCCGGGTGACCGTCAGCCGGACATAACGGCCTTTGCGGGGAGGGAATGCCTGCTCTACCACCGCCGCGCCGGGATTGGGGAAATCCCCGCTGGTTAGGTCCCACACGGTTTCACTCGTTTGAAACTCGGGATCATTGGAAACATCCACGCGAAACCGCACGGGGAACAGAAAACCGGGATTCTTGGAATAATCGAAAGGCTGGCAGGGGTACAGCCGCACCCGGTCCACGCGGCGGGATCCGCCTAAATCGATTTGCACCCACTTGGTATGCTCCGCGGATTTTTCCAGTTGGCTGTGATAGCCCACGTGCGGCGCGGCGTTGTCCGGCAGAGCGCCTTCCAGACCGATCCATTGCGCTTTCCAATCCGAGGCATTCAGCAGGCCCATCTGCCAGAAGGCGGCCGGGGCGAAGGGGCTGGGGCGGCCCTGCTCGTCCCAGACACGGACCGTCCAATAATAGCGGACGTTGGAACGCAGGGGCGGGCCGGAATACACGACGTGGATGGATTGATCTGAATCGACTTTGCCTGTATCGAGCACATCGGCGCGGGATTCACGCAATAAATCCGGGCTGGAAGCCACCAGCAATTGATACGCGGTTTGCTTTTGAAACTCCTCCGGCAAGCGCCAGAAGAGGCGCGGCGCGGGCTCATCCAGCCCCAGGGGATTCACCAAATACTCGCAGAGGAGGTGATGAGGAGACCCGGCGGTTTCTTCCGCGGAATAGGAAAATATACCAAGTGAACCTAAGAGCGGGCAAAGAAGCAGGAGGTTGATTAAGATACGCATGGTTTTCTCCCCGATTATGGTTTAACAAGGTTTTTTTCAAAAAAGGCAGATTCCAAGATCCATTCCTTCTGAATGCCACTCAAGTATATTC
>ERZ795060.102-NODE-102-length-119175-cov-15.183538_pt1 | contig 119175 bp, 113 predicted proteins | sample MGYA00375144_ERZ795060 | MGnify/ENA primary metagenome ERZ795060 (study PRJEB30189, sample SAMN05720157) | activated sludge metagenome | isolation source: anaerobic digester from wastewater treatment plant | place: Japan | collected 2015-05-15 ...
AGACCGGGCGGGAATTCCTTGCTCGACACACAGGTTTTCGGCGCGATAGCCGGGCGAAATGCAGCAATTGAGGCAAGGCAGATGACATTTGTTCCAGTTGAGACGAACCAAGATATCTTCAATTCGGGTGAGATTCCATCATCTAACGCAAGAAGATTGATCATTGAAACAATGTCCAAATCGGCTTTTTTGGTCAGAAAAGAGGGAGAAATTGCAAGAGCTCTCGACACAATTCAGTCTTTGGAAAATCAAGGCATATGCTTGGACGAAAGAGGCCTATCACATTTGCTCGAAACAAAGAACATGCTTCTTCTCGCCAAGGTAATACTAACTGCCATTCTACTCAGAGATGAAAGCCGTGGTCCTCATCTGAGATTTTCCCATTTTGAACCTCCCGTCATGAATTTTTTGCCAAGAAAAGATGAGTGGAACAAATACATCGTTTTCTGGCTCGACACAGATCAAAAGCTTCGTTATGAAGTGAGATTTCCAGTCAGACCAAGGGGTGATTGAAGTGAAATCAAAGGCTATGGTGCTTGAGCAATTCAACAAACCACTTTCAGAAAGAGAATTCGACATACCTCCTCTGCCTGAGGACGGTATCTTGGTCAAACTCCTTGCGAGTGGTGTGTGTGGAAGTGATCTTCACATGGCAAAAGGTGAGGATCCAAGAACCCCTTTGCCTATAATTCTCGGACATGAAGGTGTCGGAGAAATAGTTCAGATAAATGGCAGAAAAAAAGATCTCAACGGTGAAGAACTCAACGCGGGAGACTGGGTGATCTGGGACCGTGGAATAGTTTGCAATGAGTGCTTTTGGTGCAAAGTAGCAAAACAACCATACCTGTGTCCGAACAGAAAGATCTATGGTATAAATCTCTCATGCAAGGATTATCCACACCTTTTGGGTGCATACAGCGAGTACATGGTTTTGTTCAGGGAAACCCAGATGATCAAAGTCCCCAAATCGATCGATCCGGCGAGTATAGTACTGGCTGGTTGCTCTGGTGCAACCTCAATGCACGGTTTTGATACACTCACAGAGCCTTTGATTGGTAAGACCGTGGTCGTGCAAGGTGCAGGACCCTTAGGTGTCTTCTGTGTAGTTGCCGCCAAGTCACTTGGTGCATCCACAGTGGTTATGGTAAGTGGAACAAAACAAAGACTTGACTTAGCAAAGGAGGCAGGTGCAGATTTATTAATCAATCGTCATGAAAGTTCTTTGGAGGAGAGAATCGCGATCTTACAGAATCTCACGCACAATCGCGGTGCAGATGTGGTGATAGAAGCCAGTGGAAGTAGCAATGCCTTACTTGAGGGTTTCAGATTGCTCAGACGTGGGGGCACATATTTGGTGACCGGAGTTGCCGTACCTCAGCAATGTATACCTGTCGATGTCTACCAGGATATCGTTCTGAAGAATATTGATCTGAAGGGTGTATGGGTAAGCGATGCGAGGCACTTGGTTCAGGCGGTTGATTTGGTGATCCGACACACGAAGATCTTCGAAAAACTTGTAACTCACAGGCTACCACTGAGTCAGGCAAACGAGGCGCTCAGACTGGTGGAAGAAAGGCAGGCGCTGAAGGTTGTACTCACATTTCAATGAGTTAAAAGACAAAAAGAGTTCTCTGGAAAGTCCAAAGAAACTGTTGAGCATTATTGATTATATTGTTCGAAGTCCTCAAGGCGTTAGCGTGGCAGATGTGGCGAAGAATTTCTCGATGAGTATTTCAAATGCCTTCAAGTACATGAAATTGCTCGAAGAGTATGGTTTTGTTGTCAAAGATCAAAGCAAGAAGTATATACCGGGTTTCAAGTTGGTCGACCTGGGGAGCATAGTACTTCGCAGGGTAGGGTTGAGAGACATCGCAAGGCCTCACCTTTTTGATCTGGCTGCGAAAACCCACCAAACGGTAAACTTGGTCGTGCGCGATGGTGATTGGGCAGTCTACGTCGAAAAAATCGAGTGTGCAGAGAGTATGCCTTTGATGTCACGCATTGGCATGCAGATGCCATTGTACAGTACCAGTTTTGGTAAAGCAATACTGGCTTGGTTGCCAAGTGAGGAATTGCAGGAGTATCTCTCACGGGTCAAACTTGTGAAACGAACCAACAAAACCATTACCGAGCCCCAGAAACTTGTCGAGCACCTGAAGCAGACAAGGCAACGTGGTTATGCGATCGACGATGAAGAAAATGAGTACGGAGTAAGGTGTGTGGGGGCCGCCATTTTGAACCACGATGGTAAACCGGTTGGTGCTGTGAGTATAGCGGGTTCGAAGAACAAGCTCACGGCGAAATTGATAAAAAGATACGCATCATTGATAACATATTGCGCCATGGAAATCTCAAAAAAGCTTGGATACAAAGGATCAAATGAATTTTGCCCGAACCAGTCTTTTTCGTAGAAGCCGTAGTCACACCGATTGATACAAACTGCTATCTTTGCATGGATTTTCTGTGTCGTGTTCTAAAATAACTATCAAGGAAGGATTTTATTGAAATTGGAACCCAATACCGTCGCAGGATTCTTCGATGTTATCTTGTACAAGAACGGCGAAAAGAAGATCTTCTCAGAGAAGAAGAGAGTGAGAACTCGAAAGATGGGTGACTGGCAAAGTAAAAAGACCACGCAGTTCACCTTACGCAAACTGCGTGGGATAGCAAACTTGGCTATAGGGGTTAGAATTCGAAACTAAGGCCTACTCTCAGGTATATCTTTCCATTGAGTGAATACTCAGCACCGATGAGTATGAAAAACATTTGGTTTACCTTGATTTGGCCGTCGCACCAGAAGGATATGTCATCGTTGTTGTACGCTCCGAGTGTGATATTGAAACCTTCAAAATCAAGCTCAGCACCAACCTTCCAAGACGGGGTGACGAATTTTAGTTCATCTATGAGCAATTTGAAAGGATAGAACTCTGCGAAAAGGGTAAGAACATCAGAAAGCCTTGAATAGTCAGAAGCACCAAGTGCCAAATAGAATCCTTCGTCATAGATGAATCTTATCCCTGCTCGGAGTCCTTCCTTTCCCACCGAACTCTCTACTCCAACCATAAAACTGAAAGGCACCAGGATCAACTTTGACTGAAATGAGAGTGAATCCAAAACCCATATCGATGCACCTATTTCACCACCAAAATCCATGAAATCTGTCGTGACAAGAGCATATATCTCGCTTGTTTTGTTCACAGCAGGCTCAAAGAGATTTGACAGTTCATCCATGCTTCCGATCATAAAGACATTCTCTTTTGGCAACTCACTGAGAAAGGACGCTCTTGCATAAATGGCGAAGTATCTTATGCTGTCCTGCGTTTTCGTCGTCACCAGGCAGATCGGTGCAAAATCCTGACCTACCCACAGTTCGTTATCGAAGACAGTCGGACTGTATGGATCTGAGATGACTATCTTTGTGGATACTTTTCCATCGGTGATGTTCAAAGGTGTCAGTTGAACCTTGATGCCAGTCCCGGTTGTTGTGCCGGTTCTCAAAGACAATTCCTCAGATCCAACATAGAGTACCGCGGATTTCCCAAGCAAGGTTGACACCCAAGGTCTTGAAGAGGTTTTTTCTTTTTCCTGTCTTGTTCCCACATCAAATGTAGTTGTGATAAAAGGTATCTTAACCAAGAGTTCCATCACAGAAGGGTCATAGGTTATGCGAAAATCGAAAGCAGAGAGATCCGGTTTGTCTATGTGCAATTCTTTGAGTCCGAGTTTGCTTGTTAGTTCATCACTCAGTTGAAAAATTTCAAGCTGGTAGATCACAATAGTTTGCTGCGCAAAAACAAAAAGGCACACCAGAACAAAAAGAAAGATGAGTATTGTTTTTCTCATCTTCAACACTTCCTCATAAGATCTCTGCGCTCAAAAATATCACAAGCTCTCTTTTGTTTTCACTATCTGACTTGACACCGAAAAGATACCTTAAGAGTGGTATGCTCCCGAAAAACGGAAATCCTGCATAGGAGTCAGATGACTGTTCAACGGTGAGGCCGCTTATCACAACCGTTTGCCCACTTTGTATACAAAGTGTGGTGGACAGTTCACTTCTCTTTGTTGAAAGAGAACTGCTTGTCTGTGCTGTTGTAAAATGACTCACAGTTGGTGCAATCGCAATTTCAAGTTCATTATTCCCAACCACTCTTGTTGTAATGTCAAGGCCGACTCCGACATCGACGGTCTGAGTTGTCGCGGTCCCGCCCTCCGGCTGAATGATTATTATTTCCCTTTGCCCCACAAACAGCCTCGCTGGCTTGTTCTCCTGAACGATGATCCACGGGTCTGCCTTTATGGTTGCCTTACGTTGTTCCTCAAGAGCCTGTATTCTCGCAACAATCGTTCCGAAGACATCTGTCTGAACCGATAATACCCCAGATACCAGTCCCAAAATCGCGGTCCAGTCTTCCTTAACCTGCTGATTTGCCCCAAAGGTGTAACCGAGTTGATCCAGTCCAAGGTCCATCATCGCATCCTTTGAGACCTCTGTTACAACGACACTTATTTTAACCTGCTTCGGTGGTACATCTATCTTTTTGAGATCTTCCTCGAATCTTTCTATGATTTGTTCTGGTGCCGTTATGGTGATCAGATTGTTCTGAGTATCGATTTTCACAAACGGCTCATAGAATGAAGGCAGCAGATTTTTGATCGCATCAACTTGCAGGTAATTTGGTTTTATCGTCTTGGTCTGCGCGAGGTATCTGAAAGCCGGGTTTTTCGGATCCGGTGCACCGACGAAATAGAACCCATCTACTTTTATAAAGGTGTACCCACCGGGCATCAGAATCATTCTCAGCGCCTTTTCCAAAGGTACTTCATTGAGCTCGATCGTGACAAAGCCACTCACCGTCGTGTCTGCAATGATCGGAATACCAGTCTGAGCGGCAATATCAGAGAGTGCGTCTAAGATGTAAGTGTCCTGGAAGAAATTAGAAACCAGTGGTTCTTCACCCCCGAAAGCCAGCAAAACAAGTAAAATCACAGCTATGGCAAACAGTTTTCTCATTGCCCCTCTCCCCCTTCTATCTTAATTGTTCTCTTGATTAACAACGGTTCCACACCGCCAAAATCAATTCTCGCTACTATATCGTATTCACCAGGTTCAAGCTTAATTGGCATCGTAACACCGAAAAGCCTCTCAGTTTTCGGTAACACAGGTGTTTCCTCAGTATAAGAGGCACTGGCAAGCCTCTGTGTCGTGGCTGGCAGTATAATTCCACTGGGTTCTTCTTTTGGAGGTATTCGTTTTTCTACACCAATTGTTATCGAGGGTAACAAATGTATAGTGCCATCATTTCTGATAATCAGATCGATGTCCAAACCATTCTCTGTTAACTTGATGAGTTCAAAATCCGCCAAAATCTTTTTCACAATTGTGTCGTCCGCTCCAACATAAACCAACAAATTAGCGCCGAATTCGGTTCTTACATCCACGGTGGCAGATGAAAAGGCTATATCAAAGTAGTAACCACCCAGCATATCCTTTGGTGGGTTCGCCGTTATTCTGATTCTTCTACTCTGATTCGGCTTGAGCTGGAACGAACCGGGATTAACCTCTACCCAATCAGGTGCCTTTGCTCTTTCCTCTGCAGGGACAAGCTCTCCGTAGACGTCGTATTCAAGAGGATAAATGGAAGCAGTTATATTCGCAGTTTGCTGACCCCGGTTTGTGATTTCGACGGTGGTGCTCCTGAAGGTCCCTGGCAGTACCTTGAGCTCGATATTTCCAGGATCAACATAGAACATGGGAGCTTCACCGACTTTGGCTTGAGAAATCTTTGCCCCCGTTTCTTCGATTGTGAATTCAGTCTCTATCATTGCAGGTCTATGACCCCCGTAGTAAACTACTCCTTTTGCCACGTAGGTACCTGCTGGGAACTGCTTTAGAGTTATACTTCTAATTTTCACTTTCGCATCTGGCAGGATAACACCCCTACCTGCCCCGAGCGGAATTTTGGAGATTGTTCTTCCTTCCTTCGTCTTTATCGTCAGTTCACCAGTGACCTCGATGTGTATGTTGCTTTTGTTCCAAACTGTGACACTGAACACATTCGCATCGTCGCCCACTGTCTGTTTTATTTCAGCCAAAGATGGGATTTCACCTATCTTCTGGACCTCGATCTGGGTTGCGTATGCCTCCATTTTCTTGCGCCCAGCTTCCACCGACAACTCGAGATAGCTCGGTAACTGGAATTGAAACTGAGCGGCAATTCCCATAGCTTCAGGCATCACCTCTGGTTTTTGTGAAGGCGGGACGATTCTGAAGACAATCGCAGCGTATCTACCTCCAACCGTACCTCTTGGAACATTCACCTCGACCGTTACTACCTGTCCACCTGCTGGCTGAAGCGTGAAGTTGGTTGGAGTGACCTTTACCCATTTTGCAGCTGAATACAAAGTTGTTCCTGCTTCGGCAATGTTGTAATTTCCCTCTATGTCCTGCACAACATCTGCGACCACTACCTCTATACCAACCGAGTTGAATTCGTCTGCATTTTCAAGGAATATGTTGTAACTGAACTTATCACCCTGCGAAACTGTCTTTGTCACAACCAACGGATCGAGTCTCAAGCTGAATGACCCCTGTGAAACAGCCAAGTTCGCCAACAAAATCAGAAGAATGACTGTCATCTTTTTCAAGGTACTCACCCCTTATTGTCTTCTCTCTTAAAAACAGTAGGGGGATAACCCCCTACTGCGTCTCACAACTTTGCTTGAAGCCACCCAATCATTGTTTTTCAATTAAAAGTTAAATCCACCTGTAGCTGGGTCAATCCAAGGTTTAATTCTCTGGAGTGTGATCGTTACAGTGCCTCTTCCAATATAGTTGCAAGCAGAGTTGCAGTTCACAACTTGAATCATGTTCCACAGTTTTCTTGAAATACCTCCGTGTAGATCTGCACTGTCTGGTATGAAAATTCTTGCTTGATTCAACTGTTCTGCTGATACCATTTCTTCAATATCCTCTGGGAGATTACCTAAGCCATAGCCGTACCAAGCATCAACGGTGTCTTTCACATGGCTGAAGGTAGCTGCATAAGTCGGACTCTCAAAACCACTGAAGCTTATGACAATTTCTCCGTTGCTCTGGATGAAGAAGCTGATGCAGTCAGTTATATACTTTCCAGGTTTTCTGACATACCATGTCCATTTTGTTCCATCAAGCTGCCAGTTAATCCATTGTGCTACCTGAACCTCTGTCTCAATGTCCACTGTCCAGTTCTGCTTGTTGCAAGAACCATTTGCTGCACCAGATTTGTATGCCCTTGCCTCTGCAAATGGATCTGTCATGCTCAGCGTTACCCATTCACCTTCAACATCTTTCCAAACTGTTAATTGCGATAGACCGTTCTGTGCAACCGCGAAAACTGAAACCATAAGCATAGCTACTAAAACGATTAACAATTTCCTCATACAAATTCCCTCCTTTTCACCCTCTTGGGTGAGTATGTAATTTCAGTTATTTACTGTTTAAATCCACCTGTAGCTGGGTCAATCCAAGGTTTAATTCTCTGGAGTGTGATCGTTACAGTGCCTCTTCCAATATAGTTGCAAGCAGAGTTGCAGTTCACAACTTGAATCATGTTCCACAGTTTTCTTGAAATACCTCCGTGTAGATCTGCACTGTCTGGTATGAAAATTCTTGCTTGATTCAACTGTTCTGCTGATACCATTTCTTCAATATCCTCTGGGAGATTACCTAAGCCATAGCCGTACCAAGCATCAACGGTGTCTTTCACATGGCTGAAGGTAGCTGCATAAGTCGGACTCTCAAAACCACTGAAGCTTATGACAATTTCTCCGTTGCTCTGGATGAAGAAGCTGATGCAGTCAGTTATATACTTTCCAGGTTTTCTGACATACCATGTCCATTTTGTTCCATCAAGCTGCCAGTTAATCCATTGTGCTACCTGAACCTCTGTCTCAATGTCCACTGTCCAGTTCTGCTTGTTGCAAGAACCATTTGCTGCACCAGATTTGTATGCCCTTGCCTCTGCAAATGGATCTGTCATGCTCAGCGTTACCCATTCACCTTCAACATCTTTCCAAACTGTTAATTGCGATGCACCAAAGATTGTGAGAGCAAAAGCTACGGTTAAGATCAGTAAAAGAACCACCTTTTTCATGTGAAGATCCCTCCTTCTAACCCCTTGACAGAAATCATTTTCTGTCAACGTATGCCTTTGTGTTTTGAAGAGTGAAAGTTATTGTGCCCACGTTCTTGTAAATACCTGACGACTGAGTTTTCAGATCTACAAGCTGGTAGAAATTCAAAGATGATGAACCGGAACTCAGTGTCAAAACCATGCTGTTAAGACTCTGAGCTGTTATCCATTCAAAGTTACTTGGAAGATCATCACTTATCGTGTAGAAAACATCTATCTTTTCAACCCCTATCCCCCCTTGTGGTTGAAGGTTATCGAAGTTGCTGAATGTGACAACAACAGGGTATGAACTGTTCACGCTTACTTCAAAGGCGTTAGTGGTGTACTTTCCAGGCTTTCTTATGTACCAGAGGCTACCCGTATTCGAGATCGTTACACACATATCTGAGGGAGGTTCACCTCCAGCCCACGCAGTCTCTTGCTGATTGCCTTTTTTCACTGAAAGATGAAGAAGTATGTATATTTTTTGACCAACCTGAGGGCATCTGTTCAGGTATGCGATCACATATTCATCTTCGCTAACAGCTGGGTTGTAGGTGCGTTTGTAAGGAAATTGACCTGGATTCTGATTGCCCGTTGGCTTTTGGTTGTCTATTTTCAGCTGTGACTGTTCCGCAAGCCATCCACCGATCAACTCAAACTTGATATGAATGTTTGAGTTGTCATTCCAAACGGTCGTGGTACCAATGTTGTAATTCTGACCAGCTATAACACCGTAATAACTCTTAGTTGTATTGTCCTTGATCTGGTATTCTATGTAGTAGTACCACTGTGCTTTTGTCGTAACGGAACTTGAGGATTGTGTGTTCAAGCTATTGGACGGCTGAACAACAATTGTGCCGTTTATCCCCAAAGAAACAGATGAGTTCGACGTACCACTAAGCGGGGAAGAGATTACAACAACTTCTGATATATCTTGACTCACTCTTTGCCAAAGACCAGTTTCTGGATTGTATCTGTAAACTTTTGGGGAATAGGAAAGTGCGACTGTGGTTATGAGAATGAATAAGACCATTATCAACTCTCTAAATATCACCTTATCACTTAGAAATCTATCCACCCCCATAACCTCCTGGCATAAACTCTACCAAGAGTCTTGAAAACCTGTTGATAAACTCCTGATAATCTGCTAAAAATATACTCAAAATATGCTGAAAGACGCAGGGCGAGCAGAGCTCGCCCTAAAAGGAGGGAATTACACGTAAGCAGTCAGGTCAAACAATCCGTGGCCACTGAGGTTGAAAACGATTACCTTTTGTAGTTTTTCTTGCTTTGCCTTCTGAGCTTCTCTGATCGCGCCAGCGATCGCGTAAGAACTTTCTGGTGCCGGTACAATGCCCTCTAAGCGTGCAAATAACTTTGCTGCCTGAAAGACTTCGTCCTGATCCAATGCTATTGCTTGCACAAGGTTTTCTTTCACTAATCTCGAAACTATTGGTGCAGCTCCATGATATCGCAAGCCGCCAGCATGAATCTTTGGTGGTATGAAATCCTTACCCAATGTATACATCTTCAACAAAGGAGTCATGCCCGCTGTATCGCCGTAATCATACTCATACCGGCCTTGAGTCAATGATGGGCAAGCAGTCGGTTCACAGGCGAGAAGCTTGATATCCTTTCCGCTCAGCTTGTCTGGGATGAACGGCAGGATGGTGCCACCGAAATTCGAGCCGCCACCGTGACATCCTATCACCACATCGGGTTTTTCATTCAAAACCGCCAGCTGTTTCTTGATTTCCAAACCTATCACCGTTTGATGCAGAAGCACATGGTTGAGCACACTTCCAAGGGAGTATTTTGTCTTCGAATCTGAAAGGGCAACTTCAATTGCCTCGCTTATCGCTATGCCAAGACTTCCTGGCATGTCACCATTCTTCTCAAGCAAGGATTTACCAAACTTTGTTCGATCGCTCGGGCTTGGCACAACATCCCCACCGAAAAGTTTCATCAAATACTTGCGCATGGGTTTTTGTTCGTAACTAATCTTCACCATGAAAACATTCACCTTTAGACCAAACTTTGTTCCCGAGTAGCACAGCGCGCTACCCCATTGACCAGCCCCGGTCTCTGTGACAAGCCTTTCTGTACCAGCGATTTTGTTGTAGTAAGCTTGTGCGAGAGCAGTGTTCGTCTTATGACTACCCGTTGGGCTTGCACCTTCATACTTGTAATAGATCCTTGCCGGCGTTTGCAGAAACTGTTCCAAGTAGCTTGCCCTGAATAAGGGCGTGGGCCTGAAGACAGCGTATTCTTCAAGAACTGGTTCTGGAATCGGAATTTCTCGCCTATCGCTCACCTCTTGTTCGATCAAAGGCAGGGGAAAGATAGCAGCAAGCGCGTCGGGCGAGATAGGTTGTCTTGTCTTTGGATCAAGCGGAGGATCCAGTTTGAACGGAAGATCTGCCAAAACATTGTACCAGTACCTTGGAATCTCATTAACCTTCAAATCCACCCTGATTCTCATAAAGCCACCTCCTGATGATATCAAAATAAAAAGGGGCTCTCTTTGTTAAGAGAGCCCCAATTCGGTGTGACAAAACAAAAAGTGGTACTACCCCACCGAATCGGGGCAGTACCACCACCATTGATTGTTAGAAACTGTAGCGTTGCTGGATACTCTGAACAACCTTCTCAATTCATTGCACTCCTTTTAAAATACTTTACACCTAAGATAACACAAAGTCAAGAGGTTTTAAGAGATGCTTTTTCATGGTTTACCAGACTGAGCCTTGATCACATTCTTCTGTTTTTCTTTTGTACAATTCCCAATCAAGTTTCACTGATTCTATCGTATTTTCTTCATCGACAAGCTGCCTTCGAACGACGCTCTTCACAGTGAACCATTGTTCCAAAACACGATTAAGCACGCTTCTAAGGACCATCATCACAGCTTAGACCAATGCCAATGTACGATGGTTCCGTTCGATTAGGTTCCTGGGCAAGCTTGTCCAATATATATAATACGAATTTCGTACAGAACGAAAAACAATCAATTCAGCATGAGAACTATGAAAGAACACATTTTGTGAGATCTTTCCGCTATTGACCATCATTATGGAACTTATCTGTGTCTAACAATCACCTTGTGATTCTCTCCAGCCTAAATGGTGGTAAAATTCAGATGGTACTATAAGCGAACAATGAAGAGGTGACGAAGCCATGGATAGGTTGAGGATCGACGATTTTCTCAGGTACAAATTCCTTTCAAATCTAACCTTCTCGCCCAACGGAAGCAACATCGCCTTTCTTGTTCACGAGAGCGATTGCGATGAGAACAGATATTTCTCGACGATCTGGCTTTACGAATTGGCAAGTGGGAGACTTAAGCAGTTGACAACGGCTGGTCAGGAGAGTCTGCTTACCTGGTTGGATGAACGAACGATTCTGTTCTCAAGTGTGAGAGAAGAAAAAGACAGAAAAAGAAAGGAAGCTGGAGAACCATTAACGGTTTTCTACCAGATCGAAACCTGTGGTGGCGAAGCCAAAAGAGCCTTTGAGATACCTCTGGTAGTTAAGCAGATCGAACAACTGACAAGAGGATCTCTTGTTTTCACAGCGATCTTTGATAAAACTTCTGATATTCTTGCAGAGGCAGACGGGAGAGAAAGAGAAGAACTTCTGAAAAAACAAAAAGAAGAGAAGGATTATCAAGTGCTGGATGAAATCCCATTTTGGTCGAACGGGAGTGGTTTTACCAACAAAAAGAGGGTCAGACTTTATTGGTATGACATTGACACATGTAACTTAGTGCCGATTAGCGATGAACTGACAAATGTTGAACAGTTTTCTGTGGACAAAGAGAGAAAACGGTTGGTATTCATCGGAAACACTTTTGACAGCAAGATGGAAGTACAGTCAGATCTTTATCTGTACGACTTTGATTCGAAAGATCTCACCAAATTGACTCACAAGAAACCCTTTGACTATTCCTTTGCGCATTTTCTGCAAGATTTGATCGTTTTCGCAGGAACCGATATGGAAAAGTATGGGATCAACGAAAATCCGAAGATCTACGCGCTAAATCCCAAGACCAACAAAGTGAGCCTCTTGACGCCCAATTTGGATGTGAGCATGCATAACAGTGTCAATTCAGACTGCCGGTATGGAAACAACAGAACGAGTAAAGTGGACGGGCCATATCTTTACTTTGTCACAACACAATGGCACAGTTCGTACCTAAACAGGATCGACACAGATGGAAAGATAGAAAGGCTCACCCTGGATAATGGTTCTGTCGACGGTTTTGATGTCTTCGATGGTAAGGTCATCTTTGTCGGTCTGAGAGACATCAAGTTGCAGGAACTGTACGAGCTCACCAGACAGAAAGAAAGGCAGATAAGCTTCTTCAACGAATGGGTACAAAAAGAGAGAACGGTCTTCAAACCTGAGAGATTCACTTTTTCCTCAGCGGATGGGACAACCCTTGAAGGTTGGATCATCAAGCCTGCAGATTTTGACCAATCCAAGAAATATTCTGCGATACTGGACATACACGGTGGTCCCAAGACTGTTTATGGCGAGGTTTTCTTTCACGAAATGCAGTTTTGGGCGAATGAGGGTTACGTTGTTCTGTACACCAACCCGCGGGGCAGCGATGGTAGGGGTAACGATTTTGCCGATATCAGGGGGAAGTATGGGACTGTTGACTACGAAGATCTCATGAGATTTGTAGACGAATCAATCAGAAGGTTCACATTCATAGATGAAAACAGACTTGGAGTCACGGGTGGTTCATATGGTGGTTATATGACGAACTGGATTATTGGTCAAACAGATCGTTTCAGAGCAGCGGTCTCTCAGAGAAGCATATCCAATTGGATCAGTAAGTTTGGTACCACCGATATAGGTTATTTCTTTGTCCAAGACCAGCACCTTGCAACGCCTTGGAGTGATTTTCAAAAACTGTGGTGGCATTCACCGATGAAATATGCGGATAAGGTGAAAACACCGACTCTGTTTATTCATTCAGATGAGGACTACAGATGCTGGCTTACTGAGGCAATTCAGATGTTCACCTCTCTCAAATACCACGGTGTTGATTCAAGAATGGTTATCTTCAAAGGGGAAAACCATGAACTCAGCAGAAGTGGAAAGCCAAAGCATAGACTGAGAAGGCTTAAGGAGATCACAGATTGGTTCAACAAGTATCTGAAATGATCCTCGTTTTCCGGAAATTGTCACTGTATTTTATTAATAAAATATCTTGACTGTTCAAATTCTTAACTATATAATCTCGATGACACTGCACATGTCAATCCATGTCATGGAGGAATATTATGAAAAGATACCGTTCGACAGTTTTCTTTTTGATCCTCGCACTTGCCTTTGGCTTCATAGCCTTTTTCAAAGGAAAGATAAACGCTGACTATGTCGTTTTTTTGCCCGGATATACCCCAGGTGCCTCACTGGAACAGATTCAAAATCAAGACTTAAAAGACCTCCTCGATGTTTCCAACAAGTTTTCAGACGGGACACAGGTAGTCATAATACTCAGTTGTGATCAAACCTTTTTTCAACCGAACGAGATGGCGAAGGTTATCAATCTTCAAGGCGATTTGTCGAAACTGGAAGGTGTCAAAACAGTTCTGAGTGTAGTAAACTACGCATTCAAGATGCCATATCTCAGTGGTACTACTCTCAATGAGAAAATCGTTGAAGATCCTGAATCAAAGTCCTTTATTTCCAAGGATGGAAAGTACTTACTCCTCAATTGCATGCTCGCACCTTCCGATGATGCAAAGGCTGTTTTGAAAAAGATAGATGACGTCCTGAAAAGATACCAGAGTCTGTCACCGCTTGTCTTTGGACAAATAGTGATAAACGACCAGTTGTTCAGCGAAATCATAAAACAGGTGCTGGTCTATCCATCATTGATGTTTTTGGCAATACTGATAGTCTTCTGGATTCAAACGCGTTCTCTAAAAGCGAGCCTAATCTCCCTTTTCATTCCACTAATCGCGACGGTCATAGTTTATGGCTTTTCAGCACTCCTCAAAGTTGAACTTAACGTTATGACTGTTATGTGCGTCAGTTTTCTACTCGTCATAGGTTCAGCCTATGGATTGCATTTTTACAACGGTATTGTACGTTTTGGTAAAGATGTCAGAAAGAAAATGTTCAAACCGATATTCTTCTCCATGTTCACAACTGCGGTTGGCTTTCTGTCCTTCATGTTTGTGAAGATAACAGCCTTTAAACAACTCGGGTTGATGGTGTCCTCAGGTCTCGCACTCATATTCTTAATGCTTTTTACGGCAGGATACGAGTTATTTTACGATGAGAGAAAAGAATACGTTAGAACATTCTCTGCAAAGATTAACGGCAAAGTGGTGGGTAAGATCATGATCTACGCAGTGCTGGTGGTCTGCGCAATTTCACCCTTTGTTCTGCCTCGAATAAAGGTGGGTATGGATCAAGCATCGTATTTTTCAAAGAACAGTCAAATAGGTCACGCTTTGAAAATTCTCAACGAGGAATTCTCGTATCGTGAACCAGTCTACATAATGATCCAGAAAGATAGTTTTTTCACAGTGAAAGATACAGAGACGGTCAGGCAGATAGTTGAAAGGATCAGCGATGTGAACGGTGTCACTTCTGTTCAGTTTCCAACTTCATACCCAATCCCAACTCTTGCATTGCTTGCAAGACTTCAACCGGCGATAAGTTACTTCGTTGCTGATGGCAAAACAATAAGAATTGTCGCGAACATAACAGATGACGCTTACAGGCAAGCAGGGAAAATCAAGAAGGCTTTGTATGAGAAACTGAAAGACTACAAAGACTACAAATTCACAGTTACAAGTGCGTCATTCATCGTGGATCAGATAAATTCACAGATAATGAAAAGCCAATTACAGAGTCTGATAACATCTTTAATCTTGATCTTTGCTTCTATTGTCATCGCATTCAGAAGTATCGGCTTCTCGGCAGTTATAGTGATTCCCGTTCTTTTAACAGCCCTTTCCAACTTCATCTTTATCTATCTAATGAGACTCAGACTGGATATTGCGACGTCGATTGTCGCGAGCATATTGGTGGGACTTGTGGTAGACTATTCTATACACTTAGCGCATGACTTAAAAATGACCAAAAACATAACACAGTCGATCGAAAATGTCGGCATGCCAGTTCTCACAAACGCGCTTGGTCTGATCGCTGGTTTTGCGGTGATGTCTCTTTCAAGGCTTGCGCTCTTTAGAAACGTATCTTTGCTTCTGGCTTTGGGTATAGCCTTTGGAGTATCCTTCACGATATTCTCCCAGCCACTCATAATACAGAAGATGGTGAGAAAGCTTGAGACTGGACAGGTTTCTCTCAAACGCAAAGATGGGTACGAGAAATGAGGTGAAAAAGTTCATAAGATCTGGGCTCGTTACAGTAAATGGAATTGTAGTCAAAAACGAAGCCTTCCACGTTTCTGAAAAAGATGTCGTCAGACTGAATGGAAAAACAGTAGCTGCACACAGAAAGGTCTATCTCACATTCAACAAACCAGCTGGATATGTCAGTGATAGGGTGGAAGATACCGCTTCGGTCTACGATCTTTTAGATCATCCATACGTTGATGAATTACAGGTTGCAGGCAGACTCGACAAGGATGTTGAAGGCCTGATAATTCTTTCTAATGATGGTAACTTCATACACAGAGTGATAAGTCCGAAGAATCACTTGCAGAAGGAGTATCTTGTGTGGTTTGAAGGCGATTTGACAATCGAGAAAATCAGACTTGTTGAGAACGGTTTGAAAACTGGAACCGAGGAGTTCAAACCTGCCGTTGTAAGACCAATTCAACGAGGTTTGCTGAGTCTCATCATAACCGAAGGAAAATATCACCAAGTGAAAAAGATGATGGCTCTCCTCGATCTAAAGTATTCAAGGATACGCAGAGTGAGGATTGGCAATCTTGAACTGGGCGAATTGAAACCAGGTGATTTCCGCGAGCTCTCGCAGGAAGAAGTTGAATCACTGTTCCTGAATTCTTGAGTGAGATCTAATCTTAGATCTTGCATAGATCACAAGAACGACAATTGTAAGGACAAAAGGCAACATGTTTGTGATCTCCGAAGGTATTCGCAAGGACTGCAGGGTGATCCCAGCCGCTTCGGCTATACCAAACAACAATGCGCCGAAAGCACCAAACAACGCAGAATTACCACCAAGGGCCTGTGCAGCAATCGAGATGAACCCTCTGCCCGCAGTCATATCCCTTGCAAACCATGAAACGTAGCCCATCGATAGAAATGCCCCACCAAATCCAGCAAGAATCCCACTGAGAATTAGCGAGAGAAATTTCATCCTGTTGACCGAAATACCAACTGAGACAGCGGCATCAGGGTTCTCACCAACAGATCTCATCCTTATGCCCAGAGGTGTTTTTTTCACCAGATAATTCACAACGAAAACCGAGAGTATAGCTATATAGGTCAATGCATTGTGTCCGCTCAGAATCTTGCCAACAAACGGGATCTCTTTCACCAATGGAATGTCGACACGTGGTATGGTGAAACTCCTCAAAGATGCAGATGAACCTTTGTCACCTGTGATAGCATACAGCAAGAAAACAGTCAGGCCAGATGACAACAGATTGAGAGCAACACCGCCAATGACCAAATCTGTCTTCAATTTCAAGTGGAAATAGGCAAGTATCACGGCGAGTATTATCGAGGATGCGACACCAGCCAAAAGACCAATCCAAGGATTTTGTGCGAATGAAGCCACTATCGTTCCCCAGAAGGCAGACATCAACATCATGCCCTCGATTCCTATGTTAATCGTTCCTGTTATAGAACTCAGAAGCGCTGCCAACACACCGAAGAGAATCGGTGTGGAGACTCTAATAACACTGTACCAAAACGCCGGATTGAGAAAGTCACTCACCTTTCATCGCCTCTTTAGCAATGGCCTTTTGCTTGAATTTTTCTAACAATGCCTCAGCAGTGATCAAAAGTATCATCAAACTCTGAAGAACTATGACTATCTCGGGTGCCACTCCTGTGGTTCTGCCCATGATGTTGGCACCTATTCTCAGATACGCAATGAACAATGCGCTCGGTATAACAAGAAAAGGATTGTTCCTCGCCAATATGGCCACTATGATCCCGTCAAAACCATATCCCGGCAACGACTGCCACACAAATCTTCTGTACATCGCGGTCAGTTCGATCCCACCGGCAAGTCCCGCCACCGCTCCAGACAGTATTTGCACCCAAAACATGATGCTCATGGTTCTCATTCCACTGTAAAGCCCGAATTTCTTGTTTACTCCTATAACCCTTATCTGGTATCCCCATTTTGTTCTGTAGATTAGCAAACCCATCAAAATCGAAAGCAAAACGGCTATGAACAACCCGGAATTCAGTCTATACTTTGTGATCACAGATAACCAGGCTGTTTGTGGAAATCTGTACGAAACAAGGGCACCTGCACTCTTGTCACGAAAGTAATTGTTCACCAGGAACAGAACCAGAAAGTAGGAAATATAATTCATCATCAGTGATGAAACAAGTTCACTTGCCTTCCACTTTGTTCTCAGAAAAGCTGGGACGAAGGCCCATATTGAACCAAAGAGTGCAGATCCGATCAGAGTCATGATCAGGTGCAACCACGAAACTTGTGGAAAATTAAGAGCAAAGAGCATAGCTCCAAAAGCCCCGAAGAACAACTGTCCCTCAGCACCTATGTTGAATACCTTTGCCTGGAATACCAGCGATAACGCCAATCCCGTCATCATCAATGGGACTGAGTTGTTGAGGAATTCAAAAAACCTCCGCTGTGTCGTCAAAGGACCGGTCAGAAAAAGTTTGAAAGCTTCATAAGGTTTATCTGTACTGAAGAGCAGGAAGATATACCCTATCAGAAGCGCAATGCCCACAGTTATGACAAATCTTGTAAATTCAAGCACCAAGAGTGTCTTTTTCATACTTTCATTGACTCCTTTATCTGTTCATCACTCTGCCGCTTAGCGCCGAGCATGTAATAACCAAGGTCTGTCTCAGTTATGTTCTCGTTCTTCAGGTGCGCCACTATCTCACCTTTGTAAAGTACAAGTATTCTATCTGCTATTTGCAAAATCTCTTGAAGGTCGGTCGAGATGAGAAGAACTGCCTTTCCGTCATCTCTCATCTGAATGAGTTTCTTGCGAATGAATTCGCTTGAAGCGACATCTATGCCATGGGTTGGCTGATTTGCTATGACTATTCTCGCAGAATTTGTCATTTCGCGTGCAACTACTACCTTCTGCATATTACCACCAGAAAGCATTCTAACAATTGTCGTCGGGCTCTTGGCTCTGACATCGAACTCCTTCATCATCTTCTTGCCGAATTCGAGTACCTGTCTTTTCCTGTAAATCAACCGACCAGAGAAAGGTTTTGTGTGAAATCTATCAGATATCAAATTCTCCGATATCGGTAGATCGAGCGCACATCCCACTTCAATTCTGTCTTCTGGAATATGTGAGATTCCCATTTGTCTTATCTTTTTCGGATGCGCGCCGAGTATATTGGTACCGTTTAGCAGGATCTTGCCCTCAGCCTTTTCTCTCAGCCCCGTCAGTATTTCAACAAATTCTTTCTGACCATTGCCTTCAAGCCCTGCTATCGCCAGTATCTCTCCAGCTCTAAGAGAAAAGCTGAGATTCTTGATGATATGAGCACCGTCTTCGCGAAAATAGTTCACATCTTTCACCGTAAGAAGAACCTCGCCTGGTTCGCGTCTTTCCCTTTTTATGTCATACTCGAATTTCCTTCCAATCATCAGTTCGACAATATCGGTCTCAGTGACCTCTCTGTTTTCGTAAGTTCCAACCACTTGCGCGTTCCGCATGATCGTTATTCTGTTAGCGATTTGTTTGACTTCATTCAACTTGTGTGTTATGAAGATAACCGTCAAACCGTCTTGCACCAATCTTCTGAGCACGTCAAACAGGTCATTTACTTCTTGTGGTGTAAGTACCGATGATGGTTCATCGAGAATCAGTATTCTTGCACCTCGCACAAGCGCTTTGAGAATCTCTATCCTCTGTTTAACTCCCACAGGCAAGTCCAAAACCTTCTCCCAAATTGGAACCTCAAAATTCAGACGTTTTGCATATTCAGTGATGACATTTTCCATCTTCTTAAAGTCGACAGAGAAAAAGCCTTTCTTTGGTTCTATGCCGAGCATGATATTTTCAGCGACGGTAAAGGATGGAACAAGCATGAAGTGTTGATGCACCATGCCTATGCCAAGGGAAATAGCTTCTTTCGGAGAACTGATATGAACAGGTTTTTCAAAGACTCTGAGTTCACCACTCGTTGGCCTTTCGATGCCAAAAAAGATCTTCATTAACGTGGTCTTCCCAGCACCATTCTCTCCAACTATTGCGTGAACTTCCCCCTGTTCAATGGAGAGATTCACACCTCTGTTTGCCACAACACCATTTGGGTAGACCTTCGTGATATTAACAGCTTCGATTGCTTTCATCTCATCCCCCAAGAAAAAGAGGGAGCCGAAGCTCCCTCAGGGTCTCACACTCATTCTGAGCTTGTTGAGATCATCCTGTGACATACCGAAGACCGTACCAACTTTGATTTCACCCTTGGTTATCTTATCCTCTATTTCTTTGATTTTGTTGCGGAACGCCTCTGGTACATTTTCTCTGTAGTACTTGTTATCAGCTACACCAACGCCACCCTCTAAGATCCCAAGAGCCTCTGCCTGTCCGTAGACGAGTCTACCTTCCATGTGCATCTTGATGCCTCTGAAAATCGAGAGATCAACGTTTTTCATCATGGAGGTCACTATCCTCTTTGCTATCTCAGGATCTGTGCTTTCGTATATTATCGCTTGGTCTGAATCGACACCTATCGCCCAACGATCGACTTCCTTTGCGGCCTCAAGCAGACCTATCCCAGTATTCCCAGCAACGTTGAAGATGATGTCTGCACCTTGGCGGTACATGGCAAGGCTCAGTTCTTTTCCTTTCGCAGGATCGTTGAAGGATCCAACGTAGGAAATGAGAACCTTTATGTTTGGGTTTATGAACTTTGCACCTTCAATGTAGCCGACCAGAAAGTCGTTTATAACAGGAATGTCCATGCCACCAAGGAAACCAATGATTGGTTCGGCGTTCGTCTTCGGCATCCCTGAAGTCGTAATCATTGCCGCCAAAGCTCCCATGAGGAAAGAGCCTTCGTTCTGTTTATACAATATGGAGTAAACGTTTTTGAGACCTGGCTTACTGTAATCAACTGAAGTGTCAAAGATGAAATACTTCTTGTTCGGATTCATTGGAGCTACTTCTTCCAAAATCTCCTGCATTTGCCAGGTTCCAACGATGATTATGTCGTAGTCTTGATCTGACAGATCTTCCAGATAGGGTCTCCAGTTCTCCTGCTTGTAGGAAGCTTCGATGATCTTTCCTTGAATCCCAAGTTGTTTCATCGCCAGTTCCAGACCTCTACCCGCAGAATCAAAGAAAGACTTGTCTCCGAGTGTGCCGTTCAAAAGTAATGCAACCTTAAGAGACTTTGCAAAACTCACGATTGCGATGATAACCAGCAAAACAATCAACAGTCTTTTCATCTGCCAACACCTCCCTCAATTAAGATCTCTATAGCTCTGATGGCTATCTTGATAGAATTCTCGAGTCCCTTTTCGAATCTCTCACCAGCCTGTACATAACCTTCGTCTGTGAGCTCCTCTCTGACGGTCAAGACTGCTCCAGTTTTCAGTCGCTTTATTCCTCCTACGATGTACAAGGCACCTATTTCCATCTCAATTGCAAGAACACCCGCTTTGACAAGCTGACTTTCCAGGTGATTGTGTTTTTCTGGATCAAAAGCCCTTCCATAGTACGAATCAGTGGAGAGTACGATACCGACATGAAAAGGATTTTTCACATCCTGTGCAGCCTTGACCAGTGCATCTACAACCTGAAAATCTGCAACAGCTGGATACTCGGGGATTATGTACTGAGAGGTTGTACCATCTAACCTCACCGCTGCGTTGACGATCACACTGTCACCAAGTTTTAGATTCCTTTGCGCCGCTCCAGTTGTTCCAACTCGTATCACGACCTTGGCATTTGTTGTAGCCAGTTCCTCTATACCGATCGCCATGGCAGGAGCGCCCATGCCCGTTGACATGACACTGACCTTCTCGCCCTTCACATAACCTGTGTAGGTGAGATACTCACGGTTGTCGCCAACTTTGACAGCATCTTGAAAGTACTTTGCCACGCGTTCGACCCTACCCCTGTCACCAACTACGATGACGTATTTACCCACATCCTTCGGATCAACTTTTATGTGATATCTCGGATCTACCATGAGCTACGCCTCCCTTAATTGACTGAGTTTTTCGAAAAAGAGATCGAAGAATCTCATTCTATCTGCTCTCAACATGACCTTCGCATTCAGAGTCTTGCCCGTTGTTCGCCACACATCAACTACGGTCTGCCCGTAGGTGAGTTCACCCTTTGTTTCAACATCAACGTGGTAGTCCTTTGTTTCGAATATCTCTGGATGAATCAAGTACATTACGGTGCACGGATCATGCAGCGGGACACCTTCTATGCCAAAAACTCTTTTGTAGGTTGATTTGAAGAAAACCAGAAGATCGGCAAGTAGATCGAACTTCGCTCCGAGTAACCTCATTTTCCGTACCTCTTCTTCTGTGACCACAACTTGGTGAGTTACATCCAAAGGTGCCATCACGATAGGAACTCCAGATTGGAAGACAATCTTTGCAGCTTCTGGGTCTGCAAAGATGTTGAACTCAGCGGCAGGTGTCACATTACCAAAGGCAATACCACCGCCCATCAAGACTATCAAGGCTATCCTTTTGATGAGATGTGGGTAACGGATCATGAAAAGTGCAATATTAGTCAGAGGACCCGTTGGAACAAGCACAACATCAGAATATTTCTCCAAAGTCTGAGCGATGAAGTCAACGGCATGAAGTCTTTCTATAGGACGCTTTGCTGGTGGAAGTTGAGCGCCTTCAAGGCCTGACTTACCGTGGATATCTGGAGCCACTATGACATTCCTGAAAAGTGGTTTGTCACACCCGGCAAATACGGGTACATCAATATCGAAGAGATCGAGAACCGTCCGTGCATTCTTTGTCGTGTTTTCCAGGTAGGAATTACCAACAACGGTGGTGACACCAAGTAATTCAATCTCCTTAGATGCAACAGATAAAAGAATAGCAAAAGCATCGTCATGACCAGGATCGCAATCCAAAATGATACGCACAGGAACACCTCACTTTGTCTGCTCTGAGAAGTTGGTTTCTTTTAGATTTTATCATTTACTCCACGGTTGTTCAATAATTCTCCAAAACTTTGCGAAATTTGGAGAATTCAACGCAACTCAATTTTTCCGAACTCTTCAACGGCAAAATTCTCAAACTCTTTTGTTACAAACAATGACTACAGAAAAGTCGGTGGTGAACCTAAAATCTTCTTCAGGAGGTGTTCAGATGTACAGATTGCTTCTCTTCATGGGAGTGCTGATTGTCTCCTTTTCAGGTCCCATGATCAAAATGAGCACTGCACCGGCAATCGCGGTGGCTTTCTATAGAGTATTCATAGGATTTTTGTGTTATTTGTTCGTACTGAGAGGAAAGATAAAAAGGTATGACGTGAAAGGTGAGATGCTTCTTCTGCTCTCGGGTTTTTTTCTGTCTATGCATTTTTTCTTCTGGATAAAGGCCTTTAGTTATACCACCGTTGCAGGAGCTGTCGTACCGTTGATGTTACAGCCCTTTGTGACTTCTTTTTTAGCATCGCTCATCTACAAGGAAAAAGTGACTGTGCGACAGATCCTTTCAACCTCACTTGTGATATTTGGGGTAATCCAAATGGTGTTTCTTGACGCAAAGAGTTTCTCGCGTTTTTCCAGAGGTGATTTTCTTTCTATTCTGGGAGTTCTTTTTGTCTGTGGATTTCTGATTATAGGTAGATTCATGGTGCCAAGAATAGGTACCTTTGCCTTTAACTTGAGGAGCTATGGAGTTGCCAGTTTTCTATTGCTTTTAATGGGTAACAATGCATTGATACAGACCTTCCCCTTGGCCGATTGGCTTATCTTTCTCTGGTTAGGAGTAGGATGTTCCTTCTTGGGGTACTCGATGATAAACAACTCTCTGAAGTATTTTGGAGCTATCACAGTTGCGATGGCTTTGGTGGGAGAACCTGTTTTGAGCATTGTGTGGTCTTGGCTGATCCTAAAACAGACTGCCACGATTCCCCAGTATTTTGGGCTTCTTGTATCTTTAATAGGAATGATTTGGTTTTTCGTTCGTTCGCGTCAGCAAAACGCTAAGTGAATTCAAACTCTACGGTGTAATTGTCAATCAGTGGTCTTGCAGAACTTATATGTATCTTCTTGCCGGTAAGCTCAATCTTCACGATTTCGTTTCCTGATCCAGATTCAAAATCCAGTTCATCGAAACACCCGTGAACTTCATAAACGGTTGATCTCACTTTTTTCAAATCGTGGTATGAATAGATCGAGCAATCTGGCTTGACGACACAGAGATATTCTCCATCTGGTATATTACCCTTTATCTGAGCTATTGTTTTGCCATCGCTGATATAATTCGAATCGATCAGAACTGCTACCGGCAAGATTCTTGCTGAGGTGAAAACCTCGCTCAACGGTGCGAAAGTTTTTTCAAAAGAGACCTTCATCGGTGTCAGCGGAAAGCCATAGGCCTGTTCTTCAAAGACCGCGATATCTTTTTGAGTCAATTTCGCCGATTTGTTCTGATAGTGCTTGCCGAATGTTGATGAAGATATCTCCAACAAAGATGCGTCGTACCCTTTTTGAAAGGCACTGAAAGCCTTTATAGACTCTTCGCGATCGGAGTATATGCAATCAAAAGCTCCTGAAAAGACTAATCTCTGTAAAGTTGAAATGGGGACATAGGTTTTTCTGACAAAATCGTCAATGCTTGAAAATGGGCCCTTGGAAAAACACGCATTCGTAACTGAACTACCAATACCCACTATCACATCGAGTGGTAACTGAAATTCGTCCTCTTGTAATTCAACTGGATTGATCGAAGGGCACAGTACTCTGAGACCTCGAGAACGCAATTCTTGGACCGAAAGAAAAATCTTATCCTTATCACTCGAATGCACTTTGAGGTAATGCAAGAAGAACTCTTTTGGAAAGTGCTGCTTGATGAAAGCAAGTTCATAACTTATGTATGCATAGGCTACGCTGTGAGATTTGTTGAAGCAGTATGAAGAAAATCTGAGTATAACATCAACCAACCTTTCAATCAGAGATTTGTCGTACCCTCTGCCCAATGCCCTTTGCTTGAACTGCTCTGCCGCCTCTTTCATGGCGATCTGATCCTTCTGTGATATAGCCTTTCGGAAAAGATCAGACTCAGCGGGTGTCATTCCAGCAAGATCGATGGCGATTCTCATCAACTGTTCTTGATAGATCATCACACCGTATGTCTCCTTAAAAAACTCACCAGTTTCAATACAGTTGCGTTTCCTCTGCGCATAGGCATCGTTCAATCTGGCGAGCAATGGTCCAGGTCTGTTCATCGCGAGAAGGTCGCTGAGCTCTCTGATATCCTTGGGTTTCATCTGTCTACAGAGACTGCGCACTGATAGGCGCTCGAGTTGAAAGACACCGTGTGTTCTGCCGGATGAAATCTGCTTGTAGACCGATGGATCATTGATTGATATATCTGTAAGATTCAGAGTCTTCTTAACGCTCTGCAGTAATGACAGAGTTGTCAATCCCAGAATATCTATCTTTGCAACACCGACTTTGTCCAGTGAATCCATGTCATATTCCAGAAGAAGTGGCTTTGTATCAGCAACGACTGGCAAGCATAAGGCGGAATCCGATATGACAATGCCGGCCGCATGAGTGCTCCTGTGAAAGGGCAAACCGTCTAAAAGATCAACTACTTTGAGCGACGGCTTTATTCCAATCCTTTTTGATTCGTTCTGTATAGATCTCACAGATAGTGTTGAAAATGTGGAGATCTGAGCGACAAAACCGAACACCTCAGAGAGCTTCTCGATCAATAGAGCACGCTTTTCATCTTCAACATCTATGTCTATGTCTGGTAACTCTTGTCGGTGTTCATTCAGGAATCTCTCAAACAGAAGATCGTGTTCTAAAGGATCAACCTTTGTGATACCCAAGACATATGAAATAACCGATCCCACCGCACTACCACGACCAGGTCCAACACAGATGCCAAGATCTCTGGCTATGTCAACTATTCTCTTGACCGTGTAAAAGTAGGATTCAAATCCGAGTTTCTCGACTACCTCAACTTCTCTTTCAAACCTCTCTCTGTACCTTGGGCTTATTGTTTTGAGAAAACTCCTCAGCCAGGCCTTCTCTGGCTGTGGAAACTTCATAGGAACACGTAGATCATATGCCTCACAATTGAGTAATGATGCTGCATCATCGAATTTCCCATCAAAAAAGGATGCCTCGTGTTTTGGCGGAATCGAAAGTAAACTGCACATAACTTCGTAGGCCTCGCGATGGAAGTCTTCAAGGTAGTAGACGAACTTTGCAGAATCTGCGTCGAGCCAATTCAGTTCTGGTTCTGTTCTTTTGTTGTAGGCATTGATAAGCTCATCAAACTCGGCACGATTTCTCGCATAGAAGATCTTCTTGTCAATCTTCAACCCGTGAACTGGTATTAAGCCCTTTCGCTTGCACAGGTGGTTGAAGATCACTGCAGCGTGGAAATTTCTGTCTGCCATCAACAGAGATTTCAACCCAAGTTCGCAAGCTTTGTCAACAACTTGTTCGATTCTCAAGATTGAGCCTTCAAAAGAATAGGGAGTGACAACAACTGGTATCATACATTCTTCACTGTCCGAGAACTCAGCTCTACAATCAGATGCTTGAAATCTTCAGGTAATGCAGCTGTGAAGCTCAACCAGTTGCCACTTCTTGGATGATAAAAACCCAGTTTCATGGCATGTAGCATTTGGCGTGGTGCACCATAGATACTACCGTATAATCTGTCACCCAAAATCGGATGACCTATGTATTTCATATGAACCCTTATTTGGTGAGTACGCCCGGTCTTGGGATAAGCCGCAACCAACGAGGCAACATCATCAAAGTATTTCAAGACTCGGTAGAACGTTACAGCAGCTCTTCCAGAGCTGTTCACAGACATCTTGGTCCTCAAAACAGGATGGCGTGCCAGAGATACCGTAATCTCTCCTTGTGTCTCGTTCACTTTACCTCGAACCAAAGCAAGATACATCTTGGAAACCTTTCGATCTTTGAATTGCTGTGAAAGATTTCTGTGAGCCAAATCGTTTTTTGCCACCACTATGACTCCAGAGGTATCCTTATCCAATCTGTGAACTATACCAGGTCTCAACTCTCCACCGATCCCTTGAAGATCATGACAATGGTAGAGCAGCGCATTCACAAGTGTCCCACTCGTGTGTGAGGGAACAGGATGCACAATCATACCGGCTGGTTTGTTGATCACTATCAAGTCTGAGTCCTCATATAGCACCTCGAGTTTGATTGGCTCTGGTTCAACTGAAAGGGGCACAGGTGGTTCGGGATCAGGCACGGATATGATGTCCTTTGCTTTCACCCGGTAACTGGGTTTTTGCGGTCTGCCGTTGACTGTTATTCTTCCATCTTTAATGGCTTTCTGCACGAAATTTCTTGAAATCTTTGCCGGAATCTTTTCTAACAGATAGAGATCCAGTCTCTGTTCTTGCTCACCTTTGCTGACCTTTATCTCCAAGACTCTTCTCCCCCAACAACAAGCTGAGGAGTATTAGAATTGCTCCAAATGTGATGAAAAGATCAGCGATATTAAAAATGGCAGGAAAGTAACGCAGATTTATGAAATCAACCACATACCCGAGTCTGAATCTATCGACGATATTGCCAATTGCTCCGCCAACTATCATCTGCAGACCAACCCTTGCAAGCTTTGAGCTCTTGATGAATCCTGATATAAATGAAAGTGCCAGTGTCACGGCGAATGTTACCCACAACACCCATGGCGCCCTCGAGAACAGGCCAAAGACTATACCAGTATTCCTCGTGTAAGTGAACCACAAGAACCCCGGTATCACGAAGAACGGTTGAAACAAGAACTTCTCAATCAACATTTTGGACAACTGATCCATCAAGACCACAAATGCCACCCAGAACATCTCACTTCACCCTCTGGTAGAAAAAAGGACTCGCTATCTTCAAGCCGATCTCAGCGTAGTCGAAAATCCTTTCTGTGCTTCCAACAAATAGAATGCCACCGAGTCTCAAAGCTTTGACGAAGTTTCTATACAGTTGGTCTTTTGCAGATGCCTCAAAGTATATCACCACGTTCCTGCAGATTATCAGATCCAATGAATTGGGAAAAGGATCTTGGAGCATGTTGTGCTTTCTGAACTCGACTCTCTTCTTCACAAGATCTCTTATTCTGTAACTGCCATCGAGCAGTTCGAAGTATTTGTCAAGGTATGATTTGGGTGTGCTAACCATCGATCTTGCTTCATACAAACCTTCTCTCGCTTCCTCAAGCGCTCTTTCATCAAGATCAGTTGCGAGCACTGACGCGCTTGAGGGAGCCTTTAATTCCTCGAGCAGGATAGCCAACGAATATGGTTCTTCGCCACTTGCACATCCCGCACTCCATGCCCTGAATCTTCCTCTGCTGATTCCAAGTAGTTCTGGTAGGTACTTATCGCGAAGTTCCCACCATTTTTCGGGATTTCTGAAAAACTCGGTGACATTTATCGTGAGTTTGTCAAGGAACTCTTCCTTTGCCGCAGGGTTTGAAAGTAGAAACCTAAGATACTCTTGAAAGGAGGACAGTTTGTACTTTTTTATGAGTATCTCTATTCTGCGCTTGACTCGATGAGGTTTGTAACCAGATAAATCGAGCCCAAAGTACCTGTGTATCTCCTTTATAAACCATTGGAAATCCTCCATCGGAAGCTCACCAGAAAACTGGGAAAGAAAGTCCTGCATACCATCGCTCCTTCTGAGAATAAAACGTCAAATATATCTGTCCTATCTTCTTTCTCACGTCAAGAGATTCATTTGTCATCAATATCCATTCATCCTTGTTAAACCAACCAAATCCTATACTCGTTTTATTCGCAAGATACTGACCGAAGAAAAAAAGTCTATCTGAACCGAGACCAAATCTAAAGCCCATATTTGGTATGAAAAACGTGGAGATCTCGCCAAACGCGAAGCCAATCCCGTAACCATGATTCGAGACAAATGGTTCAACTGTGAACTGCCCCAACTTCACAGGAATTCCAAGATGGTAGCCACTAAAATTGTCAACGCAGACAGAAAAATAAGGAATTCTGAGAAACAAGGCGTATTTGTCCTGTAAAACGAACCCATAAGATCCACTAATTCCCCACACACTGAGAGTTTGCCTCTGATAATCAAGATTGCTGAAACTCAGCCAACCACTGTACGGTACGGCGTATCTCGCTCCCCCATTGTCCAATTTCATTGAGAAATACTTCAAATTATCGAATGGTTCATAGATCGGTAGAACCTGTAAGCCAGATCCGTTATCTGCAACACCGAGGCTGAAGGCAAGATCCGCCTCCACACGCCAGAAATCAACGTGTGGAGAAACTGTCATGCCAAACCAAGAAAAGCTGCCAAGGCCAAGATCAAAGTTCACCACGGCAGCCAATAAGTAAACAGGTGCTATTAACCAAACAAGCAGCAGTATCTTCATTGGTTCATCTGCGAAAGTATTGCCTCCATTTCTGCGTCGTCCATTTCAAAGTTCGAGTACACATCCTGAACGTCATCCATGTCTTCAAGTGCATTCAACAGTGTGAGGATCCTTTCTGCATCCTTACCAGTGACTTGCACCGTATTCTTGGGAACATAAGATATGTTTGCATCAATCTTGTAGCCGTTCTTCTCCAGCGCTTCTTTAACCGCTGTAAGGTTCTCAGATGATGTGACTATTCTTATGGGGTCTTCCTGATCATTGATGTCCTCGGCTCCCGCATCAATAGCCAACATGACCAATTCTTCAACATTCGCCACCTGCTCGCGTGGTACGTTTATGATACCCTTTCTCTCGAAGATCCAACTAACTGCACCAAGATCGGCAAGACTACCACCATGGCGGCTCAAAGTATGCCTCAGTTCTTGCGCAGTCCTGTTCTTGTTATCTGTAAGTGCCCGGATGTACAGTGCTACACCCGCAGGACCGTAGGCTTCGTAAATGATCTCCTGGTAATCTACTCCTTCAAGCTCACCAGTTCCACGCTTGATAGCCTTTTCGATGTTGTCTTTGGGCATGTTCGCTTCTTTTGCTTTATCGATTGCTGTTCGCAATCTTGGGTTCGTTTCTGGATCTCCTCCGCCCTCGCGAGCGGCAACGATCAGTTCCCTGATCAACTTGGTGAACATCTGAGACCGTTTCGCGTCCTGAGCCATCTTTCGATGTTTGATATTTGCCCATTTGTTGTGACCAGACATTCTTTTCCCTCCTAAGAAGAATTTTCTCCAAGATATTTTATCACTGTTATCGTTGTGTCATCATGCCTTTGGGTGTTATTGGTGAAACTCTCAAGATCACTCTTCACATCTTGTAATATTTGAACGACATTACCATGCCTGCAATCAAAAATTCGTTTGCACAGTCTTTCAAACCCATATTCGTTACCATTCACGTCGCGTGCCTCGACAACGCCATCTGTATAGGCTACAAGAATATCCTTTGGATTCATCTTCGCTTCGAAGACCGTGTAGCTTGTGTTCTTTATTATGCCGAGTGGTAAGTTCTGTGCCTCTATCGTATTTATGTTCTCTCCAGATAAAAATAACACAGGATTGTGGCCTGCATTTACCAGTTGAAGTGTACCATCTCGATGCAGGCATAGTAGGATCATTGTCACAAACCTGTCCTCCTCAAGATCATCGCAAAGCACGTTGTTCAGCTGTTCAGCAAGCTTTGATACACTGTCAACGTGATTAGAAAGCGTTCTCAGTGCACTCCTCAACGATGTCATCATCAGGGCTGCTGGGATGCCTTTTCCAGAGACATCGGCAACCGTGACAAAAACGCGATTTTCTCTGATGAGTATATCGTAGTAGTCTCCACCGACCTGAATGGCCGGAATAGTATCAGCGCTTATGTCGACATATTTGAGACTCGGTAACTTTCTTGGAAAGAGTCTCATCTGTATTTGTTTAGCTATCTCCAGTTGCTCTCTAAGCCTCTCTCGCTCTATCTCTCGTTTCAGTCTCATATACCTTTCGCATATCGATGATAGTTGCTGAGCGGCAGCCTCGAGAATCTTTCTGTCGGCTGCTGTGAACATATCCGGTACCCTCTCGACTAAGGTTATCTTTCCCCAGAGAGATTTGCCACTTTTTATGGGAACGGAGAGTAGATTGCGAACAAGATAATTGTGATCCGGCTCTATTAGAAGGACATTATCGTAGTCTTGCTCAATTATTTGTTTTGCCTTCTGGAATATCTCGTTGCTGATTTCGAAGGTCTTCTCGTGGTAGATCTTTCTATCGGCAACGTTCAGTTCAATGGAAATACCCAAGAATGGTATAGTCTGATGAAGCAACTCGACCAGTGGTTCCAGACCCTCAGATGGATCAACTATGTTGGAAAAGAGATTGTTCAACTCAAAAAGAGTCGAGATTTCCTGATATGTCTTTGATAATTCCTCAATATGCTCTTCAAGCAGTTTCGTGTAATCCTTTCGTTGTTGATTCAGTTCTGATAACATCTTGTCAACGGCCACGGCTATATCTTTCAAACTTGCCATGCCCTGATATGGTGGGAGATTAACAGATTCAGAGATCTTTTCGTACACCTGTTTTAGTTCATGTTCCACGCTTTATCACCCTGCGAACTTCCTCAAGCAGTTTTAATGGGCTGAAAGGTTTTGTTAGAAAACCATTAGCTCCAAGTTCCAGCGCCGTCTTTGGGTCATCTTCGCCACCCTTTGCAGTTAGCATTATAACGGGAATATCAGCAAGATTAGGGTCTTTGCGTATCCTTCGAAGTACCTCAAAACCGTCGACATATGGCATCATTATATCCAGTATTATCAAGTCTGGCTTGGCCTGCTGTAACTTCTCAAGAGCTTCCTTTCCATCTCTCGCTTCATCAACTGAATATCCTTCACGCACCAAATTAAAACTAACTATCTTTCTGAGTACCTCTGAATCGTCGACCACTAAGACTCGATAGCCCATGCAGATTCCTCCAAAAGTTCTGAAAGTCGCTTTTCATTGCACAAAGCTTCTACGCATTGAACAAGGACGAAACAGTCATTGCCGGTCAAGAATGGTTCATACAAGTATCGAGAACGAATGAGCCTGTCTTTTTTCTGTAAGTATCTTATCACAACAAATTCACCTTGAGAATGGAATTCCAAATTCTGGAAGAAATCGTCAACTCGGCCAGATTTGGACTTTTCAGTGATTTGCAACGATGCGCTTGGATCGAATCTCGAAAATTCAACGCATTTGCGAGGTATGAATACACGAAATTCGTAACCAGTTACAGCCTTGTTGGGATTCAGATCGGTCCACCAGATCCTTTCGGGATAAAGACCTCGAAGTGAAGTGCTTCTCAATCTGTTCAATGCACCATCAACCATCTGTTGGAGCTCGATTCTTGCATACAGTGCGAAATTGACAACACCAGTCGGCATTGGCTCAAGATATGAGATTCTTATCTTCCGATGGAAACCTTGAGTTAGAGTAAACGGCAAATCAGCACGACGGATATTTCTCTCGATCACATTGGACGTTTCAATCGCTGATAGAAACCTTGCAAGACCACATTTTTTGTATTTTACGACTGCGTACATTTTACCTCCCGCGCTTTTGGCTGACAAATTATACTATAATCATTTGGGAATTGGAAAGAGGTGATTTTCTTTTGTACTATAAAGTGTCACGGGATCCCATACATTCGGAGATATTTTTGTATCCTTTAGAGATACTGGCAACTGACACCAGGCCAGTGCAGAGACTGAGATACCTCTCCCAGCTTGTTGGTGCGGAACTTGTCTATCCTGGAGCAACACACAACAGATTTGCTCATTCACTTGGTGTCATGCATATCTGTGGCCTATACAGCCTCAGGCTCTTCGACGACCCAGCAAAGCAAAGGATCGTCCGTCTGGCAGGTTTGTTACACGATGTGGGTCATGGTCCTTTCAGTCATCAATTTGACGATGTTGTATATGCGAGGATGGGACTCAAAGATGGCCACGATGAGTACAGAAAGAGAATTTTGCTTGAACTGATGCCATTTGAAATGATGAAATCATATGAAAGGATATCTGACCCGAGAATGAAAAAGGCCATTGCTGAAGATCTGTCTCAGATATTGAATTCAGACGTTGTTAACCAGGACACATTTTCTACGCTGATGCAGATGGTTGATGAAGTCTTCAAAGGAGAAGAATCAGGGACAGCCGAGTACAACATCGTCCAAGGGCCTCTTGGTGCAGATCGACTCGATTTTCTCTTGCGTGATTCATATTACAGTGGAACGACACATTTCGGAGTGGGGGCCGTTGACAGAATAATAAGAAATTCTTTCATCAAACAAAAAGGTGGTCAGAGAATACTCTGCTACCACGCCAAAGTGATTGATCAGATCTATACAAGCCTGTTTGGTAGGTTCATGATGTACAAGAATGTGTATTTCCATAAGACATCAAGAGCTGCAGACTTGATGATACAGCAAATCCTTTCATTGATTTATAAGCCACTCAGACTTTCTGAAAGAGTGAGTGATCTTGAAAAATTCCTTGATCTGACAGACCAATTCGTATTTGCCTTGATAAAGCTTGAATTTCAAAGAATTTTGGAAAAGTATGATGCAAACGGAAAAGATATCATAGACGGGAAGATCGATCTAACAGAAGATGAATACTGTTTGGTGGAAGCCTACAAACTGCTGAGACGTTTTGAACAGAGAGACTTGTGGAAATTGGTCGCCGAGATCACCTTCTCTGCGGTCGGTATAGACCCTTCGATTATGAGCAAAGGTATTGTAGCTGACACACTTCAAAAGATCAGGTTGAGGTTGGAAAATCTTTTGATGGATCCTTCGAAAATCCCTGAGCAAGATCGGAAGGAACTGAGGAAGATTCTGGATGATTTTGAAGAACTTTTCAAGACAGATACACCATATAAACTCTCACTTGTCCATCCCGATGAATTTCTCAAGAGCAATGTGTATCTGTACGACCCCGCAAAAGACGAAGTCTTCTCCCTGGAAGAATTTCTCAAAGAGTATCCGGCCTACCATCTGATGGCGAATAATCTGGTTCAGATAGCGAGAGTTTATGTCACCGAAGATATCCGTCAGCTTTTGAAAAAGTACAACATAGTGCCAAAGACTGGAACTGAATTGACAACAAGGTGGTGAAGGGTTGAGAAAATTCATTCTTTTTTCCATAGATGTAGGGCTGACCTTTTTCGCTGGAGTGGTGGCTCTCTTTGTCCGACTGGGTTTTGACTGGCCAGAACTGGCAAAATACTTTGCAAGTATACCGATTTACTGCTTGATCGCATCAGTCGTCTATATAATAAACGGTACGTACAACATTGTCTGGCTTTATGCATCATTCAGGGATATGATCGTTTTAATTCGAGGCTCGGTTATAGCTTATTTTTCATCTGTCGTCTTCTTTCATCTCACAAATTCCGTTGTAATGCCTCGCTCGGTTGGTATGATGACCTTTCTGGGTTCTGCGATGCTTCTAATGGCGAGCCGCTTTTTCTGGCAATGGCTCAACAGTGTACAGCCATCTGGCAAAAAAAGAGTGCTCATCGTAGGTGCAGGTGACGCCGGGACAATGTTGCTTGAAGACTTTGAACGTAGGCCAAACCTTGGAAAAGTTGTGGCATTTCTGGACGATTCTCCAAGGAAGATAGGCAGAAAGATTCATGGCATACCGATCCACGGACCTATTGACCGAGCCAAAGATGTCATCCAAATACTGAAAATTGATGAAGTCATAATAGCTATACCATCTGCCACTGCTCAACAGATGAGGAGAATAGTTTCTCTAATCGATCCAAAAACCGTTAAGATACGAACTCTACCGGGGATATATGAATTGACGGATAAACAGGCAAGGGTGGGTTACCTCAGGGACTTGACTGTGGAAGATTTGCTTGGCAGAGAAGAAACAAAGGTTGATATAGAGGTTATAAGAACTTCTATCAAAGGCAAGAGAGTTCTCGTTACTGGTGCCGGTGGAAGCATAGGAAGTGAACTGTGTAGACAGCTCGCCAGCCTTGAACCATCACTGCTTGTACTGCTTGGAAAGGGTGAAAACAGTATATATCAGATAGACCAGGAACTATCAATCAAATATCCGGGTATAGAAAGAAAACGTGTCATAGCAGATGTAGCAGACACCGTTAGAATGGAACAGGTTTTTGTATCTACACAGCCTCAGATAGTCTTTCATGCGGCAGCCCATAAACACGTGCCTTTGATGGAAGAGAACCCATACGAAGCTCTTAGAGTGAATGTGTTTGGGACAAAGGTACTGGCTGAGCTGTGCTGTAAATACGCTGCAGAAAAGATGGTGTTCATCTCAACGGACAAAGCGGTGAATCCATCATCTGTTATGGGAGCAACAAAGAGATTAGCTGAACTGTTGCTACTCTCTATCGATTCTGAATCCAAAACGAACTTCGTCATTGTGAGATTTGGCAATGTGATAGGTAGTAGAGGCAGTGTAATACCCAAATTCAACGCACAAATTGAATCTGGCGGACCATTAACCGTTACCGATCCCAGAATGACAAGATATTTCATGAGCATATCGGAAGCAGTTTCTCTGATCCTGCAAGCCACAATTCTGGGGACAAACAGAGATTTGTTCGTTCTCGATATGGGTAAACCAATTTCCATAGATGAGCTCGCAAGAACCCTCATAATCCTGCATGGACTCGTTCCAGACCAGGATATCAAGATAACCTACACGGGTATCAGGAACGGCGAAAAATTAACAGAGGAACTTTTCTACAAAGACGAAACGGTTGCACCAACATCGCATCCCAAGGTGATGATTGTGAAAAACAGAAGGTCGCTCAACTATGAGACACTCTGTCATAACTTGGAACAACTCTCTCGGGTTGCGATAAACGATCCTGACCAGCTGCCTCACAAGATCCACGACCTTCTGAGCTCGATGTGAGAGGTTGCAGATGAGTTTTGTCATAGCATTCGTTCTGAGTTTGGTCTTTGTGAGGTTCTTCCCTCAAAAATTCCCTGTAGATCTGCCAAATAGCAGAAAAATCCACAAAATGCCGATACCCCTAACAGGTGGTACAGCTATCTTCGTGGCCCTGCTTGTTACAGAAAATCGACCTGGAGTCATAGTATTAGTTTGTCTGGCATTTCTCGTTGGCATCTTGGACGATATTGAGCAGCTTTCGTACAAGATCAAACTGCCATTTCAACTAATTATTGCTCTTTTTGGAACAATGAGTGCCCCAAATGGACTGTATTTTCTTTCAATTCCACTGAATGCGGTCTTTGGGAAGATCGTGCTGATCTTCTGGTTCATGTCGATGTTCAATGCGATTAATATGATCGATGGTATGGATGCACTTGCGTGTTCTACGTCTATGCTGAGCGCGTTTCTAATGGGTGAGTGGCATCTTGGACTTGCAATAGGTGGCTTTTTACCTTTCAATTTACCAAAGGCAAAGTCTTTTCTTGGGAACAGTGGTTCTGCCATCTTAGGAGCCGTTCTGCCGCTGTTTGCGATTGTCTTTTTCAAAGGTGATCTGTGCTATGCAACAGTTTTTCTGGGTTATCCTGCTTACGAAGTAGTTAGCAGTTTTCTGCGCCGTGTAATTGGGCATAGAAATCCATTTATGGCTGACAAGAAACACACACATCATCTTTTCATGAAAAAACTCGGTGTCTGGCGCACCCTGACTTTGTTGATCAGTTTTTCGTTTTCATGCAACCTTCTTGGACTAACCGAAAAATTCTGGTCCCTCGCCATCTTTTTTTTGATCAGTGGTATTCTCTTCGCTTACTGCTTTCTTCAGGGCAGAAACAGCGACTTCAATTTGTGAATCATCGGGCAGTGCCGTGGTGAGTTTTTGCAGTATTAACCCAGGTGCTGTCAAGATTGACATGAGCCTTGAACCCTTTGCTGATATTCTCAGAAATTCGTAGGAAAGCCCTATTACGATTGGAATCAATATTATTCTGCTGATAACCTTCCACAGTATTCCAAGGCTCACCACACTGCCCAGCAGACTGAAAACTATGATGGACACTATGAGGAAAATCATCGCAAAGCTTGTTCCACACCTTGGATGTATTGTGCTGAACTTTCTGATATTCTCAATGGTTAGTTCTTCATTGGCTTCGTACGCGTGAATAACCATGTGCTCAGCACCATGATACTGGAAGATTCTTCTCACATCTTTGAAAAGTGAAATAATGTAAACATACAGCAAAAACAAACCCAGCCGGATCAGACCTTCAACGATAGAAAACACAAATTCGTTGCCTTTCAAAAACTTTAACATATTCGTTAAAAAAACGGGTAACACTAAGAAAAGGCCCACCGCCAGAACAACCGCAAAAAGCAGTGATGCAACGGTCTCTGATTTTTTCATCTTTTGCCCGGAACTTATCTCGGCCGATCTATCCAGTGCAAATATTCCATAATATAGAGAGTAATAAAGACTGACCAATCCTCTCACGAATGGTACTTTGAAAAGCTTGGAACCCGATGGCGTTTTTCTGCTGATCTCTTCAATCACAATTGCTCCTTTGTTGTCCCTCACCGCTATCGCTACATTCTTTCCCATCATCAGCACACCTTCGATAATTGCTTGTCCACCAACCTTCATGTCTTCTCCTCCTCGTTGCACTCGGGCATGAACAATGTAAATTCGCTACCCTCATTTGGCTTACTCTGTAATTCTATCCTGCATCCCATTATTCGCGAAAGCTTTTCAACCAGCGCCAATCCTAAACCATATCCGCTGCTCGATCTTGATTTGTCGGCCTTGTAGAATTTTCGAAAGATCTTTTCTTTTTCTGATTCCTCTATTCCTATGCCAAAATCTTTCACACTTACCCACCCTTTACCACATCTCAAGATTATATGTTTTCTATCTCTTGAAAATTTCACTGCGTTTTCAACCAAAGCCTTTACGATGATCCGCAGTACCTTGGAGTCTGCGCAACCGATTCCGTTTCCTTCAACGTCAATCTGAAAGTCACTGAACTCATGATGAAATTCGTCAGCCAATTCCTCCAAGAACGATCTCAACTCAATAGATCTGATTTCCAACTTGGTTATTGGTCTTGAAAGCATCAGCAATGTCTCAGATAAACTGATGAGTTTTCCAGAAGTCTCGTGTATAGTCTGGGCAGATTCAACGACAATATCTTTCTTGTCAGCAAAACGCTGTATCAGTTCCGCATAACCTTGTATTGTTGTCAAAGGTGTTCTCAGCTCATGCGATACGTCATTTATGAAATCATTCTGAGCCTCAAAACCAATCTTCAACCTATCAAGCATATTGTTGATCGTCCTGGCAAGTGTTGAAACCTCATCATTCAGTCCCGGATCGTAGACCCTTCTTGTCAGATCCGCTGTGTTTATCTCTTTCAGTTCATTTGTGATTCGATTCATTGGTGCAAGAGACTTACTCACAAAGTAGTTACCTACAAGGAAAGATATACCGCTGAACAATGCCCAAAAGATGACGAATCCTTGCGAGAGGATTTTCAGAAAATCTCCCATCCCCCCTGCTGGCGAAAGCAGGTAGAAATCTTTCTCACCAATTGCACTCACGAATCTTGCTTTTGCAACAAGGTATTCATCTTTTCCAAGTTTTATATAAGTTGGTCGTTTCACATTCAAAACCTGCTCAACGAATTTCTTGTAGTGTTCGTGTTCTGTGTTTATGTTCCCCAAAACAACGTTTCCACTATCATCAAGTACTGCTACACCCGGTGGAAGTTGGAGGTTCATTAAGATTCTGCCAGGCATCTTGAAGGCGTTAAATACGTCCCTTCTCAGGTTTTCCACCGAACGGCTCAGATGCATGTTTTTAACTAAGGAATAAGCAGCCAACAGACCAAGGCCAAGTATCAATGAAAAAAGCACCGTCTGCCAAAACACCATCTTCCACTTAAGCGTTGAGAACATATCCTACTCCCTTAACTGTCTTCACCATGTGAGCATATTCTCTCAATTTGTCTCTCAGATACTTCACATAGACGTCCACGATGTTTTTGCTGATGTATTCGCTGTCGCCCCAGATCTCTTTGAGCAATTCTTCTCTGCTCAAAACTCTTCCTTCGTTTATGCATAGAAGATACAGTAACTTGCTTTCCCTTTCTGAGAGCATTGTGCTCGAACCATCTGGAAAAACAAGCGTCTTTGAACCTATATCGAAGACAAGATCACCAATCTTCAGTGATTCGGGCTTTCTCACTCTTCTTGCAACTGCCTCAACTCGCGCTAACAATTCGTCCAAATGGAATGGTTTGGGCACGTAGTCATCTGCGCCCTTCTTGAGACCCCGTATCCTGTTCTCCACTTCCCCACGGGCAGTTAAAACAATTACTCCCACTTCCTCATCGACGGATCTTATCTTCTCAAGAACTTCGAAACCATCCATACCGGGCAACATCAGATCAAGTATTACCAAAGAAGGATCATGCATTGAATACATTCTCCATCCTTCTTCACCTGTACTCGCAACATAAACTTCGTACCCATGATTTGAAAAAAGTATTTCCAGCAGGCGGGCTATCTTCTGATCATCTTCCACTATTAATAACTTTATTCTCCATCAACTCCTTGTATTCACTGACTATCTTGTTAGCATAAATCGTTTTCATACTACCACCGTTGTACATCTCTAACGCCTTAAACAAGTTTCCTGAAGTCTTTTGAAGCAGATATTTAAGATAGAGGACTCCATATTCAATGTTAATACGAAAATCCCAAAGCAGAGTTGACCAACCGCCTTCAGGTTCGCTTAAAGAATACTTCTGGGCCACAAACTCGGCTGTCTCCTTTTTTATCTGAACTAAGCCCAGTTCTCCAGCCGTTCCAACCACATTTCTAAATTCACTTTCCACGTTTATCAAAGCAATTACTAACAATGGATCAAAGTCGTGCTTTTTGCTTATTTCAATTATCGCTGTGTACAGTTCATCAACGATGTCCTTGTCGACAATTAGACCATGCTTAGTTCTCGCTTCTGTGACCATATCTTTGAACCAAGTTGGTGCGGGCTCTGCAAAAAACAAAGTCATGATCACGAGTGTTTGAATCAAGATGATCACTTTCAGTTTCTCAGCAAACATCCTTTGCACCTCCGAAGCAGCAATCTGCTATAATTTCACAGGGTGGAACTTTGTGGAAGCTCTTTATCGTAAGTACAGGCCAAAGAACTTCGACCAAATTATAGACCAGTTACAGGCCAAATTGGTTCTTCAGAATGCGATTCTGAAAAACAGAGTATCCCACGCATATATCTTCGCAGGTCCCCGTGGTACTGGGAAGACCTCTGTGGCAAGGGTACTCGCTAAATCTTTGAATTGTCCTAACAGGACAGGTTACGAACCGTGCGGTCGGTGTGACAGTTGTATCTCGATTGACAAGGGCATCCATCCGGATGTTGTGGAGCTCGATGCAGCATCGAATAGAGGAATAGATGAGATCCGAAAAATCAGAGATGCTGTAGGCTTTCGGCCAATGCTTGGAAAGTACAAAGTATACATAATCGATGAATTTCATATGCTCACCCGTGAGGCATTTAACGCTCTTCTCAAGACACTGGAAGAACCGCCTGAAAAAATAACCTTCATTTTGGCAACAACGAATTTGGAAAGAGTCCCAAGTACTATAATCTCAAGATGCCAGATAATCGAATTCAGAAACTTCACCGAGAAAGATGTCGTTGAGAATCTTCTTCAGATCTCGTCCAAGGAAAATATGAAACTCCACGAAGATGCAGCGAAATTGATCGCAAAACGGGCGGCCGGTGGAATGAGAGATGCTCTGTCTTATCTGGAGCAAGTTGCAAGCTATGCTCTACACGATCCAATAACAACCGCGGTTGTTGAAAGAGCACTTGGTCTGGTACCATCTCAGATCGTTGAAGACTACATTCAGTACCTTCTTGACGGACAGGTTATGAAAATAGAACAACTGATCGATGAAGTATTCGCAGATGGTTATGATCTCTACCAGCTCGTTCAATCGGCGATCGAGGGAATAGAAGAGAAGATCTCACAGAAACCATCTAAGGAACTATTAACACTGGCTCAAGGGCTCATCGAACTGACTAAGGAAATGAGATATGCCGAAAACAAAAAGATCATCTGTAAGATTCTTTCCATGAACCTTGCGGCAAAGTATTCCTCAACAGGAGAAAAAACATCTGAGCAACCGCCACAATCAAAAGAAAAGACTGTGCAAACCGTTGTTTCGGTTGAACAATCTCTTCAGAAGAATGCTTCTCAGGGTTCTCAGACCAGAAAAGAATCCGAACCTGATACTTCGCAGATTGAGGAAATACTCAACTGGATCAAGGAAGAAAACGATGTTTCGATATATGTTGCGCTTTCGCAGTCAAGAATCACATTGAAAGACAACCGCGTTGAAATATCGCTTTTGCCATCTCAACGGTTTCAATATGAGTACCTCAGAGAGAAAATCCTTGAGTTGGAGTACTTGTTTAAGACAAAAATGAAGAAGGATATCGTCGTAGAGATTTTCATTGACGAAGAACGAGAGAAAAGAATACTGCAGAGGCTTAAAGAACTCTTTCCAGGTAAAATTCGAATAGAGGAGTGAACAAAAGTGAAAAAGATCAAAGGGTTCGGTGGAAGAAGTTACGGCAAACCTGACAAGCCAGAAGGTATCGAGAAGATTCAGCAACAAATGAGAGAACAGCTCGAAAAGATTGAAGAAGGGTTCGAAAACATCGAAGTTGTCGGGACTGCCGGTGGTGGAGCGATAAAGGTGACAGCGAAATGCAGCTATGAAATTTCAGCCATCGAATACGACAAATCATTACTCGAAGATCAAGAGATGTTCAACGATCTGCTTATCGCTGCAATTAATGAGGCGATGAGAGAAGTCACTAAGAAAAGGAATGAGGAATTCTCAAAGGTTGTTGGATTGGAAGGTCTCCCAAATTTGTGAGATTTTACACAAATTCGTGAATACTGTAAACATTACCAAGTAGAATATTCGTAGACACCCAGATTTAAGGAGGGAAAAGCATGAAGGTAGCGATTAACGGTTTTGGAAGAGTAGGGAGAGTAGTACTGAGAGAGATCTTGAGACGTAACTGGAAGGATCTTGAAGTTGTTGCTATCAACGATGTTACCGATGCCGCAACCCTTGCCCATCTTTTCAAGTACGATTCTGTGCACAAGATCTACCCAAGCGAAGTTGTTGCGAAAGAAAAAGAACTGATCATCGATGGTAAGAGCTACATGGTTTTCAGTGAGAAAGACCCGTCCAAGCTACCGTGGAAAGATCTTGGTGTGGATATAGTTATCGAATCATCCGGTGTATTCACCGACAAAGAAAAGGCCTCACTGCATCTCCAGGCAGGTGCAAAAAAAGTTATAATCACAGCTCCAGCTAAAGGTGAGGACATAACAGTTGTTTTAGGATGCAACGAGAAGAGTTTGAAACCAGAACACACAGTTATTTCATGCGCTTCGTGCACGACAAACTCGATTGCGCCAATAATCAAAGTTCTGCATGAGAAATTCACTATCACTAATGGTTTTCTCACAACCGTCCACGCTTACACGAATGACCAGAGGGTTCTCGATCTTCCACACAAAGATTTGAGAAGGGCACGAGCGGCTGCCATCAACACGATACCAACCACTACCGGGGCAGCAAAGGCCGTGGCTTTGGTCGTCCCTGAACTCAAAGGAAAGCTCGATGGAGTTGCTTTGAGAGTGCCCGTACCCGATGGTTCTATCTCCGATTTCGTCGCAGTTGTTGAGAAACCAACCACAATTGAGGAAGTAAACCAAGTCATGAAACAAGCATGTGAGAGCTCTCTAAAAGGAATAGTCAAGTACAACACCGATCCAATCGTCAGCAGTGATATTATTGGCACAACATATTCTGGTATTTTCGATGCTACTCTGACGAATGTAAAAGGCAATTTGATTAAGGTCTTCTCTTGGTATGACAATGAATATGGCTACAGTTGTCGCGTTGTAGACACAGTTGAACTCGTTGCAAAGCTCATGTGAGGGGGAATTTCCCCTCCATCCTTTGGAGGTGTAAAGATGAAGAAACTAACTATAAAGGATGTGGATCTATCAGGCAAAACTGTGATAATGAGGGTAGATTTTAACGTTCCGATAGACAAGGACGGAAAGGTGTCCGATGACACGAGAATAACTGCTGCTTTACCAACTATCAGGTACGCCGTGGAGAAAAAGGCGAAGGTAATACTGCTCTCGCACCTTGGCAGGCCGAAGGGTGGACCAGATCCAAAATACAGTCTCAAACCTGTAGCCGATCATCTTAGGAAAATCTCCGGTTTGAACGTTTTGTTCGTACCGCAGTTGATCGGAGAAGAAGTAAAACAAGCTGTCAAGAATATGGCGCCCGGTGATATCTTAGTTCTGGAGAACACAAGGTTTCATCCCGGAGAGGAAAAGAACGATCTGGAGCTTGCCAAGGCATGGGCTGAACTTGCCGACATACATGTTAATGATGCCTTTGGTACCGCTCACAGAGCTCATTCTTCAAATGTCGGAATAGCCACCTTCATACCGAGTGTTGCAGGTTTTCTGATGGAAAAGGAGATTGAATTTCTCAACAAAGTTACTTACGAGCCTGAGCATCCATATGTGGTTGTTCTTGGTGGAGCCAAGGTTTCAGACAAAATAGGAGTCATAACCAACCTCTTGAACAAAGCCGATAAACTGCTAATAGGTGGAGCGATGATGTTCACGTTCTTCGAAGCCCAAGGTATACAGGTTGGCTCATCCTTGGTAGAGAACGATAAACTTGAACTCGCAAGAGAAATACTCAAACAGGCACAGGAGAAAAAAGTGCAGATCGTGTTACCAGTTGATACAGTCATCGCTCAGAAAATGGAGGCCGGTGCGCAGACCAAGATCGTTCAGATCAAGGATGGAATAGCTGATGGTTGGATGGGACTTGATATCGGGCCACAAACAGTAGAACTTTTCAAAGAAGCTCTCAAAGATGCCAAAACAGTTGTATGGAATGGTCCTATGGGCGTTTTTGAGATTGATGACTTTGCGAAGGGTACGAAGGCCGTCGCAGAACTAATAGCTAAAGTGAACGGAGTGACCGTAATTGGAGGAGGAGATTCTGCAGCAGCGGTTGCGAAGTTCGGTCTTGAATCGGCCTATTCACATGTTTCAACGGGTGGTGGCGCTTCGCTTGAATTTCTCGAAGGAAAGGAACTTCCTGGGATCAGTAGCATAGCAGATAAAAAAAAATAGATAGGGTCATATTGGCTGGCAATTGGAAGATGAATAAGACGAGCGAACAGGCAAAATTCTTTGCAAATAAACTCATACATGATTTGGCGGGCGTGAACTTCAAAGTGATACTGTGCCCGCCATTTGTATTCCTCTCAGACCTTGCTGAAATACTCAAGGGAACAAATCTGAGCCTTGGTGCGCAGAATTGTTACTATGAAAGATCGGGAGCCTTCACAGGTGAGATCTCACCGATTATGCTGAAGGACATAGGCATTGAATATGTCATCATCGGTCATTCAGAACGTCGTCATATCTTCGGTGAGACAGATGAGATGGTGAACAAGAAGATTAAAGCCGCCCTCGACGATGGTATGAAACCGATCGTGTGTGTCGGTGAAACAAAGGAAGAAAGAGAAAAAGGTCTTACCTTTTGTGTCGTAGAGTCTCAAATTAGGCAAGCATTCTTTGGCTTGAGCAAAGATGAAGTGCTGAAAACTGTTATAGCTTATGAACCCGTTTGGGCAATCGGAACCGGAATTGTCGCCAAACCTTACCAAGCACAACAAGTGCACAAATTCATCCGAACACTTCTCGGTGAGCTCTACGATGCAGAACTTTGTCAGAAAATCTCCATCTTGTACGGTGGAAGCATAAAACCAGATAACTTCTTTGGGCTCATGGTTCAAGCTGATATCGATGGCGGTCTGGTAGGTGGAGCAAGCCTCGACGATCAGTTTGTTGAACTTGCAAAGATAGTTTCTCGGATGCTGTGAACAAGCCCCGTAAGGGGCTTGCTTTATTCAGCAACAAATCGATCTTTCGAAAAAATAGGTACGGTGTCATAAAGATCTTTTTGAGCGCAGAATGAGACATCCTCTGAAAAACCGTACTTGATGAGTTCTTGAGCGTGTTCCGCTCTAAGAAGCGCTCCCAAAAGATCACCTTTCTCATGTATTTCCCACAATTCCTTCGCCATCTTTGCAGCATCGGTTAATTCATCACGACCAAGTTCATGAACAATCGCACCGGCGCAAAGCGCATCTTCATACGCAACCTTTCCATCTTGCCCAGAACAAATCAACGTCACATCCATGTGCCCACTCAGGCGCTTGACAATCTGGCGAAGATTCAAAAAACAAGCGGCATATATTACCTGCGCATTGATCATCGAAATAGCTTTTGTGCCGTTTGTTGTTGTCAAAACAATCTCCTTTCCTCTGACACCAAAATACTCCGTCGGTGAATTGCCAAGGTCAAACCCATTAGGTTTGACACCACCTCTCTCACCACAGATTAAGACATTCCCAACCTTCATTCTTTTGGCCTGTGCTACTGTTCTGGCTGGAATAACACATTTAGCACCATTTGCAAGTGCTGTGACAATAGTGCTCGTAGCTCTTAAAACATCAATGACAACGCAGACTTCTTGCTGAGAAATGCGTTCGGGTAAAAACAGGACGTCAATCAACTCTAATGCACTCCAAGGAGTTTATCGATCTTCTGCTTGTCAAAACCAATCACCAATTGGTTCCCAATCTCAATCACAGGGACACCATTTTGTCCTGTCCTCCTAACAAGTCTCTCGGCATCTTGCTGGCTTTTGGAGACATCGATCTCGGTAAATTTCAAGCCAAGTTCTCTGAGATAGTTCTTGGCCCTGACGCAATATGGACAACCTGGTGCAGTATACACAGTTATTTTGGTCATGAAATCACCTCCGACAAATAGTATACTCTTTTTGTCGGAATTTATCAACAGCTATTTCCTAATATCGTCTTTTATAGACTGTATGCTGTTCGCATCAAGATAAACACGTTGATATGTTTTCCCGTCCACAACAATTTGAATGGGTTTGTCGGTAATTGCCTCAGGATAATAGTATCGAAGAGCATTTCTCCGCAGTTCATACATCAACTTTGCAAGACCGGCGGCTGTGAAAGTTGTCTCGGGTTTTAAGACCGAAACCCATCGATTCAAAGACAGATAATCGAAAGCCTTTGGATTTCTATTAGCCAATTTTTTAAGCAGATTCTCGAAGTTGTTCTCTTGTTGTCCGACTATCTCCTTTGCCAGTTTCGAAATCTGTTCTGCACTCACGACGGCGTAGAATCTCTTGTTTGAAGTTGACTCAATCATCGTCTCTGCAAAATTGAATACCTCCAATGGGTTTTGTACATCAAGAGCTCTATTAGTCAATGGATTAAAAGAATGCTGAGGAAATCTCAAAACATATATCATCCTTTTGTTTGTATCGACTCGTATGAAATACGCCAGATTTTCATCTTTACACACGAAAGCGAAATGAACAATGGGAGATGTGAATTCTTCTGATCTTTTCACAGCATTCGAGCTCAACCAAAACCACAAACCAAAGCCTCCAACACCGATGGCAACCACAAGCAAAACCCATACAAGGCCGCTTCTTCTTCTCTTCATTGTTCTATACCTCCTCTACAGTCTTTGCCATATTGTCCTACCTTTATCAACATACAATTGTGCTTCGCCAGTCTTCTTCAACCAATTCAGATAAGCCAGAATCGTCATCCTCAGAAGATAATACATGCCTACATCTGCGACGTCAACCTGCAAATTCTGCAGCACATCACAGATGATATTCTCCTCGCTTTTGGGCTCTTTCATTAAAAGACGGATCTTCTCTGCAACAAATTCTATGTGTGCCTTGTTCAAAGAAATGATTTCTGTGCCATTGATCGACCCATGTGATGGGACGCAGCAGTTGAAACTCTTGAGTTTGTCCAGAGATCTGATTGCAGCATCTATATCGTTGTACACAGCAATAGTCTTCTTTCTCAGGATTTCTTCACCAAAAATTGAATCTGCCGCAAAGATAATATCGCCAACCGCAACTCCGACCTGCCCAAGTGCGTGACCTGGTAATTCTATTATCTGTAAATCATATAGATAACCATCACCTTCGAATGTTTCATCAACCTTTGAAGGTTCAGCCAAGAAGAATTTGGATCTGAGCTCATCGGTTGGATACGCGCCGCAGGACAGAGTCAATGGCTCAAGAATTGGATTCTCAACGAATGGCTTTGTCAAGACGTGTGTGATGACCTGAACGTTTGTCCTTTTTTTGATGAAAGCATTACCACCTATATGATCGGCGTGAAAGTGTGTGTTAACAAGCCACCTGAGATTCAAATCATTCAGTGAAAATATCTTTAAAGCCTTCCGCGCGTAAGATTCGTCGATGCCAGAGTCTACAAGAACCACATCTTTTGAAAATCTTATCAGACCAAGATTTGTTCTATCAGATAGAATGCCAACTCTGCTATCAAGCCATATCAGTTCCATTTATAGTCTTCCCTTCGAAGTTTCACCAACCAGTTCCACATTTTGACAGTCTCTGGCAGTATGAACAATCCTCTTCTTATCGCATACTGTATCTTATTCCCCGCTGTCAGGAAAAGTGCTTCATTCAAATCTTCTTTTGACATTTCTCTCAGCCAGTCCACATTGTCGTAAATCCTATTTTCTTCAAGAGAATCTGAAAGAAATACAATCTTTCCTATATCGGAAAAATGGTCTTTGCCACTCGTGTGATACGCGATAGCGTCCAAGATATCTCTGTCATGAAGAGCAAATCTTCTTTTGATATACTCTGCTGCAACCTTACCGTGCAAAAGGATCGGATTCAGTTTTTCAAGTTCTGTGATTCTCATTCGATATACTGTAGCCATAGTTAGAAGGACAGTTGGTTTAACATCTCTGAAGATATCATGTGCAAATGCCGCGAGTGAAACACGATCCTCATCTATTCCATGAATTCTGGCAAGTTGTACTGCAAAGTTTGCGCAGGACTCGACATGAGATAAACGTTCACTACCGAGTAAGAGTTTGGAAATCCTTTGCAGCTCCTCAAGGATCTTATTCACAGTTTACCAACCTTCTCTTTCAACCTCAACCACTTCAAGACCCTTGGTGTTCTCAATCATGGCCGTTACATTTTCCACAATGGTGTCAAGTACAGTTTGAGCCGATGAAACTATTGCCACTCCTAACTGCGACCAATTCTTCGAATCTGTATAACCAGCCTCACACACAGAAACATTGAACTTTGTTCTCATCTCATTGATAAGTTTCTTCAGAACTGAACGCTTCTCCTTCAGACTGTTTATTCCAAACAACCTCAATTTGTAGCTCACAACTGCTACGTGCATCACAGATCACCTTATTTTGGAAAAAAGGGGGAAAGTCCCCCTTTATTATGCGTTTTGGCTTTCTTGTTTACGCTCCTGAGCGATCTTTTCTTGAATATTTGGTGGCACCTCTTGGTAACGTACGAATTTCATCGTGAAATACCCTCGACCACTTGTGATACCTGAGAGTCTGCCGGAGAAATCGAGCATTTCAGCCAAAGGAACTTCTGCTTTCACTTTTGACATACCTTTACCGGTAGATTCCATGCCTTGCGGTCTACCTCTTCTGCTTGTTACCTCACCAATGACATCTCCTGCAACCTCATCAGGGCAGAAGATCTCAACTTCCATTATGGGTTCGAGCAGAACTGGCCTTGCTTCTTCCATTCCTTTTCGAAAAGCTTGAATCGCGGCGATTTGGAAAGAGATATCAGATGAGTCGACCTCATGGTACGAACCATCAAAGAGTGTGACTCGAACATCAACAACGGGATATCCCGCAATAGATCCTCGTTTCATAGCTTCTACAACGCCTTTCTCAACAGATGGGATGAAGTTCTTTGGTATGACTCCACCGAAAATCTTGTCGACAAATTCAAAACCCATGCCTCTTGGGAGTGGTTCCAATTCGATTTTGACATGTCCGTACTGGCCATGTCCTCCAGTCTGTTTTTTGTGCTTGTACTCGGCGACAGCCTTCTTAGAAATCGTTTCTCTGTAAGCAATCTTCGGTTTACCAACCTCTACGTCCACACCAAAGGTGCTCTTAAGCCTTTCAATCATCACATCCAGATGAATCGTTCCAAGACCCGATACGACTGTCTCGCCTGTTTCAGGATCGTATTCCCATCTGAAGGTGGGATCTGTTTCAGATAGGCGGGACAAGCCACTGCTGATCTTATCGATGTCGGCCTTAGATTTTGGATTAACCGATCGTGAGAACATCGGTTCAGGAAAGATTGGTGGTGTTATGATCAATTTTCTATCTTTGTGAGTGAACGTTTCGCAAACAGAGCCCTCCTTGAGTTTTGGCAGAACGACAATGTCACCGCAGGTGGCCTGATCTATCTCGACCTGCTCTTTTCCGCGAGCAAGATACAAGCGACCGAATTTATCCGATGTACCTCTGTTGACATTGAAATAACTGTCTCCGGCCTTTATGGTACCTGAAATCACCTTGATATAACTTACACGACCGACAAACGGGTCCACAACGGTCTTAAAATTGTATGCACAGAAAGGTTCGGTTTCACTTGCTTTAATGTTCACTTTCTCACCAGAATCCAGTTTTGCATCGTACTCTGCCCCATCAAGTGGGTTCACACCAAGTCTGATCACGTAATTCATCAAAACGTCAATGCCGATATTTTTTTCTGCTGATCCGCAAAACGCAGGGACTACTGCTCCAGTTTTGTAAGCCTTCAACAATGCTGCGATTAATTCTTCGGGTTGAATTTGCTGACCCTCGAGGTACTTCTCCATAAGAGAATCGTCAGATTCAACGATGTCTTCGACTGCTTTTAGTTTCATTTCCTGAACCTTGCCCGACATTTCAGAGGGGATAGTTACTTCGACCGCCTTACCGCCTTCGTATATGTATGCCTTTTCGGAAACAAGATCAATTATCCCACGAAATCCTGATTCACTTCCTATCGGCAGAGTCAGTGCAACTATCTTCCTACTGAACGAAGATTGAAGGCTGCCAAGAGCGTTTTCAAAATTCGCTCTTTCTTTGTCCAATTGATTTATAAAAACCATCACGGGTTTGTTCATAGTTTCAGCAATTTGCCAGGTCCTTTCAGTTTGTATCTCAACACCAGAAACAGCATTTATCACACATAAAACATTTTCACTAACGAAAACCCCATTCAGAACGTCTGCTATGAAATCACCAAAACCAGGAGTGTCGATAACCGTCAACCTGTGCTCATTCCAGTCGAAGGAATAAACGTGGGATGTGATGCTCGAACCTTTTGACTCTTCGATTGGATCTGTGTCTATCAGTTTAGAGCTTATTCTGTCGGCGAGCCCAGCATTGAACAACATTGCCGAGAGTAGAAGGGTTTTTCCACAGCCGTTGTGCCCTATAAATGCGATATTTCTTTTCTTGTCAATTGACCTGTTCATCTCTCCACCTCCAACTTCATTTATTGTTCTTGATTACCAACAGGGAAACAGGTATCGCCCTAGTCCAAGCAGTAGAAGTCTTACTAACTACTTGGTCTTTGATAACCATTACTGATGAACTTCCTCCGTCGAAATTCATTGCGGAGTGAAATCCCTTGCTCATACAGAACTCAACAAGTTCATCGTAGTTCACACCCCCTGAACCATTCTGGTCATTTATCACTGCCAGCACAACCTTGCCATCTGGAAGCGTTGCAAGGAGCGTTCTTGTAGCATTGCTTCGTGCTATATTGCCACCGTATCGATTCTTCTCATCGCTTCTGTCGGGTATTGGCGCTCCCCCATAAAGTATCAGAGGGCCAGCTTCTACTGCATGCTTTATCGCATAGGGAAAATCGGTATTTACCACGTATTCAACTTTGTCGCCAATCTGGACACCTTGCAAATACCTTTCGTAGTTATTCGATATTGCCAGAATATATCCATCTTGTGGTGCCTTAGCGGCCCAGCCATAACCATTGATCTTGCCGTTCACAACGCTGAAGTAAATCATACCATCACGGCGAGGAATCGTGATACCGAATTCGGGTGTGAAGATCAAGACCTCCCCCTGCGCTATCGTGTTTATGCCTTTCACTAAGAAAAGTAGTTGCCCCACTCTCACGTTCACATCAAAGTACATCCTGGCAATATAAACAGAACCCGACCTTGTCTGCACAAAAACCGGTCTGTTTCCATACGGCATCGAGAGTATCTTACCGTCAACGATTAACAAGCCTATTGGTAGACCGGTATTTGGATCGAAATAGTTCGCATTAACACCTGCTACAGCGCCCGTTCTGCTGACCATTTTCTCAACACTTTCGAAGGTTCCTATACCTCCACTGCTAATCTGCAGTTTCAACTCTACCAAATTAGGATCAATCCACAGATAGTTCACGAGCATATCCTTACCACCGATTCTCTCAACTCTTTGTTCCCAGGACACGCCTTCAGCGAGGATTTCTCTACCAGCCTGTGGAAATCTCAGAGCCAAGCTGACAGTGCCACCATCAACCTTAACTGCAACAGATGGTTCAGCATCGATCTCCAGGTTGATCTCAAGAGAAGTTATATTTCCAACTTGATTCACCTTGATGGAATTCGTCGATGAAAGGTTTGACAGACAAGGAGCGAGTTGAACTACAATTTTTGATTTCTGAGTGCTTATTTTCATCATTTCAATGAAGGGAAATCCAACAAAACTGAGTTTCAATTGATTCTTGGACAAATCAACTGCCTGAAGAACGCAAATACTGTCCAACAATGCTATTTGTCCTGTTGCAGTTTCATATTTTCCAACACCCAGGATTTTCGCCAGAAGATCTATGTTTATCATTACCTTGTTTTTCGAATATATCGCAGATTTAGGATAGACATCAAGAAAATCAACCGATACAGTGCCATCTTCTTCGATAATCGTGATTTTCTTGTTGTATATGAAATAGGCTCTGCCAGATTTCTCTGAGATTATGAGTGAAGCACCAAATTGATCAATCGACCTTAGCTCGACAAATCCATTACTCTCTTGCAGTGTAGCAAAGTTCCCATTGATTCCAATCAAGACTTGAGACAGTGCCACAGTACTCAAAACGAGTGCGAAAACAATGACAAATACAACTTTCATTCAATCACCCCGAGCACGATTTCACGAAATCCCACTTTATGATCAACAATTCCGTAAGCATTGTGTATCAAGCTAATGGCTAAATCAACATCACTTTTCTCAGATACGTAAATACGAACAATCGGTTCATCCTCATGTACGTAGTCTCCGATCTTCTTGAGAACTTCTATGCCTACACTTGGATCGATGCTATCTTCCTTTCTTGATCTTCCTGCTCCAAGCACAACAGAGGCAATACCTATAGCTTCTGTGTCTATTCTATCTACATAACCAGGTCTGACCGATCTAACCTCGACAACCTTTCTGCTAACCGGCAAAAGACGGTAGTCATCTATGATTCTTGGATCTCCTCCTTGCATCTCGATGAATTCAGCGAATCTCTCAACAGCTCTCCCGGAAACAATTTCATCCTTAATCTGCTCCTCTGTCACGTTCATCCCAACGAGGTTGAGTATTTCATGACACAGACGAATGCACAATTTAGTCAAGTCCTCCGGGCCATTACCTTTAAGGGTCTCGACAGCCTCGATTACTTCAAGGGAATTTCCCACCATCCGGCCAAGGGGTTGATTCATGTCTGATAGGACAGCCCTTGAAAGTTTGCCCGATCTTTTGAGTATGTCTATCATCAGACAAGCCAGTTCTTGTGCTTGTTCGGTATCCTTTAGAAAAGCTCCAGACCCGACCTTCACATCGAATATTATTGCATCGGCACCGCCCGCGAGTTTCTTACTGACAATGCTGGAGGCGATCAAAGGAATACTGTCAACAGTAGCCGTTGTATCTCTAAGTGCATAGATTTTCTTATCAGCGGGCACTAAGTTCCCACTTTGGCTAACGATCGAAAATCCAACCTTCTTGACAACCTGAAAGAATTCCCCTCTCGTCAGTTCTGTTCTCATACCTGGTATTGATTCCAATTTGTCGATAGTTCCACCGGTATGACCAAGGCCTCTACCAGACATTTTGGGAACCTTGACACCAAAAGCCGCGATTATCGGAAGTACAACAAGTGTAGTCTTATCACCGACACCACCAGTTGAATGCTTATCGACCTTTATACCTTCGATCGGAGATAGGTCGAGGATCTCGCCAGATCTTGCCATACTCATGGTCAAATCAAAGGTCTCCCTTTGGTTCATTCCACGGAAGAATATCGCCATCAATAGAGCAGAAACCTGGTAATCGGGTATAGTGCCACGGACGTATCCGTTCACAAAGAACTCTATTTCCTCCGAAGTCAGTTCTGAGCCATCCCTTTTCTTTTTTATAATGTCATACATCCTCATTGTTCTCAACCCTTCTCACAGGTAGTTTTACCATGAAGGTTGTACCTACTCCGAGTTCACTCTCCACCGAGATTTCCCCATTGTGCCTATCGACAATTGTTTTTACTATGGACAGTCCGAGTCCCGATCCACCCATCTTTCTGCTGCGTCCCTTGTCCACTCTGTAGAATCTGTCAAATATCCTGTTGAGTGCCTCTTGAGGCATGCCGGGACCGGTATCGGTCACTCTTATAACCGCATATGAATCTACTTTACTTATCGAAATTTCTACCCTCTTCTCGCCCATTTCCTTCAAAGACGTATATTTAATCGCGTTATCAACCAGATTCAGAAGCATCTGAACCAGCCTGTCCTGATCTCCGGTGATTGTTACATCCCGACAATCAAAGGAAACCTTTACACCGTAATCATTCGAAAGAGGCTCAACAATAGATATGACATATTTGACAGTAGCACAGAGATCAACTTCTTGAAAATCAAATCTTGCTTCACCTGATTCAAGGCGCTCTAAGTCAAGTAGGTCGTTTATCAGCCTTGACATCCTCGCAGACTCGTTTTCGATTATCGTGAGAAATCTGTTTCTTGTGTCTGGGTCCATCTCAGGATCACTCAAAAGTGTTTCGGCATAACCATGTATTGAGGTAAGTGGAGTCCTCAGTTCATGGGAAACATTGGAAACAAACTCTCGCCTCATTTCATTGAGCTCGTACTCCTTGGTCATGTCGTGGAAGAGGATGACTACTCTTTTCTCACCCTTAGGTAGCAGCACAGGTATCATTTTGCATGAGTAATACCTTTTTCTACCGTCGTCATACATTATCACATTTCCCTCTTGAACCTGCCAACTTCTAACGGTTTCATCGAACATTTCTATCAAATAATAATCTTCGAGAGCCTCATATATTTTCTTCGTCGCGACCATAGGTCGACTTATTCTCTGTGCGGCCGTGTTTGCAAAGAGTATTTCCCCGGTACTGCCATCAACAAACAGAATCGGATCAACTATGTTGTCCAGAAGCGTCATCGTATTCTCTCTACTCTTTTGTGCCATGGTAAGTTCGTCTTCCAGGTTCGTAATAGTCTTGCGCAGAGTTTCCAAAACATAAGAAGGTGGCGAGTCATCAGGAACATTCACCAACTCCGCCACCCTAATGAAAAACCGCTTCAAATTCCTAACTGTTCTATCTCGTGCTAACACATAGATGAATACAAAGGCAACAATCCCAACTAAGACTGTCAAAAACAATGTCACTCACTATTCTTCCTTCCCTGGATCTCTGAACTTGTACCCCTTACCTCTCACAGTGATTATGTACTTAGGATTGGATGGATCTTCCTCAATCTTTGTTCTCAGTCTTCTTATGTGAACATCGACTGTTCTCGTGTCACCATAATAGTCATAACCCCACAGTTTGTCGAGTACAACATCCCTGCTGAAAACCTTACCTTCATTTTCTGCTAAGAACCTCAACAACTCAAATTCAAGCGGTGTGAGGCTAACCTTCTGCCCGAAGACTCTGACCTCGTACCTTTCAACATCGATTTCCAATCCTTTTGCGATTATCTTCTTTGGCCTTTCTTCTCTTTCTTGTACGCTGAGCTGAATTCTCCTAAAGACTGCCTTAATCCTTGCTATCATCTCTCTGATACTGAAAGGCTTGGTGATGTAATCATCAGCACCGAGTTCTAAGCCCAAAACTTTATCAAATTCTTCACCCTTTGCACTGAGGAAAACGACAGGTGTGTTCTTGTACTTCTCAGTGCCTCTTAACTGTCTTACAAGTTCGAATCCGTCCATCCCAGGCAACATGATGTCAACGATGAACATGTCCACCGGTTCATTCGTTGCAACCTTGAGAGCCTCCTCGGCTTCATAGGCCTTCAAGACATCGTAGCCTTCACGAGCTAAGTTGTAGCTCACCAATTCGATAATTGATGGGTCATCATCAACAACGAGAATCTTCTTCTTCGCCATATCTCCACCCTCTTCGGGTACACCTCCTTTTTGAAAAATCACCTTAAAGATCCACACCGTGTTAACATTATAACAGAAACCTTGAAAATTGTAACATGAATTCTGTACCCGATCAATTTCCAGAGTGAATAAGTGCTATAATTATTCATCACCAGGAGGGAGCCCAGTGAAAAAAGCCTTCACACTATTGGAACTGATAGTGGTCCTTGCAATCTTTTCCAGTTTTCTCGTTGTACTCACACTTGTGCTCAACAACTACTTAGTCAAAGCACAGAAAAACATAGCCCTGCTTGATTCCATCAGAAGGCTAACAGAAACTGCAGATAAAGTCAATAACTACCTTATAAGAGCTTCGGGCCCTGCCAATTCCGTGAGAATAGAGTCAGCCACGCAAGTCACCTTTGATATAATCATCTCAGGGCAGAAAATAAATGCTGCTATTGAAGTTGTGGATAACACACGGTTCAATTATCGTGAGAATGATCAAGTTCAAACTGTCACCGTTGAAGATGTGAGTATAAGATTTTCGAAAGCAGGTGCGTCTGCAGATGTAGACCTCCCTATAAAGATGACTGTAACCACTCCTAATCCATACAACACAAGTTCAACTTTGAGTATGGAATTTGTTGTCTATCCACCTGGTGTGAGGTGAGTTTATGAAAGCAAAGGATGGTTACATCATAATCATAAGCATACTGCTCGTGGCAGTGTGTGCAATAGTTTCAGTGGCGATCTTCACGCAAATAGAAGCCACTATAAGAAAAACCTCTCTGACCATTCAGACCCTTAAGGAAAAATCAGATGCGATAAAGATCATCGCGACTGCCGGTGCGTATTTACGGAGCAAATACAGTGTTGCCAATGGTTTTTACATCGCGGATCATCTAACCGTTCAATCTGATTTTTCAAAAACCAAAAACGTTATCATAAACAGTTCGGGACCTGTTGAGAAAACTATATGGCAGAGTTTTTTTAGCAGTGATTCTATAAGCGATGTCGAGTTTTCAACGATCAAAAATCTCTTGCTACTGGCAAACGGTAGCGATTCACCACTTAGAAAAGCTCTAATTGACAGCAAAAACAAAAGGTTAATCGAAGCTGATCTTTCGAAAACACGGGTTTATGCCTTTTCAGAAACTACCGACCGATCGTGGGTCATTCTATTGTGCACAAACGTCGGCTTATCATGGGCGTGGGCTCTTGTGGGCCCGGAAGGTTTCTTCAATTATGCTGTATTCCTGCCTAACGGCATTCCTTCAGGGACGTACTACAGCGATGGTGAAGTCATAGACGGACCAGGTTGGTTTGGAGTAGATGACAGGGGCACAGGTGGTTTGGGAATAGGAGGACAGGTTGGTCCCAGATTCTATGGGAAAGCCTTCTATAGACTACTTCGTGATTATCTGATCAGGCCTGCCAAACAGAGTGATGTATTTGTGGGAGGTCGAGTCACTCTCAGCGATGCCGATGTGAATGCCTTCAAGTCAGCCTACCAAGGAAAAGTGTACTGGGAGGCACAGCTTTCGACCTTTGAGAAAGTGGACATCGTCGATCTTGCAAAAGGGAATATTGACGTTCCTCATGATCCCACTGGTTTGATTCTAAGCTACTCCAAACTCCCAAGTACCCAAGTGGATGATCTACTGATCACCTCATCGATATCAAAAATCAACGGCAACGATGCGCAGATAATCAGATTTTCTGGTCCAGATGGTTATTTTAAAAAAGATAACAACAAATCGTATCAGGTCGAACTCATAGTTCCGTTCCCAGGTCCGCCGAATGTACCAGTCACTGTTGTTGCAACAGAAACCGTTTCTGGACAAAGCACAAGATATACAGCATCCTTGCCTTCCTTCAATGGTTTCCTTGGCCTTTTGTGCGAGACGACTAATTCCTCTGTTGGAATTGGGAAAGAAGGTACCTGGACCAAGAACATCTTCATGGGTGACTGGACTATACTGGTTATGGGAAACAAGGGTAGGCAACAAGAGTAAACGCCATGGGATACGGTCAAGATCTATGGAGATGTAGAGTACTATGGTGCCAAAGATGACAACAAGATGGTCGTAGAATATCAAGGAAAAAGTTATGAGGTTCTTATGGACCCATTTTTCGCAGATGGAACGCCAATTCCTAACAACAAGGATGTTAAGGGAAGACTTAAGCTTGCAAGTGGCGGTCAAACACTGGAACTGATTGATGGGAAAACCTTCTGGGATGCATGGTATAAGAAACTTGCTCAGGTAGGTAGCAAGGATCACATAAACCTTATAACAACAGGTGATATCGACACACCTTGGCACGACGGCTACAAACTCGGTTCGGACATTAGAAATCTCAGGATGGATATGAGTGTTTTCACCATGTACTGGGACAGAGATCGAAAGCCCGGGCAGGGAAATAAAGTTCTGGTTCCCACTCTAAGGGTTGATTACAGCAAGTTTCAGGGTTTGAGTTACAGAGTTGTCTTTGGCTCGATCGCGTCCGAAGCTGTTACTGCAACGTGGAGTGGAAACAAAGGTCTCAAGGAGTTCAACATATTTGACAATCGGCTTTATTCTGCAAAGAAAGGATTTTCCCCAATGACCGGTGCCATCTTGCTTGAAGGGTTGCGACTAAGATGAAAGGCTACACTTTGGTTGAACTGATAATCGGCATTGCGATAATCTCCGTAGCACTGATTGTGCTGATCCTATCAGCCGACCAAGCCGTGAGAAGTTTTTCAAAGTCGAACGAGATGCTTTCCAAAGCAGCGACTTTTTTCAATCAAACAGCGTCGAATTTCGCCGGACAACTCTCAGGAAATTCTGTCAACACACTTGACAAGGTACTCAATTATCAACTTGTCGGTGCCTATGCATTCTTCGATTCAATTGAGGTCAGATCGGTTGCTCAGGATTACGTATATGCGCTCAAAGATCCCAGATTTTAGATTTGCCCCACTTCTTTGAGAAAACTCAATATGAACCCCCGAGCCAAAGATGAGAACCTTGAAATAATGCCAATCGTAATCTGCTTCAATTCCTCAAGATCGTTTTCATGAGCTGCATAGTCAGCAGTCGTCAAAACACGTTTTCCAAGAAGATCGCCATAAGTTCTTCTCAACAGTCTATCAACACCGTCTATGTTGTTCAGCCCAAGCAAGCGGACCTTTTGTATGAGACGGCGCAAATACCGAGTGTATTCAGGTTGAGCCTGAACTATGCCTTTCACAGTGTCTTGATCGTATCCATACAACAGATAAGCCAGGTATTCATCGTAAGAATAGTGGGAATTGGATAACAAATGTGCCATTTCTTTGTCTGTAAACGCTCTGAGAGTGTCGAAAAACGTTCCTGGGGTATTGTGATATGGCATCGATAGATCCTCAAGATAGTGAATAGCTCTTGCAAGAAAGCGATAACCCCAGTACTCATCACCTCTGTTGAATGCCTCCTTTGACATGTTCACGAAATAATAGAAACTCTCACTACCCTCGAAGAATTCAAAAATCGCGATGTTGTATTTCATGTGTCTAACACCTTGACTGTTTCCAATGATGTTCTGCAAAGGAGACAATTGCAAACCTTCGTCCATTCCAAGATCTGGTTCAACCGAGTAGACTGTAAGTATCTGCCAAACTGGGACTTTCCCGTCGATTGGTTTCGGATCAGGTGGGTAATAACACGCATTACTCAGAGGACAAGATTTGATGAATTCTCCACAATAATCGTCGAGTCTGAGAAAATCCTTGTTGTAAACGCGTTTCTCGTCGTAATTGTAAGGGGTTATCTGAATAAGTTTGTCGCTGTTTGGAAGAAAGTCTTTGACCAACAGATAGGTAAGTACTTCATGGGCTGACCATCCAAAGGTTATGACACAGTAGAAACCAAGCACCAACAGAGTAATCAGTTGTTTCATGCTAACACCCCTCTTTTATATTATCACAAGAATTAGCATACCTGAGCATAAGAGAGCATACATAAGAAAGAGAAAGAATCAGAATAATGGCAAGAGATTGCCGCAGATTGCCAAGCATAGGCACTGATTGGCAGATTTTGCCGAATATGGTTGTAATGATATTATTATACACGAAGGTAACACAGATGATACAAAGGAGGGTTACAATGACAGGTTCTTATTTCATGGAGCTTGAAGAAAGATATGGCGCCCATAACTACAAACCCATTCCAGTTGTCATAGAAAGAGCAGAAGGTGTTTGGGTTTGGGATGTCGAGGGAAATAAGTACCTCGATATGCTTTCGGCATATTCTGCTCTCAATCACGGACATCGACATCCCAGGATCGTCAAAGCCCTGATTGACCAAACAAACAAGCTCACACTGACTTCGAGGGCTTTTTACAACAATTTGCTTGGGCGATTTGAAGAAAGATTGGCCAAGTTCGCAGGTTATGATAAAGTGCTACCAATGAATACAGGGGCCGAGGCCGTCGAAAGTGCTCTGAAGGTAGCACGCAAATGGGCTTACTACAAACGTGGCATACCAATGAACAATGGGAACATCATAGTGATTGAGGGGAATTTCCATGGAAGAACAGTAACAATAGTATCTTTTTCCACAGAGCATCAGTACAAAGATGGATTTGGACCATACACCCCTGGTTTCAAGATAGCTCCCTTTTCAGATGCAAGGTCACTTGAAGCCTTAATAGATGATCACACCATAGGAATTCTGGCAGAGCCCATTCAAGGTGAGGGTGGTGTACGTGTACCAAGGGAAGGTTATTTAAGGGAACTCAAAGAGATTTCAAAGAGACGTGGAATCCTTTTAATGTTTGATGAAATTCAAACAGGGCTTGGTAGGACTGGGAAGATGTTTGCCTGGCAATGGGAAGATGCTAAACCAGACATTTTGATACTCGGTAAAGCCCTTGGTGGGGGCGTATATCCCGTCTCTGCCGTCCTGGCAAATGATGAAGTGATGGATGTCTTGAAACCTGGAGATCATGGATCAACCTTCGGTGGCAATCCGCTTGCGGCAGCTGTGGGAATTGCTGCAATCGATGTTCTTGAGGAAGAGAAACTCGACCAGAGAGCGAAAGAACTCGGTGAATACTTCATGAAACAGTTAAGGGCCATCGAAAGTGAGTATGTGAGAGAGATTCGCGGTAAGGGACTTCTGATAGGCGTCGAGATCAAAAAGGAGTACGGTACAGCCAGGCCGTTCTGTGAGAAGTTGGCAAAACTTGGAATACTTTGCAAAGAAACGCACGATCAGGTCGTCAGATTTGCCCCCCCGCTTGTAATAGCAAAGCAAGAGATAGACTGGGCGCTCGAGAAAATCTCCAAGGTTCTCACAGAACCTATCCATCTGAAAAATGTTTCGCAGAAAACTAACTGAACTATTTTTTTGTCTTCTGACCTTCACCGAACTGTGGGCGATAACAAGAGATGCCCACAGTTTTTTACTGAGTTATCCTGGGCAAGAAAAGCCAATCAACTGTTTCCGGATAGAGAAAGGTTTTCTTCTCTTTGTTCAACAGGTGGATATAAATCAAACACTCGCGCTGGAGCTGGATGAGGACTTTAAGGTTCGAGAAATTTCCGCTTTTGATCAATTTTCATTCACTCAACTCAACTGTATCGTGAGGACAGATGAAGGTCACTTTATCCTGATAGGTTACAAGATCCTGCAGAGACAAGCGAAGATCATGATTGTCGTCTTGGATGATCAGCTGAATCTCATTGGCGAGAGGATCTTACCTGTTTCAGGAGCTGACCAGTGGGCGGAATGTGTAGCGGCTCTTCAGAATGGATTTCTCCTTGTTGGAGGGCATCGAAGCGTCAAGAGCAACTGGTATGAAGCCTTGGCCATTAAATTGGAGAGGAACCTTGAGATTGTCTGGACCAAGACTTTTGGCGGATCCTCGGACGAATGGTTAAGTACTCTCTGTCAATTCGACAGTGGATATCTCTGCGTGGGCTCGACTGAAAGTTATGGGTCTGGTCAAGCAGATTTCTTGATTGTTCTTTTTTCTGAAAATGGTCGCATAGTGTGGTGGAAGGTCGCAGGCGGTCGTGGTTGGGAAAGAGCTGTAGGAACCGTCAGAGCTCAAGATGGGGTTTTGATAGTTGGGTCGTCGAACTCTTTCACGGTATATGAATCAATCTTCCTTATGAGAATAGATTTTCAGGGACACAAGGTTTATCAAAAAAGTATCGATCTTGGTTCCAGCTTTTTAGTCAAGGGTATTTTGAGTCTGGATGATGGGCAACTTTTTGCCATCTACGGAGAAATATGGAACAAAGAGTTCAGAAAAGATCTTGCTTATGTGATAATAAACAGCCTTGGGGAAGTTTTAGAAAAACAAGTAATACAACTCCCAAATGACCAAGGTTTTTGCAAGATCTTACCTCTTTCTGAGAAAAGATTCCTGATCGTGGCAGACTCCGAAAACTCAGCCACTTCCAAGGACATCCTGCTGATTCTCACGGATTGGCAATGAAACCTAATCACTAATTTCAACAAAAATATGTGTGGAATATCTACCCCTCAATCATTCTGCCAAGATCATGAGCCTTGCCAAATTGAACTTACTCATAAATAGCTTTATGGTGCAAAAAGCAAGCAACAGAGTGATCCTTTTCCACCTCAATTAGAGCAGGACGAAAGCTACTACATTCTGGCATTCTGAGTTGGCAACGATCGAAAAACGGGCATCCCGAAGGCAGATTAATCAGCGATGGAATCTCGCTCACATCTATTGTGAATTTCATCTTTTTTGCAGGATCAGGTATCGGTATTGAGTTGAAAAGTAATTGAGTGTAAGGATGAAGCATCTTGTTGACAACTGAGTCAGCCGATCCCATCTCAACTATCTGGCCAAGGTACATAACCGCTATTCTATCACTCAAAAACTTGATCACCGATAGATCATGAGATATGAATATATAGGTCAATTTCAGTTCTTCCTTCAGCTTTTTCAGCAGGTTCATTATCTGAGCTTGGACTGAGACATCAAGCGCTGATGTGGGTTCATCCAAAACAATGAACTTCGGTTTTGTTATTATTGCACGGGCGATTGCTATTCTTTGTCTCTGCCCACCTGAAAATTCGTGTGGAAATCTACCAACATGTTCAGATTTCAATCCCACACTCTCCAATGTGTTCATTATCAAGGATCTCTCCTCTAATTTTGAGAGTTTCAAGTGAATCCTTATTGGTCGAGCGAGGATATCATAAACAGTCATGCGTGGGTTCAACGAGGAAAATGGGTCCTGAAAGACTATCTGCATATTACGACGAAAATGTCGAAATTCCTTTTCACCTATCTTTGTTATCTCTGTTCCAGCAAAGAATATCTCACCACCATCCGGTTCTTGCAGTCTTATAACCGTCCTCCCAAGAGTCGTCTTACCACAGCCAGATTCTCCAACAACACCAAGCGTCTCACCTTCATTCAGATCAAGCGAAACCTCGTTTAGCGGTTTTATTTGAAACTGTTTGCCAAAGACACCTCTTTTCACCCAAAATGTTTTTACCAACTTTCTCACTTTGAGGATTTCCAACTTCGGTCACCAGCCTCACATGGATTAAAGCAAGCTGCTTTGTGATCCGACCCAACAAGTTCAGGTACTTTTCTGTCACATAAATCCTTTATGAACCTCTCACAGCGAGGATGAAAACGGCAACCACTCGGTGGATCTATCAAATTTGGCACATTTCCTTCTATCACCTTAAGTTGATTTGTCTTGTTATCAACAGGCGGTATGGCACTCAAGAGCCCTTTTGTGTAAGGATGTAGAGGATTTTGGAATATCTCCTGAACCTTCGCGAATTCTATCACATATCCAGCGTACATGACTGCTACCTTATCACAAATCTGTGCTACTATGCCAAAGTTATGGGTAATGATCAAAACACTCAGTCCAAGTTCCTGGTTCATTTTCTTCAAAAGGCCCAAGATTTGGGCTTGGATTGTCACATCCAATGCAGTGGTCGCCTCATCGGCGATCAACAATTTTGGATTACAAACCAATGCCATGGCGATCATAACTCTCTGTCTCATTCCACCCGACAACTGATGAGGATATTTGCTCAAGAGAGATTCTGGGTCCTGCATTCTGACAAGTCTGAATGTTTCTACAGCCTTTGAAATGGCTTGTTGTTTGTCGACACCTGTATGAGTCATAATCACATCACAGATCTGCTCTCCGACTGTGAAAGTGGGATTGAGAGAAGTCATAGGTTCCTGAAAAACCATCGATATCTTTTTGCCACGAATCTCGGTCATATCATCCTCAGACAATCTGCTGATGTCCCGCCCATCAAACCAAATCTTCCCCCCGAGGTATCTCGCTGGGGGTGTTGGTATCAATTTCAAGATGCTCATAGCAGTAATTGACTTTCCGCTTCCTGTTTCACCAACAATGCCGACTATTTCCCCATTTTGGACTGTTAAACTGACATCTTCTATAGCTTTGACAATGCCTTCTTCTGTATCAAAATAAAGCCTAAGATTCTCTATTTTCAGTAGCTCTTCCATCTTTCATGTCACCTGTCCTTCAATCTGGGATTCAAGGCATCATTCAACCCGTCTCCAAACAAATTGAAGCCCATAACCGTAAGGAAAAGTGCAAGACCGGGGAAAATGCCCAAGTGAGGCGCTATTTCAAGATATACTCTTGCCATCGCAAGGTCTGTTCCCCATTCTGCTTCAGGTGGTTTCACTCCAAGGCCAAGAAAACTCAAACCAGATATCGTCAGTATTGCCGTTGCCATTCTGAGCGTGGCTTGTACAATGATAGGAGCCAAGGCATTTGGTACAACATATCTAATCATGATAGAGATGTGTGATTCTCCTATAGCCTTTGCAGCCTCGATGTATTCACTGTTCTTAATAGTCAAAACAGATGCTCTCATTACCCTTGCAAACTGCGGAAATGAATAAACGGCAATCGCTATGATGAGATTGGACTTTCCTGGTCCCAATGCTGCAACAATTGCTATGGCAAGAAGTATGTCTGGGAATGCCATCAATATGTCCAAAAATCTCATCAATATCTCATCCAGAACACCACCGAAATATCCAGCAAGCGTTCCGGCGATCATCCCCATGAGAATTGCGATCACCACGGCTAAAAATGAAATAGACACCGAAGTTCTCGCGCCATAAATTACTCTACTCAAAACGTCCCTTCCAAAGATATCTGTGCCGAATGGATGATTCAAGGATGGCCCTTCAAGGCTCGAAAGCAAATCCTGCTTGTAAGGATCTTTGGGCGCTATAAAAGGAGCAGTAATAGCAACGATTATTATTACAATCACAATGAACATACCAACTAATGCACCTTTGTTCTTACTTATCCTCTTGACTGTGATAGACAATGAACTTTTTTTCGGCATACTCAACCCCGCCTCAATCTTGGATCGATCAATGCATAGAAGATATCAACAAGTAGATTGACCAAAACAAATGACATGGCTATGATCATTATTCCAACTTGAACAGCTATGTAATCGCGATTGAAAATTGAATCGACAACATATCTGCCAAGTCCAGGCCAACCAAACACACTCTCGGTCAAAACTGCGCCACCGAGCAGGTAACCAAATTGCAAGCCGATGACCGTTATTATGGGAATAAGCGCATTTCTCAGCACATACTTGTACACAACCTTCCTTTTGGCAAGACCAAAGGCTTTGGCTGTCCTTACGTAATCTTGATTCAGAACCTCAAGCATACTTGCGCGCGTCATTCTCGCTATTATGGCAGATGTAGCAAGACCAAGCGTTACAGCCGGAAGAATTATGTGCTCAACCCCACCCTTACCACCTGATGGGAGCCAACCGAGAAAGACGGAAAAGATTATGATCAAGAGAATCCCAAGCCAGAAAATGGGCATAGAAACGCCAATCAACGAGAAGAACATGGCAAAACTATCCAACCATGTGTTTCTACGAACTGCTGAGGCAATGCCTAAGGAAATTCCGATAATGGATGAAATAAATATGCTCACCACGGCAAGCTGAACTGTGTTCAAAAATCTCGGCGAGATCTCTTTCAAAATAGGTCTTTCAGTCTTGATCGACCTGAGGTCATTGGTTAATATCCCTTTCATGAATCTAAAGTACTGTTCGATCAAAGGTCTATCCAAACCGTACTTCGATCTTATTGCTTCTATGTCCTGTTTTGTTGCGCCTTCACCAGCTATGATACGTGCCGGATCGCCAGGGATCATATGCATTATCGAAAAGGAGATAATAGAAACCCCAAGAATAACAGGTATCAAGAGTAACAACCTTCTTGCGATGAACTTGGTCATTCACAGCACCCCACGTTATATGGGGTGTGGAACCACACCCCACAGTAATTACCTATCAATCCAGGCATAAGTCATGTTAAATCTCTCAATAGGATAGATCTTGAGATCCTTGATTTCCTTTCTCATAACGGTCGCGATCTTCATCTCATAGAGGAATATCCAAGGTGCATCGTTCAGTATGATCTTCTGTGCCTGTGCATAATACTCCATCAGTTTCTTTTCATCAAGCTCACTTCCGATTTTGTCTATCAACTCGTCTACCTTGGGATTGCTGTAGAAAAAGTTGTTGTACCTTGCCGTTCCTTGGGGATTCCCCATTTGGTTTATGGAATGGAACAATGGGAACAGTACCCAGTGACCTTCGGCAGTACCTGGAGCCCAACCAAGTAAGAACATCTGATAATCCCAATCTTCAGGTTTGCTCGAGAGTATCTTTCCAACATAGGTTCCCCATTCCATTGGTTTGACATCGACTGTGACACCTACTTCTTTAAGCATCCCTTGCAGAGCTATAGCAGTTTCATAGTCGTTCAGATAGCGACCTTTCGGTGTAATGAGTTCAAGCTTCAGATTACTGTAGCCCGCTTCCTTAAGTAACTGTCTTGCCTTCTGTGGGTCATATGGATAACCACCTGTGGGCACGTACCCATAAGTGATACTCGACAAGGGTGAATCAGATGGACGAGCCATGTCTCTCATGATGACTTTGCACAGTTTTTCTTTGTCCACTGCGTAATTCAGAGCTTGCCTGACCCTAAGGTCGTTCAGAGGAGCTTGACGGCTGTTAAGACCTATGTAGATTACTCTCACAGTTGGTATAGTCTTCAATTGGAGTCTGGGGTCCTGTTCGAGTGCTGGTAACAAGGCTGGCGGTGGATTGTACATGATATCCGCATCACCCGCTCTGACTTGATTGACACGCGAAACATCCTCAGACACAACGGAAAAAACGATTCCATCCAGGTATGGTAGACCATTCTGCCAGTAATTTGGATTTCTCACTAACTCGATCCTTTCACCAACCTTCCATTCTTTGAAAATGAATGGACCAGTACCAACGGGATTCCTACCAAAAAGGGCCGGGTCGTTTCCATATTTCTCGATTGACTTTGGTGAAAGAATCCAAGCTGCAGAAGATGTCGCCAATCTGTAGAGAATTGGTGTGTATGGCTGGAACAACCTAAATTCAACTGTGTACTGATCAAGTACCAGAACTTCCTTGAGAATACCTTTGAACATACCCACATTGCGTAGAGAGGAATTCAAAACGTAATCGAAATGTGTCTTAACTGCGTAGGCGTTGAAATCTTCGCCGTCGTGGAACTTCACGCCTTTCCTCAGATAAAACACGTAGGCGGTACCGTTTTCCTTGACTTCCCACCGCTCGGCAAGACATGGGATAATCTTTAGATTCTCATCAACGTCGATTAGTCCTTCAAGGATATGACTTGCTACTATGTTGCTTATTGAATCTGGGATGTTTGGACCGAGCAGTGTCGTTGCGTCAACACCAAACAGAAATCTCAGCGTTCCACCGTACTTGGCCGCGAAAAGAAACACGGCAACAACCAAAAACCAAATAACTAAGGCCTTTTTCACCAACATTCACCCCCTTTGTGCGGTATATTTGGCAAGAATTTTATCATGTCTGAAATTCCTTGTCAAGAAGCTTTATCTGGTGTGTAGCGGGAATAAACACTCAACAGTTTGTCATTGGACGGAGGTGAATACTCTTCAAGCGGGGATGTAAATGAAATGGGTGTGGCATGTGCCACACCCAGAGACTATTTGTCGAACCAAGCGTATTTGATTATTACGAACTCTGTTGGTAAAATCCAGACATCCTTGAGTTCTTTCCTGAACGCAACAACATTAGCCATGTTGTACAAGAAAATCCACGGTGCATCTTGAACTATTAGCTTTTGAACCTCAGCGTAGTCCTGCATCAATTTATTTTTATCCAATTCGAAGCCTATTTTGGTGATCAAATCATCCACCACTGGATTACTGTACATGGCGTTGTTATCTCTGGTGCCATTCGGTTTGATATTGTCGGAATGGAACAGTGGATAGAGCACCCAATGTCCTTCACCGGTGGATGGAGCCCAACCGAGCAGGAACAGTTCATAGTTCCAATCGTCAGGATTGTCTGAAGATAAGCGGCTCAGGTACGTGGCCCATTCCATTGGCTTAACGTCCACCGTCACACCGATCTCTTTCAGCATGCCCTGTACTGCGATTGCCGCCTCATAGTCATTCAGATATCTACCTTTTGGAGTCAACAGTTCAAGTTTCAGGTTTTCCTGTCCAGCTTCCTTTAAAAGCTGTTTGGCCTTTTGTGGATCGTATGGATACCCACCGGTTGACACATATCCCACGGTGTACTTGGAGAGTGGTGAATCAGCCGGAATGGCAAGGTTTCTCATGATAGCAGAGCAAAGCTTACTCTTATCAATTGCATAGTTCAACGCTTGCCTTACACGTACATCGTTCAGCGGAGCCTTTTTTGTATTCATGCCTATGTAAATTACCCTCAGACTTGGTTCAATTCTAACAATCAGTCTGTCGTCTTTCTGAAGCGTCGGAACGAGTGCTGGTGGAGGATTAAACATGACATCAGCATCGCCGGCCCTCAACTGATTAACTCTTGTTACATCCTCTGGAATGATATTGAAAACAATGCCATCAAGGTATGGTTGACCTTCTCGCCAGTAATTTGGATTCTTCACAAGTTCTATTCTTTCTCCTATCTTCCATTCTTTCAACATGAAAGGACCTGTTCCAACTGCCACTCTTCCGAGCTTTCCGGGGTCTGCACCAAGCTCATCTATGCTCTTTGGAGATGCTATCAAAGCACCTTCGTGTGCCAACCGATACAAAAATGGAGAAAAAGGCTTCTCGAGAACAAACTGCGCAGTGTACTCATCTACAACTCTTGTTTCTTTGATAATTCCTTTGAACAACCCAGTTCTTCTCAGCGAATTGTTAAGCACATAGTCGTAATACTTTTTCACGGCCTGTGCGTTGAATTCTGCCCCATCATGGAACTTGACCCCTTTTCTCAAATAAAAAGTATAAACTGTTCCATCACTCGAGACTTCCCAGCGTTCAGCAAGTGCCGGCATCAGGTTGAGCTTTTCATCGAATTCGACTAACCCTTCAAAAACATGTCGACAGATCGTTGCACTTATGTTGTCTGTCTGGTTGGCAGGAAGCAAACTTGCGGCATCCGATCCCATCACAAACCTCAGTGTACCTCCGTACTTCGCTGCGAAGGATATTACCACAAATGTTACCAGCAACAGAACCAAAAGTCTCTTCATACTCTCACCCCCTTGTGAAATCTTATTGTTGATTATAGCATTTATTAGAAATCAAGCCAAGATGATGCAAAATATCTATGGGGGTGGTCAGAGTGAAAATACTTCCCAAGGCGATATTTTTCCTTGGCGTTTTCTCTGTACTTCACTTTGGCTATGAGTTGACAAACTGGACTATACTAATACCGTTCTGCGGCACAGATGAATCTGTTTTCGAGCATCTCAAGATGGGGTTCTGGGCTTATTTCATTGTTAGCGCTATTGAATACTTCATATCGAAGAGAAAAATTCAAATTGGGAATTTCTGGTTTTCACGGATTCTCTCGGCGGTATTTGTTCCGTGGTTCATCGTGGTTATCTGGTACATAGTTCCTGCCATCATAGGACATGTCGAATCACTTATTGTTGAACTCATATGGGCTTTTGTGGTCACTTTTATATCAGGAATCATGGGTTGCATACTTGAGAGAAGTGTCCAGCAAATCCCGCTGAACAAAGGATTGGGTACATTGATCATCGTAATGTTCGTTTTTTCTGTAATTTTCTATACGAGATTCTCTTTCTCAAAACCATGGGTTGATCTGTTCATAAATCCGATGGATATAAACATTTAGCACAGACAACAGTCACGTTCAAAAAATCGTTTCATGCAGAGTATAAATCATTTAAAGCATGTTCGTATAATATTCTCATGTGTTCTTATCCTTTTCGTGGGAGGGAGAAAAGTGGAGAGGCTCTTTCATCTGAAAGAGAATGGTACTACTGTGCGTCGAGAAATCGTTGCAGGCATCACTACCTTTCTAACCATGGCTTATATCGTGTTCGTCAACCCCTCGATTCTCATTAATGTCATCCCCGGTGCTGCACCTGGTAGTGATCTTTACACACAGTTCTTCGGAGCCTTCATGGTAGCTACCATTCTTGGTTCCGTGGCAGCGACGCTCATTATGGCATTATTCGCAAACTATCCGTTTGCTCTTGCACCAGGAATGGGTTTGAACGCGTATTTCACCTTCACAGTTTGTTTGAAGATGGGTATCGACTGGAAAGTAGCCCTTGCAGCAGTTTTCGTGGAAGGCATCATCTTCATATTTCTAACAGTCACGGGAGCCCGAGGTTTTGTTGTGAAAGCCATACCAGATTCCATCAAGTTGGCAACAGGTGCTGGAATTGGTTTGTTCATAGCCTTCATAGGATTGAAGGGAGCTGGAATCGTCGTATCAGATCCAGCCACCTTTGTCAGTTTGGGTCGGATGAGCGATCCAAATGTGATCGTTGCGATCATTGGATTCTTTCTTATAGCGGTGTTGTTCGCTCTCAGGGTACCTGGGGCGATAATGATTGGGATATTGGCAAGCACGCTAATAGGTGCACTACCAATCTTTGGTGTGACAAAATACCAAGGCATAGTCGGTAAGATTCCAGATATCAGTCCCACATTCATGAAAATGGATTTCAACCTTCAAGCCTTGGGAAGCGCGACATTCTGGATGGTTGTCTTCACATTCTTTTTTGTGGATTTCTTTGATACACTTGGAACATTGACTGGGCTTGCGGAATCAGCTGGCTTTATGAAAAGTGGAGACCTACCAAGGGCGTCCAGGGCATATCTTGCCGATGCCGTTGGTACATCTGTAGGGGCCGCCTTTGGAACGTCGACGGTCACAACCTACATAGAAAGCAGTGCAGGTATAGCTGAGGGTGGTAGAACAGGTTTAACGGCACTGACAGTTGCTCTTCTCATGCTGTTGATGGTCTTCTTTTCACCACTCGCCTTGACTGTGCCATCTGCTGCAACTGCTCCAGCCTTGGTTTTTGTAGGTGTACTGATGATCAGGACGCTAAAGAAAATAGATTGGGATGACATCACCGAGGCAATACCAGCATTCATAACACTTCTCATGATGCCATTAACTTATTCGATCGCGAACGGTATAGCCCTTGGAATAATTACGTATCCAATCACCAAATTGTTCACCGGTAAAGCAAAACAAGTCCACTGGTTCACGTGGATCCTTGCCATACTCTTTGTTTTGTACTTGGTATTCTTAAGAGAATGAAAGCGGGGAATCCCGCTTTCATCTCAATGACAGAGATCTTTCGTGGTGCCCAGTGAGATATCCAACAACTATTTCGTTCAACCTGGGATATCTTCCGACATCCGACTTAGTTTTTACAAGCACACTGGAACCGACTAACCCGATCACATCTGATGCTTGTAGGTTTTCACCTTTGTCAACTATCCTGTGATTTTCTTTTGCATTGTCTATGGAATCAGAGTAGATCACCCTGCCTTCTTTGATAATTCCAAAATGCGTTGCATATTCTTCGATCTCGAATATCTCGTGTGACGAAATCAATATGGTCCTCCCCGAACTTGCACATTCTTTAAGCATATCCATTATTTCAAGCCTCACCGTGGGATCAAGATGCTGGGTTGGCTCGTCGAGTATTAACAAATCTGCCTGGCTTGCCACGCAGAGACCAACAAAGAGGATGGTTTTCATTCCAATCGAATAGGATTCCACTTTCTGAGAGAGATCAAAACTGTATCGTGCAACAAAGTTGGAAAATATCGTATCATCCCATTTTGAATATAGCCTTGACCAGATTTGTACGTAATCTTTCGCTGTGAAATTCCTAAAGACATGTCTTTCCTCCGGTACCACTGCCATTCTCTCTTTCAAATAGATTTGGCTGAAGTTCTTGTAGTTCTCTCCAAACAACTCTATCTGACCTCCATCTGCTTGCAAAGCCCCTGTCAAACACCTTATTGTCGTGGTCTTGCCCGCACCATTTGGTCCTATCAATGCGAAAATAGTTCCTGGTTCAACGGTGAAAGAAACGTCACTCAGTACCTGCTTGTTGCCAAGTTGCTTTCTCAAATGTTCTACGCGAATCATCTTTCACCACCTCTTTGTGTGAATAGTCTATAGGCCATGTAAATCAAGATGAGAGCAAAGACGAGCGAAGCAAGAAGATTTGCCTGGTATACAGGACTTATCAATTTGTATGGATTGAAGGTTGGACCAAGTTGACTTGATCCAATCCCGCCGAGTACCAGGTCCACTAACAAGAACAAGAATGCCGCACCATAGGGATCAAATCCAATACTGACTGCGGAGATTATCACTCCAAAATACGAAGAGAAAAAGATAAATGATCTGACGAGTACTAACCACGCGTATATCGACCTTTCAGCAAAAGGTAATCCCACGAAAAATGTAGTAGACAGCAGCAAACAAAGAAATAGATATTCCATCCAGAAGATTTGCCTTCTGTTCAATGGAAGAAAGGTCATCAAATCCAGCCTCTTTTGTCTCACGTCAGAAGCAAGAGAGAAAAGCATTATGAAAAAAAGACCGAAAGCTTTTGCACCGAAATGTGGAAACAACATCACAACTAAAAAGAAGACCATACTCGGATATTTCTCAAGAAGTTGTTTCTTAACATATACGTCAAAGTTTTTCATTTTTCCACACCTCCTCAATAAGTAGCAATGAAGTATAAAGGTCGACACCTTTTGATTTGAGACTCCTTACCAGACTCTTTACCTCATCTGTGATTTCTGGATCTATCGAAGCATCTCTGACAACGAAATAGCCAATACCTTGTTCCGACGATAAAATTCCTTCGCTCTTGAGTTTGTCAAGCGCCTTGAGTATTGTATTGACATTTACATCAAAGATCGTTTCAAGCTCCCTGACAGTGGGCAACTGTGACTCAGCTCTTAGATTTCCGAGAAGTATCTCCGATTTGATCTGATTCATGATCTGTAAATAGGCAGGTATACCACTGTGTTTGTCAACTTTTCTAAGCATCTGAATCACTCTCTCACTATTCTGATACCGGAACCTTCAGCTCTAACACTTGCCTTTGATTCATTCCTCAGTACTATCTTTCCACCGGTTCCATCAACCCTCAGATAAAGGTCCTCCGGACCAAGATAGGTTACCGTTCCATTCACACCTGTCCCATCGATAGAAAAAGACCTGCAACCGTAGAGTGAGATGTCGATTGAAATGCCCGTTCCATCAACCCTCATTGCCTCAAATTCGTACCTTCCTTTTAGATTCACTCCTGTCCCATCAGAATAGAAAGATTTGCCTCGCAGTTCACCATTTATGTTTATACCTGTTCCGTTAACTGCCAATCGATCTGCAACTATTCTCCCTTTGATGTTCACGGAAGTACCATTGACGTTCATTGAACTCAACTGACAATCACCGCTTACAGATACCGCCACTGCGTCTATCTCCAATTCCCTTAGTTCATCAATCCCAACTTCGATGACATATCTTCTACTTGAACGACCTCCAGAGATCAAGACGGTGTCACTGAGAATATCGATCTTGAGCTCTTCAGGTAAACTTATCGTGTTTGTATTGACAAAGCGCAGGTCTAAATTAAGATCACCATCCAAAATAACCTTTGGCTTCAACTCAATTGTTTTCGATGGTGGGACCTCTTTTAGTCGATCGGCAAATGGAAGAGAAAAGACATTCTGAAAACTCTGTAAGACGATTTCAGAATAACTGCTTATACCCGCCGGAATCAAAAAAAGTACAATTGACAGTGCAATGAAGCCACCCATGTGCCTCGCATACTCTTTGAGCGCAAAAGCAATTATCATAACTGATACAAAAGCAAGCACAATCTTCAAAGGCACAAAAGGAGACAGCCAGCCTAAGATTCCCAATGCTGCCACAGATATTACAACTTGGAGAAATTTCGAGCTTCTCAACCACTCCATGTTTTCACCTCCAGAAATATAGTGTTCTATTTATATATAACACTATTCTGGTAGACAGTGATTACGTGTGTGTAACCATATCATGTATATCTCTTTGCCGTACTGCTTGTGAAACTCTCTTGATCATTGCTTTTTGTTGTGATATCATAAGACTGAAATGATTGCCGAGGTGGCGGAAATGGCAGACGCGCATGACTCAGGATCATGTGGGTTACTCCCGTGCGGGTTCAAGTCCCGCCCTCGGCACCAAGATGGGCCGCCAAGTCGGCTTTATGTTTTGTAATGGAGGCTATCATTTGGAAACGGTTCAACTCTTCGACTTGCCTGTGACTATTACCGAAAAAGCAGAGCTCCTTGAGTTACTTACCGACCGTGTTATGAATGGAATGAAGACCTTTGTCGTTACAGCAAACGCATCAATCGTAGTCAGAGCGACTGAAGACAAAGCCTACAGAGAAGCCATCCAAAGAGCGGATGTGATTTTTCCCGACGGGATTGGAGTCGTCTGGGCAATCAGGAGAATTCACAAAAAGCAATCCAGTAGAATAACTGGTATAGAAACTATGATAGAGCTTTGTCGGATCTCTCAGCAGAGGAACTGGCGAGTATTCTTGCTTGGTGGACGGAAAGAAGTAGTGACCAAGGCAGCTGAACACCTCAATAAACAGTTCAATAACATCGTTTGTGGATATTACCATGGTTATTTTACCGGTAACGAACCGGTTGAGATGATCAACAAGAGCGGAGCAGATCTTGTCTTTGTTGGTATGGGAGTACCGAAACAAGAATTGTGGATCAGCGAAAACCTATCCAAAATAAACGCTATCCTTGCAATGGGGGTAGGAGGCTCTTTTGATGTGGTCTCCGGTTTCAAAAAGAGAGCACCTGTTTTTATCCAGAAAATCCATCTTGAATGGCTGTACAGATTCTTTCAGTCACCACTTGACAAGAAAAATGTGCCACGCGACGTATTCAAATTCATAAGAATAGTTCTTTCACATCATTGAGTTGATTTCTTCATTGCAATGAAAGCAAGAACCGCGAAAATCTCCATCAATACTGAGAAAATTACCAACAAGAATAATGATTTCTCGTACAAAACACCCATCAATAGACTTCCAAGGAACCAGGTGAGTCCGAAAACTGTATTGAAGATCCCATAAGCCGTACCGCGTCTCTCTGCAGGCACCAGATTCGCTACAACAGCTTTGAGTATGGATTCCTGGGCGCCGATTCCTATGCCCCACAAGGACACACCAAAGACTATTCCATAAACGTTTCTCGATAGGAAAACCAATGGTGAAAAGAAGGTACTCAGTAAGGACGATACTATAAGAACGGCCAACCCCTTTTTATCGAATAACCTGCCAAAAACAACTGCTGCAACAGCATCTATACCCATTGCAAATGAGTAGAAAAGTGGAATTACAGAAGCTGATACCAGATTGACTTTGCTGAAGTGGTATGCTATCAGTGGAAAATCCGCAAAACCAGCCGCAATAAATGAAATCGCTACCAGATACCAGATAAAACTTCTCGTTACCTGTTTACTTGACCCACGTGAAGTAGTCTTTTCAAAATCACTCGGTGTTGGAAAAAATATTCGCCCAAAGGTTAAGAGCACCAAGGAAATGATGGCTGGCACAAACAACAACGAGAAAGCGAATTTATATTTTAGTAATTCTTCTCCGTTCTTCAAGGCTAAAGCAACCGATAAAATGATTGGTCCAGTTACGGCACCTATCTGGTCCAAAGCCTCCTCGAGACCAAAGCCCCAACCAGCGCCGACTCTCTTCACTGCGAAGGACATCATTGTATCTCTTGCAGGCTTTCTTATTGCCTTCCCAAACCTTTCCGCAATGAGCAATAAAACTGCGATCTGCCATTTTCCAACAAATGCAAGCACAGGAACGACGAGTAAATTCATGATGTAACCAAAGAACGTGAGTAACCAATAACGCCTTGTCCTGTCAACGAAATAGCCACTCACGAGTCTGAATGCATAGCCTATGAATTCGCCGAGTCCTGCCGTTATAGAAATAGCAGTAGCGCTGGCACCAAGAAGCCCAAGATACTGTCCTGAAATACTCCTTGCTCCTTCGTAGACAATGTCAGAAAAAAGACTCACAAAACCCATCAATACTATGAATTTAATCGCTAAATGTGAGCTGTTGTCTTTCAAGATATTCACCTCTTTTATATCTTATACTTTCATGCGTTATCATTATTAGGTGAGGTGTGGTTACATGAAGATTAAGAGACTTGATCAATCAGTTGTTTCGAGAATTGCCGCCGGAGAAGTCGTTACAGGCGTGCATTCAGTTGTGAAAGAATTGATCGAGAATTCAATCGATGCGGGTGCAACAAGAATAGTCATCGAATTACTCAACGGTGGCAAAAATGAAATAAGGGTTCAGGACAACGGAGAAGGTATGGATAGAGAGGATCTATTAACTTGTTTCGAACCCCATACAACCAGCAAAATCTCCAACTTTGAAGACATCTACCTGCTCAGATCATTTGGTTTTCGCGGAGAGGCTCTTTACTCAATCTGTCAGGTGAGCAAGACCAAAATACTATCGAGAACTGACAACTCGCAAATAGGCCATGAAGTTGAAGTTGTCGCGGGACAGCTGGTGTACGAGAAACAGAGTGCCTGCCAAAAAGGTACGACGGTAATTGTCAAGGATTTGTTTTTCAATGTACCTGCGAGAAGGAAATTCCTAAAATCTTCTACAATAGAAGGTCGAATGGCAACAGAAACCTTTGAAAGGTTTTGTCTGTCGCATCCACACATCGCTTTTGTTCTACTGAGAGATCAGCAGATCGCATATAACTTTCTTCCATCAACGCTGATTGAGCGAGTCGGAATTCTATTCAAGGACATATCATCGGATTCTCTCATTCCCTTTGAAGCTGAGCAGCTTGCAATGAAGATCACCGGCTGTGCGATAAAGCCGCCCAACTTCAGGAATAAAAGATCGATCTTCACCTATGTGAATGGCAGGTATGTAATCAACCCAACATTACAAAGTGCTATTTACTCAGCATACAGTGAATTTCTCAACCAAAGGGAGCATCCATTGGTTGTTCTGAACCTGGTCATGCCGTCAAAGGATATCGACGTGAACATACATCCTCAGAAATTGGAAGTGAAATTTCTCGATGAAGAGAGGGTTTTCAAATTCGTCCGCGATACAATCAAATTGGCTATAGGAAAGGTTACTCCGCGTAGAATCCCTGTGGTGGACAGACCGCATAGTGTTACAACAGATCAGAAATTATCTGAATCCTTGAGCATATACAGAACAACTGCTACCCATACACTTACACCTGAGATTGTTACGAATAGCAACGGGTATTTTGTTGAACCACCAAGTTTTAATGTGATTGGTATTGTAAAGGGGCGATACATAGTTGTTGAGACTTCAGAAGCATTACTCATCGTTGATTTTCATGCAGCTCACGAAAGACTGATATATGATGAGATGATCTCACGCCTTGAACAAATGCCCGTGATTGATTTACTGATAGATGTCGAAGTACCTCTCAGAAGAAGTAAAATTGATATACTTGAAAAAACCGATGTCCTCAAGAAACTCGGTTTTGATTACCAGATCAAACAAAAAGAAATAGTTGTCAAGAGAATTCCTAAGTGGCTCGATCAAAGAGACATAAGAGAATTTCTGATCGACAGTATCGACGAGATGAAATTGATAGATCTTCAGAGCTTCGAAGAAGTCATCAAGAAGATCATAGCCAATATGGCATGCAAGAGTGCATTGAGAACCAGAGATAAACTCGATAGTGAGCAAGCGGCTTTTCTCGTAAAGCAGATCTTTGAGAAAAAAATCAATGTTTGCCCTCACGGTCGACCAGTAATGTACTCAGTACAATTTGGAGAGCTCGACAAGTTTTTTGAAAGGATTTGATCGATATGGAAGGTTTGTTGATAAGGCACGTGCGGCTGTCTGATGCGGCACAGTTGGTGTCTTTTAAGAAGAGTGTTTCGGCTGAATCGAAGTTTCTTCTAACCTGTCCAGATGAAGTAGAAGACCTGATCGATCAGAGGAGGATGATAACTCTTTATCTGAGCGACTCCAGAAGAATATTCTTGGTAGCTGAGTACGATGGTCAAATAGTTGGGATAATAACCTTATCAGGTTCAAGTAGAAGAAGAATAATGCACAAAGGAGAATTGGGAATAAGTGTGCGAAAACAATTTTGGGGAAAGGGTATCGGGAGTGCTCTAATGGAAGAGGCTTTGCAGATTGCCAAAGAAAAGGGATTTAAGAAGATCCAATTAGAAGTAATGTCGAATAACCACAGAGCGATTTCGCTTTACAAGAAATTTGGTTTTGAAGTCGAAGGTGTTAAGAAAAAGGCGGTACTGATTGACAATGAGTACATCGATCTGGTGATGATGGGAAAATGGTTGGAAGATTAATTCGCGCGTTGCTGATTTTGTTGATACTTCTTACTTGCTCTCTTATACCTGTACTGCTGATTAAACAGCATTTCACAGATGATATTTTAAAGAACAGCAAACTGCTGGTTCAGGCAACTTCAAAGTTGGTAGAACTTCAGGTACTCAGGAAAATCGAAGATTCCTTCAGAGCCCCGAGTCAAGTACCTACCCACTATATCGATCTGGCAAGAAAATTGGGGGGGCTCTTCTTTTACGACGAGAATTCCAGAAAGGTTGTTACCTGTATTCGAAATGAACAGGAGGTTCAGGCGTCTTTGGTTTCATTTGATGGTTTATCAGCCCCTGCAACGTACTTTGTAACAGACACAGCTGGAAGAATCGTTGCAACTTCAGAGTCTGCAAGTCTCGGTGGAACTCTCTGGGGTGTTATTGCAATCACAAGGAACAATGAAGTCTTCAAAACTAACTACAAGGGTCAGACGGTTTTTGCATATACTTGCGTGAACCCTGTCTATGGATTCTCAGTCACTGCCTGCGTTGAAGCAACGAATATCTTTTGGAACCTGATAATACCAGTTCTTGTGTGTCTATGTACTGGTCTCACGATTCTTTTGATCTTCATTCAAGATCATTACAGATCGAAAATACTTTCTATTGCAAGAACACTTGAAATGCTTGTCGAAGGTTCATCTGAGAAAATAACCATAAGAGATCGCAAGATATCGAAAATCGTGGACCAGATTAACGAGAACATTAGAAGGAAGGAAGAAGTTCTGCATAGGACCCTGAGAGAACTCGAGAATTTGAAACGGAATCTCGAAAAAATGAAAGGGCAGAAATCATAGATTCTGTACAAAAACGAGTATCTGAGCAACGGCAACATATAGATCATCCGGTATCTCCTGAAGCAGTTCAAGCTTGTACAGCCTCCTGACAAGTTCGGGAGATGAGACCACCGGGACACCTGCTTTCTCGGCTTCTTTGATGATTTTCTCAGCAAGTTCTTCTTTTCCTTTGGCTATCACAAATGGGGCATCGAACTTTTCAGGGTCATACCCCAATGCCACCGCTAATTTATGCGTATAGTCCATCTTTGAGTCCTCCTGTGTTTATCAAAACGCTCTTGAAATAAGAATTCAGCGAATCTCTTAGTTGTTGGATTTTCTCTGAATCTACTCTTAACCCTTTCATGTTTATTATTATTTGTTCCAGAACGATCATTCCATCAATACTGATTGTTTTGAAATCTCTCACGAAATCCACCTTGAAGGTCTTTGACCTTCGATCCATGAAAATGTGTAATGGTTTTTCAAGATCGGGCAGACTTCTGAATGCATATGGATGTGAAACCGTCATAAGCCATAGTCCAAAGGCCTTCATGTTTTCATCTATTTCGCCGTTTTCGTAGTACAAACTCAGTTGATCGTAAAAATCTCTCTGCAAAGCTCCAACGCGCTTTTCAACTTGCTCAGTCAGTCTCGCAAGAAATGGTATATCCGGGTCACTTCTGGGTTTACCTATGCTCTGCAGAAGTGGTCGAAGTTCCTGTAAAGAAGGTAATGGTTCAGGGGCATCAAAGATCTTCTCAGCGACGTGGACTTTTGGGTTAACAGGCTGGTCGGTTATTCTCACAAGTTCACCGACTTCGGGTGGGTTCTTCTTTACTTTGAGAACGGTTTCACCTTTTTCGGTCCTTATCTTAATCCATTTCCCAAATCTGTCAGTTACAATGCCATCCATTGAAATCCTCCATTAGTATTATCGTCAGAACTTCGCAAAAACAATAACATGTCTCTGAATGTTATTATTTGCGTAAAAAGGAGGTGAGGTCTTTGCAAATAAGCGAATTCTTCGAGAGAGATACACCTGCAGCAATTTTGGCATGGGGTCAACTTGGAACTTCCCTGGCGAAGACCACCTATGGTTTACTGAGACATAGCAGAGTACTCAAACCAGTTTGTGTTATAGCTGAGCACGAAGAGAAGCGGATAACCGATTTTGTCTGGCCAGTGAAGTTCAACGTACCAATTGTAAACAGCGTTGATAAAGCCGTCAGACTCGGCGCAAAGGTTTTGATAATCGGTATATCGAATGTCGGAGGATATTTGCCTGATGAGCTGACACACCATCTTCTCAGAGCTATTGAATATGACCTGGATATAGTCTCGGGGTTGCACCTCAAACTTTCTGAAACCGAACCCTTCGTTACCGCCTCGAGGTTGACGAAAAGTAGGATAATAGATATCAGACATCACAGAGATAGGCTCAGAATTTTCAACGGTGAGATATTCAGTTCCAAGACAATACGCGTCTGCGTTCTTGGTACAGATTGTGCAACTGGGAAAAGGACAACTGCGATTCAACTCTGGGAGGCGGCTTTGAAGAAAAACCTTCCAGCTGCTTTTCTCGCAACCGGACAGACTGGTATTATGATCGGTGCAGACGAGGGTGTTGCAATAGACGCACTGCCATCGGATTTCGTGCCTGGTGTTATCGAAGGGTTGATTCTAAAACTGGAACAGAATGGAAAACGTCTGATCTTCGTTGAAGGTCAAGGTGCACTGAGGCATCCGGCATATGGTCAGGTGACTCTCGGGTTGGTATACGGATCTATGCCTCAATATGCGATAATGGTACATGAACCGAAGAGAAACAATTTCGAGTTCTTTGAAAAAATCCCCTTGAAGCCCGATCCTTGCAAAGAAATACAGTTGCTTCAGCAAATAGTCAAGACGGATGTTTTGGGTATCTCTTGTCTTGATAAGGACTATAGGCTTGGCGACTATCCTGTTTTTAACCCTTTTGATGAAAGACAACTATCACAAGTGATATCAGAATTGGAGGTGAACTTGTGAAGATCAAATCAGTTTCGTTCAAGAAAGTTTTCTATGAATATTTCGAACCGTTCACCATCTCACTTGGTACCCATGAGGAACAAGAGAACATCGAAGTTTGTGTTGAATTGGAGGACGGTACACAGGGTTGGGGTGAAGCCTCGGCGCTGTTTGTGATCTCTGGTGAAACACCGGAAATGCTCCACAAGATGGAGGTCACGGTGAAAGACATCTTGATAGGAAAGGAGATCGAAAGATACCAGGACTTATTCAACATGTTGCAGAACTTGAGAGCAACACCAGCGGTTAAAGCAGCCGTGGAGTTTGCTCTAATAGATGCCTTCTGCAAAAGATTTGGGATCAAACCATATCAATTCTTCGGTGGGGCAAAGGACAGACTTGAAACAGACAAAACCGTTGGAATAGAAGACCTGAAAACCACACTGACTAAGGTTGAGAGAATCTACAAAGATGGCTTTAAGAAAATAAAGATAAAGGTTGGAAGAGATGTCAAAACCGATATCGAAAGAGTCGTCAGGTCAAAAGAAGTTGCACCGGAGGCGAGTTTTGTAGTTGATGCAAATCAAGGTTTTACTCCAAAGGAGGCTGTCGAGTTTATCCAAGCTCTACACAGGGAATCTGTGAGTGTGGACGTTTTTGAACAGCCCGTATTCAGATATGACATCGAGGGACTGAAGTTTGTCCGCTGGAACAGTCCTTACCCAGTCGCAGCGGACGAAAGTGTTTTCACGAAACAGGACGCGCTGAGAGTCATAAAAGAAGAAGCAGTCGATGTGATAAATATAAAACTCATGAAATCAGGACTGAGCGATGCAATGGCAATAATACATATAGCCCAAGCAGCGAACATAAAACTCATGATTGGTTGCATGGGTGAAAGCAGTCTTGGAATCAGGCAGAGTATTCACTTGGCTGCGGGTACAGGTGCGTTCACATATCTCGACTTGGATTCTCACTTGTCGTTGAAGGAGGAGAAATTCAGGGGTGATTTTAAACAAGAAGGTCCTTTCATCATTTTAAACTGACCATTGAAACAATTTAGACTTAAAAAGTCTAATATGAATGTAAACCGCACCATGTAGAATTAAAAAAAGGAGATGGTGCGGTTGTTGATTTTGGATAATGTGAGTTTGAACAGAAATGAAAAATACATTCTCAAGGGTATAAATGCAGCATTTGAGCCTGGTAAAGTTTATTCCATCCTCGGCACTAATGGAGCAGGAAAGTCATCACTTGCATATTTGATAATGGGAATAAACGACTATAGACCGTCGTCGGGCAAGATTGTACTCGATGGCGAAGACATAACCAGTCTTTCTGTCACGGAGAGAGCTAAGAGAGGTTTGACATTACTCTGGCAGGAGCCCGTCAGATTTCAAGGACTTACCGTGGAACAGTATTTGACACTTGGTGGAAAAATCAAAGTACCTGCTGATCAAATTGACTCTACCCTTGAGCTTGTTGGACTATTACCAGAGCTCTACAAATCTCGAATGGTTGATGGACTCCTGAGCGGAGGGGAAAGAAAAAGAGTCGAGCTCGCATCTATTTTGCTCCTAAAACCAAAATACGCAATTCTCGATGAACCTGATTCTGGTATCGACATCATGTCTTTGTCGATGATTGAAGAGGTTGTTCAATACATTGTAAAAAACGGTGGTACTGTAATTGTCATAACACATCGCGAAGAAATCGCGAAGATCTCCCAGGAAGCTTACCTTCTGTGCAGCGGTTCGATTTTCGCCCATGGTTTACCCAGTAAAATCATAGAATACTACAAAAACAAGTGTGATGGTTGTTCGCATGCGAACATTCCATCATTAGGGGAAGTGAAAATATGATAAGTACTGTTGATCAGAAAAAAGAATTTGAAATGCTGAAAAAGGCTTACGAAAAGGCTGGTGGAGATGTTTCGAAGTTTCTCGACAAGAGAGTGGCATCTCTGATAATAAGTGGGGATAAAGTTATTGGTCTGAACGGTTTGCAGGGTGTAGAAATCATTCCGGAAAAGATAGAGAATGGCGTGAAAGCAAAGATATTGGTAAGCAAAAACACGTTAATCCAAACCCCAATTCACATTTGTACGGGCTATGTGGAAAAGAAAGGTCTTCAAAGAGTGATTTTCGAGATAGAGATCGGCGAGAACTCACAGGTGAGGTTCGTGGCTCACTGTACCTTTCCTTGGGTGGAAGAGTTTACACATGATGCGTTGGCTTTGGTTCATGTAGGAAAAAATTCAAAGATGTACTACAGTGACGAACATTATCATTCGAACACAGGTTCAATAACCTTGAATACGACTACGAGGGCTATTGTAGAAGAAAATGGTCTGTTTGTAAACAATTTCACGTTGACGAAAACCCGAATTGGCAGGCTTCGCCTTGATGCATCGGTACAACTTGGTCAGAATGCGGTTGCCGATCTATCAGCAAAGGTCAAGGCAAGTAGATCAGATCAAGTTCTGATAAGAGAGAAATTGGACTTGGTTGGCTCGCATTCCAGTGGTATGGCAAAGACAACTGTTGTCGCTTTGGATGAGTCAAAGGTCCGAGTTGTGAATGAGGCATATGGGATTGGGAGTTACTCAAAAGGCCACATAAGATGTGAAGAGATAACAAAGGGTGAAGGTGTGGACGTGAGTACCATCCCTGTTTTGAAAGTGATGAACGAGTTAGCAGAATTAACCCATGAGGCATCAATTGGGCGCGTAAACGCAAACCAGCTTCAAACATTGATGGCCAAAGGTCTGAGTGAAGAAGAGGCAACCGAATTAATAATAAAAGGTTTGGTAGGATAATATATTAAGAAAGCAGGGGGTGTGAGAATGAATCAGTATGTAGAGAAGGTCAAGAGTGCCGCAGAATTTCTTAGGCAACGAGTGAGTGAACTTCCCGAAATTGGCATAATTCTTGGTTCTGGACTTGGTAAGATAGCCGATGTGTTGCAGGAACCAAAGAGATTCCATTATTCTGACATACCTGGTTTTCCAATATCCACAGCACCTGGTCACAAAGGTGAATTGATTTTCGGGAAGCTTGCCGACAAGAACGTTGTTCTGATGAATGGAAGATTTCACTATTATGAAGGGTATTCTATGCAGGAAGTCACATTTCCAATCAGAGTAATGCAACTGCTGAAGACCAAATTTCTTTTTGTGACAAACGCGTCGGGTGGGTTGAATCCCGTCTTCGACGTCGGAAAACCAATGATCATAACAGATCACATAAATTTCATGGGTGACAACCCGTTGATAGGACAGAACATCGACGAGTGGGGACCAAGATTTCCGGACATGAGCGAACCATACGATAGAGATCTGATCAAACTTGCAAAGAGAGCGGCTCAGGAAGAGAGGATAGATGTTTACGAAGGTGTTTATGTGGCAGTAGCAGGCCCAAATTTCGAAACACCAGCGGAACTGAGAATGTTCAGAAAGCTCGGTGCAGATGCAGTTGGTATGTCAACTGTTCCAGAAGTGATAGTCGCAAGGCACGCGGGTATAAAGGTACTTGGCTTGTCAGCGATAACGGATAGAGCCGTCCCGGAGGATCTCAAACCTTTGAGTGCAGAGGAAGTCCTCGAAATAGCTGAGAAGACTGGAGAGAAGATGGCCCGAATTATCCTGAAGGTTGTAACTTACCTATAAGGAGGTTTCTGATGAGAGTCTTTCTGGACAATTGTAGGACAACAAAGGTTCTTCCAGAAGTTGCTCAAGTAGTCCAGCAATACATGATTGAGAAATTTGTAAGACCCGATGGCCTTTACCAGTCTGCGCAAGAAATCTACGATGATCTAACACAAGCAAGAGAGTTCTTTGCCAAATCGATAAATGCGGATTTTGGAGAGGAAATAGTCTTCACTTCTGGAGCGACAGAATCGAACAACCTTGCTATCCTCGGCGTTGCCAGGGCGAACAAGAAATTAGGTAATCATATCATAATATCAGCCCTTGAACATGGCTCAGTCATGAGTATTGCGTCTCATTTGAAAGATGAAGGTTTTGATGTGACAGTAGTACCTGTCGATAGTAGAGGTTTTGTAAAGATGGACGACTTGCAAAAAGCCATAACACCATCCACAATCTTGGTAAGTATAATTGCGATAGGTCACTTTGTAGGTTCGATTATGCCACTTCAAGATATAGGAGAGATTTTGAGCCAACAAGATCATAAAATCTATTTTCACACAGATGCTGCGGAAATGTACGCCAAGTTTCCAGTTGACGTGAAGAAATTGAAGGTCGATCTGTTGAGTGTGAGTGGTCACAAATTTCACGCACCGAAAGGTGTGGGATTTCTGTACGTCAGGAAGGGGACGAAAATCGAGCCAGTAATGTACGGTGCAGAATCCTTCGACAGAAGACGACCCGGTGGAGAAAACGTTCCAGCCATAATGGGAATGAAAAAGGCCGCAGAAATTGCTTTTGAAGAAATGGATTTGGCTCGGCAGAATCTGAGAAAACTCCAAGAGTATTTCGTGAACCAAGTTGAATCGCAGATTGACCACGTCATTTTGAACGGTCCAAGGGGTGAACACAGAACACCTTACAATGTCAATTTCAGTTTCCAGTTCATAGAAGGTGAAGCAATAAGCCTTGCTTTGAGTATGGAAGGTGTGGAAGTTGCAACAGGTTCGGCGTGTGCATCGGAGAAATTGGAACCAAACTATGCAATTCTTGCTATCGGCGGTGATCACGAAAGGGCACACGGATCAATCAGATTCACCTTCGACAGATTCACGACAAAGGAACAGATAGATTACACAGTCGAAAAACTAAAAGCGGTTGTTTCCTGGCTTAGGACCATCAGTCCAATCAAAGCCATGAGGTGATTGAATGCTGAAATATACTGAATTAGTCATGGATCATTTCAGAAATCCAAGGAACCTGGGTAAAATAGAAGACGCGGATGCTCAAGCAACAGAGGGGAGCATTGCTTGTGGCGATATGATGACAGTCTATCTGAAGATCAAAGACAATCGCATCGCCGACATAAAATTCGAGTCCTATGGCTGTGCTGCAAACATTGCCACGGCGTCGATGATGACAGAAGTTGTCAAGGGTTTGCCAATTGATGAAGCAAAACAGATTAGCTGGAAGGAAATAGTTGAAAGGCTGGGAGGGTTGCCGCAGATAAAATATCACTGTAGCAACCTTGCTGTTGACACTCTCAGAAAGGCGATAAAGGCATACGAAGACTCAACACCACGAGGTGTGACAAATGAGAGTATATCTTGATCATGCGGCAACGACCCCTGTCTTCAAAGAAGTCGCACAAGAAGTGTTCAAAGTTTTCACCGAAAACTATGGCAATGCTTCGAGCTCACACTCACATGGAGAAGAAGCAAGGCAACTTTATGAACAGGCCAGAGGAATCATTGCCAACCATCTAAATGTTTCACCACAGGAAATCTTTTTCACATCGGGTGGAACTGAGTCAGACAACATAGCAATCATGGGCTTTTTGAAGGCGAATTTCCCAGATGGTGGACACATCATCACCACTCAGATTGAACATCCTGCAGTCCTGCAAGTGGCGAAGTACATCCAAGACCGTGGCTATGATGTCACATATTTGAAACCAACCTCTGAGGGTTACATCAGACCAGATGATTTTGAAAGGGCTATCAGGAAGAACACAGTTCTTGCATCCGTAATGTGGGTTAACAATGAAACTGGCGTGATTCAGCCAATCGAAGAGATTTCTACGATAGCAAGAAACCGTGGAATAGTTTTGCACAGTGATGCAGTACAAGCAGTTGGAAAAATCAAGATCGATGCGAGCTTGGTACATCTTCTTTCGGCGTCTGGCCACAAGTTCTATGCGCCAAAAGGGTGCGGCTTTCTCTATGTGAATAAATCTGTAAAGCTTGATCCGATCATCTACGGTGGAGGGCATGAAAAGGGACTCAGGAGCGGTACAGAAAATGTTCCTGGTGCACACGGCATGGCTGTCGCATTGAGTATAATTGAGAGAAACTACTCTGATTGGTGTAAAAAACTACAGTCATTCAAGCAAAAGATCATCGACGGTATATCACATCTGTCGGAATATCATATAAATGGTAGCAGGACAATCTTTTCTCATATCAATGTCTCTTTCAAAGGAATTCAAGGTGAAACGCTCGCCACGGCACTTGATCTGCGTGGTGTATCTGTTTCAACAGCTTCGGCTTGTTCATCGCATCACGGCACAAGTAGGTCTCACGTTCTTGATGCCATGGGATTGGATGACTGGATTGTCAACGGTGCAATCAGAATAACACTTGGATACGAGAATACTCAAGAAGAGATAGACTATTTTGTTCAAGTACTTTGCGAAGAGGTCAAACGTTTCCGAAATATATAGGGAGGGCAGAATGGCCTATTCAGAGAAATTCAAAGAATTGTTTATGCATCCCAGACATGCACAAGAAATCGAGTACACACATACCGCGGAAGTTGTTTATCCAGATCATGGTGACCGGGTCAGAATTTTCATGAGGATAGAGAATTATCTGATAAAAGATGTTGCATTTAAAGCTTCTGGTTGTCCGAGGGTTATTGCGGCCTCAGAGGCAGTATGCAGATTGGTGAATGGAAAGCACATCGATTCTGTCAAAATGTTGAATGAGGAACACATCAGGCACGAGATGGAATTCTTTGATAAAGGATTCGACTGTATACGTGCCCCACTCGAAGCGCTCAAAAAAATCATTTCGAGATTTGAATCATGAATGGACTTTCAAAAGGAATCATTTATAGTGCTGTAGCTGGTATGGCTACGGGTATAGGAGCGTTACCTTTTCTCTTCCTAAAGAGGGCTGCAAGTGAGAGATTAATCGACAGTTCACTTGGCTTTGCTGCTGGTGTAATGCTTGCTGCCAGTGCTTTTAGCCTTGTCATACCTTCGATGGAACTGGGCGGACCAATCAGATTTGCAGTCGGATTCATCTTGGGCGGCCTTATGGTAGATCTGATAGACAAATTTGTGCCGCATGAACATTTCACAAAAGGTCATGAAGGTCTCCAGTCCCGTAGACTTAAAGGAATATGGCTTTTTGTGATAGCGATAACCATACACAATTTTCCAGAGGGCATGGCGGTAGGCGTTTCTGGTTTTACTCCTCACGCCTTCTCAGTAGCATTGGCAATAGGGATTCAAAATATCCCAGAAGGTGCCGCAGTAGCAGCGTCGCTCATCAATGCAAATTACACTCCCGTGAAGGCCTTCATGGTTAGTTTTCTAACGGGACTGGTAGAAATAATCGGTGGTACAATCGGAGCATTGATTACACGCTTTTCGACGATGTTGATGCCGTATTTGATGGCTCTTGCGGCCGGCGCGATGATTTTTGTAATAAGCGATGAGATCATCCCAGAGACTCATCTTGAAGGGAAACAAAGGCTCACTACCTACTGGATCCTTATAGGTTTCACAACCATGTCTGTTCTTGATCTTCTCTTGGGTTAGAAGAGTACCCATAATAATGAAAGGATACCAACAATAGTACCAATAAGAAGAAGCATGCCAGTGTTGTCGTTCTGTATAACGTAATCGGTCATAAGTCCAAGTTGCCTGTATGTAACAACTCTCTGAGTCGGGTTTACATCAAGCAAGTAAACCGATTCTGCATGTGAAGCTGCTTCAAAAAGATATCCTTCTTTAATTTTCTTGAGCTCTGGACCTCGATGATCATGTCCACTCAAAACCAGATTAACCTCGGGAAAGAGTTCAAGGATCTTTATGTCAATTTCATGTGGTAAATGATTGAGACAGATGATATAATCCATTTTCGGAAGTATCCTAAGGGTTTTTTTCAGTGCCTCCAGCGGGTCACTCGGCAGATTTTGAGCGTGTTCAATCTGATTGGCAAGGTGTTGTATCGTTGTCAGTCCTATCACTGCGATCTTCATGCCGTCGATTTCAAATATGTGAAATGGCTCAAGATCTTGAACATTTGCACCGATCAAAGATTTGTTGATCCTTTTGTATATCTCTAACCATTCGTGCGAAAAGTAATATTCATGGTTTCCCAAAACCATTGCATCGTAATTGACTTTCTGTATGTATCTCAAGACAGATTCGCGATTATCTCCCAAGAATGGAAGCTGAAGTTTTGAATCAAAGATATCGCCACTATCCAGGACTAAAACTCTGCTTCTGTCAGTGTTCGAGAGATAATCCACCAGACCGTATGGTCCCATCCCATTTTTAACCAAAGACTCGTGCAGATCGCTTGTGAAAATTATCTGAAAGGCAAAGCACACGGCAGCAACGGTCAAAATCAAAACGAGAAATAGAAAGAAACGCCACAAGAATTCTCACCTCCATAGTTCATTGAGGCAACCATTCCAATTTGCCATACACGTACATGTGCAAGAAGCTTCAGCAATCTTTCTCCGTTTTCATACATTCTGAGCGACACACCAAGGTTGATGAACTGGTCGGGTAGTATGCCGTAGGTTTCTATGATGGAGGAAAAAACAATACTCTTATTCCGCGACAAATCAAAGCCCATCGTGAAATGGTTAAATGCAACAAATGGTTTTCTATCTTGGATGTAGAAACTCAAACCTTCCTGTGAAACCCTAGTCGTCAGTTCAAACCGCGAATATTTCAGTAGTCTTGCAGAGAAACCAATTTGCGCATTTTCCACGCGAATAGAGAAATCAGGACACGGCGAGAAAATAAAACTCGAACCGTTCAAAGACCATGTGAAGACCCCATAAACGTTTTCAAGCGCGTAACAAAAGTCATCACTGTAAAGAATATTCCCAATAGCAGTCAAAGAAACCATGCAAAATGTCAAGGTAACAACCAAGTATTTCACTACAACAAAGCCCCTTTATTATTGTATCATTTCAATAGTGGAGGTGGGCCAGTGAATAAAAAAATAGATGAAATCGTTCTTGCCAATGGTGAGCAGATGTTTCAGGAAATCTCAAATCTTGTGAAGATTAAATCTGTCAAGTCCCAAGCGTCAGGAACTAATAAACCTTTTGGTGAAGGTATCGCACAAGCCCTTGAGTATACACTTTCGATGGGAAACAGACTTGGCTTTAAGGTTAAGAACGTTGATGGCTATGGTGGGCACATAGAATACGGTGATCAAGGGAAACTATTTGCCGTTTTGGGCCATCTGGATGTTGTCCCAGAGGGCGATGGATGGTCGGTAGATCCTTATTCTGGTCTTATTAGAGATGGATATCTGTGGGGAAGAGGGGTATCCGATGACAAAGGACCGACCGTTGCAGCCATTTTCGCACTCAAGGCGGTGAAAGATGCGGGATATCAAATCAAGAATCGTGTACGGATAATACTTGGAACAGATGAGGAATCGGGTTGGGAAGGAATAAGATATTACTTTCAGAAAGAAGAAACACCGATATACGCAGTAACACCTGATGCGAATTTTCCCATTATATATGCCGAGAAGGGCATTATAAACTACAGGATAAGTTCCTCTCTGAAAAGACAGGGAGATTCCGGTACTCACATCGTTCATCTCAAAGCAGGAGACGCTTCGAATGTGGTACCTCAGAATGCGATGGTCGTTATGGAACCAGTCAGTGATGACCTCTTAAAGCGCTTACAAGAATTCAAACCCAAGAATGGTGCACAACTTTCTTGGAAGGTAAATAATGGACAGCTGACAGTCGAGGTAAGGGGTAAATCAGCTCATGGTTCAAAACCTGAACATGGTATTAACGCAGCGGCTGCTCTGTTTGATTTTCTCAGAACCATTGAGATCAGTAATCAGGACTTGGAAACATTTGTAAGAGTTATTTCTGCGAAGATCGGTTATGAAACAGATGGCACTTCGTTGAAAATCTCCGGTACCGATTGCATAGCAGGCCCGTTGACGGTGAACCTTGGCACAGTTGAATTGACTGACGACAACATAACTGCTGTGATCAACATACGTTATCCGATCTATTATTCAGAACCAATGCTCACAAGACAAGTTATCGAAGCATTGAGACCACTTCAAGTGGAACCAAGGAGTCATCACGCGCCTCTCTTTGTCTCGCCAGACAGTGAGTTAATAAAGATCTTGAGTGAGGTCTACACCGATGTTACCGGAGAAAAAGCTCAGCTGTTGACAACTGGCGGGGGGACCTATGCGAGGGCTGTTCCATGTGGTGTTGCCTTCGGTCCGCTTTTGCCCGGCAGACCTGAGACAGAACATCAACCGGATGAGAGAATGTTATTCGATGATTTGATCTTGATGGCTCGAATCTACGCACAGCTTCTTTACAGAATTCTTGTGGAGTGGTGATTATGAGAAAGCATATTGTTTTGCTGACACTGTTTCTTTTCGTGCTTAGTTTTGCCTCATATCTAACCTTTGACACGAACGATGGAGTAGCGTTACACTTTCCGATGGACAATTTTGAACTCTTTGTTGGATACAGATACAGTGGTTTTCAATTCAATTACCCTATATGGGAAGTCTGGTCAACGGTACAAATGACCGTTGATCCATTTTCACAGTCAGGGTACCTCATGAGCGGATTGTACGTTGAAAAAGACAGCGCACACATAGAGTTAGGAATTATGCCTTCACTTCTCTCTGACCAAAGTGATGGCTCAAGATTTGTGAAGAGAGGAAATATCGATCTTTATTTGAGAACGTCGTACCATTTCAGTTTGGCAGAGTTCGAACTATCGATTCAAAAAACACTTCTTGGTTTTTACACAGACACAAACAAGCAACTGACTTTTGTCATACCTCCCTTCGAATTTGAATCGATGGGAGTTCTTCTACAACCTTCTGTGAAATTCGTTTTCGGTGAATCTCCCAAAATAAGTGTGAGGATAGGCTATGTTGTCAATCTCTCTTGGACACAAAGCCTGCCTTCGGCGTTGATAAATCTTTATGGCATTAGAATAACCTTTGCTGTTGGAGACTTTTAGGTTCTATCTTGGCAAGTTCAAGAAATTGTGACTCGGTTATGAGTTTTACCCCCAGGTTCTTTGCCTTTTGCAACTTCGAGCCTGGGTTCTCACCGACTATAAGATAGTCGGTGTTTTTTGTAACGCTATCTGTGACTTTACCACCTAATGAATGGATGATATCTTCTATTTGATTTCTTGAGAAATTCCTCAGTGCTCCTGTGACTACAAAAGTCATGCCAGCGAGCGTTTGATTTTGCTGTTCTTGATCTTCCTGAAGTTTTACACCCGCCTTCTCCAATTTCTCAATCAGGTGCTTGGTTTTCTCATTGTCGAAATACTCTCTAATACTTCTGGCCACTTCTGGTCCAATCCCAGGTATTTGTGTCAACTCATCCACAGTTGCGGTGGAGATTCTTCTAATATTTCGCATGTTCTGAGCCAAGACTCGCGCTGTTTTCTCACCGACCATCGGTATGCCAAGCCCAGTGATGACTTTGTGCAGAGGTGTGAGTTTTGCCCGCTCGATTTCAGACAAGAGATTCGAGATCGTCTTGTGCCCTATTCCAGGGCCAAGTTGTGTGAGCTCGAATGGCGTAAGATAAAATATGTCTGCCAGATCCTTCACCAATCCAGCATCAACAAGCTTTTCTATGATTTTCTCCCCCAACCCTTTTATGTCCAGGGCATTTCTCGCAACAAAGGTTTCCAGCGCTCTCTTCAGTTTTGCGGGGCAGTGTGGGTTGAGGCACCTGAGTGCAACATCTTCAGGGTTCAGCTTCCCCACCTTTCCAGAACACACAGGACAACTTTCAGGTATCTGCACCTTCTTTTCTTCGCCGGTTCGTTCACTCACATCCACACTGATGACCTGAGGTATGATGCCGCCAGCCTTTTCAATGTACACCCAGTCACCAATTCTGATATCTTTGTCCTCTATGTATTCAAAGTTGTGCAGTGAAGCCCTTTTTACAAGAGTACCAGCGAGTTGGACGGGTTCAAGCTCTGCAACAGGAGTCAAGACACCTGTTCGTCCAACCTGGATTGTCACGTCAAGTAATTTTGTTTTGGCTCTCTGAGCAGGGAATTTGAAGGCTATGGCCCATCGTGGTGCCTTGGCTGTGCTGCCAAGCATCTTCTGCAACTGAAATCGATTCACTTTCACCACAACCCCGTCAACCCAATAAGACAGTTTATCCTTTTCTGATGTCCATTGTTTCCAATAACCAACAACCTCGTCTATGTTTATACAGAGCTTCGAGTGTGGGTTCACTTTGAATCCCATGTCCTTGAGCCAATCAAGTGCGTCCCACTGGCTTTCAAGCCCATATCTTTCAGGATTCAGAACATAGTAAATGAAAGAATCGAGATGCCTTTCTCTTGTGATACGTGTGTCAAGTTGTCTGATCGTCCCTGCCGTCGCATTTCGAGGGTTTGCGAAAGGAGGTTCTCCATTCTCGATTCTCTCATTGTTCAGCCTTTCGAATTCCTCAACCGGCATGTAGATCTCTCCGCGTACCTCGACGTCCAATGGTTTTCTCAATCTCAGTGGAATACTGCGAACCCTTTTCAAATTCTCTGTGATATCTTCGCCCCTTGTTCCATCGCCTCTTGTTAATCCAAGGACGAACTTACCTTTCTCATACCTCAAGGCGACTGAGACTCCATCTATCTTCAATTCTGCAACGTACTCAACGCCTTTCGTTTCGAGCGATCTCTTCACCCTATCATCAAACTCTCTTATTTGGTCTTCATCGTAAGTGTTGTCAAGGCTCAACATGGGTTCAGAGTGCTGCACGCTTTTGAACTCGTTCAGAATCATGTCACCAATTCTTTGAGTCGGTGAGTCGGGTGTCACCAGCTCAGGATAAAGTTTCTCAAGTTCTATGAGTTCTTTCATCAGTCTGTCATACTCTTCATCGCTTATTACCGGATCAGCGAGAACGTAATACCTGTAGTTGTGATATTCAATTTTCTCTCTCAGTTCCTCCACTTTTCTTCTTACCTCTTCGGGAATTTCTTTCATTTTTCTCCTCCACATATCAAACGATTATTTGAAAGATATTCCAGAAGAATAAACGCTGGCTTACTGCCAAACGTTTGATGATTCTCTATGTACTGCTCGATCGCCCTTGAACCAGCCATATCAACAATAACTTTGAGTGAAAGAAATTCCACATCATTTTCAATGCACACCTTTGCTGCTGCCGCTGAATCCATATCCACGCACAAAGCAGAAGTTGACTCTAAGATCTTTTTTGCCTCCAAGTCTGTCGTGATAAATCTATCACCAGAGGCTATAAGCCCAGAGACGAAGTCGTTCTTTTCAAGAAAATCAGAAAAACAACTCTGTCGTGGTTCCAAAATCAAATCGACATTCACTCTTGGAATGAAATCGTACTCTATGTAACCAGTACCAGCCACAATTGTACCGATGGAAAGATCCACCCTGAGTGCTCCAGCAGCTCCAAGGACCACGACAGCATCGATTCTATAACGATCCAGTATACTCTGTACAAGCGCCGCAGTCTCTATTTTTCCGACACAACCACTGGTTATAACTACTTCGTTTGGCCCAATAACACCCCTTATCACGGGCCGCTTTATCAGTTCGGTACTTTCTAATCTATGGGTTAAACCACTTACAAGAGGTTCAATTTCCGGAGGTAACACTCCAATGGCAGCAATCAAAATCTATCACCCTACAGGAATTTTATCATGATCCCAACCGAAACTGATAGAATACTCTCTTGGAAGAAAATGCACGGTGTGGTATTATTTTAGATGTGGTTCGTACAGGGGGTAGTTCAGAAGGAAGAACGCCGGAATCGGGGTCCGGAGGTCGAGGGTTCAAATCCCTCCCCCCTGACCACCTCTTAGATGATTCTCACAAAGCCTCGATAGTGCGAGTTTGACGAATTCATACGGGTTTGTCGCGTTTTCTTGTACTGTGTTCATGGCTTGTTCTACGATTTTCCTTACAATATGTTCAGCATGATATCTTGTCCTTCTCTTTCTCCTGCGCTCAATAGTCCCGTCCGCATAGAAAGACTCCCAGAGCCTTTCTATTTTTTCTACCACTTCCCGCACTCCATTGTTCGCATGTGTACTCGCTTTGCACAACTGTTGCTCGCTTTTACCCGCCAGTGCCAAGAAGGCAAGAAGCTGAGAATAAACAGTGTCGCTTTCCGGAAGATCACTCTTGTTGACGACATATAGGTCTGCTATTTCCATAACACCGGCTTTCAACATCTGAACTTCATCTCCAAAGCCAGGAGACAATACCAACACAGTAACATCTACAAGATGAGAAATCTCTATTTCTGATTGCCCAATGCCAACGGTCTCAACCAGAACATAATCAAAGCCGCTGACTTCCAACAGTTTGACCACATCAAATATCGCGTCGCATAATCCTCCAAGAGCTCCGCGCGATGCCATGCTTCTGATGAAGACATTGTCATCGACAAAGTGTTCCCTCATTCTTATACGATCACCTAAGAATGCACCTCTTGTGAAGGGGCTTGATGGGTCGATGGCGACTACAGCTACTGACAAATCTCTGGTTCTGATATACCTTATGACTCGATCTATAAGACTACTTTTCCCGACGCCTGGGCTACCGGTGAAACCAATCACCTTTGATTGATGCTCGGGAAACTGCTGAAGAATCTGAGGTGCTACCTCAGGATTGTTCTCTATCTGTGTTATCAACTTTGCGAGAGTTTTATGCTCCACCTGTTTTTGTCACTCCTTCTTGCAAGATCGATTTGACCTCTTGAACGATTTCCGATAGCGGTGTACCAGGTCCGAAGACTTTCTTCACTCCTACTTGAAGAAGCTGAGGTACATCATCTTGTGGGATGATTCCCCCAACAAAAACTGGTACATCTTCTATTCCTTCCTTTTTCAAGAGCTCAATGACCTTCTTCGAGAGCTGTAGATGCGCACCTGAAAGTATGGACAATCCTATCAAGTCAACATCCTCTTGCACTGCAGTTCGAACTATCTGCTCAGGTGTCTGCCGAAGACCTGTGTAGATGACTTCGAATCCCGCGTCGCGCAAAGCATGTGCTACCACTTTCGCACCGCGATCGTGTCCATCAAGACCGGGTTTAGCAATAAGAATTCTGAAAATCCTCATTCGTCTCACCTCACTCACAAGATCATGGATTCAGTGTACTCCCCGAAAACCTCTCTCAGAGTATCGGAGATCTCTCCAAGCGTTGCATAGGCGCGTACTGCATCAAACACGTATGGTACGATGTTCTTACCGTCTTTGGCAGCCTCTTTCAAATCTTTCAACGTACCGCGCACGGCATTGTTGTCTCGTTCGACTTTGAGTTTTCTAACAGTTGTGATTTGTCTTTCTTCAACCGATGGGTCAACCTTTAGAATGTTCTTCATCTGATGTTCTTGTTTTGTCTGAAAAGCATTCACACCTACCACGATTTGCTCTTTTTTCTCGACCGCGACTTGTTGCTCATAAGCACTGTTGTGAATCTCCTTTTGAACATATCCAGTTTCAATTGCTCTAACCATACCTCCCAATGAATCTATCTTCTCGATGTATTCCCAAACCTTCTGTTCAATTTCGTTAGTTAAACTTTCAATTGCAAACGAGCCAGCCAGTGGATCAACCGTATCCGCAACCCCTGATTCGTATGCAATTATCTGCTGCGTTCTCAGTGCAACCTGAACCGATTCCTCCGTTGGCAGACCCAAAGCCTCATCGAAGGAATTTGTGTGCAGTGACTGTGTTCCACCGAGCACAGCGGATAAAGCTTGCAACGCGACACGAACGATGTTGTTGAGTGGTTGTTGAGCTGTGAGAGTCGATCCACCTGTTTGAGTGTGAAATCTCAACTTGAGAGCTTCTGGGTTCGTTACTTTGAACCTTTCCTTCATGATCTTAGCCCAAATCCTGCGTGCAGCACGAAACTTTGCAATTTCCTCCAGGAAATTGTTGTGTGCGGCAAAGAAAAACGACAACTGTTTGCCAAAGACATTTGGATCGAGTCCAGACTTTATTGCCGCCTCGACGTAAGCTATTCCATCGCAAAAGGTGAAAGCAAGTTCTTGGACTGCATCTGCACCAGCCTCACGTATGTGGTAACCGCTGATACTTATCGTATTCCATTTGGGCATGTTCTTAGAACAGAATTCAAAGATATCGGTTATTATTCTCATCGAAGGTTGTGGTGGAAAGATGTAGGTGCCTCTCGCAATATACTCTTTGAGAACATCATTTTGTATTGTCCCTCTGAGCTCGCTGATTTCAGCGCCTTGTTTTTGAGCCGTAACCGCATACATAGCAAGTAGAATCACAGCCGTTGAATTAATCGTCATCGATGTGCTGACATCTTTCAAGGGAATACCGTCGAAAAGGATCTCCAGATCTCTCAGAGAATCGACTGCAACACCCACACGACCAACCTCTCCTTGAGCGAGTGGATGGTCCGAATCATAACCCATTTGAGTTGGCAGATCGAATGCAACAGACAACCCAGTTTGACCCTGCTGCAGGAGGTATTTGAACCTGTTATTGGTTTCCTCGGCTGTACCAAAACCAGCATACTGGCGCATGGTCCAGAATCTTCCACGATACATTGTTCTTTGAACTCCTCTTGTGAACGGGTATTCTCCTGGCATGCCGAGATCCTTCAAATAGTCCATAACTTCAAGGTCCAATGGTGTGTAAACTCTTTTGATTTCTATGCCAGATCTTGTGCTGAACTTTTCAGACCTTTCAGGAAACTTTCTCAACTCGGCCTGAAGCTGTTCTTCCCATGTCTTCGCTTTCTCAGACAAATTTCTCAAGAACTCTTTATCGTACATTACTTCCCACCTCCTGTGAGATTTGTTTCAGTAAAAGTGCACAACAACCATCAAAATCATTCACAACTCTTCTCACCGGTTTCACAATCACATCTGCTATGCCTTCGAGTTCATTTTGCAAAGCAGACCTGTAAGAACCTTTTGGCTGCATACATCCCAGAGTAACTATCTTGAAGAGTTTCTTAGCATACTCGAAAAGATCCTTTACTTGCCCAATGGTTGGTGGTTTGCAAGATTCGTAAAATGTACCAAAAGTTGGTACAAAGATATTCAGAACAACTGAGGTGAAATACTCACTGAGCATCTCGATGGATCTGTATTCGTGCGTTATCCTTCCACAGTCTACACCTATTGTCACGTGGGGAACACAAAAAATTCCCATCGATTTCATTACCTCTATCATTCGAGAACCTTCTACCTCGATTCCATAGATTTTTCTCATAATCTTCGTGTCAGAGAAAAAGTCAAAACTCACAACATCTGCAACTTCTTTGAGTTCAGTCAAAGGTTTATCTGGGAAGCCGACATGGAAGTTGTATTGCAAGCTATATTTTTCCTTCAAGAATCTCAGTTTTCTCAAAACGGCGTTGCTGAATGGGAGCTTTCCATTAACATCTAAACCGCCACTGAGTAAAAAAGACTGAATACCTTCTTGTGCATATTTGTCAATTTCCTCAAATCCCCTCATGTGCATCAGATAACGCGCACCGCAGTGAGCACAATTTAGTGCGCACCAGCGTCCCGTCAAAGAGATAGGAATCGTCCCTTGTGGGTTCACAAAGATCAATCAATCACCACCAGATAAATATTATCATTTTCAGTACAAATCATTTCAAAGTGGTGATATCATCTATGCGGTTGGTGATGTCTATCATGAAGGATAACTTCTGTTGGCTTTGCGAGAGAAACACATTTCCTTGCGCCGTTTTCGAAAACGGTTCCAAATACAAAGTGAACGCCCTTTTTGAACAACTTTCCTCAGATGCGAATCTTCATAGGCAGATAGTATCACTGGTAAATCAAAGTCAAAACAACCTTGGAGTAGCCTTGAACATGCACATAGATGTATGTAATATATGGCAGAACTTGACAGCCCTTTCGCTTGAACAAAATCGGTCTGTGTACACTGTGGTTTTCATAGAGCCGAATCCAAGTCTTGTAAAACACGCCACAACTTTTTTGCAAGCAGCTTCGGTTTCACCAATCTTGATTGTGGACAAAGGTCTACAGATATTGTTTTGCAATAAAACACAGTTTGGACAACTTGCACATACACATCCCGAGCAGTGGGAAAAGATAAAACAAATGATTCAAAAGGCTCTTAGAGAAGGCGCAAATGTTGAAGATTATTTGATCATCAGTGAGAGATCTTATCGACTAACAGTGGTACCTGAATATGACGAGATCGTATTGTTTTTTAAAGACATTACCGATCAAAAGACCGCTGAGGAAAGATACGATCAACTGAAGGTTTTCGGATTGCGCTTTTCTTTAATGGAGAGAATGATGACCGCCCTAACTCAAGAAACAGTTGATCTTCACAAACTTGGCAAGCTGATCTACGAGGAGGTTAGAAACGTAGTTTCCATTGACACCTTTTACCTCGCACTGGTTCAAGGAGATTGTATAATTATTGAGTACGGAATGAGTCATGAAAACGAGATCACAGGCATGAAAATCGCCAGAGGATACAGCGGATTTTCAAATTATGTAATTGACAAAGGTGAGTTCGTTTACATTCCCAACAGTAAGACAGTTCATCTGAAACCTTATAGGCCAAAGGCAATCACTCCCGGTGAAACGCGGTATGTATGGAGTTACGTTGGTGTCCCTTTGAAAATCGAAGGCAAAACCGTTGGTGCAGTGAGTTTTCAAAGACGGGGCGCGAATGCCTTTTTGGAGTCTCATCTGGCTTTTTTCGAATTCATTGGCAAGCAGATAACGATAGCGATAAAGATTAAAACCCTATTCGATGAGTTGGAAAAACAGCGAATAAGGTACAAGGAAATTGCGATGAAAGATTCTCTCACGGGCTGTTACACAAGATATTACTTTGCCGAGTATTTCGAACGCTTTAGGGGTATCATAGAAAGAAAAGGTGGACAGATTTCCTTTGTGATGATTGATATCAACAATTTCAAGCAAATCAACGACAAATACGGTCATATTGTTGGTGATGTCGTTCTGAGAGAAGTGGGTCAGCTTTTGCTGAAGAGTGTTAGAACAATGGATCTCGTCGTCAGATTTGGTGGAGATGAGTTCTTGCTGATGCTTCCATACGTTGATATCAAAGGGGTCAATCAGGTTGTTCATAGGATATCAAAGAAAGTGGCAGAATTGAGAATACCCCAGATCAATGAGGTCGTGACTTTTAGTTTTGGAATATCCCTGTTCGATGGGTCACAGAGTTTGGAGGAAGTTTTGAAGATTGCCGACGAAAACATGTACAAGATGAAAAAGGGGGCAAGAGTGTGAAAATTTATGTCTCAGTGGATATGGAAGGTCTTGCGAGTATATCGACGTGGAGTGAGGTTTCACCCAGGCAGAATAAAGAATCAGTCGAAATACTTTACGATCATCTAAAGGCATTACTTGAGGGACTGTTCGAAAGTGAACAGGTCGATCACGTTCTGATCTCTGATTCACATGCCAACGGTGACAACATACCATACAAGATAACCGAAGAGTTTGAGAACGTTGAAGTCGCGCATGGCCCTTTGAGAAAAGATTTCATGATGATAGGCTTGGACCAAAGTTTTGATAGAGTGATCTTCTTAGGTTACCACGCCGGTGTTGGCACAAAGTATGGAATAATGGACCACACATACTCCAGTTCTGTCGTTCATAATCTGTGGATAAATGGACAACGCATGAACGAAGCAATCATCAACGCAGCCTTTGCCGGATACCATGGAGTTCCGCTCGCGCTCGTAATAGGTGACGATGTGTTGAACAAAGAACTGCAAGGAATGCTGAAAGGCGAATATCTATATGTTGAGACAAAAAGATCGACAGGAAGGTTTTCCGCAATCATGAGGTCAAAAGCATCGGTGATGAAGGAGATAAAAGAAGCTGCTCGGCAAATAGTACGCATCGATAGAAATCGACTACCGCTTGTTAAATTCGCGTCACCTATCGAGATGAGAATAGAATTGAAAGACACATCTTTTGCCGATGCTGTGGAACTTATGCCCAATATAGAAAGGATAGATGGAAGAACAGTGGTATTTCGCAATGATGATTATTCTGTTGTTTTCAATACGATCCTTGCCATTGTCCTCTTGGCAAAGGCTGTGAGAGACATAGGGGGTTGAATCAATGAAATCATTAGCCGAACTTCTCGAACGTGCGAAGTCCTCAAAAACAAAGAATCTGGTCGTTGTTGGCTCTGAAGATGAAGAAGCGGTTAAAGCTGCTATGTTAGCTGTTGAAAAAGGTGTGGTTGGAAAGGTTTTTCTTGTGGGTAGTAAAAAAACCTGGACAGATTATGATGCAGAGTTCATAGAAACAAATAACGAACAACAATCAGCAGAAGAGGGTGTCAAAATAGTTTCGTCAGGTCGAGCAGACATACTTTTGAAAGGACTCGTCAAGACCTCGGTACTGCTCAAAGCAGTACTCAATAAGGATTGGGGACTAAGGGGATCCGGTCTTCTAAGTCACATCGCGGCTGTTGAGGTTCCCGGTCTTGATAGAGTTGTTTTCATAACCGACGGTGGAATGGTTATCAGGCCAACACTTGAAGAGAAAGTGGCAATAATAAAGAATGCAGTAGACTTGATGCACAGACTTGGTTATCAAAAACCAAGGGTGGCACTCATCTGTGCGATCGAAACCGTCAACAAAGATATGCCCGAGACGATTGATGCGTCAGTGATAGCCAAGATGGCCCAGAGAGGTGAATTGAAAGGCTGTTTTGTCGATGGTCCCCTTGGCTTGGACAACGCCTTGAGCCTTGAGGCAGCGCAGGTGAAGAATGTAAAAAGTGAAGTAGCCGGACAAGCAGATCTTTTAGTGGTCCCGGATATTCATTCTGGGAATTTCTTGGGTAAATCTGCCGTGTATTTTGCGCAAGGCAGAATAGCAGGCTTGATTGTTGGAGCCAAAGCGCCGGTGGTTGTTGTTTCGAGAGCAGATAGTGCGGAATCAAAACTTCTGTCGATAGCCATGGCCGCTTGTGTTGGATGAGGATGGTGGAGTTATGATAAGAGTCCTCTTGCCATTAACAGTTGCAAACGAAATAGTGTTACCACTGACAAATGAGAAAATCAATTTGAGCTACTATCAAGATGAAGATGATTACAAGCAGAAGATCCTCGATGACTTCTGGGATGTTGTGTACGGACCCAAAGTTGAAAAGCAGCCTGAAGCGATTTTTGTCGAAAGTGTACTTGCACTGTCACTGGCCATAAGATTCGTAGAAACCAAGAAAGCCTTAGAAAAATGCAGAAGGGTTAATGACATAATGCATTCTTACGTAGAGCTTCAAGGAGTAAAGATACTTCCCACACTCAGACAGTTACAGAGAATGATGAAGAGTAATAATATAACGAAACTGGTGATCGTTGTGGAGAAGGGAGTCAAGACCGAAGCGTATATCGATTTTCTCTCTGAAGGCAAGTTCATCGAAACTTCGACCGGTAATTATGAAGCAGTAATCGATGGGAAAAAGATTTCAATAATAGAATCTTCTACTCATATGGAAGAAAATATGAATATAAAAATCCCACCATTGAGAGAAAGAAAGGAAGACATTCCCTACATGATAGATCATTTGCTTTCTTCACTTCACCATCGATACAAGAACTTGCCGATACACTTTCCCGATGAGCAGACTCTAAGAATATTCATGTTATATGATTGGCCAGGCAACACCGAGGAATTGATCGAAACAGTTTATGCCTACGCATCAGGTAGAGACGATATAGTCAACCGGCTTTTGGCAAGAAACATTTTAGCAACAGATACAGAGCAGATAGATCTCAAAGGATACGTGGATAGCATAATCGCCAAAGTTGAAAAACAGTTCATATCTGATACTCTACAAAAGACATCCTGGAACAGAAAGAAGGCTTCTTCGATACTGAAAATGAACTATAAAACCTTCTGCTACAAAATGAAAAAATACGGGATAAACAGGCATTAAGCCTTACCGTCTGCAAAATGGAGCAATTCGGCTTCGATGAAATCATCAAGCTCCCCATCAAGGACAGCCTCGAAGTTTCCGGTTTCAACACCGGTTCTGTGATCTTTGACCAGCGTGTAAGGCTGCAGAACATAAGACCTTATTTGATTACCCCATGCTATTTCTTTGAGTTCACCCTGAATTTCCTCCAGTTGCTCTTTCCTTTTTGAGATTTCCAGCTGGTACAGCTTGGCCTTGAGCATCTTCATTGCTTGAGCCTTGTTTTGATGCTGGGATCTTTCGCTCTGACACGAAACCACAATTCCAGTAGGGATATGTGTTATCCGTACCGCGGAATCTGTTCGGTTAACATACTGGCCACCATGACCAGATGCTCGGAAGGTATCTATCCTCAAATCCTCAGGATTGATTTCTATTTCTATCTCATCCGACACCTCCGGAATTACGTTAACAGAAGCAAAAGATGTATGACGTCTTTTTGCGGCATCGAATGGTGATATTCTGACAAGTCTGTGCACACCCCGTTCGTGCTTCAGATAACCATAAGCATATTCACCCTTTACCAAAATCGTTGCACTCTTTACTCCAGCTTCCTCACCAGGCTGAAAGTCAAGCAACTCCACGGTAAAACCTTTTTTCTCTGCCCATCTCATGTACATTCTGAGCAGCATCTGCGCCCAATCGTGTGATTCAGTTCCACCCGCACCTGGATGTACTGTCAGATAAGCATTACTTGGATCAAGGGGATCATTCAGGATCAGTTCAAGTTGAAAGCGTCGCAAGTCTCTCTCAACGCTTCTGACCAGTTCTTCAACATTTTCTGCAATTTGTGGATCCTCTTCACTCAATTCAACACCGACATCGATGTCCTCGAAATGTCTTCTGATCTTTTCCATGTCAGCAAGTAGTTCCTTAGAACGTCGAATCCTCTTTGAAAGTTCACTGGCTTTCTTCTGATCTTTCCAGAGCTCAGGGTCTGAAAGCTTATGTTCCAGTTCCTTTATTTCAGATCCCATCTTTTCAGGATTTATTAGTTTGAGAAAATTATTATACTTTTCCTTCAATTCATCTATCTTTACACGAGTCTCGTAAGCCAACATTCCGATGATTCACCTCTTTACTTTGAACCTCTTCTTGATTTTCTCATCCTTTTGTAACTTTCTCCTCTCCGATCTGTTTACGATGTCAAACTCTTCATGCACAAGTTGTATATTTGCCAGGTCCTTTTTTGCTTCTTGTTCTGCCTTTTGTCTGTCAGCTCTCACAACTCTGAGCATCCACGAAACGACAAGTTCATTGACTCTCGCTATCATTTCATCGAACAACGCATATGTTTCTTTCTTGAACTCGATTATTGGATCCCTTTGACCATAGGCTCTTAGGTTGACTGCTTCCTTAACGTGTTCTACCTCCTCAAGATACTGCCTCCAATTATCATCTATGATGCGCAGAACTAAGAATTTGAGAAACTGTCCATATTCCTCACCTATTTCCTGTTTCTTTTTGTTGTATGAAACTTTGAGTGAATTCGCTATGAACTCCTTCATTTGTTCCGAGGAATCTATCTTGTGGTCATCTATGTTTACAGTACCTTTTGGCAATATAGAAAGAGAGTTCTTAAGACCCTCGATGTTCCATTCAGAACCATCACAGAACTCGCTTACTCTTCTTTCAACAAAATCTTCAATTGCCTCATCTAAGTACTGCTCTACCTTACCAGACAAGATCCAGTCCCGGTAGGAATAAACAGAGTTTCTTTGTACATCCAAAACAGTATCCATTTCCATCAGGTGCTTTCTTATAGAGAAGTTTATTCCTTCAACCCTTTTTTGAACGGTTTCTACCAGTTTTGTGAGCAATGGATGCTCTATCGGTTCACCAGGCTTGATCTTCAAGACATTCATGACCTTCTCAAGTTGATCCTTACCAAATATCCTCAGCAGATCGTCTTCAAGGGACAGATAGAATCTCGACTCTCCTGGATCTCCTTGCCTACCCGATCGCCCCCTGAGCTGGTTGTCAATGCGCCTGCTTTCATGACGTTCCGTTCCTATAATACACAGACCACCAAGTTCAGTCACGCCTTCACCCAGTTTAATATCTGTACCTCGTCCTGCCATATTGGTTGCGATCGTAACAGCACCCTTCTGTCCAGCAAGAGCTATTATCTGTGCCTCCTTCTCATGATATTTCGCATTCAGCACTTGATGTGGGATACTCATTTTTTTAAGCATCGAACTAAGCAGTTCACTCTTTTCTATCGACGTTGTACCAATCAGAACTGGTTGCCCTTTTTTATACCTTTCGCTTACTTCGTTCACAACTGCCGCATATTTCTCTGCCTGTGTACGGTATATGAGGTCATCATGATCTTTCCTTATCATCGGTTTATGAGTCGGAATCACAACTACCTCCATGTTATAGAGTTGCTTGAATTCTTCTTCCTCGGTCTTCGCTGTACCGGTCATGCCAGCGAGTTTTTCATACATTTTGAAGTAGTTCTGAAAAGTGATCGTCGCGTAAGTTACAGACTCTTCCTTGATCGGAACTCCTTCTTTTGCCTCTATTGCCTGATGCAATCCTCCACTATAGCGTCTGCCAGGTAGGAGTCTTCCGGTGAATTCATCAACAATTACGACTTCCGAATTCATGATCACATAATCGACATCCTTCTTGAACAGATGCAGGGCTTTTAAGGCATTCAACAGATGATAGACGTTATTCACATTTGAGGGATCATAGAGGTTCTCAACGCCTATAAGTTTTTCAGCCTTCTCAATTCCTTTTTCTGTAAGTACAACCGTTCGTGATTTTTCATCAAGTGTGAAATCTGTATCCTTCATCATTTTCTTAGCCAGCGTTGAAAAGCGTTTGTAAATGGAGGCACCTTCTCGAGAAGGTCCAGAGATTATCAAAGGTGTGCGTGCCTCATCTATCAAAATGCTGTCCACCTCGTCGATTATTGCATAGTGGTGGCCTCTTTGGACTTTGTCATTCAATTCCAACACCAAGTTATCACGAAGATAGTCAAAGCCAAACTCGTTGTTTGTGCCATATGTGATATCGCATTCATATGCCTGTTTCCTATCAATTTCGATCAAATCCACTGCAAAAGCTTCTACTGCCTCAGGAGTCTTCGCCGTTTCTTTTAGAAATTCATCGGTATACCCTTCGGGCCAAACTGAAAGGTTTTTCTCGACTGCTGCTTCGAATAATTCCTTATTTTTCCAGACCACCTCGTAGGATTTCCCGAGTTGGTTAATAACTCCTACCCTGAGCCCAAGAAACAAATACAAAGGTCCCATCCACAAAGCATCACGGCGAGCAAGATAATCGTTAACCGTTACAAGATGTGCGCCCTTTCCATCCAACGCATTGAAGTAAAGGGGCATCGTGGCGGCAAGAGTTTTACCCTCGCCAGTCTTCATTTCGGCCACCTTGCCTTCATTCAACGCGAGTGCGCCAACGACCTGAACATCAAAAGGATACATTCCCAGAACTCTTTTTGCTGCAATTCTTGCGAGAGCAAAAGCCTCTATTAATGAATGTTCTTCACCTGGACTTTCCCTTATTTGCCTTGATAGATCAACCAGCTTAAGGTTGGTCGAGTCTGAAATCTCTCTCTCTATTTCTTTTACTTTTTCCACAATCTTGAAATATCTTCTGAGCAGAGCCTTGTTTCTATCAAAAATGGCGAATCCCATCTCACATTACCTCCACTCTATAGACAATTACACCACCATCAACGAATTGAGAAAACAAAACCCGACCACGTGCCTTTGATCCAAGCATCGATTCGATGATATTACCTAAATCGACGTAAACCCTTACAATATCCTTTTCGGGGAATTTCTTCGCCAGATACGAGTAAGCCGCATCGTCTCTGAGTTTTCTTCGATTAGAAGCTTTCTGATACTCTTCTTTGGTCATGTTTGTTACAACAAGATCTTTTCCCAGGGTGAAAAATGAGAGAAATCCGTTAAGGACAGGTAACCGCAGTTCACCACCAAAGTCACGAGCGCCATAAGATTTTATCATGTTCGTATCAAAATCCGCTGTCAAACTGAAGAGAGCAGCAAAACGTACCTGTTCACCCGAGACATCACCGGTTAAATAGACTCTGTCCTTGCTAACCTCAAGTATTGACGAAATGATTTGGTAGATCTTTCTGACTTCCTCCTGTGCACCTTGGAACCAGGATGCTATGCTTTGAGCTATGTCTAAAGGGCCAGTAACCGTTGCTGAGAAGGCGAAATTACCTACAAGGGGCATATTTTTCATCGTTGCAGAACTGGACAAATACTTATTCAAGTCTGTGCTCTTTTTCAAATATTGCTTGACTTCTATCACCAATGATTCCCCGCTGGGCATACCAGAAACGGTGAAATAGTCAGTGTCTAACCAATTGCTATTGATACCAGATAAGTTCGCACCAAATGAGTTACCCTTGAAAAAGCCACAGATCCAGGCAGATTGATTTACTAGATTCTTCACCGGATAAACATAGCAGAACTGATCAGTAGGCCTGTCGTAAACATCAATGGCTCTCTCAACAGCGCTTCTACTACCACTCAATATCAAGTATCCTCTGTGGTAACGGGCAAAAATCGCCACATCTGTATCTTGAAGCACCCAAGTCTTGTCACTGATTGAAACTCTGAGATTGGTTATACCACCGACAAGTTTGATGAGTTCTTCCGGATTGTTAGTTTCAAACACCAGGATGGAATTTGTCCCGATATTTCTCAATGCCTCAATATAGTAATTCACATCAAGTGAGAAGAATGACCCGATATCGAAGCTTGGACCCTTTGCGGCAAAAAGGAAATTCCTACTCAAAGAATCATAAAGTACATCCGGCGAAACTCTTGTACTGTAACCTATGTTCTCAAGTAGTGATCTTGTGACGTATTCAAGCCCAAGACCATTCTCTCCCAGAATGAAGTTGAAAAACTGCACCGACGAAATCTTTGGATAATACACACCGTTATCTTTGAAAATCAAAAAGAAATCATAATCTGAAGGTATAAAATCCACGATCTCTCCAAGTAAGAGAATTGGAAGAAAAATCAGGACCAATATCGATATTGCCGAACGCATCTTATTCCTCACCTCTGAAGCGTGACCATGCTTCATTTACCATTCTGGAAATTCCTTGTATGTCTATTATGTCAGACTTTGAACTTTCCTTCACAAAATATGCAAGATATTCGATATTACCATCTGAGCCAGTAATAGGCGAGTAGGTCAGACCATGCCAAGATAATCCATGTTCTGAACAATCTCGTATGATCTGAATAATTACACTAAGATGAGAGCTCTTGGATTGAACTAAAGATGGACCAGTTTCGAACTGCGGTTTTATCAGTATTACTGCCTTGCCTTCTTCTTTCAAGACCGAACTCATGCCTTCCAACAAGAGCTTTACAGAGATAAACGACACATCACAAAGGACTAAGTCGACCAATTCTCCTATCTTGTCAGCACTGAGATATCTTGCGTTGAATCTCTCGAGACACACGACTTTTGGATTCATTCGAAGCTGTTCAGCAAGCTGATTACTTCCCACATCCACTGCGTACACTCTTCTTGCACCATGTTCAATTGCAAATTGTGTGAAGCCGCCTCTGGACGCACCTATGTCGCAGACTACTTTGTCAAAAAAGTCTATGTGGAACACCTGATAAGCCTTTTCCAGCTTCTCTGCGGCTCTACTAACATACGTTCTTGGCTTTTGAAGCTGAATCTCTGAATCGCTGTCGATAATCTTCCCGGGCTTTTCACAGATCTGTCCACCAACAGTCACTCTTTTAAGTCTTATCAGATCTCTTGCCTGGGATCTACTTGTAGCGAGACCCTTCTGAACCAGTAAAATGTCGAGTCTTTCCTTCACTTTTCTACCACCCAGCATCCAGTATGCGTTACAACAACCGCTCCCCAATCAGAGAACTCAATATCGATAACATTTTCAAACCAGCGCGGTTCATCAATGTAGACAACAGCTTTGTCACCATTTAGTATCGCAAAGCCAATCTGCGATCTGATGACGATGCCTTCTTGTGGTGACTTCAAAGTAATTATACCTTCTTTCCAGATTCCGAAATCACAACAATCTTGACTTGATACTATCTCACCACTTTCGTTCAGCGCAAAGACTTTGCCACTCATACCAACGTATATCAGGTCATCGTACGAACCTATACCCCAAGCACCTGGGAATCGCTTTTCCCAAAGCATCTTTCTATTCTTCAAATCGATTGCTCTCAAGTATGAAAAGAGATCAAGAACATAAAGCCTTCCCTTATTTACAGCCCATTCAATGATAGGTCCACAGATTTTCATAGCCCAGGAGAGATCCAAAGGAGCTACGACACCATTTGCAAGTAAGAGAAACTGTTCATAGCGACCAATAATCGGTGCAGAGATCAATGAATTGTCAATCTTCACTGTGATTAGTTTTTCAAGAATCTTCCCGTTGACCACACCAAAAGGCTCACTGACAACGATAAACCGTCCATCTGGAAAGAACAACTTACCAGCTTTGTACACCAGAAGATCGTCTCTATCCTTGTAAACCTTCGTTGCATCTTCCACAAAGAAAACGGGCTCCTCTATTTGCATATCTGTATCAACATAGACTGTCTTGCCAAAAAAATCATAGAATCCTTCCGACAGCAGCATCTTCTTTCCTTTCACACTTACCGAATGAAGTCTCTCGACATATCTAAACTCGACTGGCCTATCAGTAGAAGTTTTCTTTATGTTTATTTGTTCCCCCACTTCAACCAAAAAACCTGTCTGGGGTTTTTCAAGATTCTGGAATATTTCTGAGAGTACATTTGCGAGGTTATCTGTCAACCGTGAAACCTCGATCGTTGCGGATTTGGAAAATTCCCCATATGAAATCTCATAGTGGCACATGTCTCGTGAAGTTTTGATTTCTACGCGCAATACATCTCCGATGCCGACCAGTACTCCAAGTTCATCCAGTTTCCTTTTCAAAAAATTTCCGTACTCACTGGGTCCATCATACAAAAGATTTATGACTGGTAATCTCAACCACTGAGACACGATTTCAAGATCATCGACGTCTGGTTCGTTAAAACCAACATAGTAGATCACGCCAGCTTGTTCATAGATGTACAATTCTTGACCATGTAAATTGAATGTTCTCAGATTTACAGCGATCAAAACTCCACTGAGTAAAAGTACAAACCATGTGATGGCGCGGTGGCTGCTGCTTGAGATCGATCCTTCAATTCCAGTATCTCCTTTATCCTCTCTGGTTCCCATTCACCTGTCCCTACCTTGACAAGAGAGCCTACAATATTTCTCACCATTCTCCTCAAGAATGAACGACCTTCCACTCTGATCAAAATCAATCTACCTCTTAATTTGACTATTCTTATTCGATAAATGGTTCTTACAGTTTTTTGCTGACTATCATCACTCTTCGTGAACGACTTGAAATCGTGTTCTCCTTCAAGAAACTTTGCAGCTGCTCTCATTTTCTCAATGTTCAATTCATACGGGAACCACCACGCGTACCTTCGTAGGAACAAATTCGGCTCCTTTGAATTGTAGATGAAATAGTTATAGATCCTTCTCCTCGCATCGAATCTTGGATGAAAGTTCTCACCAACCTCAGAAACTTTTCGAACATATACATCATCTGGTAGATTCGCATTTAGTGCATTTTTCATGCTCGACGCATCAATCTCGATTGGACAACTGAAAAGCACCACCTGGCCAATTGCATGAACGCCTGTATCCGTCCTGCCGGCTGCAACTGTGCTGGTCTTCTGCTTAAAGATTCTTTCCAGTGCCTCTTCAATCACTTTTTGAACGGTTCTTACATCCTTCTGAGCCTGAAATCCAAAAAAATCTGTGCCATCGTATGATACAACCGCTAAGAATTTTTTCATAACCTCTCCTGATCTATAGAAGCAGAGAGGGACTATAAGCCGGATTCTGTGATCGGTGGTCATCTATCTGGGAGGAATGTTCACCATTCCTCTCAAGCGGCCTACCCGGGTTTGTAGGGCGGGATCACCCAAACCCTGCTTGGCCTTGCTCCGGATGGGGGTTACCGAGCCATCGGATTACTCCGATGCTGGTGAGCTCTTACCTCGCCTTTCCACCCTTGCCCTTCTACGGGCGGTGTGAAGTCTCTATGGCCCTGTCCAGGGATCACTCCCTCTGGGTGTTACCCAGCATCCCATCCCATGGAGTCCGGACTTTCCTCAGGTAATCTACCTGTGACCACCCGTCCCTCTCTGCAGTTTAGCTAAATCGATCTCCTATACTAACCAGTCTACCATTCATTGCTGAAAGGAATGTTATCCTCCTCTTTGACGGAAACTGAATCTGTGAGACAACAACTGCCCCATCAAGAGTTGAGATGTATCCTCCCTCATTATCTATGTGAACTATAGTTCCAGGGACAGCATCGTTTTTCCATCTCAGAACTTTCTTCACTCCGAACAACTTCACAAATTGACCATTTAGCACAGCCCGCGCACCAGGTGTTGAATCATAGGCTCTGATCTTATTTTTGACCTTTTCTGCATTCATGCTGAAATCAACGATCAGGTCTTCACTTCCTATTTTTGAAGCATAAGTTGCTTGTGATGCATCTTGCTCAGATAGCTGAAATGATCCAGGGTTTTTCAGAAAATCTATTAGCATATTTCGTCCTGTTTCAATCAATCTACTTTCAAGCGAATCGAAGTTTTCATACTCATCAATTTCGATCGAAACCTGCATTGCAATGGGGCCAGCATCCAGCTCCTTTGTGAGTCTGAATATTGTGACACCAGTTACTCTTTCACCATTCTCGAGAGCACGATGAATAGGAGCCGCTCCTCTATACCTTGGTAGCAAAGATGGGTGAACATTGTAGAAGCCCAATGGCAAGAGGTTCAGGTACTTTTCCCTAATCAAAGCGCCATACGCCACCACAATTCCTATATCTGGTCTGAGCATATCAAAAGGTACATCTTTTATCCTTTCGAAAACGGGTATTCTCATTTTTAGAGCGACCTCTTTAACCGGAGACGACGATATTCGCTGGCCTCTGCCACTTGGTTTGTCTGATTGAGTGACAACTCCGACTATGTTTTGACCATATTCAAGGAGAACTTCAAGATGTTTTGAAGCATATTCGGGTGTACCAAGAAAGATAATCCTCATGGTTTGTTGGCTGAGTGTATCTTCCCAGACTGTTTTATTATGTTGGAAAGTTTTTGTCTAATGGCAAATCTTCTCGATGCGGGAATGAGGTCTATGAAAAGTATACCATCCAGATGATCATATTCATGTTGTGCTACCCTTGCACTGTAACCTGTTAATCTCTCCTCAATCTCATCACCGTTGATATCAAAGTATTTTATACTCACTTCATTACTCCTCTCGACGTTTTCAAACACTTCTGGTACACTTAGGCATCCTTCCTCAGCCACATTGGTTTCTTTGCTCTTGAAGGTTATGACAGGATTTATCAGTGCCCTTGGAGTACCATCATCCATAACAAAGAGTCGCAAAGAAACTCCAATTTGAGGAGCAGCAAGGCCTATGCCATCTGTGGCGTACATGATGTCAAAAAGCTCCTTTACTAAAGACTTGACAGCCTCGTCTATTTTTTCAATCTCTTTTGCTTTCTTTCTCAGAACTGGATCTCCAAGAAGTCTTATTTTCCTCATTTTGGACCTCCTTCAGTTTCATCAAGACTTTCTCATTATTCATAAAAACCGTTATTGGTGTGACAGAAACATATCCTTTCTTGATAACATTGTAGTCACAGTCATCAATAGGGTCGTCTTCGACGACGTCTCCGTACATCCAATAATATGTGTTGCCTGATGGGTCGATTCTCGCCTCAAATCTATCGGCGTACCTTCTGGTACTTTGCTTTGCCGCCTTCCATCCCCTAACGCTACCACTGGGAAAATTCATATTCAAGGCCGTAAACTGTTCAAGGATGTCGAAATCGAAATCCCGTATGAATGTATCTATAAACAAAGCTGCGTAGTAATAGTTGTAATCCTTCTCAGCTGGTGCAGAAACTGCAAGAGCAGGTATACCAAGCAATGCTCCCTCCAGGGCACCAGAAACAGTACCCGAGTAAATGACGTCGGTTCCAAGATTGTGACCGAAGTTTATGCCACTGATGATCAGATCCACGGCTTTCTGGGCAAGAACCTCAACGCCAATCTTGACACAATCTGCGGGAGTCCCTGTAGTAGCGTACACCGGAAAATCTTCAACTACTTCAACTTTCTTGACCCAGATAGGCCTTCGAACAGTTATCGCATGTCCTGTTGCACTTTGTTCTGACTCCGGCGCCACAACTAACACGTTGTGTTCTTTGCATAGTACCTTTGCCAGTGTTAATAAGCCAATAGACGTGACACCATCATCATTCGTTATCAATATTCTCACGTCTTCACCTCGTTTTATAAATTCTATCATAGTGATCAGGAAATTGAAAAAACATCAGCACAAAGATTCTTTCAGTTTATGTTACAATTATTAGGGCAAGGCAACCAAGATGAGATTTTCTAATTTGTTATTCTTCGTACGTGTATACTCGTCAAGGAGTTTTGCCCTGCTGGTTTTTGCCGAAAAGTGTTGAAAGAAATCTATTTCTACCTCGTCGGATTTGATGCTGTGTTCACCATGAACAGAGTGAATTTCCATGAAGGTCCTTAGTTGGTTTTCACAGAGGTGATGCGAACTGATTCGTGAGGATTTCGATGTTGCAGTTATAGGTGGTGGTCATGCCGGGGTGGAAGCTGCACTGGCAACCGCGAGACTTGGTTTCAAGACAATTCTTTTGACTTCCAATCTCGATAGAATTGCTTGGGCTCCCTGCAACCCGGCAATAGGAGGACCGGCAAAGGGTATTGTTGTAAGGGAGATAGACGCCCTTGGTGGCGAGATGGCTAAGGTAACCGACGCAACGATGATAAATGTTAGAATCTTGAATACCAGCAAAGGTGCCTCAGTCAGGGCGCTTCGTGCTCAAATTGACAAAATAGCTTACAGCCAGGCCATGAAGAAATGCCTGGAAGAAACCCAGAATCTCTATCTGAAGCATTCCCAGGTATGTGATCTTGTTGTCGAGGATGGCAAAATCAAGGCAGTCGTAGATACTCTTGGGGTACGCTATGACGTGAAAGCTGCGATAATAACCACAGGAACTTTTCTCAATGGGAAAATATTCATAGGACGCAACGTATTTGAAGCGGGGAGATTGGGAGATTTTCCATCCAAAGGACTTTCAGAAGCGTTGTCAAGATCTGGGATCAGGCTCAGTAGGTTCAAAACAGGAACACCCGCAAGGATTCTTGGAAGGTCGATAGATTTCACAAAAATGAGGCGGCAAGATACATCTGACGAGCCTTTATGTTTTTCTTACTTCAACGAACCAGTCATACTGCCAAAAGACTATCCTTGCTGGTTGACATATACAAATGAAAAAACACACGAGGTTATAAGAGAGAATCTTGCCTTCTCACCTCTGTATGGAGATGTGAAATTGATTACAGGAAGAGGACCTCGTTATTGCCCGTCAATAGAGGACAAAGTCGTGAAATTCCCCCAAAGAAACTCCCATCAGATCTTCGTTGAACCTGAAGGTAAGTCCACAACGGAATACTATCTGAATGGTTTGAGTACCAGCTTGCCATATGATGTTCAGTTGCAGATCGTCAGATCCATCAGTGGCTTAGAGAATGCACAACTCACCAGACCAGCATATGCAATTGAGTACGATTACATAGATCCAACTCAGTTGTTTCACACACTCGAGAGCAAGATTGTTGAAGGGTTGTTCTTTGCTGGTCAAATCAACGGTACAAGCGGATATGAAGAAGCCGCTGGTCAAGGTCTGTTAGCCGGTATAAATGCGGCCTTGAAGCTCAGAGGTGAGAACCAAGTTGTTTTGAGTCGCTCCGAGGCATACATTGGTGTCATGATAGATGATCTTGTGACCAAAGGCGTGGACGAGCCTTATAGACTACTGACTTCCCGCGCCGAGTACAGGCTCCTACTTCGCCATGACAACGCGCATCTCAGACTGTCAAAAAGAGGTTATCAAGTTGGCTTGATTCCAAAATGGTTCTACGAAAAAGTCCTGGCACTCGAGTCGAAAACACAAGTTGAGATGGAACGATTAAGAACTTTGATCATTAGACCTACGGGGCAGATCAATGATTTGCTCGCCAGATTGGGAACCCAGCCATTGCACCAACCAGTGAAATTTGTTCAGCTTCTCAAAAGACCACAGATTAGTTATCTTCTAATAAGGATTCTCGATCCATACCCTATCACTGACCCAGAGGTTGTCGAACAAGTAGAATTGAATGCGAAGTATGAGGATTACATTGAAAGAATGCTTAATGAAGTGAAATTGCTTCAGCATCTTGAAACGATCGGCATACCCCAGGATATCGACTACAGGAAAATTGTCAACCTCTCCACCGAGGCAGCAGAAAAACTGTCTAAACTTAGACCATCAAACATTCTTGAAGTTTCAAACATACCGGGAGTGACACCGGCGGACATAAGTGCCATATTAGCCTACCTCAAATCATGTTCCCAGGCGGAATGATAGAATATCTGTAAAAGAGGCGAAGTAAAGATGACAGACTCGACAGAGCTTGCCAAGCAGATACTATCTTTGACAGGAAAGTCTAACGAGAACGATGTGAAGTTGCTCGCAAGAGCTTACAACTTAGCTCGATATGCTCACGAGAATTTTTATCGTGACTCCGGTGAACCTTTTATTGTTCATCCAGTGGAAGTGTGTAAGATACTTGCTCAGATGAATGTTGACATTCAAACGCTCGTTGCAGCGTTGTTACATGATGCAGTAGAAGATAGCGAAGGCAGGGTGAAAATCGAGGATATCGAAAAGGAATTTGGGAATCAAATTGCACGTATAGTCGATGGAGTTACAAAGGTCAGTAAACTGAATGCACCTGTTGGTACGAGTGATTCTAAACTCAAATTGGAAACTATTCAGAAGATGTTGTTTGCCATGGCTGAAGATATAAGGGTCATCTTTGTAAAACTTGCAGATAGATTGCACAACATGAGAACAATAGAATTCGTCAAAGATGAACAAAAGAAACTGTACAAAGCCAGAGAGACTCTCGAAATCTACGCACCAATTGCACACAAAATGGGTATATACTCCGTCAAGTGGGAACTGGAAGACCTTGCTTTCAAGGTATTGAATAGAAATGAGTATAACAAGATAAAAAGCTTAGTGGCAGAGAAAAGGAAAGAAAGAGAGCAGAGAATAAAGGAATACGTTGAGATTCTTCAGAAAGCACTGCATGAGAATGATATAGATGCTCAAATTGAAGGGCGTTTTAAACACTACTATGGTATCTGGCAGAAGTTGAAAGAAAAAGGTAAAAACTTCAATGAAATCTACGACTTGTTTGGGATTCGTGCTATTGTGAATGACATTCCAACGTGTTATAACGTTTTGGGCATTGTTCATAGTGTTTGGAAACCTTTGCCTGGAAGGATAAAAGATTATATTGCAGCTCCAAAATCAAACGGGTACAGATCCTTGCACACGACAGTTATAACGAGTTATGGTGAACCCCTCGAGATTCAAATTAGAGATAAAGAAATGCATGCCGAAGCAGAATATGGTTTGATTGCTCACTGGATCTATAAAGATGGGATCAACGTCAAGACAATGCAGAAATGGGTGAATCAACTCCTCGAATGGCGAAAAGAACTTACAAGAGACCTGTCGGGCTTGGAAGAATTCAAAAAGGAACTTCAAATGGACGAGGTTTTTGTGTTCACGCCAAAAGGCGAAGTAAAGCATCTCCCGGCTGGTGCAACACCGATAGATTTCGCGTATGCCATTCACACGGATATTGGTCACAAATTCGTGGGTGCTAAGGTGAACGGTAAATTGGTACCTATCAACTATCAACTGAGAAATGGTGACCTTGTCGAAATATTAGTTGGGAAAATCTCAAGACCGAGTCTTGATTGGCTCAAGTATGCCAAGTCGCCCCGCACCAAGGCGAAAATCAGGAAGTACTTTCGCGAACAATTGCAGACCGAGCTCATAGACAGAGGAATGGACGTTTTGAGGCGTATCAGCAAGCAGTTAGCCAAATCCATTGAAGAAATAATGGAATCCAATGTGATGAAGAAATATCTTCAAAATCAAGGGATATCAGAGGATGAATTCTACAGTCGTCTTGGGGAAGGCACAATTACCTATGGTGAATTGATCGGCTTGCTCAACCCATTGACTGAGAAAAGTACAGCGAAGACCGAAGAAAAAAAGCAAAAACCAAGTAGCCCGTCTTCCACGATAGAAGTTTCCGGACTTAAGAACATAGAAATACACATGGGACGATGCTGTGGTCCGGTCCCTGGAGATGAAATCATAGGAGTGATTGGCAAGAGAGGACTGACGATTCATAACCTTAATTGCCCAAATGTGAAACACGTTGAACCGGATAGAATCTTTGAAGCAAGATGGAACGGTGATCCACAAGGTAAATACGAGACAGCATTGAGAGTTACCATCAGAGAAAAGGCCGATGTTGGCCAGATCGTGCAATTACTCGAAAACAAGGGAATAATCGTTGTGAAGGCACTTTTTGCCAGCACTAAGCGAACTCATTCGGTGGTACTGCTGAGCTTGATTGTTAATAATCTAAAACAATTGGACGAAGCGAAAAGGTCTCTTGAGCTCGTAGAAAGTGTTATATCGGTTGAAAGGGGGAGACCAAGCTGAGAGCTGTTGTACAACGAGTGCATCGTGCTAAAGTCTTTGTGAACAATGAAATTGTTGGCTCAATTGAAAGGGGCTTATTGGTATTTCTCGGTGTGGGAAAGAACGATACACAAGCTGACGTTGAATGGATTTGCGACAAAATCGCGAACCTCAGGGTCTTCGAAGACAATGATGGTAAAATGAATCTGAGCGTTACGCAGGTGAGAGGAGAGATCTTAGTCATATCTCAGTTCACACTTTACGGAGATTGTCGACATGGAAGGAGACCGTCATTCAGTGATGCAGCTTCGCCTGATCTTGGCCAAGTATTTTATCGTTCATTTGTCGAAGTTATGAAAAGCAAGATCGAAAAGGTTTCTGAAGGGGTTTTCGGCGCACATATGGAGATTGAGGCTTTGAACGATGGGCCAGTAACTTTGTTGTTGGATAGTGAGAGGAGATTTTGATGTTAGTACTTCTTCACGTCTGTTGTGCACCGGATGCAACAGTTGCTGTCGAAAGACTACATGAGGAAGGGTATGAACCCGTACTCTATTTCTGTAATCCAAATATACAACCCGAATCGGAATACATAAAACGGCAGCAAGCGACTGTGCAGTTATCAAATCTCTGGAATCTACATCTAATCCTTGAAGAACAAGACATAGATTCATGGAACAAACAAATAAGAGGCCTTGAATCTATGCCAGAGGGGTCACTTAGATGTGCTAAGTGCATCGAATTTCGATTGAGATTAACAGCTGAGTATGCAAAGAAGAATGGTTTTCAAATCTTCTCAACTACGCTGACAACGAGTCCAAAAAAGAATGCAAAACTCATTTTCGAAATTGGCGAGAACATCGCCAGAGAGTACAAAATTGATTATCTGCACAGAGACTTCAAAAAGAAAAACGGTTTTTCAAGAAGTGTCCAGCTGAGCAGAAAATTAGGCTTGTATAGGCAAAACTACTGTGGGTGCATTTATTCGATTAGAACAGATAGAGCAGAAGGTGTAAGACGTGAGAATATATGCAACAACAAAGGATAGATTGATCAGAGATGATTTTGAAATGAAAGATATCTTGTCAAAATATGTGCAGCTTGTTCTGGAGTCGCAAGTACCTGTTTCATTGAACTTGGATAACAGACCCATACTGCTGAGTTACGTTGAAACTCTCTTGGGCCCGACCGTTGTTGGGTTTGTTGATCAAGAAACATCATTAGAGTTAGTCCAAGTGTACCTAAATAACATACTCTTGCAATCACATACTTACCCATCGTTTATGATTGAACTGGCAAGTTCGGTTGAAAAATGGAAGGGCAAGATCGTTGCTGGTTTACTCTCAGCACAAGAGGATGCGATTAGACTTAATTGCAGGACAAAATTGGGCACGATCGCATCGCAGATTATTAATATTGGCAGCAAAGATCTGTACATCTTTCCAGCAGAACACATTTACATTCACACGGATGCGAAACTTGCGATGTCAGACAGTTCCTCAAAAGCCCTCGATGCTATAAGAAAGGCATTCGTCGTTGATAGATATGCTGATTTCAAAGGGTTATGTAGTTACAGGAATTTGCAGGATGCAGAGCTTTGCGTAAAACTTGATGAAGAGGATGTGAGCTTGATTCATGCAAGAGTCGTGTCTCAAGACCTTAAAGAATTCGCTGAAAGAACGGGGCTGGCATTGGACGAAGCATACAAGGTTGAAAGATCACTCGAGGAGAAATACTGGCTCTTCTTCAACATTGGTATTGAATGTTATTTATATGCGATAGGATTGAAGAATAGACAAGGGAAGGTGCAGGAATGAACGAGATTGTTACCATATCGTTCTCTTCAAAATCAATCAACACAAGACTTGCACGAGCGGTCATAAGATCTTTTCTCACACATAGGGGTGTTCTGGAAGAAGAAATATGGGATACCGAGCTTGGAACCAATGAAGCTTTGACCAACATAATGCACCATACATACAAGAACGATGAAACTAAGTATATTACGATGACACTCATTTGGGACATACATC